>Ga0080006_1138509_pt1 | contig 18360 bp, 16 predicted proteins | sample RS3BMetagenome_FD_69209 | JGI IMG/M metagenome (GOLD analysis project Ga0080006, IMG submission 69209) | Ferric oxide microbial mat and aquatic microbial communities from Rainbow Spring, Yellowstone National Park, USA - RS3B (SPADES... ... | reverse complement strand
GTTGGTTATTGGCATAGAGCGCATATCCTGCTTTTTTCAGTGTTCCTCAGCCATCTGGGAGCTCTGGTACGACTGGCGCTGAGGAGGAATGCAGTCTTCCATGCACTGTTCAGTAAAGAATGTATACCGTACGGGCAATTCGTCCTCGATCTATAGGGTACATTGCTTGGTCATTTCGATCTCCTGCTATTCACCAAACCGGGGCCGAACAAAATTTGAGTTGAAAGACGTTAACAAAGGCCGGTATCGCGTTACCTCTGCAGCGCTACTCATCCTCAGGTCTGCTTCCCAACCATATTCAAAGCTTTGAAACTCAAAAGACCGTAACGCTATGATCTTGAAATACGTGTACTGGGAAAACTCGCTTCTCGAGTGCATTGGAATGCGCGCTTCACCGCCAAGCTTCTCGCCATGAGATGCAACCTCTTTGCATGCCCTGTTCTATGCAGCGTTGCTACACTTGCATATTGCGTACTCGTTGCGAATCGTTTGCTTGCCTCGATTTTCATCATGACACAGGTAAAAGTTGGCCAGGGATGCTTGTCACCATCGCGAGAATACCTACGTCGCGATCTCCCTTCGATCGAAACAGGCATGTCTTCTACTCAGCCTCCGTATTGTCCCCGAATATGCATGCGAACGAGGCACAAAGACCGTAATAAAGCGCAGCCTGTACAGGACGATCCTCTTTATTGAGACTAGAGACGTTACCGATGTAGTGTTCGAGAATCGAGGCTGGTGACGCAGACACTACGCCCCCGTCCCTGAGAGCGCGTTCCATGTGTGCTTCCGCTCTGTATTCCATCCTGTGACACGAAATCTTGCGAGAACTTTGTAAGATTCCAGAACTCGTTCCGTAGCGACCGAAGACTTAGGCTCATCGCTTCCATTCGCGAACGGTACTCGGTTCAGAGTCAGCCGCAGCGCTAGGCATCGCACTAGGGTCCGCTGGGCAATCCAGCACTTTCCGATGTATCGTTGGCATCGCTGTGGCCCGCTCTCCGAACAACCACATCTAGTGACGCTTCGCAACAGGTTTTGATGCCAAAGATAACGTTCATCTCGCGATTGACGGATGGACTGCCGCTCGCAGCTTCCCTGGCCGACGAAAAGGACGCGTTCGCGCTAGAGCTTCAAGAGTACGAGCGACAGGCGAAACGGATCCTCAAGGGTCTCACTGCCGAGTACTTGGCTGGCGGACGCGGCAGCGTTCCGGCTTCTCGGAAAGCCGCCAGCATCGAATCGGGCGCCTTCACGTTTCACTATTTGCTTGGTGACCAGGTGGCTTTCTTGACGCTGAGCGAAAAAGCTTATCCGCGAAAGTTGGCGTTCGCGTTTCTCGACGAACTTCGACGGGAGTTTGAAGCAGTTTATGGAGCCCAGGTGGCACTGGCGAACCGACCCTATGAGATGATTCGCTTCGACAGCTTCATCCAAAAGACGAAGAAAGTGTACTTGGACGCCAGTGCTGTCCGAAACCTGGAACGCCTCAACTCAGAGCTTTTGGATGTGCGCGACATCATGACGAGGAGTATTCAGGAAGTGCTTGGACGGGGCGAACGTCTCGAATCACTGCAGAATACCAGCGCCATGCTATCAGCAGAGTCGCGCAAGTACCTCCGTCGAGCGAAACATGCTCGTTGGATGCTACGGATTCGACAGTACGGGCCTATGATGGTGATTTTGGTCATCATTGCGGTACTCTTGTGGTTTTTCAAGCTACGTGGGCGAGGTGCCACTGCAGGTTTTACCTGATTCGGCTCAATTTTTCGCATATGATCCGTAAGATGGTGCATCCTGGTGAATGAGCTCAGAGAGCCTCGATGAGCGCCTCTGTAGAGGCAATGGGGCATACAGCGTCAGGTTCGCACTGACCGTGCAAGGCTGCACTGATGCGAGCGCGCGCAGTCGTTGTGTATGGATATGTTATTTGGCGCTGTCGCATCCACAAAGCGCACTGGTATTTAGATGATTGGGTTGAGGCGGCGTCTAGTCGCATGGTGTGACGCGCTGAAGCCTGAAGCTTCCGATACTCTGCACAGCGACGAATGTAGAAAGGCCACGTACGCAAGACGCCGCTGTCTACGTCGAGCTACCAGCCATTTTCTGACGATTCAAGGGTCTTCGAAGCGTTTCCTCCCAAGGCGGATGCTTCTCCCTGGCACTCGAGCTACCCATGAGTTCTTGACGACTGCAAGGCGCCAAATCGGGACGTACGTGAGGCGGATGCTTCTCCCGAGCATCGACGCCATCGAGCCCGCGGGTGGGTATGCCTCACGAACGCAAATACATTCTGCCCCGTGTCGCCTTTGCAGCTGAATCATGCCTTCGATAAAGCTCAAAAGCATGTGTCGACTGAAGGTCATGCATACGCCCGAGCTCGACTCCTGTACCAGACTGCATTCGAATACCCAGCTCGTGTTCTAACGCGCATGGTGAAATCGTCACCCAAAGATAGCAGCGCCCCCAACATCACGCTGGATATGCCGGCAGAACGCCCATGCTGCTTCACTGAGCGATCCACACACGAACACGGATAAATCAAAACAGATACAAAGTTGCTAGTTGTGGTGCGGCACTCAAGCTGGACCAGGCTTGAATAACATCTTCCCACTGGAACGCACCCGCTTGTTTCGCTAGAGCCCAGTCCCGCAGAGCATGTTGCAACCGCCGAAGCAAGTTCTCGCCCTGGTTCGGAGACCAACGCACACGCTCAGTTCCAACTTATTGGGCTGTGTGGATACGTTCAGCACAACGGACCAGCTTCGATGCCAATGCAGTGAGTTGCAGCAGACTTGATAAGCCGTCCGTGATCCGCATATGCGTTAGACCGATCTCACGCAGGAACTCGAGCCGCAGGTCTCGCCCACGCTCTCCACCTTCGGTGATCATGGCCTGGGTTCGAGCCACCCGAAACAGCGTGGCAACTAGGTCCGACGCTGCGTACCCACTACGCCAGATCGCCTCAATCTCGCCAACTGCTTGCTCAAATTTCTGTGTCTCACATAATTCGAGAAATCGACGGAGCCGTGCTGGCGACGGTGAGTCACATACACGCAGCACATGCTCCGTTGTAATGACTCCGAAACCAAACCACGTCGCTTGGGCGTTGTTCAGGGCCTGCCTCATATCACCATCGGCCGTGAATACAATGGTCTCGATTCCGTCCGGCTCGTACGGAACGTGCTCTTCTTCCAGAACGCTGACAAGGCGACTGCGCACCGCTTCATCGCCAAGACGACGAAACCGAATGACAGCACAACGACTCTGTATTGGTTCGATGATTTTGCTGGAGACGTTTGCGGCAAGCGCGAATCGTGTGGTACTTGAGTAGAGTTCCATGATACGGCGTAGAGCTTGCTGTGCTGCGGGCGTCATCGAGTCCGCTTCGTCGAGAATGATGAGCTTATGTCGTCCCGGCGGCAAGGTCACGTGCTGTTGGCAAAACATTTTGATCTTGTTTCGCACCACGTCAATACCTCGCTCATCTGATGCGTTCAATTCTAAAACTGCTTGCTGGACGAGCGCATCTCCCAGAGTATCCCGCGCCAAAGCAAGCGCTACGGTCGTCTTGCCGACGCCCGGTGGACCAACGAGCAGCAAGTGCGGCACGTTCCCGCTAAGAGCCAGTGCTCGCAGTCGTTCGACAACTGGTTGGTTGCCGACGACTTCAGAGAGCGTCCGTGGTCTGTATTTCTCAATCCATGGTTGATGATCAAGCATTTAACAGTGCTTTTATCAAAGTGCGCAGCTCTTTGTTGGATGGCAACGCAATGAGCAAACCTCGTGCTGATTTTTTCGCTAGTTTGGGTTCGTTGAAGCTAACCGAGGATCCCTTGGTGCACGCCGGTTATCCGCAGCTAAAGACGTACGCAACACTTTGCTCCGGATAACGGTGCACCCAACACGTAAAAGCCAGGCTTGAATACGAGGATAATAGCTTGTTTGCTCAGTTCTAGCCCGCCGTGGAACATCGATTGAAATGGCCAGTTTTTTCGCGCCAGTACTGTTTCCAGTCTTTCAACTCAATTCTGTTTCCCCTGCCGAGCCATGGAATGGAATGCTTCTTCGCTGTGTAGAGCTCGGGATAAGCATCACGTTTCAACGCACCATAAAGATCATAGAAGAATCTCCTTTAGGATATGTTCTTTACTGAGCCGTGCTTGGAAGACTGCATTCCTCCTCAGCGCCAGTCGTACCAGAGCTCCCAGATGGCTGAGGAACACTGAAAAAAGCAGGATATGCGCTCTATGCAAATAACCAACGTTCTCAAAAATTGCTTCCGGTTACTGGTAGAAAACGACCCCTTGATCTACTTGCGGGCGGCAGAAGCGATGATAACAGCCACCAGGGGCGACACTCATTCTCAACAGCCGGCTCGTGCGGTCCTGTAAACACTGGGACACAGTCGCAATAAAGTCCTAGTTCACGCTCGGCCATCTTCCGCCGAACTCCCAACGACTGCAGCGTTCCTGGAGAGTCACGATCTGTGTAAAGCACAGGAATATCGGTTGGTTTGTTTTTCAGTTGATGAGGCTTTCTTCGGACCAAGCGGTCAGAGTGTCTATGGGTACTTGCGGAGCAGGGAGCCCGTTGCATTGACGATCAGTCTCGAAGAGAACGACGACATCGTCATCTGTTCTAGCTGCAGTGGATTCATTTGGCGACCTCGGTTTCGCTCCTAGAGAAGGCTTATCCATCAACACCAACCATTTCGTCGAATCATTCAAGACATTTCACTTTGCGTTCGGGCTTTTGCCTATTCTTTTTTTGGGAGTAGAGCTGCTCTTGATTCCTGCGTACGCTCCGTGGCTGATCCACATCGAGGGAGGGTTTTGTATCGTGAAACGCAGTGTTCGCTCCACTGGGCGAGTCGCTGAAGCGCTCACCACACGTTGACACCGGGGCACATGTCGTCGTTCTTGTGCAAGTCCTTTCCGATCTGGGAAGTTCCTCACCGAAGCATACGAGCAAGTGCGTTCATTAGAAGAAATGAAGAGTCCAAAAGATGGGCAGCGGTGCACACTTTAGAAGATCGAGATGGAGGAACAGGAGCGGAGCGCCTCGGCGATGCGAAAGCACGGAGAGCTGACAGACCCGGAAATGGGTCAGAAGGCACGAGTCCCAGGAATGCTCGAAAAAAACGAGTTCCACCAACGGCGATTAACGCATGGAGATCGTGAGCGGAGACTTCAGTGCCGCTATCAATATCAGGAGATGTGCAGTTCTGAAGACGAGACCAGGGGAGCTGACGCGATCCAACGTCGTCGGGCCGCCTCTCAAGGTCAAAGTGTATAAGGAGAAGGAGAAATCGATAGCATGCAACCGATCAAAAAAGGCTGGGAGGCGTCTGTGATTGGACATATACACAGTTACACTGTGGTCGTGAAACGTCGTTCGTTTTCCTGATCACACAGGAACTGACGCCAGCAACGAAGCTGGTGAAAAGTTCTCTGCCGCTTCCTCGTGTTTCTTGAACGGAGCACACAAACATACTGTGCTTTTAGACCAGCGTCTCGGTCTTCAGCTAAACAGTCGAGAAGAATTTCCGTCAACGGGCCTTCGCCCTGCTGACACCGCTAAGCAAGGAGCGCTCGCAGGCTCGTACAGCATTCGCAATTGTCGCGGAAACGACTGACGTTTTCCTATCCTGCTGCCTGGCTGCCTGCCTGCCTGCCTGCCTGCCGTTGTGGCATCGACTAGCTCGCCACAATTGCACGCTCACATCTGGTGTTCTTATTTTGACAGTGATCCGCCTCCAAGTCGAACGAACAGTGTACGCACACCAGGTCAACAAGGTGGCGTTCTTGCGGCTCTCTGCCTTGCAAAGTCGAGGCGGAATAGTTCAGGGAGGTTCTGGGAACACTGGCAGTCCTCTTCGGGTTACGCTGGCTTCGGAACCGCAATGAGTCGCGGTTCCTGCACTGTGTTTATCGGAAACATACCCTATGGAGTCACGGAGGATATGCTGCTAGAACGCTTGCAGCAAGTAGGTCCGGTGGTGAATCTACGCATCCTCTACGACAAAGAGACCGGCAAACCGAAGGGCTACGGTTTCTGTGAGTACCGCGACCCTGAGACAGCTGAGAGTGCTGTACGGAACCTCAATGAGCGCATAGAGTTCGGAGGACGAATGCTGCGGATCGCCCCGAGTTCGCAGACTCGGAATCAGGCAAGTGCTGGCGGGTCCACTGCACCGGGGGCAGGAGCAGCGCCCGAGGGCGGACGATCGGGCCCTGGGCTGGGTCCTGGAGCTTCAGCAGCATCCTGGGGCGCTTACGACGCTCTTGCGGACGCTACCGCGCCGCCACAGCCGACTGGACCGACAGTGACGGCTGCACAGGTAGTTCAACCGTTTTTGCTCCCAAGCGGACAGCCATCTCTGCAGGGTCTCAGTCTCCAGCAGATCTTCGATGTGCTCGCTGAACTGAAGACGATCGCCCAGCAGAATCCCAATGAAGTACGCGCGATGTTGGCTGCGCATCCACCGATAGCGCATGCGATTCTCCAAGCCCAGGTTTTACTGGGCCTGCTCAGCGCTCAACAGGCACAGCAATATCTGCAGAGTATGACGGCATCGGTGACTACGAATGCGAACCTGGTGGCTATGCAGAGGGTGCAGTCTGGTGCTGCAGCCGGCGCTGCTGCACCGCTGCCTGGAGGCATCGTTCCGGGTCAAGGCGCTGCAACTGAAGAGGCTCTGATTCAACAGTTAATGTCGCTGACACCAGCGCAGATTCAAGCGCTGCCTCCGGATCAACGGCAACAGGTGCTTGCGTTCCGGATGCAAATGGCTGCCCGGCGCTAGCACTCGAAAGTGCTGGAGGTCTCGAGAGTGTCCGTCCAGCAATCTGGAAGAGCTGCGGACACATTCTCATAGGGCGTGCATCGGCCTGCAGGTACGTAGCGCTCGCATTGGATTTGTTGGCAGTCGTGGCTATCTTTTAGTCAGGCAGAAGTGCATGAGGGCGGCGGGAAAGCTCAGCGAATGCATTAGAGCAATGCGCTTGGGTTGCGGCAGGAGGGAAACTTGTCTCGATCACTGCACGGCGGCGATGCACAGGAACGTGCCCCAAATGCCGTTTGCAGCCTGACACCAGAAACTGTCATCCGGGAGCGAAACGGTGGCGGGTCGTAGAGCTAGCGTCAGCAGGGATGCAAAAAACCGATTGCTGGCGACGCATCCAGACCGCTCGTACGGTACTGCGGTGTGATAATTCACGCTGGGAACGATGCTGCGCGAGTTCCTAGGTACCAGTAAAAAGCACCGCGGAGGCTACTGCAAGATGAGTTTCTGCTAGTGCTGCATAGCGGCGCAATCACGAAGAGCACAAATGCGATTCAAAGCAGGTACGCGAACAATAGATATCGTCCTTTGGGGGCATAGAGCTACTGGAACATGTGTATTCGAGGCATGAACAGCAAGGATACGAGGGAATGGTACCTATGGACACGACTGCTGCGCTGCGGATGAAAGGTTCGCGTAAAACGCAAGCCGCGCCATGTCCAGCGTCCGGGTAACGCAGCCTGTACGAAGCGCTACAAACCAAATGGTGCTTTCGAAGGTGCTCCGCCTTTGCCGGGTCGTAATCTGGCCAGGGCCTTGATACCCATTCATGACGAGAATCGGGTCTCGCGCAGGCAAACGTACCTACTTTCGTCTACGCTTTCATGTTTGGCGGCGGCGGCCGCAGCAACAGACGACGACGTGGTGACGCGTCCAACCTCAGGTGGCACCACTCAACGGCAGGGAGGATACGTTACGAAGATGTCGCTTCCCGGACAAGAAGGTTTCCATCTTGGGCCTGCCGTTTGCCTTGGAATTGCATGGACTGCTGATGATCTTCGCTTCAGCTGTGTGTGACTAGCGATGGGTGGCGTGAAACGCCAAACCCCCATACGAGACACGCTGCATCTGTGGATCTCTTCAGCAGCAGCGGCAGCAGTAGCATTAGACAGAGAAATCTACTAGTCTGGCTGTATCATGGCTGGATTCGGAACCCCGACAGCACGAATCCGCTGGGTGGTGTCTGCGACATCCAGGGGTGCGTTCTTTCGGCCGCAAACTGGTGCCCAAACGTCGTGATTTCCGTCAAACGAACGTGCGCGACCTGCTGTAACACACGCAGGTCCACGTCTCGAGTTGCGTCATCGGTCGTACCCGCGTGATCGTCGTGGAAAACCTGCCCGACATGACCCACAGGCACCGGATTTGGACCCTTGACACGAGCCTGACGCGAATCTGCCACAGCGTCCATCGATAGAGACTGTGTTGAAGGGGATTCACGCTGCGCTATTCGCTCTGCCGCCGGAATAAGCGCCTCCGTATCTGCAGGATGCTCTGCCGCTGACATGACTGCTCGGTTCACAGACGATTCGTCTGGAGCGTGTGCGGGGCGAGTGGATCCCTCTGGAATCCCTGGAGGTTTCCGAGGTATCTCTGCAACCGCGATGCTGTCCGGTGTCGTCACCATGCGCTCGCGTTCCGGTCGGTTTACAAACGGCTGCCGTCTGCTTCGCTTCCACTGATCGAGTTTCGCATCGTCGATCGCTTCGATCCCGACCCCTTGCCACGTGCTCGTATCCAGTTTTCGAGCTGAACTGGCTAGATTCCCAGGTGCATCGATGGAAACTGGCGCTGACTCGCTGCCAGAATCATCTGAAATGCTCATAAACGCTTGCAGTTCCGCCAGAGGCTGTAGCCATGGACTCCAGATGACAAAGGGATAACCAGGCGATAGTAATGGAAGAAGCAGTGCCATGAGCTGAACCAGATCGCCTGCTCCACCAGGGACCTGCTCTTTGAAGGCAATAATGATTGCCTCATTTCCCCGATCGGCATTGTCGAGCCACCTCTGCACAGAGGATTCCAGTACATCCATCGTTTTAGATGATTCGGGACGCTCCTCGCGTTCCTCTGGTCCTTCCGGCGATCTCTTGACAGCATGATGTTGCAGATGATCGTTCACTTCGAGGAGCTGGGCATCCACATCGCCAGAATTTTCCGCCCCGATCGAACCGTCCGTACCCATAGGCGGTACGGTGGCCCCAGTTGGCGCCCGGGCGTCATGGAGATGTCCACGAGGACGGCCTCCGAATGACCCTGGCGTCTTCTGTAACCATTCCAAGGGCAGATGCTGAATCAGCGGTAGACCAGCTGCTTCCAGGCGATCTTCTGAAGTGGAATTTGAATACGATTGTCTCGATGCGTTCTCCGCATCACCTCGTAACGGATCAGTGGATGCGCTGTGCTCAGCTCGTTTCGATCGACGTAAGCCAAGTATCCGCAGTGCAGCACCATGACTGGTCTTCATGCCAACTCCTGCAGCTGTGATGACCAGAATACCCTCTGCAGGATTTGGAACTCGTCCAGGATAGCGCATCCGTTGGGTGCACGCCGCGGTTACGAGACCTGTTCGTTCTGCGAGCTCCTCGAGGATCAACACGCGTTTGGTACCCGCCCAGACGCCGGCCTGCAGAAGAACAAACCCAAGCGCTTCGGCATGCATCCACAATGATTTGCCTTCCATTTTCTGGTAAAGGGTGTCTGTAAGTGTGCATAAACTAGGACGGATGACGCGCAAGGAGAATCCGTGCCGCTGATGTTTTCGCTCCAAGCGTTTGGACTGTGCAGCGGATACGCGTTCTGAAACCGTTTCCGCTGTGGCTCCAGTTTGATGATTGGTGCCACGAAACTGGGACGTGAAACTTTCCTGACTGGTACCAGGAACGACCTGGGTAAGCGTTGGAGGCTTTTCGGTCGTAGCGCACGCTGTCGCGCTAGGGTTGCTTCGTTGTTCAGGTGCCTCCGCGTCCACGTCCCGCCCATCTGTTGCAACGGCATCGGCATCAGTTCGCAAAGCGAGTAACATCTGTTTGTCTGTTGCCTGCGGTGCAGGCGATACCGCTTGTTCAGCTGGATCCGGGTAAGAGAGACGCACGCCCCACGGAACGCCGATCAGTGCACTTGGGTGCACGTACCTGGTACCAACTCTGATCAGTGTGTCCGCAGCAGCAGCAGTGCCTGCAGCGTCATGCACGTCTTGCAAAGTCGCTGTAGTCTTCCGAACTTGCAGGATCTTGCGATGTTTCTCATAGCGACCTTCTCCGTACTGCAGAATAACAAAGTCGCCGTCTTGCACGCGATCCGCTGCATCCCGTTTGGGACCAGACGCCCCTGGCATGCCTTTCACAGCGTGTGTCGGCCTCTGACAGCCGTTGCAAATTCGTTCCGACCGTAGGCAAGTGCTCAAGTGTGTCCCTAACAAGTGCAACTCTACAGCGGCAACAGTCGAAGGTTCGAACGTTGAAACGGGTGCGGTGCAGCGCGGGGCGGGGCGGCGCTTTACGGATAACCCCAGTGGTTGGCCTTGGCGTTGGCTCAGAGGCTGGACTCGAGGCATAGGTAGCGGGCTTATCTAGGGTTTGTCTGCAGTTTCGATAGAGCGAAATGCAGTTTCAAGTGTATGCCATGGCACGCAATTTTCGCTGCTGGTCAATATGTTTCGTAGAGCAAGGATGGCGCTCCTCGGCTGCGTCGACACGTGTTCCAGGGAAGCGCCCAGCAGCGCAGCGTGCTGTTCTGAACAACGCCGGGGAGCAAGACGTCTATACGAGCTTTCACGCTTTATACAACCGATAGCAGGGTCCAAGTGGTTTATTCCTGCACGAGTCAAGCGCACTTGATTACGGTGTCGGCGCTGCGCCGTTCTTTTTTGAACCGCAGGTGAGTGCTGACCAATGAGTTTCACGAGAAAGCCTGCGTTCGCTAGTACGCAGACTGCTCATCTGCGATTCAGCGCCGAGCGATGCGTTTATGGGGGGACGCGCTTCCAATAAGAGTGATTCTTAATGATTCGCCTGAAACGTAGGCGTTGTACCCGAGTGGCACCCATAGCATAGCGTCAAGGATATCCCGTCTATGGTGCGCTAGGCCTGCACCCGTCTGCACCATGCTACAGCGATCAGATGAACGTGGAAAACAAAACTGGTTCTTCTGATCGTGCATTCCGATTTGTCGCTCGCGCTTTTTTAGAGTTACGCTTGCAGCCTTCGCAGTGCAGCCATACGGGCTTTCGAATGCATAAATAGTTTGAGTATTCTCGGTCGGGGTTTCGGAGTGGCTCCTTCGACGCCGCTCGCTGGAATGCGTCTTGTCAACGGTATCAGAATGATTCGCAACGCCCTCGAACTCAGGATTCGCAAAATACTTGATTTCATTATCCAAGTTTTTGGAACGAGACTCAACGCTTCTCTGCTCCGTCCGTATAGCATGCTCAGATAACGCATGCCTCAGGTCTCTGATCGGTGTGTCTTAAGACATCCGCTGGGCGCAGCAATGCATGCTGCTGGAATAACGAAGAAAAACCATTGGCGTCGAGAATGGACGACATGTTCACAGGCTCATGCAGAAAGCTTCTGAAACTTGGAACGTCAGAAAATTCAATCTGTTCGAAAGCCGACTTCTTTTCTCTTTGTAGACATCGACGGAACGCCATTCGACTGCAGCTCGATATCAATAAGTGGATATGCTTTCAGAGACGCCCGGCTCTTGTTCTTGCATGGAAATGGGCAATGGATTCAGACTACAGTCGTTGCAGCGATCGCTTCCCAGAGGAGATTGTGTCATCGCTTTGCACGATGGGAATGCAGACCAATCGAAATGGTCCAACGTGTTCTCCAGTCTGGATTTGGTTTCGGTGCTTGTCGCACGGTGGACAACATCGTGATCCACATATCCTCTTTTTTGGAAAACAGCAGAGATCGGAGGATGGGTTATCTTAGACACCACAAATTGCTCTCTGTGGTTAAGACCCTATTGATAGGGTCATCGAGGCCGTGAAGCAAGGGCTCAGTTCAGCAAATACATATTCGATAACGCGTACCGTCCCCGACGTGGATTGGTGCTCGATGCTTTGGGCTCAACGACCGGGGCTGCAGGGCTCAACGCTTTGTTTGCAACACTTGGTCAGGTTTGCAGATCGCATTTTCCGAAGAGCGATAGAGAAGAGAGGTCAAAAATGTATGAAGAATAAATATGAATTACATGGTTCACAACGGAAATGCAGTGTCCGTGCATACCAATTACGCCGAAGAAGCAGCGGTGTGAGAGCTTCACAGATATCCTGGAGCGTTCCGCACGCAGGATGTATAGCGTTCCCAGAGAACGTTACTACTCTCGGACGAAAAGCATTGCTAGACGGAGCTCATCGCTTGGGTGTCTTCTCAGACGAGAAGCTGCGCGCATCGCTAAACTCAGGCACTAGGGTCGTTAAGGAGTACCCCGGAGTGTCATTGCTATTGCCGGAACACAGAGCGCTCGTAGAGGATTATGCATGGCATCGCACTCGGCCGCGGCAATGTGCTCTGCTCACTCTCAGGTTAGTGTCCTTCCAGTGTGTCGAGGACACTGGAAAAGTGGAGAACTTCTCAGATGCGCAAGTGACACGCAGCGGCACGTCATGTCATCATTCTCCTTGAGCACAATCCACAAACTCGTTATCTGCTCCGTGTTTTCATCCTCGCCGCTCGTACTTCGTCTCCGCATATGATTCGCTCTGGGGACGTCAGAGGTTTGAATCGCTGGGCAAGTAAGAGAAACCTGGATAAAACAAAGAAGCGCGTGGGTAGAAGAATAAACATGGGGATCCTGAACCAAGACAGCGGTCCAGTAAACCGAGCGATACATCAAATTCCGAGGCAATCCAAGGTGAGGGGTTTGCCACAGAATGATTCCACCAGGTTAAATGCTTGCAAGCAGTTTCCGCTCTGACACCTTTACTCCTCGATCAACATCCGGCAATGTCTCGTGCCCATAGAGCGCCCAGCGGCTTTGCAGGGAGCGAAACCTCCGCGGCAACGTTTCGTATTCCGAGTGGGTTTTGTGCGGAAATCCTCGGCATTTCCGTAGGAAACAAAAGTCGCCAGGAGACTGGAGTCTCGCACGAAGCTCGGCATTGCTATGGTGCCGGTCAGCTGGCCGGAAAGTTTATAACGTCGCCTGAATGAACCGGGAGCATTTTTCCAGCACAAATGGTGAACCAGGAGAGCGTTCAACTGTTCAGTTTTCCGGAATATACAGAGGGCGAATCATAGAATTTACGGGTCACAAATACCCAGATATGCAAAGGCGTCCTTGTCATGGTCCGTCAGCGACCTTACTCGGCAAATGCTTGTTTTCCGTTTTCAAACAGAGTAGTGTATGCACCAAGCAGTCGCATCCCTGACAAAATGGTATGATGCCGGGAGTTCGCCGCCGCAGCATTGCCCGAATGATCTTCGAATCGAAAGGTTAGATGCACACACACACACACACAAACGGACACAGTTGTGTCCTATTCTGCTTGCGGGGATGGAAGAAGGGTCTTGTACACGTGATGAACATTGTATCGCGCGTGCAAAGATGCGCGCACCTCTTTGCATCGCTTTGCTGTTACTCGGACAAACTCTATTACGACCAGGCACGCGGGAATAGCCGCTGCCACTACTCACGATACCACAACAGTTGCAACAGGAAGGTGCAGGGGGCGCTCAGCGAGAACCAGCGTCGTCGATGGCATCGTCGTGTCGGGCTCATTCCGAGCCACATTGACCAGTTGTGCAGGCGCTGTCGTGAAGGCCGGCTCGACCCCGGATTGCACGACAGCCGGATTGCGGTGAGAGCGTCTTCCACCAAAAATTCCAATGAGTGCAAGTTGAATGGCTCCAAGCGATGCGCCAAAAATATTCAGGACATAAATGAAGGGTTCCTGCTTTGCGAAGCCGTAGGCCGTCCACAGTGTTCCGTTCACAAGCGACATGATTGCCAGGTTACGGTCGATCATGGAAGCATCGCGAGTGCGGAAAACAGTACGAATAAGAAACAGGGGTGAACTGTACATGAATCCGAGAATAATATTCGCGACGAGCCCTGAGATCAAGACTCGGGCGCTTTGGTTGCGCCAAACACCATTGCTCGCCAACGGGATGAATACAAAGAATGCGGATACGGTCAGGACCAGGGCGATAATGAAGAGCAGGCCTTCAAACATCCGACGCATGGAGAGTCCCGCAACCCACGGATGCCGCTGCAACTCAGCAGGCAACGGCTTGGGAACTAAAGACTCCGTGGTGTCGGAGCGCACCAGAGAACTTGTCAGTGCCCCGTTCCCGATCGGTAAGTCAGTTGGACGCAAAGGATCCTCTATCCGGGGTGGCAAACCCGTGTTGCTCTCGGACTGGGTTCCAGAAACGGCACCCGTTGCGTTGCGACGATTTAAAAGACCTGAGGCGTTGCGGATGTGGGTCCACCAGTGCCCACTAGAAGCGGGTGCCAGCGGAAGCGCCCGCACCCCTTCCGGTCGCTGGCGCTCGCCGGACGTGATTTGACGCTTGCGCCACTCATCAAGGCGTAGTGCAGCATAGGCAACCACAACGTAAAATATGCAAAGCATCATTCCGGGCGCATTTGCCCAAAACACGAAATAATCGCTCTGCACAAATGCATAGGAAATCCAGCCAATGGCGTTGCCTAACATGAGCGGGTACGGCAGCGGATTCACCGGACCCAGGATATTTTCATCGACAGATGGTTCGTCCATTGTTGTACCAAATTTTGAACTCAAAGGAGTAGGCACCTCGTTCATTGGAATCCCCGCTATGCGGCCATTCAGCTCGTTTGGGGTCACCTGAAGAACCAGCTCGACGGGGGCGAGTTCCGTGCTATCCCCGGTGCTCGGCACGGAGGCCAGATCACTCGAGCCCGCTCCACTATGACGTCCCGTAGCCACATTGCTATGGACATTGTACTCGAGAATCGTTTCAGAGAACATTGGCGTAGCAGCTGGCTGCGTTGGCAACGGAGCATCGCAGCGAGCGCGTTCAGCGCTGACGCGCACACTATTCGCTACCGCAGTAAGGCGACGTCGCACTGCGAGCACACGCGGGAAGGGTGCCAAAAACAGAAGAAAGGACACAACGATCCCTATAGACGGTACGACATAGTCTAAAATTATCCGAGCTGCGCCCTGTGTCGCAAACATTCGCAACACGCAAACACCAGTTGGTACGCAGACCGACGCGCACGATCGACAAACGGATGATGACAAGCCCCGCGGCTTGACTGCACCCAGCAAGGGTAAAGTCCGACACCACCGCGAACACCGATACCACCACCACCACCACCACTGCCTCCACGAGCAGTGTACACTAGGACCGCGCTTAGGCTCCTTCTGCGTGCAGTAAACTTTTGTGTATCGTCTCGGCGGTCGCTGCCCCTTCTGATGCCCTAGAAAGCAACCAGATGACGCGAAGAAGCGAACAAACCACACGTCTAGTACACCAGCACGCTGTAGGCAAAGCAGAGCGGGTTCAAAGCACTCGTACGCCGGTTGTGGATGCGTGCGTGTATGCGTGCGTGCGTGTATGCGTGTATGCGTGCGTGCATGCGTGCATGCGTGCGTGCCGCTGTTACGTGTCACGCTGAACAAGGCGGTGATGCCGCAGCGCCTGCAATTCGCGGTAAACCCGTTGCCCGCTGGCGCTTTCCTCAGGCACATTGCTGCTGGCGATCGCATTGCCAGGGCGTGCTTCAGTTGACGTTGATGTGGGTCTCGGAGGATCACCATCAGCAAGCGCTCATCAAAACAGCAGCGATCGCAGTTGATGGGTAGCTACGCCTGACGTCGTCAGTGCCTGGAAACGCACCAGCTCCTATTCATGAAATGATCCGTTCTTGCTGTGCTGTTTGGAGACTGGCCTGGTGAAGCGGCCGCCGCTGAAGCGCGTCGCTCGGTAGGTTGCCAGGCACTGGAATATCTTGAACGTCAGCTGCAGCTATGCAGAGGCGAGCACGTTGTTTCTGCAAAGAAAGGAGGTCAGACGTGGTTGCTCGATCCTGATAGACATGAAGGTGTTTTACGCTGGCGATAGAAACTCGTCTGCATCATGGAGCAGTGGGGCGGCAGCCGTGCATGCGTACACGGCGAGCGGCAACGGCAGTCGCGATCAAGGAGCATCGCGTGCGCAAAAACATTGAATACAGCGTGCTCTAGAAACTTTGGTGTTTCACAGGTACGGTGTCCACTGCCAAGCGGTGGTGCCCTCTGAACACATGTTCATCTTAACTCCGTTTAAAGGTTGCAAGTTAACCGCTGTGACAGACGGTGGAGAAAACGCCTCTGAGGGTGACTGGATAGACGAGAGGGCGGTAGGGCACGGGACGCAGCTCTGGCAGCAGCGCCGTTCCCTCGAGCTCGGTTGGGCGTACCAGACACGAGACCGTCGAGCACCACCAGTAGTGTGTCGTGTTTGTCGCGGGAGCGGCTCAGTGCCTTGTAGGTTCTGTCACGGTACCGGCGTGATGGCCCTTGGCGACCGACTCGCCTGCTCTGTGACTGCCCGGAACTGCGACTGCTACGCGTGTCGCGCCAGGGGCCAGCAACGGTGCACGCGGTGCGCGGGCTCTGGCTTCATAGCGAGCTGGTTAGCGCCGCTTGAGGAGCTTCCATAGATGGAATTGGGGCAATGGATCTTGTTTAGCCTTCTTAAGAATCGAGACTGCGCGCAAGCCTTTGTTTGTGGGTGTGAGCGCTGGCGAGCTGGCTTCGCACGGAACTGTCGAGGAACGTGCGCGTGGACGTGAGCTGACGGATGGATGTGTTCGCACCATTAACATATTCAGCGTCGGTGCTGCGACCCGGCAACGACCGATGTTTTGACGTGATAATGATTGGCCTGAAAATGCCACGAAGATGCCTAATGAGGTTCCAGGTACCGAGCGCCCTGCACGGCAACTTTGCACGTGCTTACGGTTCGCTACGACCGCATCATGCGAAAAAAACAAAGAGCAAGCATATGCGCGGTGCATTGTGCACATGCCCAAGGCACACGTCGAGCACCAGTGGAACTCGGACTGCGTTCCGTCGTCGCGTACGAGCACAGCAGCGACACCGCTCTTGCCCCGACGGGTAAGGCATGGGTGGCATCCGCGGCTACCCAGCATCAAACCAAAGAACATGGGCTTCGTGTATCCAAAGCGATGCCATCAGGTGCGCCGTCGCGCCTAACAAGACCATAGCGGAAAGTGTCGGAAGGTACGCGCCTTGCATTTGGGTCTTGATTCATGAACAGAGGACGCCGGCTCTACCCGTGTCAGATGAAGACGGAACATTCAAATGCTTGATGCTTCCTGCAGTTCGATTTTTCTCGGGGCGTTTCTTTTGCCACATGTGCAGCTGCGACATTCGATGCGCAGCAACGAGGGCTTCCGCGCGCATACGTAGTTTTAGGATGCTTCTTGGTACTTTTCTGGGGTGGCATCTTCGACGTTTCGCTACTAGAATTCTTGACGACACCAGAATCAAAATGATTCGCGATGCCTTTGAATACGCTCTCGTAAAATAACCGTTATCATGATTTAATGATTAGAAAGAAGCCCACTGCCCGCGTGTCGTTCAGGTGTCGTTTGCTCAGACCACGGGAGCTTCATGTTTTCGATCTACCATTTTTCAAGGCAACTTGTGAGCGCAGCAATTCGCGCCGCCCGAATAACGAGGAAAAATACGCGAGGACGTCTTCTCTTTGTGAACTGTTCACAAGCTCATGCTCAAAGTTCATTGAACTTGACAAATCAAACAATGGAATCCGTTCGAGACATACATATCCTCCTATCTTTTGGCCGTCGACGATACTGGATTCCATAGGAGCCGCGCCATACTACTCACGGATTACGTGCCTGGAGGCTTGGATCTCTTGAGTCTTCACGAAAATGAAGCCTGGACTCGGACATGAGTTATCGCAGCGATCGCTTTTCGTGAAGCGTGCGTCGAAGCTGTGCAAGAAGGGAGCGTCCACCGATCGAATACCTCGAGTTGCTCTCCGGTTTGGATACCCGCCCCTGCGGTACCTGCTTCGTTATGGTCAACATCGCGTTTCAGAAATCCTCGACTGAGAGAACCAGCGTGCGCTTGCCTGGGCAGCAGACAGAGTGCTCACTCTGGGTTCCGTCTAGAAATAAAACAAGCTGGTGATCGTTGGCAACGGCACCTGCCGCGGAAACCGACTAGGACATCGATGGAGGCCTTCTGTAGGCCTCAAGTGCACGTACCGAGCGCTGCGGCAAGGAATGATTCCCTGCAATATGGGTTTCTGACGACTCGGTGGCGGCGCGATGGACATACGCTGGACACCTGACCACATGCAGGTGTCACCGCTGCAACAAACGCACTGACTTATATACAAACACGAAGAACATGGCAAGCGACACCTGACCACATGCAGGTGTCACCGCTGCAACAAACGCACTGACTTATATACAAACACGAAGAACATGGCAAGCGACACCTGACCACATGCAGGTGTCACCGCTGCAACAAACGCACT
>Ga0080006_1205289_pt1 | contig 18378 bp, 17 predicted proteins | sample RS3BMetagenome_FD_69209 | JGI IMG/M metagenome (GOLD analysis project Ga0080006, IMG submission 69209) | Ferric oxide microbial mat and aquatic microbial communities from Rainbow Spring, Yellowstone National Park, USA - RS3B (SPADES... ... | reverse complement strand
ATTCACCGGTATCCCGTCAGTGCAAGTCGTGGTACTCGCATTGCTCGTTACTGTCATCACTCGGTGCTTGGGAAAGCATCCGGTTCGATTCACCGGTATCCCGTCAGTGCAAGTCGTGGTACTCGCATTGCTCGTTACTGTCATCACTCGGTGCTTGGGAAAGCATCCGGTTCGATTCACCGGTATTCCGTCAGTGCAAGTCGCATTGCGATCTGCAGGAGCGGCATGGCGAGATGTTCGCGTCCAGCATCGCGATACGGCAAACACCTGAACAAAACGATTCGTGAACAGTTTATTTTCAATAGTTTCAGAGCAATGGAACGTTCTTTTAACGGATATATTCAATATATTGATGACTATAGCCATGAGCCTGTGAATCAAAGGCGATATGACTTGCTCGTTGTTCAGAAAGAGCAACCGTTCAACGCAGAGCCAAAAGCTCCGCTACTGGTTCAGCACCACGTGACTCCAACCGAGCGCTTCTATGTGCGTAGCCACGGTCCAGTGCCAGCTTGTCCCGACAGTACACGTTTCCGTCTGGTTGTAGACGTGTCGCTGGCGCTCGAGCACTGTCAAAGTGGTGCGCAAGATAACCAAAAGCGGCCGGGTCAGTTGCAGTGGAGTCTCGAGACGCTTCGGGAGAAGTTCAAGTTTACGGAAGTGGAAGCTTGTCTCCAGTGCGCTGGCAACCGCCGCACTGAACTTGTGGATCGAACGAAACGACCCGTGAAAGGCGTAGGTTGGCATCAAAGCGCCATCGGAAACGCTCGCTGGGGAGGGTTCCTGCTCGCCGACCTGCTGCGTTTCTCGCTGCACCAAGCGGGCCTGACGGACGACGCACAGCTCGCACAAGTTCCTTGCGATGTTTGTATCGAAATGGAGGGCGCGGATTGGGTCCCAGAAGAGGAATACCGACGGAAGCATCGTGACACGCCCCCACCAGGCTACATGGCGTCTCTCCCGTGGTCCATGGTCATGGGTGATGGCTCCAGCGGGCACGCGGTGCCTCCCGTGCTGCTGGCAACGCACATGAATGGTGCTCCGTTGACTGCAGACCACGGGTACCCGCTGCGCTGTGTCGCCCCCGGAATCTATGGAGCTCGCTCCGTGAAATGGTTATGGCGGATTGGGCTCAGACGCGGACATTCTGACGGTTACTTTGTGGAGCGCGACTATAAGGTTTTCTCACCAGCTGTGGACGCAGCATACGTGCGATGGGATAGTGCGCCTCCACTCCTGGAAGTCAATGTGCAGTGTGCAGCATGCGTGCCAGCAGAGCGAGCTTGGAAGTTGTGGGCCTCCAAGGCTGACCGCCACCCGCCAGGCACCGCCTCAAGTCTGGTGGTGCCGCTCTGGGGCTATGCGTTCAGTGGCGGTGGACGGCGAATCATTCGCGTCGATATCAGCGGTGATGCCGGTGCAACATGGACCGTCGCACAGCTCATATTCGGTGAAAAGGGCGCGCACCATGCGATCAGAGCGGAGTCCGCACGAGTAGCAGACGACACCGATGATGCACACAATCTCTATACACCAGGATTGGAGCCTTTCCGGGTACGTCCACTCGATACCGAGCGTCCGATTGCGAACGATGCCCATCGCTATGCCTGGTGTCGCTGGTACGCGAAGCTAGCGATTCAGCCGCCGTGTGAGGTCTGGTGCCGCGCCGTCGACGAGTCTGCGAATACGCAGCCCGACGACGTGCGGGCCTGTTGGAACTTTCGAGGGGTTGCACACAACTCCGTATATCGAATCCGAGTGGAATCGGATGACGGACCACGATCGCGGCTGTAAGCGACGTTCATCTAGGATGCGCACCAGCAGAAGTTTTATCCCCGAACGGAACGCGTCCACGTTGACGCCAGTGTACTGTGCAGAGCGTGGTCGAGCAAACGGCGCCATATCTCTCGAAACTGCGGATATGCATTGAACAGCGCCCTACAGCGTTTTGTCTACATGTTACCCAGTGATTTTCTTGTGAGCACGCTGGCGCTTGGTAAGCTTAAAGTGGATGTTTCGTTGGCGCCGCGTTCTGACTCCGTCGACGTGAGGAGATGGCAGGCATCCCTGTGACGAGAGGCTTTTCCCACGACGCTATGTACACTCCGCATACCTGGTTTTCAGCAGCGAATCGAGCTTGATCGGAATGTCAAGTGCAAAATTTCAGTCAAACGGAGACATAGATACGATGTGATGCAATCGAATCGGTACTCCTTGGGCATTTGTGAAACGCATTTCCAGTCCGGGATCGGTTATGAGGTAAACCTGTCGAGATTTAGGTATGGGTAAGAGTACTTGTTTTTGTCTTGAAGAGGAGAACGCTTCAAAGCTTGATCGAATCGTTCCAACGAATCACTGGATTCCTCGCTGTGAGGATCGCTCAGTTCACACCTGAGTGCAAGCACGCCATCGTCAAATGCCACTTCGTCGGTCTCTGCGTACAAAGGATGAACCTTGCGAGGTCTGCAAAACTCAGGAACGAGCGTTTTCGGTTCTGAGACGCTCTGAGGTCCCAGAATTGGACGCCTCTTCGCCATATGCATCACAACTGTACACACTGTCCGGTAAGAGAGTACACGCGCAAAATGAAGCCTGGCAAGTCGCTCGCCTCAGCTACAACGCCACCCACACCTGCCGATGCATCGTCGTTGTCGTGGTGGTGGTGGTGGTGCCGCGGCCCGAGCCCTCGGGGTCATGTGTTCTATCAGGCTCTCTGCGTCGATCTCGGATAATGACGACTCAATCTGGGTACCGGAGATCACGATTTCGGACCTTGATCCCTTCAAAAACTGTCTGCGAAGTGTTTGCAGCGCGGCATTGCATGTACATGCATCATGACACCTCTGCACTGCCCGAGAAGCACCAACATACCGATGACTTGGGCCATCCGCACAACTTGGTACACCCACACATACAAATGCCATATCCAGAGCCTTCTGCTAGTGTCTGGTCGCTAGGCGATGCATCCGGAGAGCGCCGTCCGCGGACGTTGCACTCGCCTTGAGGTAGTGCGCAAGTATCACGGAGCTTCGATACCGGGTCGCATCAGCAGCGACGCTGCCAACCCGAGGTTCCCGTTCGCTGCTGCGAGCGCTGACCTGGCTGAGGCTTCATCGAATCCCATGGCAACGAGGCGCTGAACATTGACATCTGTCTCGTTACGAGCCGGAGCGGAATCGAGGCCTCTTGCTTCTGCGATCTCTCTGTCGCTGAGAAACGGAACAGTGCGGTCTCGCTCTCGCAGAACATTCCCTCTCAAATCAATACACATTCCGTGCTTGCGCAGCGTGTCGAGACCCAGAAGCATATCCGTATTCAGCTGCTCGACAATGGCAAAGGAACATTCATACCATTCTCCATCGAGTTCCATAAGCGCCATATGGACCCGTCCGATGAACTCTGCCCGTCCCAGGCCGATGGCAGTGCCGCGAAAACGCCGATCAATAAGTCTGCTGAGACCGGAACGCTCCTCACAAGCCTGGCTCATAACGGTGCACTGTGCGCCACTGTCGACAAGTGCAAGGACCGGCTGGGCGTTGCGAGCTGAGTCAGCAGTGACACGAACTCGAACGTACAGCGGCGTAATAGACGTAAACGACTCTACATTGTGCTCCAGAGCAGCCGCCAGATTCTCCTGAATGTTATGTTCATGAATCGCAGCTTCAATCCGGCGCTGTAGCTCTGGACTCATGAGCTCATCTTCAAACGGCATCGAGGTCCAATCAGAGCCGCTTCGGGACACTAGTCCACTGACGCCAGCTGTGGCGGGTAAAGCGCTCGTCTCTGAGATAGGGGCAGGCAGCGCAGCGTCGCGGTCACGTACCGAGTCTGGTGCAGTCGTCTGTGCACGCTCCAGGGCTTGATTTCGGAACTGAGGTTCAACAGTGATAAGTTCATCGTCCGGAAGGGCTAGCTCGCGAACGGTTCGTTGAGGCGGGAGCAGCTGGCCCCGCCAACGAAACGCATAGTTTACGGCTGCGTCTTCCACAACACTTTCGCTGGGGTGAAGCTCGACGAGAACCGCTTCCAGCAAGTCCGCAATAAGTGCTTCTTCTGAAGCTTCTAAAGTCGCGAAACGCTCACCGTCTGCAGACACAAAGCATAATCGTTTACTCGTCATGGTACTGTCCAGAAAACTCAAGAGAGAAACCGTTTTCAGCGCCACGCGTGACGCCGACTTGTCAGGTAGCAGCAGGAAGACCCAAGTATGTGCTCTGAACGCTCAGGATCAATCTAACCCGTGCATACCTCCGGGACTGATATGCTCAGGTGTATAGAAAAGCCGCCACTGAGAGCAGCTGTCGCCTTAAAGGACGAACACCAGCGCCGGTGGTGAAAAGTTCCAGCGTAGTCTGGCAGCTGTGGCGGTATTGCCGGTGTGCGCAGCCTCGAACCGCTGCTGGACTCTGGGGCCAGCACGTGGATGCAAAAGTATGCAGGAGACTACCTGCAAGGTCCGTATACATCCAGGGCAGTCTACAGGGCCTCTACAATGGCGATCAGTCGAACTGTTCACGCTGCAATGGTGTCAGTTTAGCATGGAAAACTGAACTGTTAGCTCGGTTCCTGCCTTTCGAATCTTTCCGAACTTGTGCAGCCACGACGATCGAACTGCAGCAAAAAGGACTTAAGGATGTATACGTAGGTTTAGGATTGTGGGTCTTATGTTTAGGCTGGCTTCTTCGACACGTTGTCGGTGGAACGCTGTGCATCACCAGTACCCGGGTGATTCGCGACGCTCTCCAACACGGGTTCGTCGACGAACCAGTATGCTTCTTCGAAGCGTACAACCAAAGCTCCACGCTTCTCTATTGCTTACGTTTAACGTGGCCAAATCACGCATGTTTCAAGTTTTGGGCGGTTATCTTTCAAGGCATCTCGTGGGCGTCGCAACGCACGCTGCTGGCTTGGCGCGGAAAAATGCTCGACGTGGCCATTGGCTGCATATGCACGAGCTCGTATCGAGACCTCACTGAACTTGTTGCATCACAAAATCGATCTCGTTGGAAAGACGCATCCTCTTGTGTCTCTTGCCATCGAAGAAACTCCATTGGGCAGCAGCAAGATATCTCCAAGCAGATACGCTCTGGGAGGAGGCTCCCGTCTCTTCTGTTTCCACGGAAACGGGTCTTGGATCTGGACTTGAGTCATCGTAACATCCACCACTGATGGAGCGTACGTCACTGCTTACCAAGAACAGAGCGTATACGGATCGAAAATTGTCCACTTGTGCTTCTGTCCGGATTTTTCCATGGTATTTGTTTCACCATGAAGAACATCGCGTTCTAGAAACTCGCTTCTGTTCGTTCCTCCGTTGATTCGCGAGTGCCCGAGGAGCTCCGGATGTCAAGTGCATCGTGCGCTTCTATAAAATCCATGTTGTCGACCGGCTCCTATTCTGCCGCGACGCTCGTTGTCCTCATCGGATGCATTTGCCATGCTTTTGCGCTGGCGCCTCGTCCTCAACCAAGCGGGAAGAAGCTCTAACCGAGGCGCGCGGCGAGCAACCCCGAAATACCTTCGGAAGCGGCTAAAGTCTCCTGCGCTCTGGAGCTCTGATAGAGCACTCCACCAGCAAAAACACCATCACTATCGTTGACGTGTTTCTCGTTGACCACCAGTCCATTTTCTCTTCAGCGTCCTCATCTGTGTGAACGATTCGACGGGGATGTATCACGCTCTATCCTCCGATCCGCTGGGCTTGAACGAAGCACCGGCCATGAAGAGATCCTTTATGCCGCCCAAGCACGCGACCGAGTCATCGCCGGTTCGCCCGAGGTCATCGAATCCTTTACTGGTCGGTGCCCGTGAATCCTGGTGTGTCTCATTCACTGTTGTCATGCGTATCTTTTGCCTACGAATTTCTTTGTGTTATCCAGACTGCATCGAATCATCAAGCGAGTGCATGCTTCGACACCCGCAAAGCCGTTCAGCTGTGTAGCTGAAGTGCTTGCGGCTTCGATGGAACCACGCAGCTGGTGGGCTGTTTCCAGCATGTGCTCGGGGTTTAGTGAGGACACGGAAAGCCGTGGGTCTCAACAGCAGGTCAAGCGAGTTTCCCACTTTTTGAACCTCCTCGACGCATCGGACCTGCGCGTCCATCACCGTCAGGTAGTGGCGCTGCTGGACCCAGCTGTAATGACGTACGGTATCCAGTACGCTGGCTATGTGTTCTGACAAGAACAGGTACGTTCCGATGCGTCCGTTTAAAAAAGTAGCATCAAAGCGTAGCGATGTGCTTCGAGCAGGAACGCGTTCCATCCAAGAGTGGCAACGTTCTCCGGGTGCGGTACGCTCTGCTTTTCAGACCGCTTCGGTACATGTCGACTGCTCTTCCCCAGCTGTTTGCCTGGCATTCCTAGTGTGCATCGACTGTGCGCTTCCGTTGATAAACATGCAATTTAGATTTATTCTCTATACGCTTTTCACCTCTCTGCTTTAAGCGTTTTCAGATATCCGCGATCTGCTATCGGCTATGCATTTCGCGAAACATGCGCCCCGATGAGCGCCATTGCCTCAGATGCCGCGCTTCAAGCATCGAGCACCAGTTCGTGTCGAAGACGATCAAATCAATCGAAACCTGTATACGCGTCCCTGAGCATGTTCCCCAGGGCCCCGAATCTGTTCTGAATTGAGTTCAACGATGGAGAATATGTCGGAGAGTATAGCATGACGCATCCTGCGTTCTCTGCTGGATTCTAAACAAAAGAGGGTTTGTAGAACGCGGCATTTTGTATGATCAAACAAAAACAGAAGGGCAGAGCCAGGCTGGACGGCATTTCGAGATATGTCGATACCCCTATGCTCCCCTCGAGCAGATCGGTGACGCACGCTCCACTGGACTTGATCGCTATGATGACTCAAGTCCGAGTCAAGGACCCCTTTCCATGCAAAACGCAGAGCAGGGAGCCTCTGGGAACATATCACGTGAAGGCTACCATACAGCGAGGCGAGGATTCCATTTCGTCGATGATCGCGAAGTGATGAAGATTTACCTTTCGAACTGAATCAACTCTTTTAGGTGGGAACATCACCGAACCTGCGGTGCGCGCATGCGAACAAGTCCCCCAGAGATCACGTCAACTTTATCTCGTCGTTTGCCTACAGGCGCGACTTGCTCTGCCCACGTGTTGTTTTCTGAAATAGACAGATCGAAACCTTGACGAGGACGTGACTAGGGCGTGCTAGACATAAGGAAATGAGAAAACTGGAGGCCTTCAACCTTGAATTGGACAATGATAGTAGTCATTTTGAGAACACGACTTCGCGGGTGGCGCCAATCATCGTCATGAACGTTCCTTGACGAATGCCAGCGACAGACTGCCGACGAAGCCATTCCCAGAAGCTGACCGAGAAACCCGAATCGACGAATGAATCCGCAAGCGCTCGTTGTGGCACTTTGAAAGTCGCTGCTTTGCGTGTAAAATGTTCAGAAAAAGATCGACAAACAGGAACAAGGCGAGTAGTTCAATGTTCCATATGAATCGGATGCAGCTGCAGCGATGGAAACATCATTTACCGTTTTCGAGCGCGACGTTCGCATAGCGCAACGACACGACTATTGGTTGGGTTCCACGTGCTCAGTCAGCCGCTATGGAGGCAGCGTATTGGATCGGAGTGTTCTCATCTGGAAGTCGAACTTGGTAGTGGCGGCTGACACACACCCAGTGCGAAAAAAAAGTCGAGTTTTACCTTTCCTCGCGCCGAGCGTTAGCGCGGAACGAACTCCCAAGGCTCTAGGGACTCGGATGCAGCCACTTTGCTTGGAACAGTGCTCGCTTTTCGGAAGTGCCGTAGCGAAAGTGAGCTGGGTGCGCACTTTTCCGATAACGAATACCAGAGGAACGGGTTCATTTCACAGTCGAAACTTGGAAAAAATCTGTCGACTGGGGAACAACTGTTCGCGTGAACACAAAAGTGCCACCCGCTTTGCATTGCAGCTGTTGACGGACGCTCGAGAGCCCAGACCGTCTTGGCGGCCGAAACAAAGTTTAGGCCAAAACTTCCTCAAGGATCCTGCGGTTGCCGCCGCTATCGTGCAAGCTGTGCGAGCTTGTGAGCCCGTCGAACTGGTCGAAATTGGTGCCGGAACCGGTGTGCTTACAGAGCCGCTTCTGGAAGTATTCCCCGGGCTTGTGGCGCTCGAGCTTGACGCACGTGCTGTGGAGCACGTTCGAAAACGCCTTGAACAGAGCGAGCGCTTCCGTTCGGAGCATTTTCCCGAGCTGCGCACCCGTATCTACCATGCAGACTTTTTGCGCTCGGACTGGCTCAGGGAAACCGGCATGCTCACTAGGCCCGAGCCGCGGATCACGCTCGTGGGGAATCTTCCCTACTACATTGTATCGCCTATATTCTTTCACTGTATTGAGAGCATTCAACGATACCGGAACGCAATCTTCATGGTTCAGCACGAATTTGCAGAACGGTTGATGGCAAAGCCTCAGTGCAAGGACTACGGAGTCCTATCGGTGCTGGCTCAGCTCCACGCCGATATTCAAGTGCTTCTCCGAGTGCCGCGAAGCGCATTCTATCCCATGCCTAAGGTGAACTCTGTGGTACTGCGCCTGGATTTTCGAGACCCGTTGCAAAAGGACTGCATGTCTTGCGGCGTCTCATCGGATGTGATCCGCCTGGCACTGCATCGGCTCGTTCGACGAGCATTCCAACAGCGGCGGAAAACTTTACGGAATACGCTTGGCGATCAAGTGCCGATGAGATGGTCGCGAAGACGTCCTGAGGAGCTCCATCCAGCTGAATTCCTCGAATTAACGATGATTCTATCGCAGGATGCTGCGCTAGACACGGGAAAGCCGCCTGTGTCTGGCTAGCCCCAGCAAATGGAGCTGGAGCCGAGAAAACAACTGGGCACGATCGACAGCTCGACGCCTGTCGTCGTCTATAAGCAGTGATGTAGTGCGCAGCGCAGGATGAGCACTGAACCTTCCGATCTCAGCGTACACCATGAATTACATCTAGGCAGACATTCGAGGATCCTGTGCACATGAGGTTTGGATGAGACCGCATGGTCACCTTACGTGCGGGTCGCGGCACCGATTCGCTTCATGTAAAGCGTACACCAGGAAGAGACGAGCGCTGCACCCAGGAATTCGTCGATGCAGCGCGACGAGGAGTCATGTGTACTCGGTTCCCGGATGTGCGCTGTCAACGTCGACATTGCCGAACCTGGTCAGCGGTACCAAAAGCGCGATGAACGAGTGCCCAAGAGACCGAGTTCGTCGTTCCTTTCTGGTTAGACTGGGTACACGGTGCGCATGTTTCGTGCACAGACCGCGTAAAACGCTCGGGATCGCAACACCATCTATAGTAACCTCTGATTTCGAGTTTGGGTATTCCAGGTAGTATCGAATGATAGAAGCCCATGACCGTCAAGGAATTGCCCAGGAAAACCGCCTCCGTGCGTATATACCGGACGAAAGCCTCGCCGGGTTGCTCAACCCGACCATACTAGTTCCTTGCTCGAGGCGGAAATCCAATCGTCTATGTCTTGGCTAATCGTTTGCTTTCATCAAAAGTGTTCAGCGTTTCAGCAAAGAATTCGCTCATAATACGAACCGAATACCTCGAAAAGACGCCCAACACAAACCCGCTGGACGCTCCAAAAGTACGAGATATTGAAGGATGGTGGTAATGGCATTCGAGTCTCGGTGCATAACGCACTTGCACGCATCCTTGCTGTTGAAATCACATCATAGCCAGCCTCTCACCTGGGAAGACCTCACCAGCTGAAGTTTCGTCAGCTTACCGTACACCATTTCGTCCACCAGGCTCCGTTTCGCACGATTCCTCCAGACCAATTTCACCGTGTACTCGTGCTCACTATATGTGTATGTCGTCCTAAACGCATCGATGGGAATCGGGCTGATTCGATTCCTGCACGCGTTGAACGCCCTGGTCGAGGGCGTACGAGTGCAGCGTTCGCGCGCAACGGCACGTCCAGCGCCGCAGGAGAGCATCACCAAAGGACGCTGCTTGCCAGTGATGTACGTTTCCAAATCAATGAAAAAGTTGGTGGATGCAGGTTCTTGCGTCCATGCATCCGCATCTATTGGCGACACCCGGGCAAGTTCTCTCATTCTTCAACTGAAGATCGTCCGAATGAGCATTCTGGATGCTCATGCACTTGCCGAATGAGACGTACAAGACATCCTCTGCTGCTCGATAGGATGCTCAGAGCGTCGAAATGGGCCTGGCGCTGTCACTCCAGGTGTTGGTATGCCTCCTGACGTCAAGCGCGCAGGACTCTCGACACGACCGGGCCCCGGCATCGTTGAGCGGCTTCATCTGCCTTCCGTTCAGGCCGCTGGCGCTGTCCTCGTGATGCAGAGCAGAGCGATGGCCATAACGCCGTTCAGGCCAGGATCCATGCTCATGAACAAGTCCTGCTCCTGGGCTATCTTGAGTGCTTGAAAATGGGTCACTTGGTGCTGCTCAGGCAGAGGTTTCACGAAGTTCATGCAAATGGATATACCATCAGACTCTATCATGCCAGTAAACGTCTTTCCATTTCCACCCTGTAAGCGATAAAGGTCGGACGAGCTCCACCCCAATGGTCTTCGTGAAATTTCTCGAATGGTTCGCGCTTGCTCGCTGGGAACAGCTCTCTTCGCCTGCTCCTCTAGTTTGCTCGGTGGCATGGGAGTGGTAGCTGTGCTCCATTTCGGTTTTTTTCGCGGGATTCAGACGCCCTGCATGGACGAAGTTACTGAAGCTCGTCTTCTCTTTTTATGTGTCTACGATTCCTGAACTACATTTTCTTCGACGTCTTCGTCACAAGTATGCCCACGAATCGAAGCACACTTTTTGGCATTCTCCCGTGCTCGAGCAGAGACGAAGACAGCAGGTCTGGGCTGCTGGAACTAGAGAACAATTGCTTTCCGAAGAAAGGTGTCACGGATGTAAACGACTCGTCTATTGATCGCAGGCATTTGCATGGCATCGGACAACGGACAAAACGCCATCCGCTGGACTGAAACACGAATAGCCCCCTAGTACGAAGAACAGGTCGATGCTAATTACAGCTGCGTGCTCCGCGACCGCTTGTGCTTCATGGAATTCGACGTCGTGTAAGAGCAGAACACAGGACTGTGCGAGCGAAAGCCCGCGAAATGCATCGACAAAGCATGAGGTGTTGGCGGCTCCTGTCCGCTTTGCGATTCGTAGGCGTCCACTCGATAGTATCGTCGCTCGGGGATGTTGTTGTTGGTATTCTCGCTCGCCTGTTCTTTACGAACACCAATTTACCCGTATTGGAGTACGCATGTACAGATCTACTATTTCCACCGAATTCGTGCTCATCGAGTCAGACAAACACCTCTCCCTTCTGTACCCAGCGTTCGCATTTCAATCCAAAATCGATCGCGTGTTCTTCGACGTGCAAAGCGCTCCCATGCAATCGCGCTGCACGCTTTACCCATCTGTGTGTGTTCATTACCGTACGTGCCGATGGTACGAACACTTCACGTCCTGTGCTCTGTTTTGTACTATTTCATAGAGAACTTTTTGAGTTGAAGGTATGAGAGAGGAGGCCTTCGTGTCGATAGAATTTGATTCGTTCGGTTCCCGGTGCACGGCGTTCGTGTCAAGGACGACGACAAGTCTAGTTCAGGCATCTGCTTACCCTTGTCTGACTCATTTGCAATCGAAAGGTTGTGTTTCGCAAGCTAAGCGTGACAACATAAATTCTGTTTTTGGCCTTTATCGAATCTACAGGACACAATCCATTTGTTGATTACGTAAGACAAAAAAGCAAGCAATAACGAAAAAGGCATGCTGGTTACGTTATCAACGTATCCACTGCTAGTTTGGGTATAGGGAATCCACGCAGCGAGGCATTCTAGAAGCGCCTGGGGAAACGCGCGCGTCTCCGCACTCGGATACTGCGTCACCAACGTCCGTGCGCACGCTTCCATACACGAAGGGATACTGCTGTGCAACTGATACGCAGTCCTTCTCTGGAAGCGTGGATGGCGCGTCCGTCAGAATTCCACCATACATATCGCGAGATACGCAACACACAGGTGACACCAGGGCGCATCCTGGTCACGGATGCGTTGTGCGCGGGAGCATGCGCAGCGTAGCTAGTTCAGCGATCATGCAGCATGTGATGGGAGCATTTCTGGTTGCCAACCGCTGACATACATCCGGTGTAATTTGGTTAGATGCGTCCCTCTGATACCATATCAAGAAATGCGTCGCGTACCCGAACATGCCTAGCGCTGCTTGTCAAGCCAGCACGCATCATATCAAGTTCGCAGCAGCCCGCGAGCGAGCACCGATGAACACCAAGGTGTATCGCGGCGCTCGTGTGCCGCGCCTCGCGTCCCTGCGGTGGACGCCTCAGAGATGAGTGTCTCTGCAGGTCAGGATCCTGTCCAGGTGAGGCGCGCACTGCCGGAAAGTCTCGTGGCAGGCATTTGGGCAATTGGACAGGAGCCTCGGTGCTCTGTGGTCATGCGTGAGACCCGGTTTACCCGCTGTGTGTCTGCTTAGGGTGCTAGATGCGTCATCAGTAGGTTCCGTGCCACGATGTAGCACTGGGAAGACGCGATGGAGATGCGTACCCTCCAAAGACCACAATGTCAAGGTGTTTCTCACATCCACCCGGGAACCATGCGCAGCCACATCCGCCAGCTTTTCTACCCTTGTGACGCTTATTGAGCGTGCCGCTACAGCGACGACGTTTCCTTTGATGGCGGCCACTAGCCCTGAAAATAACAGGTTTGGCAGTGGTACTACGACTGAGGAAAGCTCGGAACTGGAAGAGCGCTTTTTGCCGTTCGAGCGCGAGGCACCGCGCGGTGGTTGGGAGTGCCCGCTCCAGTGGCTCCTGGCACCACTCGTTGTACCGCTGAGAGTTGTACTTTGCTTCGTGATCTTAGTATTCTTTTACCTTGTTTGTGTGAGTTTTGGGCCGCGTGTTGACAAGAAAGCAGCGGAAGTCGGCTTTGTGTGGTACTTACCGCGCTGGCGAGCTCACCTGCTGCGCGGGCTCACCAAACGCTGTGCCCGCGTCGTGCTCTTTATTCTGGGTTTCTATCGCATTCGCCGCCAGCATCTCGCTGGCTATGATCACAGGATTCGTTCAAAAGTTCTCATTGTTAGCAACCACGTATCATTGTTCGATATTTTATTCTTCATGGCTGATGACGGCCGTTCGTTCGTGAGCAAGCATACGCTGTTGCAGGTACCACTCATAGGACGCATCGCCGCCACCATCGGATGCATCTTCGTGAACCGCACGCTCCACAGTGGCGGGCAGGCCACGAACCTCGTTGTGCAGCGGCAGCGGCAAATGTGGGCGTCCGACAGCTCAGCACCGCCCCGTGGGCATCGATCCTCGACGGACGCGTCGTCGCTATGTTCATCGCCGCCATTGGTGCTGTTTCCTGAAGGCACAACCACTAATGGAAAGTATCTTTTAACGTTCAAGACAGGCGCGTTCGTCGCCGGACTCCCGGTGCAGCCCGTGATCTTAACGTATGAGCAACGCTGTTTTTCGCTGGCCTACGAGACAATCCGCGGATGGAAATACTTCCTGGGTGTGTTCCGTCAATTCTATAACCGGCTCAGCGTCATTTACATGCCAACTTATATTCCAAATGAGGAGGAGAAAGGCAACCCGCGTCTTTTTGCGCAGAACGTGCATCTACACATGCTCAAGGAAATGCAGTCGCGATACGGCACGCAGCTCAGCAATAGCTCGTATCTCGACAAGGTTGCCTACCACAGAAAACTTCGCCAGCAATGGGGCGAATACGTCCCAGTGCCTTCGTCAAGCGCGCGGTCGCATTCGCATCATGAGTGATCCGGGTTAGATGATTCAGACGGAGATAATGCGTGCAACTTGGCAGCGTAGCGCAAGCTGGTTCCTGAGGGCGCATTTCCTTTTAGGAGCTATGGGCGCGGAAATGCAGCGCACTGGTACGTATGCACGTGCACTGCCCATGATAAACCAGATGCTTCACAGAGAATTTGCATGTATGAGTGTTGTTCTCGCCGCAACTGTGCATGCTCAGGTGCGACAGGCAACCTTCTCCTGGGAGCCAGCCCCGCGCACTTACCTGGACGCTCCAACGGGATACGCTTCGAAACAAGTGCGCATGTAGATTCCGAATACTCCAAGCCCGCAGTATCTCTCGCTTCCCGTACTTGTGGATACGCGTGTAAGACGCTGATCCATACCACGCCGCGACGACATGCTCGTATCTGTCATTCGCGAAAAATTGGACACATATCGTAAGCACGTTTTCATCCATGGCGTGCCCGCAAACTCGACATGGATCCGAATACAAAAGCACGCCCAGTCAGCACATGCCGAGCTGCTGCAACTCAACGGCCAAAATCACATCATCTCGCATCATCGACAGGCCGCTGTTCCGCACGCGCCCGTGATCCACTTCGTTCCGAATCGCGTAGATGACCCGGCCTATGATATGATCGCTTGTTACCGGTCCAAAGTCTCGACTATCACGACGAAGAATGCGCAGGAGATTAATTTGCTGGGCCAGTGGAAGCCGCTCCGCTGGTAAGGCCGCTCCACTGCCTACGTTTGGAGCATCCGCTTTCTGCGCGTTTGCCTGCGGGTCGGCAGAGGCGGTTCCCGCTTCGAGCGCCCGCTCTCGCAGCAGCTGAATATCCTCCTCGATGGGGTTATCATTGTCTCGCAGAACCCAGTACTGACCACGTTCGAGCCGCAACAACGCCTGGCTCGTTTCTTCTTCATCACGTACGAGCTCGTCACCCTCAAGTGCAACCACTCGTCGGACGAAACGACGCGAACCGTCTTCGGGGTCCTTGACGACCACGATATCGCCCCGGTACGCAAGAGGTCTCCGGTAGAAGGTAACCTCGCCTCGGACTGTGTCCATGCTGCCGGTCCAGCGCGATAGCCGTCGAATGACGAGACGTTCGCCCGGACGGAACGGGGACGTGACGTGGGCGTTCAGCGTGGGTGCCATGGAGTTCCCAGTCAACGTGGCCACAAACGACGCTGGCTTCGACATTTCGTCAAGTACGGTTTCAACAAACACTTTGCGCTGTGCAGGTGCACCTCGCCAAACTTGGAATAGCGCACGAAAGAGGGAGGTTGTTCCTGCTGTCTCCGTCGAAATCTGGACGCTGGCCAGGGAAACCTCCAACGCATCCCGGAACCGAAGACTCCAGTATAACGCACGACGCAGCAGTGTCGCCATGATCAACGTGCCAGCTCTCAACTTTACAAAACTCTGGTGCCGACAAGGTAGCGCGCCTCTCACGCGCTTCCTGGTTCCAGCGAGATGTTAGTGTGCGCGCCTCCCTGACGCCCACACAGAAGTGTACACTTTTGCTGCCGTACACGAGCACTGCTGCTGCTCAAGCGCCAACTCTAGCGCTTCCTTCAATAGCAGTGCAGCGTCTGGTTTCCTGTGTATACGAAAAGACGCTCCTCGCGTCCCTTGACTGTGTCAGGGGCACTTGCGTGTGCGCGCACGCATGCACAGCATCATCAGCGCAGCGCAGCAGGCAATCGATTTCCTTCTCCATAAGGGGTGAAGCTGATGATGAAGCTGATGATGATCGCGATGACGCTGAGGCATCGCGCCGGGCTGGAAACCGTGGGCGGATGGATGTCACGCATGCACAGCATCATCAGCGCAGCGCAGCAGGCAATCGATTTCCTTCCCCATAAGGGGTGAAGCTGATAATGAAGCTGATGATGATCGCGATGACGCTGAGGCATCGCGCCGGGCTGGAAACCGTGGGCGGATGGATGGATGGGCGGCGCTGGTCCATTGCCGTGCCTAGATTTTGACGAGGCGCGCGGTGCGTGACGCTGCGAGGCACGGGCGACGTCGCGGGTTATATGACCGGCAAGCTGGAAGCACGCTGTGACTAGCGTAAACCGTGTTTTAGACGGAAACCTGTCTGTTGGACGCAAGACCGAGACAGGGTAAACACTAGCGCAGCCCGGCGGGTAGTAGCTTGCACGGCAACTGGCGGTGACAGTTCCGTGAGTCAATCTGTTTTTTCTGAGGTAACCAGCTAGAGTTGGCATTGACGAATGGTGCGGAACTCACGAGTCACTGATTACAGCGGTTTCGTCACAGCGTGCAGTGCGAGGCAAGCACTCGTCGGCTGGCATAGTCCCGTGAGACTGCACCTGGGCCGGCGTTTCCGGCTGCTGAGAAGTCGCTGGACGCGGTGTTTCTGCGGGCACCTGCGCTGCCGGGCGCTCAACACGCTGTCGTGCACACATAGGCGGCTGGCGGGTTCCGCAACCTGCGGACCGTTCGCAAAACGACCCGGAACTGTGCTGACTGCAGCGTGGTTGGCGGCTGTACCCTCAACGTCACGGGCAATTGAGTCAGGTTCGGCTACCACGGAATCAGTGAAGAGCGCCGCCGAGGAGATCGGAAACACAGCAGCGCAAGCCGCTACAACAAATAATGTGGACTGGAGCTCGCAGCTCACGAACTGGTTGGCTGCGATTGATGCAGTGCTGCTGGTGAGCGCCACAATTCTGACTATCATTGTGACAGTTCGCGACTGGCGCAGGCGAAGTGCTAAGAAAGAACAAGAGTCGAAATCAAAGGATTCAGGTGCAAGTAAAAATGCTCGCGAAGGAGATCGTTTGAAAGCAGCAGCGAACGCACCGCCCGGAAAACTCAACCGGTACCAACGACGCGAGTTACGGAAAAGACGGAATCAAGACGACTCGTCGCTTTGATGACAAAGACCGGGAGCGCGTGAACGCAACCACAAAGTATTCGTAGATTTTCGCTCTGTTCTCATTGTAGTTTCGCGAAGCGCCCCGGGAGGAAACTGCAAAGCGCGCATCGAGGCTGCTGTTGCAAGAGTCGAGTGCCGCGGCGAGTCTCGAAGCGCTGCGTAAGCCGTCCGGAATCGATACGCGCGCTCGGCACCCGTCGACACTAGCGACGATCCTTGAACCTACCTCTGCAGCGCTTATCACCACGTGGTAGGATGAGAACCTCCGGCATCGTGCATCACCGCCGCAATGCCTGCCGCGAAGGGCTCCAGGGAGCACACTACGGCCGGAACGCTGTGTGGCACTGTGCAGAGGCATTTCCACGCAACCTTCATGGAAGGGAGCGCTTTGACGAGACTGGAAAAGCAAGGAGAGCACTACAGGAACCTCGCGCAATGCACGGTGTCCAAGAGACACGTCACTCGCGCGTTCTTCGTAAACGAATGTAGGCGCCTCGTCCTGCTTGCGGATACCGCTCGTGTCTCTCGTCATCAGTCGTTCCGGCGGTCTGCTGAGCGAACGAGATAGCTCGCAGCGACACCAACGCCTGTACGTCAACATGCAGAGAGACGCGCATTCCATGCACGTGTACTGTATTCGAAATACAGGACGTGTGCCATTGCGCTGGTCGAGTGGCGTCCCGAATCATCGCTCGGAAGCGCCCGTTATTGGTTGGAGGCCCCAGGAACGGCACCAGTTCCTGTCCCGTTGCAACTTCGAAACAGTGACCGGTTCGAAGGTCATATTGCGGAAACAGGTTCTCGTGTATCAGCGATAAACAGAGTGAGCCTGCCAGCCTCGCATTCCCATACTTGCATAAGTGCGGAACGCGTCTCACCGGGGACGGCAGTGCTGGTTGTAGCGGTAGTGTCCGGTTGACGTTTTGCGACTGCTTGGCGTGCTTCGCTGGCCACTATCGCAGATCATGCGCAACCTAGATGGTGCTTGCTTCTCCCGGACACATGATTGGCTCGGATGATTCCTAGCGAACGTTGGTTCACGCAATACAGATCTTTTACGAATGGCCCGTCAGCGGGATGGTCCGGATTGTTTTCTCGTCTACGTTATCAACCAGGAAAACGATGTAGCCATTCCTCAAACCCGCGCTCTGAAACCAGTCGGGGAAACGCGCTGCTCCAAAAGTCAACGAAACGGCGTTAGAGTCAAGGTCGGACGTCTATGGCGCCAGTGCATTAGTGGTAGCCCAGATGAATCCGGACGCTCAGCTCAGGCACTGACACCTGGAGGGTAGGCTTCGTTGACGAAGCACGCAACACGGCCACAAGAGTGCACTTACACCAAGCGCTTCCAAGCATGCGTGAAACCTGCTGCAAGGTACTTAAACTGCTCCAGCAGCGCTGTTGCACGGTGCAACTGCATTCGCGCAGTGCAATCACTGGACGATGCGTCACGGCAAATAATTGCACCGGAAACTTGGGGAATATCTGACTCGGACTTGGTCTATATTTCGGTTTCACGGCAACGTCAGTGCTGAATCCTTTTGCGACACTGCACTGACGACGGAGCGGTACGCGACATCGTCCCTGGATGACGTGTTGACAGCCATACGCTGAACGATCCGTGAGCTTCTCACGTTCCATCACCGG
>Ga0080006_1232887_pt1 | contig 18383 bp, 18 predicted proteins | sample RS3BMetagenome_FD_69209 | JGI IMG/M metagenome (GOLD analysis project Ga0080006, IMG submission 69209) | Ferric oxide microbial mat and aquatic microbial communities from Rainbow Spring, Yellowstone National Park, USA - RS3B (SPADES... ... | reverse complement strand
CCACCTGCTCAAGATTGGCAAACGGCTTGGTCAGGTAATCGCACGCGCCGCGCTTCATCGCTTCGACCGCGTTGTTCATCGTGCTCGCCGCCGTGACGATAACGATCGGCGTGCTGACACCTTCGTTGAGAGCCCTGGAGAGCACCTCCAAACCGCCGTCACCGGGCATGATAATGTCGATCAGCGCGGCGTCGAACTTGCCGGTGCGAAGCGCCCGCAGCGTGCTCTCACTATCGTCGGCTTCTTCGACCTCATAGCCCGCGGATTCCAGGCTGTGGCGTAGGACCAGGCGAATACCCAAGTCATCGTCGGCCACCAACAGCCGCTTGCGGCTGGCGGCGCGTGGCCCTTGCTCCATTGATGAATCAACTGCGTTCATCGCAACAAAAGTTTAAATCCCTCGCCATCCCCGCGCCAGAATTGGCCTCAAGCTGGAAAAGCGGCAAGCTGCATGTCGCCAACCGGCGCGCGATGGCACAAGTTTGGTTCCTGGAGCAACCCGGGGCACAAGGAGCATCTTCATCAGCTCTCGCAGACCCTGTAACGGCGAAACCTGTCGCTGGTCATCACTTGCTCAAGCACTCGCCCGCACAGGTTTTTCTGTCGGAGGCCAACAGACGGCGTAAAGCATTATTAACGCCACTGGCAGCAGCAAGTCGGAGTAGAGCGCGGCCCCGGCGTTGTTAGGCGCGTAATTGCGTGCAACAACGATCTCCTTTAGATGCCCAATCGCATCGCCCCATAACCACACACTCACGCCGATTACGACGGCGGTCCAAAAACTGCCCTCTTTCCACAAACATAAGATTCCGAGAATTCCGAAGGCCAGGTTGGCGATGGCGACCTCAAACTCAAAAGGGCTCGGCTGCCACCCTATCGAGCGCGCGACAGACTCCGACAGAAAGGCGTGACCGTAGAACGCCGCCAAGCTTTCCAAGCCGACGTTTAACACTAGAGCATACCGCATGACAACCCAGGCTGCCATTCGCCATCCTTGATGCCGTCGGGACGGCCCAGCTAGATCGATAGCTGGCGCCAGCAACGCTAAAACCGGAAACACCACAAAGAACGTAACGCCACCACCTTTGCTCAACGCCACAGCGTCAACGTGCGCGCGCTAGACCTTAATCTTCGCCCGCTTGCGCACGCCTCGCATCGCAGCCGCAAGCTTCTTTGAGCCTAATTTTCTGTGCTCTGGCCGGTCGTAAAAAAAATGCAACTTTAGGGAGTTCGTCAGCGCTTGGACGCCGAGGTTTGAGGCAGAACATTCGGCTTCGCTTCGTCCGCTGTGCTCTCCTCTACCACCGGCAAATCATCAGCTTGTGGTTCTACCACCGGCAGCAAAACTTTGAAGGTTAGCCCCGACAACCAGCTTTGTTCTCCGTACGGTTGGCTTTCGAGGGGATCAAAAGAGCGTTCGCGCGAACCCCCGAGCTCAGCCCATAACCGCCCCTGGTGTCGGGTCACGATATGCTTGCTAAGCACCAAGCCGAGGCCGGTCCCGCCGGGCTTGGTGGTAAAAAATGGCGTGAACAGTTCGGCCATCTGCTCGCGGCTAATTCCCTTGCCCGAATCGCTTACGTCAATACGCATAAACCTGCGGCGCCGCCCGCCGCCGGCGAGATGAAACTCGGTTTCCATCCGGGTAACCACGCGAATTAGACCTCGTTGGCCAATCGCGTCGCGCGCGTTCATTAGCAAATTGAGAAACACCCGCTCGAGTGCGGCCGGATCACCCTCAATCGGCGGCAGACTCGGGTCGAAGAAGAGCTCGAGCCTGATACCGTCGGGCGTCGTCGGCCAGAGGCCAGCCATCGCCAGCGCTTGATGCAGCACTTTGTGAATATTAACCTTCACCGACTTGACAGGTTCAAGGCCGCCGAGCCCCATCACTTGTTCGACCAGGTTGGTGAGCCGGCTAACACCACCAAGGATAACCTCGCAGTATTGTTTGGCGCGAGGCTCGGCTGGAAACATCGTCATCAAAAGCTCAGTCGCCCCTTTTATTCCGGTTAGAGGGTTCTTTATTTCATGGGCAAGCCCGACGACGGATAACCCCGGGTTGTTGCCGCTCGTATCCAACGCGCGTTCAACTTTCCGGCCATGTGTGCGGTCACTAAGTAAGACCAGGGCGCCACGAACATCACCCCTGCGATCGAACATCGGCGAGACACGCACGCTCACCTCCAGGGACGAGCGGTCAGGCAACCGCAGCTTAACCTCGCCATCATGAAGGGTTTGTCCGCCGGCGATGCACTTCTCCACCATCTGACGCAGCCACTGGTTGCGGGCCACCAAATTGGCGAGCGCCTTACGCGTGGGCTGAGAGATGCCAAGCATCGTCTGCGCAGCCGGGTTTACGGCCTTCAGTTCCAGTTTTGGCGAAATGAGCAAAAGCGCTTCGAATAAGTTATCGAAAATATCGCGCCAGAGACTCATAGCTAACTTCCGTACGCAACCGATGCCGCCATGGCTACGCGGGCAACGATATTAGCACATGGCAAAGTAGATAACTCGGACACCTTTTTTAAGTTGCAAGATTGGCGACACATTAGAATTTATAATAGCTCTGTGGGTTGCCTTTCGACGCGACGCTGACTATCCTGCGAAGGCAATTAGGCGTCTGATGACTGTCTGTAGGGTCAATTTATACAAATCTTTCCTAGGGTTTTTGCTGGCCATCGGTTTGCCTATGGGGCTTCACCTAGGCCGTGCTGTTGCTCAGCCTGCGAACCTTTTACCACCGTACTCGCCTTCGGCCGTACCAGCCGACCCAACTATTACTCTATCACCAACCAAGGCGGTCGTTGGCGTTCGGCAAGATGCGCCCGGGGCGTTGCTATCCTCGCCCGGTGCGCCGCATACATCCGCTAGCGCGCCGTTCGTGCTCAGCCCGGCGCGCCAAGCCCCGCCATTCCCTATCGTGCTTAACCGGGCTGTTCAGCGTTATATCGACGACTATACGCGAAATATTGGCCAGTTTCGGGCACATTTTTTCGGGATGTACCCATTCTTTCGCGACATGATGCGGGTGTTAACGAGTTACGGTGTCCCGACTGACTTCATCTACTTGGCTTTTGCTGAAAGCGCCTTTGCTGGATACCGCAACGGTCCCTGGCAGCTCACCAAGTCGACAGCTCGCGACTTTGGGCTGCGAGTCAACAGATGGGTTGACGAACGGCTTGACCCGCTCAAGTCCACGCGCGCTGCTGCCGAATATTTGGCCTCGCTTCACGATTTGCTGGGCGACTGGCGGCTAACTATCGTAGCCTGGAATACCGGAGAAAATTCCGCCCTGCCACTGGAGGACTTAAAGCGCGCCGACTATAGCGAGCTCTCCGAGATTTTGCCGCGCCGTACCCGTGCCCTGCTCAACCGCTTCATGGCGGTGGCTTTCATCGCACATCACCCTTTAATAACCGGTGTCGACCTCGCCGCGTTCGCTGACGATTCCGCCCCCTCGAATCACTGCCTGATAACGGTACCGCCTGGTACGTCGCTTCAAGATGCCGCCAGAATGGCCCATACCACGGTTGGCGTGATCCGCGCCCTGAATCCGGCGCTCCTGCGAGACCGTGTACCCCCGAACGAGAGTTACAAGCTGCGCGTACCGTTGATGGCAGAGAGCGCCCGGTCCGCTCAACGCCCGCTTTAGACTTTCGCAAACCGCTTCGACTCTGTTAGTTGTACTTTTGAGAGCAGGCTCGCTAAGCCTGTCTCCTAAGGCTGACACGCAAGAGGGCAGTCTCTTGCGGTGGCGGACAATTTTAGCCAGACGCGGCATTTAGACCGGTGGCAGCGCCGGCCCGGGCCCGTAGCTATAGCGCAGGAATTGCGCAAAGGCGCCTGCAACACGCGTTCCGTGCAGAAACAAGTGACGGCCAAGCGATGATTAGCCCAGACCAAGCCCTCAAGCTGGTTGTTGACAATGTCCAAGCGGTTGGGCTTGAGCGGGTCTCTATTCGCCAGGCGCTTGGCCGAATACTTGGAGAGCCGATTCACGTGCCCCGCGACATTCCGGGCTTTGATAATTCGGCGATGGACGGTTTTGCCGTTCGCTCGGATGATCTTGCGGACGCCAGCCGTGAGCGGCCTGTTGAGCTTAAGATCGTCGAGACGATTGCCGCCGGCAGTGTGCCGAAGGTCGAACTTGGCCCGCGGCAGGCTGCTCGAATCATGACCGGAGCGCCAATACCCCGCGGGGCTGACGCGGTTGTGCCAATCGAACAGACTCGTTCGTCCAACGATGCGGTCGAAGTGCTGGTATCGGTTGCAAGCGGTTGGTGTGTTCGCCGCCGCGGGGAGGACTTGCGCGAAGGTGACCTGGTCCTAGCCGCGCGCCGGCGCCTGCGTGCGGCAGATGTTGGCCTACTCGCCTCGCTAAACTGCTCGATGGTCGATGTATACCGGCAACCCCGCGTCGCGATCGTCTGTACGGGCGACGAATTGGTGGATATCAACCAGCAGCCCTCAGGCGCTCAGGTTGTGAACTCCAACGCGTACGCGCTGGCAGCCGCAGTCAGCGAAGCAGGCGGCGAAGCGACCCTATTGCGGGTCGCCAGGGACCGGCCGAGCGAAATCCGCGAGCGTTTTTGTGAAGCGCTGTGCTGCGATGCGATCCTGTCAACCGGCGGTGTCTCAGTGGGACAGTTCGACCACGTTGAAGAGGTACTGCGTGAACTTGGGATACGCGAACTCTTTCACGGCGTCTCTCAGCGGCCTGGTAAACCTTTGATGTTCGGTTTACTCGAACGGCGGCCAGTGTTTGGCTTGCCTGGAAACCCGGTCTCAGCGCTGGTCTGCTTTGAACTTTACGCCAAGCCCGCATTGCGCAAAATGGGCGGATGGGAGAATTTTTGGCTGCCCAAAGTGACCGCGCTTTGCGCTCAGGACATCAAAACCGCGGCCCATCTGACTGAGTTCATTCGGGTAAAAATCGAGCGGCGCGATGACCAGTTATACGCAACAGCAAGCGGCGAACAGGGCTCCGCAATTCTGAGCACGCTCTCGCGCGCCGACGGTCTACTGATCGCGCCGGCCAAAAAGACTATCTTACCTCGCGGCAGTCAAGTCGAGGTTTTGCTGCTCTCGTGCGAGGCTGCGTTAGCGTACTCACCAGGTTTCGAAGTCTGACGCCGGCGCCATAAAAATTGGATCACCAAGGTGGCCGCGCAACCGAAGGCGATGCACGCGACCATCACGACTGGTAGGCCAAATTCCTTTTTGACCCATGGAAACAGCGTAAGCATAACCGCTTGGTCCAGGTTCGCATCAATCAGATAGGCGAGATAAAGACCGAGCAAGACGCCTACGATGAGCCGCGGATTCCTTGCAAATTTTGGTACAGCCACGCGTTTCTCCCTTATTCGCCAACCGTAGCTTTGGGTCTAAAGTTTAGCCTAGGAACGTGTGCTCGCGACCAAACCCGAAGCATGGCCCTTAGGCTTCGGCTTGTCAACTTGGGCAAAAACTCCGCCGTACCATCTGCGAATCCAGCGCTGGATGTGTTACGGTAAGTAAAAGGCTAAAGAAGCATTGCCACGGTGTTAGGCAGCGGATGAAGCGAGGGGCGATTGAGGTTCAGAGTCGGCCAAGGGTTTGATTTCCATCCACTTAGGGCCGGCCGGCCGCTTATTTTGGCCGGCGTCGAAGTTCCGTTTGCACTTGGTCTCAGCGGCCATTCAGACGCCGATGTAGCCGCTCACGCTCTGGCCAACGCAATTTTGGGCGCCCTTGGGGAAGGCGACTTGGGCCGCCACTTTTCCGACCAGGAGCCGCGTTATCAAGGCGCCGACAGTGTCGAGCTACTCAAGCAGGTATGGACGCTTGCAAGCAACCGCGGATGGCGCCTGGTCAACGCTGACCTGACGATATTCGCTCAAGCGCCACGTCTAGCGCCTTATGTTGCACAGATGCGCGCGCGGCTTGGCTGCGCGCTCGGCGTGGAGCCAGCGTGCCTCAACGTCAAGGCGTCGAGCCCGGAAGCCATGGGGGCCCTTGGTCGAGGTGAAGGAATGGCTGCCGCGGCCGTGGTTCTGCTGGAGGCTTCCTGAGCGCCTAGCCGCGGGCGCGCTTTGCGACCATTTACGCCCCGCCCGAAGCGAAACCGCGCTGGTCCGCCTGAGGACGCTCTCTGGCGCCTTACACTTGCGTTTCGGGCAAGCCTTCCAAAAGCTTGGCCAAACCAGCCGGTGAAAGTTTATCGTCCGGCTGAAACCGATCCTATGGCCATGCGGGTTGCGCTAGCCAACGAGCTGCTCGCTCGCGCGCCGAGAAAAGGAATTTTTTTCCCTTTGCAGTTCTTCGCAGTAGTATCGCGCGGCGAGCATCGAGCACCTTGATTCACTTTCCCCGCAGAAGGTATCTTCCGGGCGTAGGGTCAATGCTGTCACAGTTAGTGTAATGAGCCTCCATGAAGAAAAGGAATTCCTCAACCTTCCGTTTCGGCAAAAGCTTGAGTTTCTTTACGGCCTATCGGCGCGGCGCAAAAGAGACCTGATTTTGTCCGCACCTGAGGCACCGAGGCTCGTCCAATCGTTCTCCCCCGAGACGCTATTTTACACGCTTAAGGAAATCGGGTTGGCTGATGCGGGCGATCTGCTCGAAATGGCCTTGCCAGAGCAGATTAAAGGCCTCGTGGACCTGGATTGCTGGGATAAAGACCGGCCTAATCTAGACCGTATCCAGGAGTGGCTAGAGGCGCTCTCCGAGGCCGGGCGCAGCCGGATGGCCGAAGCGCTCATCGGGCTGGATTTTGAACTGGTGACGTTGCTGTTTCGTCGCTATTTGAAGGTGCATAGGCTCGAAGAGGTGCAACAGTCGCTCGATGTCCCGGTGGATCGAATCGTACAGTTTGACGACCACTACGCGGTCGAGTTTATTCGCTACGACGCCGGGTCGGCGCTGATTCAGGAGCTGCTAGAGGAAATTTTTGAGCGCGATTACGAGTACTTCGCAAACCTAATGGAGGAGATTTACTGGGGCGTGGAAGCGGAACTGGAAGAGCATGCCTATCAGTTCCGGCGCGCCAGGTTGAGCGACCGCGGGTTTCCGGACTTCTTCGAGGCGCAGAACGTGTTTGCGTACCTAAACCCGCGGCAATTCGAACAGATCAAAGCCGCTCACGTGAAATGCTACCGAGAAGGCGCCCTTGTCGAGGAGCTGGGATTGCTCGACTATGCGCTCGTCTCGCCTGACCAGGATACCTCGCTGTTTAACACTGCTCTGTCAGCCGGCTTCTCCGCAGCCGCGCAGCATCAACTGCGCAGCGAGAGTGCGCTGGTGGCCAACCAGGTATTGGCTGCACGCGCGGTCGACTTCGGCGACCTTGAAGCAGTGCAAAAGGCGATCCGACTGACCCACGATTACTTGAATGTCGCGTTGGAGCACTTAGCGGGTGGCGACCTGAGAACCGCGGTCGAACATCTGCGCGACACCCATCTAAAGCTGCTGTTCAGACTGGGCGTAAGTCTAACGATAGACCTGCGCAGCCGGGCCGAGCAGCTACTTGGCATCCTGGGCCTCAGTGCCAAGGTGGGGCGAGACGTTTCGTACCTCGATTCGCCCTATCGCGAAGCCTTGAGCGGTTTTCTGCGGCGCTTGCCTGAGTTCTACAGCGGTCTTGACGGCACCGGTGAGATTACTTGGCGCGCGTTCCGTCGCATGCGCGACCTGCACATAGCCTATCGCGTGCTGCAGCAAATCGAGGCGATGCCGGCACTGTTGCGTGCGACGGCGGAGGTGGACATCGCATCAGCGAGCTTTCGCGCCCAGATAGCCGGGCGCGAAATTCGCTTGGGCCAGATTCTATTGACCGCGCTCGTGCGCCGCGCGATGGGCGAGAAGCCTCAACCACGTGCCTTGAGCCCTGGCGAGCTCGAGCGAGCGCGCGCGGCGATAGTGGAGAACACCTACCGCCCAGGACGCCTCAAAAACGCTTTTCGAGAGCAAATCGATGCTATGCTGCAGGCGCATTTAGAGCCTGAGACGCTGCAAACTAGCGCCGATTTCGTCTCAAGCTGTCTCAACCTGCTCGAGGAGGAATTCGGCCGTTTGAATCCGAAAGAGGCCCTCGACCCGCGGTGCGTGCGCAGCGTTCTCGTTCGCCATGGCTAAAGTCGCGGGGCAGTGCCCAAGAATGTCAACCCCCGTCCCTAAGGCGCTGCCGCTTAGCTGTGCACACCCCAAAGCCTGGGACACTACGCCATCCGATCTCCTTGACGGGCGCGCGTAGAACATAAATTCTCTTGCTAACAGCGGAGAGGTTCGGGAGTCTGGTTTAACCGGCGTGACTCGAAATCACGTGTGCCCTCGTGGCACCGGGGGTTCAAATCCCCCCCTCTCCGCCAAATTTTCTTAAATCAGCCTCTTAAAAGTATTCATAGAACAACGTTTGTTCATGAAGTTTGACCAGCTCTGGTCTGTCTCCAGAGGCTCGATTCATAGCCGTATTCGCTCACCAACAGTCGGATGCCTGGGAAACTCTGATGGGCGCAATAATTCGCGCGGGATTCGTCCTCGATGCAAGCTGGCCCATGCAGATGGAGATGGACAACCGCACTCACGCGCCGTCGTTCGCGGCGCTGGCGTCATCCCTATGGCTCGTATGCCGCAAGCGGCCAGAGTCGGCGCGCCCCGGATGGGACAATCGCGTGCTCGACGATGCGACGACCTACTACCTGCTCCATCGCCACGGTTTCGGACTTGATGAGGCGCCGATCGGCGCCTGCATCCTCTATGCGATCTCATGCGGGCTGTCTGACCACGATTTGGCCGAGCGCTTTGAGATTCTGCAGCGCACGGGCGGCCACTGTTCCGAACCTCTCCCGACAGGGAGAGGTCGGCGCGAAGCGCCGGGTGAGGGACCGCCAGATTATTTCGAAAGACGAAACAGCCTCGGACGAGGGCGAGGACCCGGCCGGAATGCGGGAAACTTATTCACAGCAGGTCGAGCACCTCGCGCAGCGCGGCGGCGACGTGCCGGCGTGGCTGCTCGATACGGACTACAACGAGCTCAGCTTCCATGTCTCGCAGGCGTTCTTTCCCCGCACCGGCGCCTGGGAGAATCTAAAGCGCGCGCTTCGCGGCGTTTATGATGACACGGTCTGGGACCATCTGGCAGGCGCCGTGAGCGCGCCGTTCCAAGCGGGCGAGCATGGCCAGATCGCGGTCAAGGTGATCGACGACCGCGGCAACGAACTGATGGTGGTCAAGCACCTGAAAGGCTAACTGACGACAGAAAGGAGACTCGCCTTGGGACAAAGAACAACAACGCCGTGTAGCTCGCGTACTTGCAGAATTGGCAGATTGGGGCTACCTGCCAATCTATCTCAAGGAGACCGCCGATCGTTATCCAAGGCGCCGAATGGACTGGATTGAAGGTTTGGCTTTCTTTCTGGAAGGTTATGCGTTTGAACGACAAGGTCGATCGCCTGTTTATGCACGCCAAGCGGGACAAGCCTTTACTGAGGTAGCTAGCGCACAAGGAAATGTCGTAACACCGAGTTCTCATTTATCGCAGCAGTGCTGGAACTGGTTTTGTGAGTTAGGCCGTTACCTACCTGATGGAAAGGGCGCAAATCCAAATGTGAATCCGTTGAACCCAAAAGAAAGCCACGACGTGATAACCATCTGCGATCGCCTTAAGAAGCACGGCTACAACATCTATTCGTTCGCTCGCGGCGCGATCGAGGGCGACACGATACGGGAAGCCCATCAGACGATCGACGAAATCAGAGGGGTTGGAAAAAAGCGTCCTTTTTTCTCCGCGATGTTGCTCTCGACTGCGGTATTGACACTGGTTACCTGAAGGATCAGGAGTTATTACAGCCGATCGATATATGGGTGAGAAGAGTCGTAGAAATGCTGAGCAACAACTTGGAAGCCCGAGAACCCGACCGGGTGGCCGCCGAAGCGATGCTGAATATCGCTAAGGATTCTGGCTGTTGCGCTCTTAGACTGAATGCCGGTGCTTGGTACTTTGGAGCCCAAGTAGTGCGCAGGGGGCGAAACTTGCGTGATTCCCTTACGAATGTCTCTCGGCTCGAAGAAGTCGTATAGTAACGCGCCGGAGATTTGAAGTGAGAGGCAGACGGGCTTCTTGCTGCGTTGGCATCCAAAATAGGCGCTGCGACCAAGAAGGCTTGATGAACAACTACGAAGTACCTGAACCGGTGCTAAATTCCTCCCTACCAAAAAAAGCGCGTAGCACTGGCACACTCAGTAAAGCGCGCAACTCGATAAGCGCCCGGACGGAACGAATCGGAGCATCGGGCAAGGTTGTCAACGATCGCGGCCGCGAACTGCTGGTAATTGAAACGCGAGTGAAACTCGTTAATCCGGGGGGAAGAAATATGCAGCTTAGCTGGTGAAGCGTGGCGCCAGGGATTTCGCGAGACATCGGCGGCACGTTATCAGACGCGGTAACGAAGGTTTAACCAGACCGACTCCGCGCAGGGTTCGCGTACGCCACGGTTCAGGGCCTGCAATCCTTCCTAAGAGAACGCTCCAAGCTTCAAGAATGGTCTCCAATTGAAAAGCAGTTTATCGTGGAAATCGCCCAAGGGATCACAGAGCCCAAAGCTCTGGAAATTCTAAGATCAATCGGCAACGCAGACACGCGAATCTTTCTTGCTCGCAAACGCTTTGATGACAAAGCCCCGTTTGACCCAGTGCGCTTTCACGCTAAGGTGGCCTGCTCGGAACGTCACTCTCCTGCTGACGGATGTATCGCGATTTCCTCAGCGAATCTCACTTCTGCAGCGGCGGGACGGAACCCCAAAAATTACGAATTTGGGATCTCTTGCCGTCTTGATGGCGTGTGAATGACCTTTGACGGCAGTCTGATTCTGGTGCCCGAGCGGGACGAATCGGCGTGCGCATCTCAGTGCGAGACCTTGCCTCGGTCGCGACAGGCTTAAGACCTACGCTAGGTCATGAGAGTCGGACCACGCTACGGACCGAATAGGTGGCCGAAGAAATTCTTGATCGCAGCCACGATACCGCTGGACGGCGAAGGCACCACCGCTTGGCCGCTGACCGCGTCGGGATTCACCGCAGCCGGGCTCGCGTCGGAGACAGCAGGCGAAGGAAGGCGGGCCACGGCGGCTTGGCCGGCGTGGAGCGGGCACAGCGCCACCGGGGCAGTGCCGGCGAGGAACGGCAAGGTCAGCGCGCGCGGACATCCTGGCGTTGCAAGGTCGCCGCTTTGCGGATCGATCGCCGCGAAGGTTATTCCGCTGGGCACGCTAAAGTTGGCGTGCGAAGCGGGCCACGCTTCCGCCATGAACGACGCCCACTGCGGCAGCGCCGACTGCGCAGCGCTGAGCCCTATACTGCGCGGCTGGTCAAAGCCGAGCCATACGCCACATACCAACTCCGGCGTATAGCCGACAAAGTAAGCATCCTCGTAGTCGTTGGTCGTGCCGGTCTTGCCAGCGGCTGGAAAGTCGATGCCCAGCGCGCGGGCGGAGGCGCCGGTACCGTAGGCGAGCACGCCCTCAAGCGCAGCGGTTATCAGATAGGCGACGGGCGGGCTTATCAGCCGACGTTCGCTCGGAGCATGGTGGTAGACGAGGCGTCCGCTCCCGTCGATCACCGAGACGATTGCGTAGGGCTCGCGGGCCTGTCCACCGGCCGCGAATACCTGGTAGACGGAGGTTAGCTCAAGCAGCGTCGCCTCGCCGGCTCCGATCGCGAGCGAGGGGACCGCGGGCAGGTCCTCCGTGATACCCATCTCATGTGCGGTATCGACAATTCGCCTGGGGCCAATCTCGAACCCTACGTAGGCGGTCGGCACATTGAGCGAACGCGCCAGCGCCTCGGCGACCGTGACCGCGCCGCGGTATGTACGCTCATAGTTCACCGGCGTCCATCCGTGAAAAGACATGGGCCGGTCCGGCACCATCGTCGCCAGCGTCATCGGCCGGCTTAAGCGTGAACGAAGCGCGTCGAGTGCCGTCAGGTAAACTATCGGTTTGAAGGTGGAGCCGAGCTGGCGGTGCGCCATTGTGGCGCGTTTGAACTGGCTCACGGAGTAGTCACGCCCCCCAACCATGGCCTTTATCGCGCCGCTTCTTACATCGATCGCTACCATCGAGGTCTCCAAGCGGTTTTCCGGCTTAGCGCGGCGCAGACGTGGGTAGCGTTGTTCCAGGCGGCTTAGATTGTCTCGCGCGCTCTCGGTGGCTAATTCTTGCAGCTCCACGTCGAGCGTGGTGTAAACTTTGACCCCGGCCAGTTTCCCGCCAAGCTGGGGCATCTTGTTTACGATCGAGGCCACATAGTCCGTGAAGTAGGGTGCGTAACGGCTCCTAAGCTCCGGCGCGAGCTTGATTGGCGACGCCTCAGCCCGTTCCATCAGCGCAGCGTCGATCACTCCGGCGCGTTTCATCTGCGCCAGCACTGTGTCGCGCCGGGCCTGGGAGCGCTCCGGATGGCGGCGCGGGTCGTACAAGATTGGTGCGCGAATCATGCCGATCAGGGTCGCGGCCTCGCCCGGGGTGAGCTCGCGCAGGTCTTTGTTGAACAAGTAGCGCGCGGCCGACGGCATCCCGTAGATCGGCGCGCCGCGGTTCTCGCCCATGTACACATCGTTAACGTAGCGCGCGAGAATTTCTTTTTTCGACAGACGCATCTCCAGGACGATGGCGACCGCGAATTCGCGCAGCTTGCGCGAAAAGCTGCGCTCGCGCTCTCCCATGAAGGTGCGCGCAAGCTGCTGCGTTACCGTGCTCGCTCCGGCGACCGCCCGACCAGCGCGTAAATCGGCGACCGCTGCCTTGACGATGCGAACCGGATCGAAGCCGAAATGGTAATAAAAGTAGCGGTCTTCGGTCGCCAGCAGGCCACTGACCAGGTACGGCGGTAATTCATCTAACGGGACGTCGACCCGCTCGGCTGGCGCGTTGGGCATCAGGCGGCCGATCACCTCGGGCTCGAGCACCAGGCGATCGAGCGTCTGTCCGTAAGGGTCGAGTATCGCGGTTACCTGCGTGCCATCCAGAGAGAGCAAGACCTTGCGCGCCGGAAAAGCGATATCGCCAAGGTGAAAATCACGCACGAAAATGGTTAATCTGGAGGGAGCGATGCCGTACTCCCCAGCATGCTGTACGACGGGGACTTCCGTGTAGCTTAAATGGCGCAGACGAGAGAAGAAATGAATCCGCGCAAGGTCGTCGCCGGGCCAGAGCACCAAAGGCGCGGAGTAAATAGCTGAACTGAGGGCCTGCCTGCGCTGCTCAATAAGCGCCGAGGTCTGTTGATAAAGCCGTGCCAGCCACAAGCCGCTTGCGAGTGCCGCTAAAATCAGCAGACCCACCAGGCTTCGTCCCGGTGTAAAAACGCGCGCTACCAGAGCGAGTTCTGAAAGAAAACGCGTCTTTCTATTTCTCCGACGCGCCATCAGCTTGGACACCTCCAATCCGCGCCAGCTAAAGACCAACAGCGTGCTGTGCTAAAAAGCTCCTCCAATGAAGCTTGGCATGTAAGTTTTTCCTGCATTGAAACCGCAGTAGCTGCCAACAAACCTAGCTTAGCAAACCGCAAGCGGTTTTCGCTTACGGATAGCGCTATCACAACATCGCTGACAATGCGGAAACCAAAAAGTATGCCAGCCCCACAACTTCTGGTTTCCGCCTGTCTCGTAGACCTGCGGCGCTCTTGTTCCGGTTGTGCGGGAGCGAGCGTGCGCCAGGTAGCTGCTGGCGCCACGTCGTTGCAACCCGGTTCATCAGCACGGCGTACGCGCCTAACGCAGCTTGGGGATCGCGCGCGCTGCGGAAGATAGTGATAGACTAACAGGTAATCTCTGCGACACACGCGGCGTTTCTGCCTGTGAACGCAACGCGCGGGTTAAAGGGGGATAGTGGTGGTCTCAGGCCCAAACCGGTTCGAGAACTTCTCTTTTACGGTCCCTTCCTGCGACCTAGGTCATTTGCGTGCAAAACCGAAAGGATCACGCCAAGGAGTTTTGCGCAAAAGTTCGCGCCTTAAGCATCTTGGTTAGCAAATTGAAGAAAAGGCATGAGTCGCGCGAGACCGGCGCGCAAACCGTTTCGGTCCTTGATCAACTGCGCGTTTTTTTTCGTCGCACCGAAGTTTGGCATGAGCAGGGCCCTAAAGACTTGGCACGTGCCTCAAATTCGACCACGGCGGCAGACCGGCGACGGCACGCGAAGGCAGTGGGTGCGGTACTGGTGCCGGTCTTCGAACGCGAGGGCACGGTACACGTGCTTTACACCCGGCGCGCCCACCATTTAGTGAGCCATCGTGGCGAGGTCGCCTTCCCGGGCGGAAAGTTCGACCCCGCCGACCGCAGCCTTTTGGATACAGCCCTGCGCGAGACCACGGAGGAGATCGGGCTTGAGCGCGATGCGGTCGAGGTTCTCGGGCAACTGCCGTTCGCTGAAGTCAGCCGCAGCGGAGTCGCGGTTACGCCATACGCGGGCGTAGTGCGCTCGCTCGATTCACTGCGCCCTAGCCCGCACGAAGTGGCTGAGGTGTTCAGTGTGCCGCTTGAGGCGTTGCGTGACCCGGCGCGGCGCGTGCCTTATCGATACCCCCATGCCGATGGGACTAGCACCGCGTATCCAGGCATCGAGTACAACGGTCGGATTATCTGGGGCTTAACCCTGCGAATAACGATTACCCTGCTTGAGTGTGTTGAACGCGCCGAAGCGCTCTATCACAGCGGCGGCCAAGCGGCTTTTCGTCGAGGCTCGCAACCCTCCTGAGAGCGCGATCAATGAGGGGATTAACGGACGGGCGCAGGATCGAGCTTCGACCCCGCCCTGTGCCGAGCCGGTGAATGCCAGTTTATTGCCCGATCGAGCGGCCCCAGTAAAAGTTCGGGCGCCTCGCACGCCAAGCCCTTGCGTCCGGCTCAACGCGCGAGGCGCCTTTAAGCCCGATTCCCAGCGCATCTCGGGCGTGTTCGCCCGCGGCGCCATTATTCGCTTGATCAGCTTGGCTTTATGCCAGCTTTGCCATGCGATGGTTCTCGCGGCCGATAGAGTCGAAATCCGCGCCTAGCGGGGGATTTTCGACCTGCCCACCGCACGCGCGGCGCAAAAGCGGCATCACCTCTTCGGCGAAATAGTACATCTGGTCTTCGATTTCTTCGTTAGCGAAGCCCCCCAGCTCGAACCATGTGCCGAAGAAGAAGTCTTCGTAGCCGCATCCCTCCTTGATTCGCATTATCGCGGCGCATACGTCCGCTGGCGTGCCGAACATCGCGATTTCCTTTTTGAGCAGAAGGTCCGCAGTGACCTTCATACGCAGGTCATACATCGGCTCGTCGGCCTCAGCGAGTACCGCGGCGAAGCCGAACGGTCCGTAGTAGTCCCATTGCAGCTCCAGCGCTTTTTTGACCCGTGCCAACTCCCGGTCTTTGTCTTTGCCCGGCATCGCTAGATGGATATACCGGCAACTACCGAAGCCGCGCCGTTTCTGAACGTCCCAGCCGTATTTGAATTTACCGCGTCCCAGCCGGTCGGGCCATCCGCACTTCTCGGCCTCTTCGTAATAAATTTCCATGTTGCGCTTAAGGCGCGAGGTTGGCTCAACGATCGCAAACGCGTTGACTCCGTTGCGGGCCGCCCAGCGAATCGACCGTTCGCTGGTAATCGGCTCCCACACCTGCGGATAAGGCTTCTGGAGCGGGCGCGGAATAACCGAGATTTCCTTGAGCGTAGTCGTTCCCGCCAGCACCGGGCTACCCATTGAATAAAGGTCAGGCTTGCCCAACCGCAGTACATCGTCGAGAGAACGTCCGGCCTTGGGCCAACTGAAATAGGCGATAGTTTGCTTGTGGTTCCAGCGAGTGTAGCTCGGCGGGATTGAATAAAATTCCTTGTGAAAGGAGAACGAGGGTTCAGTCCAGCACTTGAGGATTAGCTCGTACGCCTCCTCGAAGTAGGCGCGGTTGCGCTCTTGGTCCTGGATCGTCGAGCCGTACGGGCGGCCGAAGACCTCCGCCTCGCGCGGCTGGTAACCGCGACCGATCCCGAAATCGAGACGGCCGCCACTTATTACATCCAGCATCGCCGCCTGTTCGGCGATCCTGATGGGATGCCACCACGGCAAGATGTTGGCCATCTGTCCTAAACGGATCGACTTTGTCTGCGTCGCGACCGCCGCCTCGGTCAAGATTGGATTGGGGCTCAGCTCAGCGCCCTCGGGCTGAAAGTGATGCTCGGTCATGAGAAAAAGGTTGAAACCTAGGCGATCGGCGAGAATTCCGTGGCGCACCTGGTTGAGAATGATCCGCTGGCCTGAGGCATGAACGTCCGCCAGCGAGCCGTCGTTGACGGCGACATCGTCAGCAGTAACGGCGACCGGCAGGTCGCTTGCACCGTTATGAAACACCCCTAGCTCAAGCATAATGTTTCCCCCTTTTTGATTGTCGCGCGGACCAGTGGTCTCAGCGCCGATATAAGTCACTATTGAGCACAACGTGGCAAAGAAGCAGACTTACGGCAAGCTTTTGTGAACCGACCGAGAGGTCAGGCGTCAAGTACGGTGCGCTCGCGGTCGGGCTCTCACCCAAGGGAGCGACCACGGGTGGTTCGCAGGTCAGGCGGTGCGCGCTTTGAGTGCGGCTAAAAAGCGATGTTTGAGGTTGCCGAACGGCCCGTTGGACATAAACACAGCGACGTCGCCCGCGCGAGCTTCGCTAAGCATGCGGTCAAGGATCTCCGCGTCGCTTCCACAGGCATAAGCTGCGGGCCCTCGCCCCGAGATGGCGCGGGCGAGCTCTTGCGTATCGAGGCGCTGGGTGGCCGGTAATGGGTCGTTCTCCTTAAAATAAACCGGCCCAAGATATATGCGCGCGGCATGATCGAACGACAGGGCAAACTGCTCTTGGAACACGCGCCGGCGGCTGGTGTTGGAACGCGGCTCGAAGGCGGCGAGAATGCGGCGCCCGGGGAAGCGTTCGGCTACCGCGTCGAGGGTCGCGCGTATGGCGGTCGGGTGATGCGCAAAATCGTCGAGCACGGCGATTCCGGCCGCTTCGCCGATCAGCTCCTGGCGGCGGGCGACACCGCTAAATGAAGCAAGCCCGCGTCTGATCTCATCCGCGTCGAGACCAGCCTCGCGCAACAAAGCATACGCGCCGAGCGCGTTGAGAATGTTCATTCGGCCGCCAACCGGCAGCTCAAACTCGCGTTCCAGGCGCTGGCCGCGCTCGGTGATAGCAAACCGCGCCGGGGCTCCAGCGCTACGTATATCAACGGCAAGAAAATCACCGCGCTGAAAACCAAAAGTCAGTCTCGGCGCGTGCGCGTTCTCGCTGACTGCCATTGCTCCGGCGTCTTCGGCGCATACCACAAGCCGGCGTGCTATGTCGAGCTGCTCGACTAAGCAACGAAAGGCGCTTTTGACATGCTCCAAGTCGCGATAGATGTCCGCGTGGTCAAACTCGACGGCAGTGAGAATCACGCCCCAAGGGTTGTAGTGTAAAAACTTGGGCCGCTTGTCGAAAAAGGCACTGTCGTACTCGTCGCCTTCAATGACAAAGTCGGCGCCCTGCCCCAAACGATAGTTGGAGCCTAAGTTGCGCGCCATCCCGCCGATAAGCATTGCCGGATCACGTCCGGCTTCGGTCAAAACGTGCGCCAGAATAGCGCTCGAGGTCGTCTTGCCATGCGTACCGGTCACCATCAACACGCGCTTGCCTTCGAGCAAAAAGTGGCGTACCGCCTCGGGCATGGAAAGATACGGGATTTTCCGCTCCAGCGCGGCCGCAGCCTCGGGATTGGCCGCAGTAACCACATTGCCGATCACGACCAGATCAGGCCTTGGCTCGAGATTGCGCGCGTCGAATCCCGTGCGCACATCTACTTGAAGACGAGCTAGCAACGACGCCGCCGGTTCGTAGATTTCAAGGTCGGAGCCCGAAATCCTAAACCCGCGCGAGGCCAGCATTCCCGCCAACGCGGTCATCGCACTGCCGCCCACTCCGATCAGATGAACATGGCGCACGTCCGCGGGCAGTGCGGCGAGGCGGGCCTGCGTGGCAGGGCTGTAAACGCCCGTCTTAGGCTCCATTTATGGTCTCCATGATCAAGTCGTGAATCCGTGGGCGGAATTCCTTTATCGCCTGGTTAGAAGAATGCGGATGCACGCGGTTGGTCAACAGCGCCACGATTACTTCGCGCTGCGGCTCGATCCACAGCGAGGGGCCGGTAAAGCCGAGATGTCCCACTGCGCCGGGTGAAAAATAGCGGCCGGCGCTCCAGCGCCCGGGCGATCTGCAGCTTCTCCTCCGGGGTGAGGGTGACCCCCGGCGACTGCTCCCCGTCGCGCAAGGTGGTGTCGAAGATGAGGACCCGGGTCGGCTCGTTCACGAGCGCTCCACCCCTTTGGGCACACACGGCATCCTC
>Ga0080006_1163148_pt1 | contig 18393 bp, 18 predicted proteins | sample RS3BMetagenome_FD_69209 | JGI IMG/M metagenome (GOLD analysis project Ga0080006, IMG submission 69209) | Ferric oxide microbial mat and aquatic microbial communities from Rainbow Spring, Yellowstone National Park, USA - RS3B (SPADES... ... | reverse complement strand
TGTCTCCGTTTATCTTGAGGTGGGTTGCGACTCGTCCTCGACCCCAGCGTCGGATCATTTCATCTGACAAGGCGACTGCGGATTCTGTGAACGAGGTGGCGACCACGACGCGTGACTGGGTTTTGGAGCCGGTCATTGGTGTAAGCGCATCCACCAGTGCAGTCGTCTTGCTCTCGTGTTCTACGTGGATCGTATCCACCGACGAGTCGAAGCTCGCGAGCACGCCGTGACGGACCAATTCTCGAAGCCGCATGACGCAGTCAGTCTGCTGGCCGGTGTCAGTAGTACGTACTGGCAGCAGCGCATGTGACAACGATCCGCAACGCTGCGCGACCTCACGGAACAACTCGACGCATTCCTGCATTTCTAGCTCGCCCTGTTCGGACGCCGCTACCAGATCCAGACGTAACCGATCGAGCAGTCGGGTGCGCTGGACGTCTGCGGGATCGTCTACGAACACAATGAAGGGCTTGGCACGCTTGCGGCCGCGCACGCCGAAGCTTGCCATCACCTCGGGAGTCCGTCGGGTGCGCAGCACGCGGCGGTGAAGACGATAGGCCTCTGACAGGTGCTGTCGCACGCGCGTTACTGCGATCGGTCGGGATTCGTCGTCGGCCGAGGTAGCCGCCGCGAGGAGTTCGGCTAGCAGCTTGTCCTCCGGATAATCGGTCTCCAGTTGCTCGGCGTAGAGGGTTAGGTCAAATTCGTCGATGTCGGACACGAGTCCCTGGCATATGAGGGCGAGTTTGTCCCGGTCTTCTACGCGGCGGGTGAAGGCATCGACTTGGTCCGGCCGATAGTGCGCTGGATCCAGGAGATGCAGCAGATCGAGAAACCCTGCTTCGTTGGACCTAACTGGCGTTGCCGACAACAACAAGAGTTCATCCGCGACGTGAGCAATGTCGACGATGCGCTGCCGGACGCCGGCCGTCAGCGAACCGTTGCGCGTGACGCGATGCGCTTCGTCGATGACCAGCAGATCCACAGGGTCCGAGGGCCATCGCGAATCGTCAGCAAGTGAACGGATCCGCAGTGAGGCATCCGCAAAACGGCCGGTGCGGAATCGTTCCACCAGTTCGACTGCCCACTGATGGCGCAGATGCTCCGGCACGAGTACGAGCACCCGGCCGGTTCGATTCTTGGCCAGGAACCGCCAGATGAGCGCGGCGGCCTCGATCGTCTTACCCAACCCGACCTCGTCGGCGAGTAGGTAGCGTTTGACCGGGTCACCGGCTACCCGTCGGACGACCGCCAGTTGGTGCCGATGCAGTTCGACCGAAGCCAGCAGCAGTCCCTCGACACCGACCGCTGCTGCACGTTGCCGCGCCCATTCCCGTAGGAACCCCAGGCGCGACTCGTAAATCATCGGGCTGTCCCCGCCGAGGCTCTCGAGCAGTAGAAATGGGTCGTCAACGGCTAGGTTCCACCGGACTTCGAATTCCTCGACCCCAAGATAGGCACCTTCGAGGTTGGGAAAGGCGATGGGGTAGCGCTGGCGCTGATCTGGTGTCCCGTCGATCCGACCAATGCGCCACCGCTGACCATCGTGCAGATAGACCCGGGTATGTGGACTCAGTACCGCAGGCGCGATCGCGCTTGCGTCGTGGTCACCTTCGACATATGGGGATCTGCTGGGACCCGTGAAGTACTTGACTCGAGCAACGCCGCCTTTGGCTGCGAGCAACCGCCCGACGCCGAACGTTGTCGTTCGCACGAGTTCCCCGACTGACGCGGTCCCGCTCATTGAGATGCATCCCCCATGAGGGGACTCTTGAAGCAAGTCGGCCATTCCCGCGCAAAGTGCGATGTGGGCCGCTGCGTCAACATGCTTGTTCCGCAAGTAAAAGTATCGCCGTCATCTCCCAGACCAGCGTAGAAGTGAACACCGACAAGTGCGATCGGACTATGTCTGCGTGCATGGGCGCACGAGACCTAGGGGGTGCTGGGGTTGCGAGCATTCTGAATCGAGCGATGGGGGTAGCTGCGCCACAACTGCTGGCCGGCGGCCCACGCCTGGATTTGGCATCGAATCATCGGGGGTGCCGAACTCACAAGCGAAGACTAGTTCTAGATCACGTCGGTACCAACCGTTCGCGTAGTGAACTACCTGTTTCTTGGCTCTTGCTCTCGATAGAGCGAATAGCTCATCTCTGATGAAGAAGCCTTTCATTTTGCGTATTCGCTTCTGTCGGCTGCTGAGGGCTCGGCCCGCTGTGCCAGCCAAGCGTGCAGATGAGACCGCGGAACCCCGATCGCGCCTCATGCACTCTCGGTGGTAAGCGAAGTGGTCACGTCGGGATGTGCGGGACAGACAACACGCCAGTCGCATGCCACACACGTGGCGTCGTCAAACCTATTCGTTGGCCACTGACGGCGGATGTGTGGCGACTGCCGCTCCTTGGCCCGAGCGGTCTCGATATCAAGTACGACGTCATCGAAGTGCTGAGCTGCGTCCTGTTGGGACTCGCGGCTGATCGGGACGATCCGCAGCGCCCTCTTCAATCGAAAATTGAACGATGAGAAGGAACTCAACCAGATCCTCGACCTCGTGGCGCGGTCGTCTGACGGCGAGCGGCCTTCGACCCCGGAACCGGCGCCTCGAAGAGGTAGGCCTGGATCGTGCGCGCACTGCGGTACGACGCCTCCATCACTCATTCGACCGTCGCGGAGGTTCGAGCCCGGTCAAACGTGAGAACGCATCCCACGATGCGCTCGGCCCGGGTGGCCATTCTTGTTGCCACACGCCCAGGGGAACGTCGGCAAGCGGATCGAACCTGCTCGCCAACCGCCCGTATTCCTGCTTCTCCCACTCACCGAGTCGCTGGACGTGTTCAAAAAACCCCATTAGCCCCGCGATTTGCGCCTTCTGGACTTCAGCCGAACTGTTGCCCCCGACGCCGATCCCGTTCATCAGGCTGTGCCGTCCCAGCGCGAAGGGGCGAAATCCCCACGCCGACTCCAGTGCCGTGTTTACGGCCCGGCAATCGGTACACGCCAGCCATGACCACCGCGTGGGGCCGCCAGCCGTCCCCCTGCAGCAGATGATGCATAGGTCGATCGCACGGGAGACATCACACCCGTTCCATTTCTCGGGCGAGTCTTCGTCCCCGCACGACTGCCAACGACCGTGCAGATGATTCCACTTGCAGGTGGCCGGCACCGGTCCTCGCAGCCATCCGCACGGGATGTGCACCGACAACTTGGTAATGCGTCTCCTGAGCGCAGCATCGGTCGCGCTCAGCTTCTGTTCGGTCATGTTCCGCCATTCCCGGCGACGCCACTCTCGGGCGTCCACCACTTGCACGTGTCACGTGCCGGCTCTTCCCCTGGGGCACCGTGCGGTGGGGCGCGGTTGCCGGGACGGCGGGCCAGGTACCCGAACAGCCGTCCGCTCTTGAGCGAACTCCATGATAAGGGATGACCCCGACAGACCCCAATGGTGTCTCAGTTGAGGGTTTGCTGCTGTGCCTCGCCCTTGGGCAATGGCACGAGCGATAGTCCGACGAACTCCGAGGGCTCGCCACCTCCCGGCCAGGATTCCCGGCCAGAAGGTTACCCGTTCACAACGCCGCACCGTTAGCCGGTAGGCACACGACGCAGGCCGTGGCCACCGCACATTTGAGCGCGTTCGTCGCCCTCAGCGAGTGAATCGGTGACGGCGGCGAACCAGACCGCCACGTCTTCGCGTTGACCACCGCCCCATTTTGTGGCTTCTGTGGCTTTTGTCGCGTCGACAACCGGTCCGGTGAGTGCACGACCCCGGCCGCTCACGCGACGGATCTACCACCGGTTCTGTGCCCACATCGTGCCCACATTTTCGCGGGAGTTACAGATAATTGGCGTTAACCGCGGTCGTTTATTCATGCGGGTAGGAGTATTTTAGCTGTTCTGACCAGGTAGCTGAATAGGGTTCGAGTCCCTCCGCCCGCACTTTTCGGTGAGCGTCCGCCACGAGGGCGTCAAACCCTTTCCATCGGGCACTTGTTGGCGCCCAGGAAAGACGGGGGTGCGCCACGGCCGCAGGACACGAGTCACCGCCCGTCGGGAAGACCGCGCAGATGAAGTCATGGAGCGTGCGGAACGCCGAGCCGCCGATCGTGAGCGCCGCCCCTTTCGGTCAGCTGTCCAGGAAGCGGTCCCGGACCCCCTGCGCCGGTATCGGGCAACTGTCGTACTTCCCGAAGACGCGATAGCGGATGTTGGCGAACCGGTCGTAGAGCCGGTCGAGTAGGGCGGCAGGGAGGACGCGTGCGAGCTTGAGCAGCTTCCACGACCCGCCGAGATAATCGACTACCCGCAGCGCGGCTTCGGACCGCACCGCGACCCGTTCTCCGGGCTGCCCGGGTTCGTCGACGAAGACGACGGAATCCACGTCCCGAATCGCCGGGTGGCGTTCGACGATCGCTCGCGCATAGTCGCTGTCGAGCGCCGCGAAACGCAGGCTGCCGCGCCGATCGAACCGGAGCACCGTCCGGACCGCCCCATTGCAGAAGCCGCAAACACCGTCGTAGAGCAACACCGGCGGCGCCGCACGCGGTGTCTCACAACTCACCTGGCCAGGCTACCGGCCGGAGGGTGGCCCGAATTTGACCAAAGGTTAGGCAACCCTTAGCTTGAAGGTTAGCATGAGGAGGGTCATGCACAAGGTTGCATCTGGGCAGCGGTGGTCGCCAGCGGACCTCAGCGCCGGAGGGGAGCGCTGATGGCACGCGGGCTGCAGGGCGTGATGTTGCGGGGGCTTGGTGCCCGAGACCACAAGGCGATGGTCGTCGACACCCTCCGCTCGGCGCCACATTTCGTGCCGGTGCAGATCGAGTCGTCGACGTTGTTCGACGATGCGAAAGCCGAACCCGCGGCGTGGCTGCGGTTTTGGTTCCCCGATCCGAATGGGTCCGACACCGAGTTTCCGCGCCTACACCATCTCCGGGGCGGACGTGCCGATTGAGATGTACCGCGAGCAGCACGACGACAACGGCAAGCCTTACAGTATGTGTGGCGGACGGGGCCGTCCGGATAGTGGAGGCGTGTGGTGAGCACTGTGATGCCCATTCCGCGGTATCCCGGCGACGTGACCCCGGAGTGGCTCTCGGCCGCACTCAGCGAATGCCGCACACCGGTTGAGGTTTCCGACGTCAACGTGGTGGCCATCGGCACCGGCCAGACCGGTGCTACCTATCGGGTAACGCCGAGATATGCCAGCGATCCCGGCGATCTGCCCCGGACGTTCGTCATCAAGCTGCCGGCCCAGGACGACTCGGTGCGAGACCGGGTCACCATCGGCTACCGCAGCGAATGCGCCTTTTATGCGACGGTGGCGGACCGGGTGCGCGTACCGACACCGGAGTGCTTCTACTGCCAGATCACGGACGACGCCTTGGACTACGCACTGCTGCTCGCCGACCAGGCACCCGCGGTGCAGGGGGACCAGATCGCGGGCTGCGGCGAGCCGGAGGCGCGACTGGCGGTCACGGCGCTTGCGGGATTGCACGGCCCCAGTTGGTGCGATCCGGTGTGGCCGGATCTTCCCGGCATCGCGTTTGGCCGCCCGGACGCGGCGTCGGCCCAGGGCCTGGGTGAGGTGGCGAAGATGAGCGCCGAAATCACGCTGGACAAGCTGGGCGACCGAATGGCGGCGGAAGATCGCGAAACATTTTGGACCGCAATGGGTTTAGTGGAGCCGTGGCTGCTCGCCGAACATGACCGGTTCGCTTTGCTGCATGGCGACTACCGCCTGGACAACTTGCTGTTCGACCCCGGTCGGACCAGGGTGAGCGTAGTCGACTGGCAAACGCTGGGTGTGGGCCTTCCGGCACGGGACCTCGCGTACTTCACGGCCACCAGCCTGGACTCGCGACTTCGGGGATCCATCGAAGAGGGCCTCGTCGAGGAGTATCACCGCGCGCTGCTCGGCTACGGTGTCACCGGCTACGATCGCGAAACATGTTGGCGGGATTACCGTCTGGGGGTGTTGCAGGCGCTCTTGATATCCGCCCTGGGTTTCGCCTTCGCGTCCTCGACCGATCGCGGTGACGACATGGTGCTGACCATGCTGAGCCGCGGTTGCCGGGCGGTCCGCGACCTGGACATGGTGGAGCTGATCGGCTAGAGGTCGCCGGTGAAGTCGGCGCTGAGCCAGCGGTCGGGGCGGATGGTGAACAACACCTCCTCCTGGCCCTCGATGCTGCGGACGAATGCGCGCCCACCCTCTTCGCCGAGGTAGCGGATCGCGATCGCCTCCTGCACGTCCACCGGGGCGGGCCGGGTGGTCTCGACGACGGTGCCCTCGACGACCACGTACTGGTACGGCAATTCCTCGCGCTGCACCACCAGCGTCACCGCACCCGCCCGCTCGATCAGCCGCGCCTTGCGACTAGACACCCCCGTATTGATCCGGATGTTCCCATCCGGCGTGTAGTCGTACCAGATCGGGACACTGGCCGGTGGGCGGCCGTCGGTGGCTGCGACGGAAAGCACCGCAACGTGCTTTCCGGCCAAGAATTCCTGACGTTCGATTTTGGTGAGCGGCTTCATGTGGACTGAAAGCGCCGAACCCTGGCGGCTATTCCCCGGTAACCCGCTGCTCGACGCGACGGTCAAGCGACTGGTCGTCACTCGCATGCTTCCCGGGCCGACTGTCAGTGCCCGCCCGGTCGCGGGTAAGGACATCGAGACCGAGTCAGCGAAACGTGTGTTTGCCTAAGTGGCGAACAAGTTCGAACGTCGCCACGACGAAGCGGATCCGACGCCCCCGCCGGACCCATTGCCCAGACTATCCCGGCGACCAACCGAGTTCGGCGAGCGGGTTAACCGGCCCGGCCGCGAGCCCAAGCGATCGCCCTCTGATGCACGTCGGGGCGCAGTTCGGTGGTGGCGGCCCTGATGATCGTCCCGGCATCGCGATTGGTGAAGCCCGCGTCATTCCGCAGCAGGGAGATCGTCGACGGGACCGGCATGCCGGTGCTCAAATCGTCGCACGCGGCGTATCCCCAACGCAGAGCGTCCCCACTCGACACGTGGGCGACCCGGGCCTTTCCAGCCGCTCGATGTATCCGGACTCGCTGGCGGTGGCGGGCCCCGCCAGGGCAACCGCGACGACGGCGAGCCCACCGGCGAGCCGTGCAACTCTCCAGACGTTGAACACCTTTTTCGTCCTTCCCGTTGTCTTCGGAAAAATTTCCGGTTGTTGGAACTCCCGTACCGGAAGTCCGTGCGCGGCCGGGGGTCGAGTTAGCCCCTGCACTCGACCGGATGTCGGTATCCCGAAACTGTGGCGTCGTCAATGGCTTTGGCGTTCGCAATGAGTGCACAAAAGGAAAAACACGTAGGCCGAATCCAAGATCGCTTGTTATTGTCGCCTGAACGCACTGGACAATTTACTGGGATCTGAAAGGGGGTGTCATCACCGCTTACCCACCTCCTACTGCGAGCCATTCCCGGAATAGAAGCCATCAGCCGGTCGGCATTTCAAGGCGGCGCTTCATCGACTAACCCTGGTTGTATCACGCGGTCAAGTGGACGCACCGCTCACCGGTGAATCGATCGGTGCATCTGATGTTCTCCTCGCGGTGAAAAAGGTAGCCGCGAAGGATCTGCTGAGAGGCCGGCTCTCGTGTGCCTCAGAGTTGTTGACGTCGCGGAGCAACTCCTCGCACACCCCGTGCAGCCTGTTCAGGATGTTGCGACACGCCTCATCGACCTGCCCCATGGTGTCCGAATGTCCGGCGAAGTGGCGCTTATCTCCGACGAACGAGTTTGGCCACACTGAAAGCGCGGGGTTCAGCGACCGAAAAGGCTTCGCTTCTCGGTGAATTCTTCCTCGGTCAGATCTCCGGAGTCGCGCAGGACGGCGAGGGCGAGTTCGCGTAACTCGGTAGAGATTCCCGTCGCAGGCTCGCCCGACGGCCTTTGCGGTGGCTCCGCGCGCGTTGCGGGTGTAGTCGCGGCGACTCGCTCCCGGTGGCCGTGGCTGACAGTGTTGCCGAGGGCACTTCCTGCCATGCCCGCCAGGGCCATGCTGCTGGCAAGGCTTCCCGGGGTACCCGCCATCGCACCCGGGGCTGCGCTGGTGCTCGTGAACGGCAACGCCAAGGCGGTGGCGCGTATCGCCGGGGCTGCCGTGACCCAGCCGCGGGGCACGGACAACGGGCCGACGAAGCCGGCTTGGCCGATCCCCGCGGATACCGCCGGGGTGCCGCCGGTATACGGGATGGCTGGACCTTCCGACCCGAGCTCGCCCATCGGGTCTGGAGCACCGCCCCGGATGATCCCCGCAGCAGCCTCACGTTCCCGTGCTGCCTGCAGCGCCGCTATGTTGCGCAGCGTCACCGAGACCGAGGCCGAGGACGCCGACCCGCTGAACGTCGATGCGGGCGCAGCAAAAGACGCCGCCACTGTGTCGGCGCCGGCCACACCGATCGCCACAACCGTCACCAGCGTCGCCACTGACGTCAGCGCCTGCGCAGGATTTGCCGCGGCCGCGGATGATGCGAGCCCCTGCAGCGCCTGTGGCACCGCGGAGAGCAGCTGCGGCCCACCCGACATGATCGTCTGCGCGGCCGTCCCGGCCGGTGTGCTGACGGCTTGCGCGGTCGCGCCGGCTTGGCCGGGCAGCCCGGCCGGGTCGGTGGTGGGCGGCGGCGGGGTGAACGGCGTCAGCGTCGATGCCGCCGCGGACGAGCTGGCGTAACCGTACATCGCGGCGGCATCCTGGGCCCACATCTCGGCGTAGGTGGCCTCGGTTGCCGCGATCGTCGGGGTGTTCTGCCCCAGCAAGTTCGTCGCGATCAGTGACATCAGCAGAGAACGATTTGCTGCGATCACCGGTGGGGGCACCGTCATTGCGAATGCCGACTCATAGGCGGATGCGGACGCCTTGGCCTGGGTGGCGGCCTGCTCAGCCTGCATCGCCGTGGTGCGCATCCACGCCACGAACGGTGCGGCGGCAGCTGCCATCGACGCCGAAGCCGGCCCCAACCACGGCCCGCTGGTCAAACCGGTGACTACCGCCGCGTAAGCGCTTGCCGTCGCCTGCAGATCAGCAGTGAGCGTGTCCCAGCCAGCCGCAGCGGCCAGCATCGGCCCCGACCCCGGGCCGGTGTACATTCTGCCGGAGTTGATCTCCGGTGGTAGCAGCGCGAAATCCATTTCGTTTGGACCCGATCGCTCAGCCGGTTGCGATCGCGTTGGCGGCTTCGGTGATCGCATACGACCCGGCGCTGGTACCTAGCGCGTTCACAAACATCTTGTGGAACATCTTGTGGCTCGTTCCGGTTTGGGCGCTGACGGCCTGGTACATCTATGCGTGCGCGGCGAACTGCGCCGCGGTCAGCGCCGACACCTCGTCGGCATTCGCAGGAACCACGCCCGTCGTCGGGGCCAACGCAGTCGCGTTGCGGACGCTCATTGCCGGGGCAATATCGTGTAAGGCGCCGGCCACCGACACCAATGCTTGCGGATGTGTGGTTACGAACGGCATAAAAATCCTTCCCTCTTCACATTTCTCGAGGACCGTAGACGGAATCGCTTGCGGAATTGGCCAGTTAGCGAGGTCTCCACGAGATGGTGACCAGCGCGGTGCGCCAATCGGATCATTCGGTGGGCAGGATGGAAAAACGCACTGTGGAATCGGGTTTTTCAGCCTCCGGGCAGAGTCACCGTGGCTTGGCGCCCGGTAATTCGGCCCAGGCATCCGCGGCAGTCCTGCATAAAAGAACTGACCGGCACGCTCGCCGCGATCCCCAACGGTCAACTCGCCGAGCCGTTTTCTGCGTATGCGATCCACTGCCGAAAAACCGGTTTTGGGTAGCGAAAATGGTAAAACCTCAGAAATAAATCGCAAGATCCGCTGCATATCACACCTGCCTTCCACCGTTTCGTACACGCGGTAGAAGCCATCAGCCCAGTGAGGCGGTTAAAGGCGAGCTTCATCGCCTGTGACTCAGGCTACATGAAGATAAACAGGGTGTGCAAACAGACGAAATTGATAAAGGGCCCGGTCATCCGAGCCCGCCATCGGCCCGCGATCAATCCGTAGCGGCTCTCTTGGGCCACCGACAAGTCCGCAAGCCCCGTCACCTCGCCAAGTCCCTTCAGCGCGACGCCGATTTGACCAGATTCGACCCGATGATCAGGCGCTGGATTTCGCTGGTGCCCTCGTAGAGCCGCAGCAGGCGCACGTCGCGGTAGATCCGTTCGACCGGAACGCCGCGCATGTAGCCGCTGCCGCCGTGAATCTGCACGGCGAGATCGGCGACGTTGCCGGCCATTTCGGTGCAGAACACCTTCGCCGCCGACGGTGCGACCCTGCGGTCCTGACCCGTCACCCACAACCGTGCCGTGTCGCGGACGAGCGCCCGCCCGGCCAGCACCCCGGTCTGCTGGTCGGCGAGCATCGCCTGGACCAACTGGAAGCTTCCGATTGGCGTCCCGCCTTGCGTCGCGGTCGCGGCATACGCCACGGATTCGTCGAGCGCGCGCTGGGCTGCGCCGACGGCGAGCGCGGCGATGTGGACCCTGCCGCGGGCCAGCGACGTCATCGCCGCCCGGTAACCGATATCTTCGGCACCGCCGATCAGCGCGTCGTCTCCCACCCGCACGTCGGTGAAGTTGACGTCGGCGGTCCATGCCCCTTCCTGGCCCATCTTGGCGTCCTTGGCGCCCACCTCAACGCCGTCGGAGTCCGCGGGAACGAGGAACACCGCGATACCGGGGCCCTGCTCGTCGGCCGCCCGGGTGCGCGCGAACGCCACCAACAGATCGGCGACAGGCGCGTTGGTGATGAAGCGTTTCTGCCCGGAGATCACCCAGTGACCGCCGTCCCGGACGGCTTTGGTCCGCAAGCCCGCAGGGTCCGATCCGGCGCCGGGCTCCGTTAAGGCAAACGAGGCGACGACCTCTCCGGAGGCGATCGGCTCGAGCCAGCGGCGCTTCTGTTCGTCGGTGCCGAAGCCGACGAGCACCTGTCCGGCGATGCCGTTGTTGGTCCCGAACATCGATCGCAGCGCCAGCGAGGTGTAGCCCAGTTCCAGTGCCAGCTCGACGTCCTGCATCAGGTTCAGGCCCAGACCGCCCCAGCGCTGAGGAATCGCGTAGCCGAACAGGCCCATCTTCTTGGCCTGTTCGCGCAGGTCGTCTGGTACGCGATCTTCTGTCAGGATCTCCTGTTCGCGGGGGACGACCGCGGTGCGGACGAAGTCACGGGTCTGGGCAAGGATCTGCGCGAAATCGTCATCGCCGACTTCCTGGATTTCGGCTGTGGTCATCTAACGGACGCTCCTCTGCTCGGGCCCGTGCCGGGGACCCAGTTCTGGGGACAAATCCTATATGAAATACGATATTCGGTGATGACGCGGGTCCCCGCTCAGGAGCCGAACCGAGGGAGGCATGAATAGGTGTCGTTGCTGAGCGGTCAGACCGCGGTGATCACGGGCGGTGCGCAAGGCCTGGGCTTGGCGATTGCGCAGCGGTTCGTCGGCGAAGGCGCATGCGTTGTGCTCGGCGACTTGAACCTGGAGGCGACCGAAGTCGCGGCAAAGGAGTTGGGCGGCGGCGACGTCGCCGTGGCGATGCGATGCGACGTGACCCGGGCCCCCGACGTCGAGGCGCTCGTCTCGACCGCAGTCGAGCGGTTCGGCGGTCTGGACATCATGGTCAACAACGCCGGGATCACCCGTGACGCGACGATGCGCAAAATGACCGAGGAGCAGTTCGATCAGGTCATCGACGTCCATCTCAAAGGGACGTGGAACGGCATCCGGCTGGCGGCGGCGATCATGCGGGAGAACAAGCGTGGCGCGATCGTGAACATGTCGTCGGTGTCGGGCAAGGTCGGCATGGTCGGCCAGACGAACTATTCGGCGGCCAAGGCGGGCATCGTCGGGATGACGAAGGCGGCGGCCAAGGAGCTTGCCTACGTGGGGGTTCGGGTGAACGCGATCGCTCCCGGACTGATCCGCTCGGCGATGACCGAGGCGATGCCGCAACGCATCTGGGACCAGAAGGTCGCCGAGATTCCGATGGGCCGCGTCGGTGAGCCCAGCGAAGTCGCCAGCGTCGCCCTGTTCCTGGCCTCCGACCTTTCCTCGTACATGACCGGCACGGTGATGGAAGTCACCGGCGGCCGGCACATATGAGTATCTGGACGACCAGACGCAAAAGCCCCCATTTTGCGCTGATTTGGGGGGCTTATACGTCTGCTCGGCCGGGGAAGGAGCGGTGATGCGCCGAACCGTCATTTGTGAGCCGGTACGCACTCCGATCGGTCGCTACGGCGGAATGTTCAAGTCGCTCACGGCGGGCGACCTCGGCGTCGCCGCGCTGAAAGGGCTGCTGGAGCGGACGGGAATCCCGCCCGACGAGGTGCATGACGTCGTTCTCGGGCATTGCTATCCCAGCAGCGAGGCACCGGCGATCGGGCGGGTGGTGGCGCTCGATTCCGGCCTGCCGGTGACGGTTCCGGGCATGCAGGTCGACCGACGCTGCGGCTCGGGGCTGCAGGCGGTGATCCAGGCGTGCCTACAGGTGGGCTCCGGCGACGAGGGCGACCAGGATCTCGTCATCGCCGGCGGCTGCGAGAGCATGAGCAACGTCGCCTTCTATTCCACCGACATGCGGTGGGGCGGCGCCCGGGGCGGCATCCGGGTGCACGACGGGTTGGCGCGGGGACGCACCACCGCCGGTGGACGGCACCACCCGGTTCCGGGCGGGATGCTGGAAACCGCCGAGAACTTGCGCCGCCAGTACGGCATCTCGCGGCTCGAGCAAGACGAGCTGGCCGTGCGGTCACACCAGCGCGCGGTGGCCGCGCAGCAGAACGGGATCTTCGCCGAGGAGATCATCCCGCTCACCGTGCGCGGCCGGCATGGCGAGGAGTTGGTCGACACCGACGAGCATCCGCGGGCCGATACGTCGCTGGAGTCGTTGAGCAAGCTCAAACCCGTACTGCTCGGCGATGATCCGGATGCGACCGTGACGGCCGGCAATGCCAGCGGCCAGAACGACGCGGCATCGATGTGCGTGGTGACCACGCCGGAGAAAGCCGATGAGCACGGGCTGACGCCATTGGTGCGTCTGGTGTCATGGGGACTGGCCGGAGTGGCACCCCGGGTCATGGGCGTCGGCCCGGTGCCCGCGACCGAGGTAGCGCTTGCCAAAGCCGGCCTGCGACTGAGCGACATCGACCTGATCGAGCTCAACGAGGCCTTCGCCGCGCAGGCGCTCGCGGTGATGCGGGAATGGAAGTTCGGTGCGGCCGACCACGACCGTACCAACGTGCACGGGTCGGGCATCTCGCTGGGCCACCCGGTGGGTGCGACCGGCGGCCGCATGCTCGCGACCCTGGCCCGCGAACTGAGCCGCCGCCAGGGGCGCTACGGCCTGCTGACCATGTGCATTGGCGGTGGGCAGGGCCTCGCGGCGGTCTTCGAACGGGTCGCGTCATGAACGGCCCGACGCTGCCGCTGACCGACCTCACCGTTGTGGAGGTGTCCAGCTTCGTCGCCGCACCGCTGTGCGGGATGACGTTGAGTCAGCTTGGCGCGCAGGTGATTCGCGTCGACCCGATCGGCGGCGCTTCGGACATCCAGCGGTGGCCGCTGGCAGCGGGCGGCACATCGATCTACTGGACCGGACTGAACAAGGGAAAGCGTTCTGCCACCATCGATCTGCGCTCCATGGAGGGTCAGGAGCTGGTCCGGCGGCTGATCGTCGAGGGTGACGGCATCGTGGTGACCAATGCCGCCGGCCTGTCCTGGCTGAGCCACGACCGGCTCGCGGAAAAGCGTTCCGACGTCATCCATGTCCAACTGCTTGGCCGGGGCGACGGATCCACCGGGGTGGACTACACGGTGAACGCCGGCATCGGCTTCCCGCTCGTCACCGGCCCGGCCGCCCATGCCGGACCGATCAACCACGTGCTGCCGGCGTGGGATGTGTGCTGCGGTCTGTACGCCGCGCTGGCAGTCGTCGCCGCCGTCCGACGCCGCGACCAGTCCGGGGCCGGTGCGCAGATCAGCTTGGCCCTGGAGGACGTCGCGCTGGCCACCGCGGGAAACCTGGGACTGCTGACCGAGCCACAGGTCAACGGGACGCAACGCGAGCGTCTGGGCAACGCCATCTACGGCCAATACGGCCAGAACTTCACCAGCCGCGACGGGGCCGAGTTCATGGTGGTCGCGCTGACTGCCCGGCACTTTAGCGACCTGGTCGAGGTGACGGGTACCAGCGCCGCAGTAGCGGCGCTCGCGGAGGCTCTCAGTGTTGATTTCGGCTCCGAAGGCGACCGCTACCGCTACCGCGACGTGCTGTCCGGCCTGTTCGCCACCTGGTTCGCCGACCACACGGCAGACGAAATCACTGCCACACTCTCGGACACGACCGTGCTTTTCGAACGGTACCGGACTTTCGCACAGGCCGCGGCCGGTCCGAAAGTGACCGGTAATCCGCTGTTCTCGCGATTGCACCAGGCGGGCCTCGGCGACTATCTCGCTCCCGGCCTGCCGGCCGCGCTCGACGGGACACATCCGGTCAGCACGGCCGCTCCCGCCCTCGGACAGGACACCGCGGACGTGCTGGCGCAGCGCCTGGGTCTGACCACCGCCGATATCGAGAACCTGATCAACGCCAAGACGATCGCCTGCTGAGCCCGCCGAACAGACCCGAGAAGAAAGACAACGCATGACCAAACTCGCCCAAACCCTCGGCCTGACCGAATTCCAAACCGAAATTATCGCCGCAGTAAGACAATTCGTCGACAAGGAAGTCATCCCCAACGCGGCCGAACTGGAGCGCGGCGACACCTACCCGCAGCGACTCGTCGACCAGATGCGGGATATGGGCCTGTTCGGACTGATGATCCCCCAGGAGTACGGTGGCCTGGGCGAGTCGCTGCTGACCTACGCGCTGTGCGTCGAAGAGTTGGCGCGCGGCTGGATGAGCGTCTCCGGGGTGCTCAACACCCACTTCATCGTGGCTTACATGCTGCGCCAGCACGGCACCGACGCTCAGAAGCAGCGCTTCCTGCCGCGCATGGTCACCGGTGAGACCCGCGGCGCGTTCTCGATGTCGGAGCCGGAACTCGGCTCCGATGTCGCCGCGATCCGCACGCGTGCGCAACGCAACCCGGACGGCGGCTACACCATCAACGGCCAGAAGATGTGGTTGACCAACGGCGCCAGCTCGACGCTCATCGCGGTGCTGGTGCGCACCGACGAAGGCGCGGACAAGCCGCATCGCAACCTGACCGCGTTCCTGGTCGAAAAGCCGACCGGCTTCGGCGAAGTCCTGCCCGGCCTGGTGATCCCCGGCAAGATCGACAAGCTCGGCTACAAGGGCATCGACACCACCGAGCTCGTCTTCACCGGCTACCGAGCGAGTGCCGACGACGTCCTCGGCGGTACTCCGGGGCAGGGCTTCTTTCAGATGATGGACGGCATCGAAGTCGGGCGGGTCAACGTGTCGGCACGCGCCTGCGGTATCGGGCTGCGCGCCTTCGAGCTGGCGGTGCGCTACGCCCAGCAGCGCCACACGTTCGGCAAGCCGATCGCCGAGCACCAGGCGATCGCGTTCCAGCTGGCCGAGATGGCGACCAAAGTGGAAGCCGCGCATCTGATGATGGTCAACGCGGCGCGCCTGAAGGATTCCGGGGAGCGCAACGACGTGGCCGCCGGAATGGCGAAATACCTTGCGAGCGAATACTGTTCCGAAGTCACCCAGCAGAGCTTCCGGATCCACGGCGGCTACGGCTACTCCAAAGAGTACGAGATCGAACGGCTGATGCGCGACGCGCCGTTCTTGCTCATCGGCGAGGGGACCAGCGAAATCCAGAAGTCCATCATCAGTAAGCGATTGCTCGCCGAGTACCAGGTGTGAATCGATGAGCGTTCCGGATTTCGCAGTAAGACCGCAACTTTCCGAAGACGTCGCGCGCCTGATCCGCGACCGGATCTTCGATGGCACCTACGCCGCGGGGTCCTACATTCGGTTGGACCAGTTGGCTGCGGAGTTGGGGATCAGCGTCACGCCCGTGCGCGAGGCGCTGTTCGCCCTGCGCGCGGAAGGCCTGATCGACCAGCAGCCGCGCCGCGGCTTCGTGGTGTTACCGGTAACCGGCCGGGACGTGACCGACGTCGCCAACGTCCAGGCCCACGTCGGCGGGGAACTGGCCGCAAGGGCCGCTATCAACATCACCGCCGAGCAGCTGCGCGAACTGAGACGGATACAGGCGGAACTCGAAGAAGCCTATGCCGGTGACGACAACGAGAGGATTGTTCGCCTCAATCACGGGTTCCACCGGGCCATCAACGTGGCCGCTGACTCGCCGAAGCTTGCCCAATTGATGTCCCAGATCACCCGCTACGCACCGGAATCGGTGTTTCCCGCCATCGAAGGCTGGCCGGCGCAGTCGATGAAGGACCACCGGCGGATCTTGGCCGCGCTGGCGGCTCACGACGAGAAGCGTGCGCGTGGCGCGATGTCCAAGCATCTCGCGGCCGGTGCGCTTCCCCTGATTGACCACCTCGTCGCTCGCGGGGTGCTAGTCGATGTGGATGCCAAACGTCCTTGAGCGTGGACCGCGTTGCGGTGGCCTTCGCGCTGGAATCGCCGCCAGTCGCCGAACCGAGTGACCAAATCCCCGGAACCCCGGAACCCGAAGCACGACAGGGCGATTGGATCGGAGCTAGCGCGTCGCCGCGGCCCTGGGGCGTTGCGTGGATGACGTGGCCGCCTTGCGCTGCCCGGAGGAGGCCGACTTGCGCGCGGCCAAAATGTTCTCGATCAGACGGCCGGCGTGGTCGAGGATGCAGTTCAGGCCGTACTCGAAATTGGTTTCGTCCGGGGCCCCGATGCGATGTCCCTGTCCGGTCACCTGGGCGATCAACGGGGTCGTTCGCGGATCGATCGCCACGGCGTCCTCGATGGCGCGCGAACCGTTGTCCGCCTGGTTCTTTTCGTGCAACCGGTGCAGCACCACGGATCCGCGGACGTGCAACGAGACGGCCGAATAGGTGTCGAAGGCGTCCTCGGGTGATAGGCCCGCTTCCACGAGATTGGCGATCGCGCGCTCCATCTCCTGGGCACCCACTCGAGCAGCCTTGGGACTGAGCGCGGCTCGGATCAGAATCAAATCACACAGGATTGGGTTACCCATGAACGTCTTACGCATCAAACGAGCATGGTTGCGCAACGTCTCGCGCCAGTCGCTGGCTTCGACGTAGGGGGTGGCGAACACGTACTTTCGCAGGGCGCGGTCGGTCATCGCGTTGAGCAGGTCGTCTTTCTTGCGGAAGTACCAGTAGATGCTGGTGACACCGACGCCTAGGTGCTTCCCCAGCAACGGCATGCTCAGATTGTCGATCGACACCTGTTCCGCGAGTTCAAATGCGCCGCTGATGATGTCGTCAGGGTTGATGGACCCGCGTTCGCGTCGTTGACGCTTATCAGCGGCTGCCTGCTTTGCCACTACGGATACCTCCATCAGCGATTGTCTTGCATGGTCTCCAGCACAGCGCCGTGTAAACATCTGGTCGCAGCCGCTGGACCCGGGCCGTCAACCTTACCGGAGGCCATCCAATTACACGCTTGGGCAGCCATACGGTTACGGCGGACGGGGGTTGCTGGGGCGCTTTCCTGCGGTTGCCCATCTGCTACTGTAATACCTATCGTAGGCATTTTGGTAGATCTGGCTTTAGTTTAGCGGGAAGATGACCGGGCGACAGCCGTTTGACAGGTCAGCGGACCAGTCGCGGATTACGCTCTGGGGGCGCCTGTGTCTCGCAAGGGCCCCCGGAAGACGATTTTCGATTTTCGCTTGCCGGAGCAATGCACAAAGATGCTACGGCGGCGAGGAGGAATGCTGAGCGTGGACCGCTACGAACTACGCAGGCTCGACTACAGCCTGACAGCGGATCACCTGGCACTGCAGGCCGCCTACCGCGGTTTCTTCAAAACCCATTGCTCGATCGAGACCGTACGCGCCGCAGAGGAAGCCGGCTTTGACGAAAACCTTTGGGAGCGGCTGTGCGCGATGGGCGCAACGACGATGGCGCTACCGGAGGCAGCGGGTGGGGACGGCGCGACACTGGTCGATCTGACATTGGTGGCCGAGGAGATCGGCCGCTGACTGGCGCCGGTACCGTGGATCGACCACGTCTGCGCGGCCCGGCTGTTGGCCCGAAGCGGCGCAGTGCAAACCGATGTCGTAGACGGCACGCGAGTCGCCGCGCTCGACCCGCAGCAAGACGCCGTCGCCGGGGCCCGGCTCATCCCAACCGGATCGCTTGCCGACCAGGTCATCGTCCGTGATGGCGTCGACGTGGTGCGGTTGGCCTTCGACAAACGCCCGATGAAAGTCGACAACATCGGCAAGCTGCCGATGGCGTGGGTGGATCCGACAAC
>Ga0080006_1261069_pt1 | contig 18418 bp, 19 predicted proteins | sample RS3BMetagenome_FD_69209 | JGI IMG/M metagenome (GOLD analysis project Ga0080006, IMG submission 69209) | Ferric oxide microbial mat and aquatic microbial communities from Rainbow Spring, Yellowstone National Park, USA - RS3B (SPADES... ... | reverse complement strand
TCGATTTCGAGTCGATCCGACTCGGCCACCACGACCCCCTGCCCGCTCAGGCCATGCTTGAGGCTGTTGCGTCGCGAGTTCGCCTTTCCCTCGGCGGTTCGAGGTCCACAACTCTTCGCGCTATTGGCTCGGTTGGCGGCGATCCGGGCTTCGGAAACGATCATCGCGGGGTCCTCCGGAATGGCGGGGTGGTCGATCTCGGCGGATTTCGGTCTTCGACCATACATTCACTAAATTCGAGGCGCCGCTAGCACACTTTCTGGAAATAATTTTTTGGAGGGATGGTTTCGGCGGGTGGATCGAGGGATCTCCTCCCATCCTCGACGGGGATGCGAAGGCTCCGGAGTCGGATGGATTCGCGGCCGGGAATCCGTATAGTGGGGGTCTCCGAAGACGTTGGGAATGATCCGAAGGATGGACCCGGCTTTTTCTCACTCGACCGATCGTTAAGGATGATTCATGGCGACCCCGACCCTGTCGAGCCATCAGCCGAAGCCCGAAGGTCTGACCTCGACCACGGATCGAGGCCTGCCGCATCCGGTCTGGCTCGGCCTGCTCTCGGGGTTGCTGCTCTGGCTGGCCTTCCCGCCCGCCGAGTGGAGCGGCGCGGCCTGGGTGGCGCTCGGGCCTCTCTTCTTGCTCGCGGTGAGCCAGCGGCGGACCGCCTTGATTTATCTCGGGGCGTGGGTCGGCGGGTTCGCCTTCTGGCTCCTGGCGATTCACTGGATCTGGTGGACCGACGACTCCGCCTGGCTGGGCTGGGTGGTCATGGCCGCGTTTCTCTCGCTCTGGTGGCCGGGGTTCGTCTTCCTGGTCCGGTTCGCCCGGCGCAGGCTGAACCTTCCGATGATCGTCTCGGGTCCGATCCTCTGGGTCGCCCTCGAATATATCCGGGCCTATGTCCTGACCGGCTTCCCCTGGTACTACCTGGCTCATAGCCAGTACCGATGGATTTATCTGACCCAGATCAGCGACTTCGCCGGCGCTCTCGGTCTCAGCTTCCTGATGGTGATGGTCAACGCCCTCTGGGTCGATCTGCTCACCCTGCCCCTTTTTCGAACCCGGACCGGCGGGTCGTTCTGGACTCGACTGACGCTCCCGCTCCAGGTCCGGCTGATCATGGTCGTGCTGGGTGTCCTGGGGACTCTGGCCTATGGGATCTACCGGGTCGAGTCGGCGAGCTTCCGGCCCGGCCCTCGGGTGGCGATGCTCCAGACCAGCGAGATCATCCGGTTCGACTCGGACCAGAATCGATCGGACGCGGACACGGTGGCCGAACTGGAACGCCTGATCCGTGCCGCGGTGGCGGAAAAGACGACGCCAGACCTGATCCTCTGGCCGGAAACCGCTTACCCTTATGGTTATCCGTCGATCGAGCCAGGTCTCGGGATGGCCCGGCTCGACCAGCTGGTCAAGGAGATCCATCCCGATTCGATCGGGGCCGACTGGTCGCTCAAGCGGGACCGGGTGACCGAATATTTTGACTACGTGATGAAGACAACCCGGGTGCCGATGATCGTCGGCTCGACGATCTACGAGTTCAAGAACTCGGGTTACTCCAAGTTCAACGCTGCCCTGCTCTTCCAGCCCGGCCTGCCCGTCCAGATCTACCACAAGCTGCACCTCGTGCCGTTCGGCGAGTATGTGCCGCTGCTCGAAACCTTTCCCTGGCTGATCCGCCTGACGCCGTATCGAGGGACGCGGCTTCACTTTCTCGACCACGGCGCGAAGCCCGCCTGGTTCGAACTCGGACCGTATCGCCTGGCGACGGCGATCTGTTTCGAGGACACCTTGCCGCAACTGGTCCGACAGTTCTTCGCCGAATCTCCCGACGGCAAACAGCCCGATCTTCTCGTCAATATCTCCAACGACGGCTGGTTCAAGACGACCTCCGAGCACGAGATGCACCTGGCCGTCAGCGTCTTCCGGTGCATCGAGAACCGGGTTCCCATGGCCCGGGCCGTCAACACCGGGGTCTCGGCAATGATCGACGGCAACGGCCGGGTCGTGGCGTCGCTCGAAAAACTCAAGGCCCAGGTCCTCACGGCGACCACCCCTCTCGACGACCGCGTCTCGCTTTATTCCCAATGGGGCGATTGGCTCGGCCAGTTTTGCCTGGCGAGCACGATCGGCCTCCTCCTTCTGGGAACCTTTTCCCCCCGTCGAGACCTCAAGAAACCGGCAGGCTGACGCTTCCTTCTTTAGAATTCCCAGGTTCTCTAAACTTCCATTCTTGTCCATGGCCCTGTCATGGTGTAAGTTTACGCAAGTCGGACGAGGTTGGTTCTCCCGGCGATTGCGGGTGGATCATGCACGATTGGTGGTCGACCGGCTTGCCTGGGCGTCGAGTCCGACGTTATCCTGAAAAGGAGCGTCAGGTCGCGATGTTCGTCGCCAACCTTCGCGTCCATTGAACACTTCTCGCGGACCCGCACGGCCCGACCACTTCCTTTCGCCCGACTCGTGACGTCGTCGGGGGACGTGATGACGGACCGTCTTACTCTGACTGGTGGGATGGGACCATGACGTTCGTCGGCAAGATCCTCGTGATCCTCATCATGATCTTTTCGCTCGTGTTCCTCGGTGTTTCCACCGTGGCCTTCACGACCGCGACCAACTGGAAAAATCGGAGCGAGCAGCTCAAAACCGACATCGCCAAGGTGACGACCCAGCTCAACGACGCCAAGAGCAACGTCACCAAGGCGGAAGGTCAGCTCGCTGCCGCCAAGGCCGAACAAAAAGTCCAGCTCGACGGCCGGGATAACCGGATCGCCGACCTGGAGAAGCAGAAAAAGGAAGCCGAAGACGAGATGACCAAGGCCCGGGCGGAACTGGAAACCGCCCTCCAGACGGCCCGGGTCGCGCTCGAAGAGGCGACCGCTCGTGAGAAGCAACTGGTCGTCCTCAAGGACACCCAGTCCAAGGCCCAGACCCAGGCCAACGATTTCAGCGCCCAGAACATCGAGCTGACCGACCAGATCCGCGTCCTCAAGCGGCAGGTCGCCACCGCCGAGCAGAACGCCAAGGACCTCCGGACGTTCAACACCCAGGCCATCTCCTACCTCCGGTCCAAGGGAATCTCGGTCGACACCATTAACCGGCTCGACCCGACCACGGTCCCGCCGCCGGTTGAAGGGAAAGTCGTCGAGCTGAACCCGACCGGCCGGTCGATGGAGATCTCGATCGGGTCGGACGACGGGCTCGCTACGGGTCAGGAGCTTTACGTTTTCCGGATCCAGCCCCGGGCCGAATACATCGGCAAGATCAAGCTCGTCTCGGTCTACCCGGATAAAGCGGTCGCCGAGGTGATCGGCAACACGGTCAACGGCAAGAAGGTTCAGGAAGGGGACATCGTCTCGTCCACGTTCTTCAACACGCGGTAAGACCGACCGAACCCCCTTCGACGAAAGGCACGGTAAAGAACCATGGCCAAGTCTCCCGCCCGCTCGACCACCCGAGGAAGCACCGCGTCGACCCGAGGCGGTCGACCCGCCGGCCGCCAGGGGGTCTATGTCGCCACCCCCCAGAGCGACATTTACGTGACGCTCCTGGCCGTCTCGCTCGGAGCCATGCTGATCTCGATCACCCTCCTGGCCCTCCGACTGAGCCAGTACGAGTTCAAGATCACCCCGGGCTGAGTTCCGATATGCTGAATTTATTTTCAGTGTACGCTTGACCAAAAACCCAAAAATCGTTAAGATCGAACCATCCGCTCGACTTGGTCGTAAGACACCAGGATGATCGGATGGTTTCGCATTTTCGGGCTTTGACTGGTTCTTACAACGACCGACGGCCACGTCCTCGAGAGACCCTCGATCAGGCCGTCGGAGGGGATGGAACAATGACCCAGTTTCCTGAACTTTTCGCTGCGCTGGCGGCTCCGTTCGAGGCTCAAGAAGTCCGGACCCGGACTCAGGGGAATCGCCAGGTCCATTACATCACCGCCCGGACGGCGATGAACCGGCTCGACTCGATCGTCGGTCCGGAGAACTGGTGGGATGAATACACGCCCGGCGAGAATTCGGTGCTCTGCAAGCTGACGGTCCGGATGCCCGACGGTTCGACCCTGACCAAGGCGGACGCCGGCGGCTATGCCGGGATGTCGGACCAGGGGGACGACGACAAGAGCGGCTTCTCCGACGCCTTCAAGCGAGCGGCAGTGAAGTTCGGCGTGGGCCGCTACCTCTACCGCGACGGTGTCCCGAGCTTCGTCAAGGAGCGTGAACCGGCCCTGGCGCAGACTCCGGCACCGGCACCGGCTCCGGCCGCCGAGCCCGCTCCGGTCGCCGAACCGGCCACCCGGTCGAGCCAGAACAACGGGTCCAACGGGGCTCCGCGGTCGGGCCGGGCGATGTTCGCCTGGACCAAGGAACAAGAGCAGCGCCATGAAGTCGGCCTCTTGAAGTATCTCAATAGCTGGGCCAAGCTTCAGGAGTTCCCCGGTCGGATGGTCGACTGGGACGCCGAGCAGGTGAGCCTGGCCTACTCCGAGGCCGTCCGCAAGCTTCAGTCGATCTCGAACGCGCACAGTGAAGCGTACGAGGAAGCCCTGGCAAATTGAGCGACCGGCCTTCTGGCTCGATCGCCATCGGAAGCCCGCGCTCCCCGGGGAGTCGCGGGCTTCCGGCGTTAACCGGGTGCGTCGCGGTCGCCAAGATGCTAACTTCGATGGTCGAAGCGCCCCGGGACCTCATCTCTGCTCGGGCCCGCTTCGGATCGAAGGAACCGATGATGCCCGAACTTCGCAAAGATCCGATCGTCGGCCGATGGGTAATCATCGCGATCGAACGAGCCAAGCGACCGCACGACTTCAAGCATCAGGAACAAGCGGTCGTTGAATCAGGCGCCTGCCCCTTCTGTGAAGGAAACGAAAGCCAGACCCCACCCGAGATCATCGCCTATCGCGACCGAGGGGCGAGGCCCAACGGTCCAGGCTGGCGGGTCCGGGTTGTCCCTAACAAGTTCCCGGCGCTCAAGATCGAGGGGAGCCTCAACAAGCGAGGCGAAGGGATCTACGACAAGATGGCGGGGATCGGGGCCCACGAGGTCATCATCGAGAGTCCCAAACATCACGTCAGCATGGCCGCCCTGACCGAGGAAAATATCCGGGAGATCCTCTGGGTCTATCGCGACCGACTCGTCGACCTCAAGAAAGACAACCGGCTGGCGCACGGGATGCTTTTCAAGAACGTCGGCGCGGCCGCCGGCGCCAGCCTGGAACACACCCACAGCCAGCTGATCGTCACCCCGACCGTGCCGATCTCGGTCTGGGAGGAGATGACCGGCGGTCTCGAATTCTTCAACTATCGAGGCCGATGCATCTACTGCGACATCATCCAGCAAGAGCTCGGCACCGAGTCGCGAATCGTCCTCGACACCCCCTACTTCACGGCGTTCTGTCCCTATGCGAGTCGGTTTCCGTTCGAAACCTGGATCTTGCCCAAGACTCATTCCAGCCACTACGAGAACATCCCCAAGCCCGGCGTCGATGACCTCGGCACCACCCTCCGCCAGGTCCTCCAGAAGCTGGAAAAAGCGCTCGATAACCCGCCCTATAACTACATCATCCACACCGCCCCCTTCGACCATCCCGAGCTGCCGCATTATCACTGGCATATCGAGATCATCCCCCGACTGACCAAGGTCGCCGGCTTCGAGTGGGGCTCGGGCTTTTATATCAACCCCGTCCCCCCCGAAGACGCCGCCGCGTTCCTTCGCGACGCCTAGGAGACGACCATGTCGACCATCGTCGAAGCCGAAGTCGAGATCGAAGCCGGCCCGATTGGCCTGGCATCGGCCGGGGTCCTCATGACCCCCGAGGAGTTCGACGCGATCGAGGAATATGACGAACTCTATCGATATGAGCTGATCCATGGAGTGCTCGTCGTGACGCCGGTCCCCCTCGAAGAAGAAGCCAATCCTAATGAGACCCTGGGCGTGCTTCTGGGAATTTACAAGCGGCAGCATCCGCTCGGATCCGCGCTCGATCACACGCTCCCGGAACGATATGTTTACCTGCCTGAGAGCCGACGGAGGCCCGATCGCGTGATCTGGGCGGGTTTGGGCCGTTACCCCAACAGCCGGGTTGATGTCCCCACGATCGCCGTCGAATTTGTTTCCGCTGGCAAGCGTAATTATCAGCGAGACTATGTCCTCAAAAGGGCCGAGTACCGGGAACTCGGGATCGCCGAATACTGGATCGTCGACCGCTTCCGCCGGACGATGACGGTGCATCGCAACCGCCCCGAAGTCGCCGAGATCGTGGTCAAGGAGGGAGAGGTCTACGAAACTCCCCAGCTTCCCGGGTTTGTTCTGCCCCTTTCCGAACTCCTCGAAGCCGCCGACGCGGGTCGACTGCCCGCCTGATCCGCGACCCGACCCCATTCATCGACTTTCAGGAACTCAACCCCATGCCTGGCGTCCGCCTGATCCTGGCCTTGCACGACCACCAGCCGGTCGGGAATTTCGACGGCGTCTTCGAGGGGGCCTATCGCGACAGTTATCTCCCCTTCCTGGAGGTGATGGAAGATTATCCCGACCTTCCGTTTGTGCTGCACACGTCGGGGCCGCTCCTGGAATGGCTGGTCGAGCGTCGGCCCGAGTACGTGGCGCGAGTCCGGGCCCTGGCGCAATCGGGGCGGGTCGAGATTCTCGGCGGCGGGTTCTTCGAGCCGATTCTCACCATGATCCCGCACCGCGACCGGGTCGGCCAGATCCGATCCTACGCCGATTACCTCGAAGAACACTTCGGCATTCGCCCCCGAGGCGCCTGGCTGGCCGAACGGGTCTGGGAGCAACATCTGACCACCAGCCTCGTCGAGGCGGGAGTCGAGTACACCGTGCTCGACGACTTCAACTTTCTCCGGTCGGGTGTGCCCGAGCGCGACCTCCGCGGCTATTTCCTGACCGAGGAAGACGGCCGACTCCTCAAGGTGTTCCCGATCTCCGAACGGCTCCGCTACCTGATCCCGTTCCAGGAACCACACGCGACTTACGAGTATCTCCGGGCCGTCGCCGCCGATCGAACCGACTCGGTCCTCGTCTTCGCCGACGACGGCGAGAAGTTCGGCAGCTGGCCGGAAACTCATGATCATGTTTATCGAAACGGCTGGCTTCGCCGGTTCTGCGACATGATCGTCGCCAACCGCGACTGGCTGGAACCGACCACCTTTTCCCGGGCGGTGGACGCGACCTTGCCGATGGGCAAGGTTTACTTGCCCGACTCGTCCTATCGAGAGATGACCGAGTGGGTCTTGCCGTCGGATCGGCTGGTCAGCTATCAGGAGGCGGTCCGCGAGACCCAGCACGACCCGGCCGCTTCCCGTCTTCGCCCCTTTGTTCGGGCGGGAGGTTTCTGGCGGAACTTCAAGGCGAAGTATGCCGAGACCGACGAGATGTACGCCCGGATGATGGGGATCTCGCAACGCCTGGCCGAGGTCTCGTCATCGAGCGAGGCAGATCCCGACTTCCTCGAAATCGCTCGACAGGAGCTTTACCGCAGCCAGTGCAACTGCCCCTACTGGCACGGGGCGTTCGGCGGCCTTTACCTGCCCCACCTCCGCAACGCCGTCTATCGCAACTTGATCAACGCGCACAACGCGCTCGATGAGGCCGAGGGGCTGGCTGGCCCTCGGGTCTCGATCGACGTGGCCGACTACAACCTTGACGCCCGCCAGGAAGTCCGGATCGAGAACGACCGGTTCATCGCCTTCGTTCGACCCGCGCAGGGGGGTCAGATCTACGAGCTGGATGTTCGACACGCGGCCACGAACCTGCTCGCCACGCTCGACCGTCGCCCCGAAGCCTATCACGCGGCCATTGCCGCGGCGACCGGAACCGGGTCGGACAGCTACGACGGTCCGCCGAGCATTCTCAACAAGGTCGTCTTGAAGCAAGAAGGGCTGGGGCGACTTCTGGTCTATGACCGGCATCCTCGCAAGGCGCTCGTCGATCATTTCCTGTCGGCAGACGCCTCGCTCGACGACTTCCAGACCAACCGCCATCGAGAACTCGGTGACTTCGTCACGGGCACCTATCTTTCGAGAGTCCAGCGCAACGCCGAGAGCGTCAGCCTGATCATGGAACGCCCAGGAATCGCCGACGGCCACCCGGTTCAGATCCGCAAATCAGTGACCACCGAAGCGGACAGCGAGATTCTGGACGTTCACTACGTTCTCGAAAGGCTTCCGCCCGGCATCCCGCTTCACTTCGCGGTCGAGATCAACCTCGCGGCCATGGCCGGGCACGCCGACGACCGTTATTACTCCGATCCCGAAGGAAGCCGACTCGGCCTGCTCGATTCCCGACTGGATCGCCCCGGAGTCGAAGGCATCCACCTGACCGACGAGTGGCTTGACCTGGCCGTCGGGCTCCGCTGGTCAGTCCCGGCGGACCTCTGGTGCCTGCCGATCGAGACCGTCAGCCAGAGCGAGGGAGGTTTCGAGGGAGTTTATCAGAGCTCGGCGGTCGTCCCCCGATGGCGGGTCCTGGCCGATGACTCGGGTCGCTGGGAGGTCTCCATCCAGTGGTCGATCGGACGGGCCCGACCCGTCGAGACCGAGACCAGCAAAGAGGACCGGGCGAGTCCGGAATGGTCGATGGCTCAGGATCGATGATAGATTCCTTGATTCGTCGTGCGACACTCCTTGATCCTTGACCATCGAGCATCGGCCAACGCTCATGCCTTTCCCCTGGATCTGGCCATTTCGTCGCCGACAAGCCGAGCCGGTCGAGCCTTCGCGAGTCGACGCCGCGTCGATCATCCGCAAGGCCCGACGGCTCCGGTTCCGGGTCCGTCGAGGGGCGGTGGCCGACCTCGCGGGGGCCTACCTCGGCGCCCGGCCAGGGGCGGGGCTCGCCTTTGCCGAGCTTCGCCCGTACGAGCCCGGCGATGATGTCCGTCACCTGGACTGGAACGTCACCGCCCGGCAGGGTCGGCCGTATGTTCGACGATTCGCTGAGGAGCGGGCCTTGACGGTCTGGCTGATCGTCGATATCTCGGCCAGCCTCCGGTTCGGTCCCGACGGCCAGACCAAGGCCGACCGGGCTGTCCAGGCCGCCGCGCTCCTGGCAACCGCTGCGATCCAGGCCGGCGACCGGGCGGGGCTCGCCCTCGTCAGCGATCGGGTCGAGGCCGAGTTGCCCCCCGCCGGTGGACCTCGCCAGCTCGCCAGGCTGGTCCGGGCGCTGGTGGCCACGCCATCGAGGTCGAAGCAGACCGCCCTGGCGGCCGGTCTCCGAGGTCTGGCCCGGTCGAGACGCCGGGCCCTCGTCGTGGTCCTCAGCGATTTTCTTGACGTCGAGCCGCCCCAGGTCTGGAAGAGTGTGGCGAAACGTCACGACGTCGTCGCCATTCGCCTGGTCGAGCCTCGCGAGGAGCGTCTGCCCAACTCGGCCCTGGTGGATCTGGTCGACGCCGAACTCGGCACCAGGCGGACCGTCGACCTCGGCTCGAAAAAGGTCCGCAAAGCCTACGCGAAGGCCGGCGAGGCCCGAACTCTCGCCTTTCGACGCTGGTGCGGAGCCAGCGGCGTGGCGGGGCTGGATGTCTCGACCGTCGACGAGCCGATCTCGCCCTTGATCCGATTTTTCGGACGCCGGGCCGCTCGTCGAGGGGTCCGCTGATGAGAGCTCGCCAGGACCCGGATGCGACCTCGGGCGAGAGCCTGGTCCCGCCCCGCCCCAACCTCGGCCCCGAGCCCTGGCCGGAGTCTTCGCCGTGGGCGGGCAACATCGTTTTTCTCGTCGGGTTCGTGGTCGTCCTCTTGATCGGATGGATCCGGAGAAAGCCCAGGTCCATCCCCCCCGCGAAGGATCATGCCCCGGCAGTCGACTTCGATCGGTCGCCGGTTCAACGGTTCGTGGCGTTATCGGAGGCGGTTCGAGGGGCCTTGCTCGCCAGATTCGGTCCGGCCTGGGGTTCGAAGACGACCGAGGAGATTGGCGGAGACCCGGCGCTTGTCTCTCGACTTGACCCGAACGATCGCGACCGTCTCGTTGCATTCCTGGAGCTGGCGGACCGGGTCAAGTTCGGGTCGACCGAGCCGGAGTCGCTCGACGACTGGGAAACCTGGGCCTCGGCTTTCGTGGCCTCGGTCAAGGCGGGGGCGACCTCCAGAATCAATGGCCAGTGATCCGAGCCGATCGAGGGACCGAGTTCTCGACGGACCACCGCGAGGTCAGTCGCGAGAAAGGCATGGTCGATCGCGATCCGGTAGGGAGACCAGGTCGGCCAGCTTCCCTGTCGGCCAGAACCGATCCGGCTGTCTCGGAGGCTGGATCGGTCGAGGAACCGACCAAAATACGGCGAACCGTCCGTGCTGTTGAAGTCGCCGACGACCAGGGCCGAGCCTCCGTCCTTCCTGAGCCGGTCGGCCAGGACCTCGAACTCGCGACCGGGAGAAAGTTGCCGGGGACGCTCCAGCGGCGAGACGAAATGGACGAGCCAGAGATGTCGGGGTTTTCCATCAAAATCAATGACGGCGTGAATCCAGGGCACCCCCCCCGCGGCCATCGGCGGGACCAGCTCGACCGAAATCGGCCGGGTTCGAAACCAGAGCGCCAGCCCCGATCCGTCGTCATCGTTGGGAAACTCCCAGCGGTACGGAAAGAGCGAGCGGATCGGTTCCAGTCCGGCCAGCCAGGGATGGGAGACCTCGATCAGACCGAGGATGTCGGGGCGTTCGCGACCGACCAGGCGGATCAGGGAATCGCGGTCCTCGTTGTCGACCAGCAGGTTCGCCGAGAGAATCCGGAGGCGGGCCGTCGATCGAGGGTCGAGGCGGACCGGGTCCGGTCGCCAGCAGTCGGCGAGTCCCCAGGCTTGCCAGAGTCCGAGCAAGGCCAGGACGACCGCCACCGATCGGCGGATCGGGGCCATCGCCAGAGCGGCCAGGACGCTCAGGGTCAGGGCCGGCTCGCGAAAGTGGGTCAGAAGGTCGAGCCGGGCGTCGAGTCGGGCGAAGACCGTGGCGATTGGATGAATCCAGGCCGCGACCGCCAGGGCCCAGGCCAGCCGCCTCGCCAGGGATCGGCCGGGGAGGATCTTGAGTCGAGCGCCGGTCATCGCACGAACCCGATCATCGCCGCCCTCATGGCTCGGGCCACCGGAGACCGATGACGTCGGTCCGGTTGATCCCGGTCCGGAGCCGGACCCGCCAGGTGAACGGGCCCGAGGAGTCCGGTGGAGCGTCGGGCGAAGAGACAATCAGGACGGTTCTCGACTCGCCCGGCTTCAACTCGTCGAACTTCTGGTCGACGATCGACCACTCGCTCTCGATGGCCAGGGGATACGGGTAGATTCGTTCATCGGTTGCCGACTCGATGAAGGTATCAACGATCTCCTTGCCTCGCTCGCGGAGGTACGCCTGATCGAGCGGGGCAAAAACCGAGTCTTTCGAGAGATTTTTCAGCTTGAGCCGGAGGACCAGAGCCCCCTTCCCGCCCGACTTGCGGTCCGCCCGGGCGTAGGTGGCCGATCGTTCGAGCGTCACCGACTGGCGCTTGACGTCAATCGGGGTGATCTCCAGGTCTCCCACCCGAAGCGGCTGACCCATCGTCGCGAAGTGTTCTCCCAGGATCGGCTCGGGCGGTTCGACTTTCCGGGAGAGCCCGGACTGCCTGGCCGGCTCGACGGTGGCGTTCAGGGTCGGCGGCGAACCCGGGGGGGAAGCCTTGTCTCGGTCGTGGTCCCTGATCAGAATCCAGGCCAGCCCGAGCGTGACCGCGCTGGCGTAGCTCGCCAGGAGCAAAGGCCCCCACGACTTCCCTCGGGGCTCGGACACCTCGTCTCCGTCTTCGTCCTCGATCGAACCTTCGGACGACTCGACCCCCGAGGGTTCACGATCGGGACCGGCCACGATCCGGGACCCCAGATTGAGGTTGGGGAAGCCATCACCGGACCGGCTCCTCGACCGATTTTCGAGCAGGGCGGACGACGAGGACGAGCCGTAGGGACCGAGGATCGGGTCGGGATCGGCCGGTTCGATCCGGCTGGAGGACGTCGGAGTCAGGGGCTCGTCGTCGTGGCTCCCCGGCGCGAGGAGCGGGACGGGCGGGAGTTCGAGATCCTCCGACAGGTCGGCTTCTCCCGGCGTGACCGGCTCCTCGGGAATCAGAGCGCCGCAGTGAGGGCAAGGTCGGGCCTCGGGCATCGGACCATACCTCCTCAAAGCGAGAGTGAAACCCGGATCGGGTCGGGGAGAACGGGTTGCGTCATCCGGGGGGTTCTCACTAGATCGTACCACCCGCCCGCCTCCGGAGCGACGCCCATGCGTCCAAAATTCACTCCATGCTCCCAGTCCGCCAGGAGAGCCAGGCCGTCGAGCCGTCTCGACAGCTCCTCGGCGTTGAGACCCTCGACGACCGGGTCCACCGGGGGCCTGGCTCCGTTGAGAATGACCCCGGCGATCCGGAGCGCCCGGGTTCTCGCGGCCTCGACCGTCAGCAAGGTCTGGTTGAGCGTGCCCAGACTCCGGTGCGCCACGATTAACAGCGGGTAATCGAGCCGGATGGCCAGGTCGAGGACCGTCGACCCCTCGGCGATCGGGCAGAGCAGCCCTCCGACTCCTTCGACAACCATGACCTCGGCGCGATCGCTCCACCAATCCAGGCAGCCCTCGACCGCCTCGACCACCCGATCCATGGTCAGAGGCGTCCCGAGCCTTCGAGCGGCGATCGGTGGGGCCATCGGCTCCTCAAACAGGATCGGCGCGACTCGATCGGTCGTCAGGCCGCCGCCGACGGCTTCCTTCAAGGCTTCGGCGTCATCGGAAACCAGTCGGCCGTCGATCCAGGTCGCTCCCGAGGCCACCGGCTTCAGCACCCCGACGCGACGACCCGACTCGCGCCAGGTCCGGGCGATCGCCGACGCGACGAAGGTTTTCCCCACGCCCGTATCGGTCCCGACGACGAAGAGGCCCGGCAAAGTCATCGAGTGGGCTCCAGGGCTCCCAAGATCGCCTCGATCGAGGCTTCGATGGCGTCCATCATCGTATCAAGCTGGTCGAGGGTGATCGACAGCGGGGGCATGATCACGATCACGTCGCCCAGGGGCCGGATGAGGAGGCCTCGCGACCGGGCTTCTCGACAGATCCGGGCACCGACCTGGCGATCCCAGTCGAAGGGCGTCTTGCTCGGCCGGTCCTCGACGATCTCGATCGCGCCGATCAGGCCTTTCTGACGGACGTCGCCGACGTGGTGCCAGGACCGCAGCCGGGCCAGTCGATCGCCGAGCCGGGCGATCTTGGGGACGAGATTGGCGAGGGTCTGCTCCTCCTCGAAGACGTCGAGGCTGGCCAGGGCAACGGCCGAGCCGAGCGGGTTCCCGGCGAAGGTGTGGCCGTGATAAAAGGTCTTTTCCTCGGCCGCCGTGCCATGAAACACCGAGTAAATCTCCTCGGTCGTCAAGGTTGCCGAGAGCGGCAGATAGCCGCCGGTCAGCCCCTTGGCCAGGCAGAGAAAGTCGGGGCTGACGCCTTCGAGATCGCAGGCGAAAAGCGACCCGGTCCGGCCGAAGCCGACGGCCACCTCGTCGGCGATCAAGAATGTTCCGTGCTTCCGGGTCAGCTCGCGGAGTCCCTTCAAATAGCCTTCGGGATGCACGACCATCCCCGCGGCCCCCTGAACGATCGGTTCGAGGATCACGGCGGCGACCTTGCCCGGATGTTCGGTCAGGAGACGGTCAACCTCGCCCAGGCAGGCCATCGCACAGGAGTGTCGTTCCAGCTGAAGCGGGCAGCGATAGCAATGCGGGCTGGGGGCCCGGAGGGTTGGAAATAGCAGCGGCTTGAAGAGGTCGTGGAACTGGCCGAGGTCGCCGACGCTGGCATCGCCGAGGGTATCGCCGTGATAGGCGCCGCCGAGAGCGAGAAAGAGGGTCCGACCGGGTTCGGGGTCGGACTTTTGCCGCCAATACTGGAAGGCCATCTTGAGCGCGACCTCGACGGCCGTCGCCCCGTTGTCCGAGAAAAAGACGCGGGTCAGACCGGGCGGAGTCAGCTCGACGAGTCGCCTGGCCAGTTCGATCGCCGGGGCGTGCGTCAGGCCGAGCAAGGTGCTGTGCGCGACCCGGTCGAGCTGGCTCCGGATCGCGGTATCGAGCCGGGGATGTCGATGACCGTGGACGTTGCACCAGAGCGAGCTGACGCCGTCGAGGTAGCGATTCCCCTCGGTGTCGAAAAGATAAACGCCCTCGGCCCGGTCGATGACCAGCGGGTTGGTCGCCGCCCAGTCAGCCATCGCCGTGAACGGGTGCCAGAGATGGGCGCGGTCCCAGTCGCGGAGTTGTTCGAGGTTCGGCATCTCAGTCCTTGCTATTTTCGCGACGTCGGAGACGCAAGATCGTGCCCCGTGCCGCTTCCAGACGCTTCGACGCATCGCCATTGACGACCGCCACTTCCACCCGGTTCGAACTTCCCACCAGAGCGACCAGCGATCCCGGCGGTTGGTCGCCGTAGGTCCTCGCCAGTGTCGGGATGGTTTGACCGAGGATCTCGACCGACCAGGCGCCGGGGTCGCCTCCGAGGTGTGCCCGCTTGATGTTGCTGATCAGGTTGCCAAACGAGTCGACAAAAACGACCTCGCCGAGCCATTCGCCATCGACCATCCTGGGCTCGATCCGATCGGGTCGAAAGGGAGCCGCGATCCGGGGGCCGACCTCATCCGGGTTGCCTCCCCGGAGCAAGTGAGCGGCAACGGGAGCGAGGAGGTCGCGACCATGAAAGGTCGACGAGACCTCGGAACGTCGGAGCCTCGAATTGCGGATCTCCCAGGTCCCCGAGGGCTCGAAGCCGCCGTCGAGGACACCGGCGATCAGGCCGTTATCGGGCAAGACGAACCAGTGGTCGCGAGCCTCGACCACGATCAAGGGGCGATCGGTGCCGACGCCGGGGTCGACCACGGCGAGGTGAACCGTACCCGAGGGGAACGCCTCGAAAACCTGCGCGAGGACGAACGACCCGTAAGCGACATCCTGCGGCGGCACGCTGTGACTGACGTCCACGATCTGGATTCCGGGAGCCAGCCCGAGGAGAAATCCCTTCATCTGCGGGACGTAGAGACCATCCCCGCCGAAGTCGGTGGTCAAGGTCACGATGCCGGATCGCATGGGTCGACCCTTCCGGGATCAAGGCCGGCTCGACGCCTCGAACCGGGCGGTGATCCGCGACGAGATCCCGCCCCGAGGGGTGAACTGACCGACGACCGTCATCCGCCGGGGCTGACAGGCCGCAACCAGGTCATCGAGGATCGTGTTGATCGAGTGCTCGTAAAAGATTCCGCGATTCCGATATTCGAAAAGATAGAGCTTGAGCGACTTCAGCTCGACGCAAGTACTTGAAGGCACATAAGTAATGACGACCGTCGCGAAGTCGGGCTGACCCGTCTTGGGACAGACGGCGGTGAACTCGGGGCAGGTGATCTCGATCTCGTATTCGCGGTCGGGAAACTGGTTGGGAAACGTCTCCAGGAGGTTCGACATCGATGCGGTTCCCTGGTCATCCGGAAAAACTGGCGGAGTCGGGCGTCCAGAAAAAAAGGAGCCACGGCAGGGGCCGTGACTCCTTTTAAATCCTCGCGAAATACCCCCACGGGGACTCGAACCCCGGTCCCTAGGCTGAGAACCTAGTATCCTAGGCCACTAGACGATGGGGGCCTTCGTGGAGAAATGATTATGGTGCGTCATCCGCCCAAAGTCAAGCGACTCGCGATGGTCGATAACCCTTCGGAGTCGATAAGATGGTTCGAGTCGAGATCCTGGGCGGAGAAGAGGGCGGATAGATGCCGGAAATCGTGGTGGCGGGGCGTCGGTTGTTCTTCGACGAGCAAGGGCAAGGCGAGCCCCTGGTCCTTCTCAGTGGCCTGGGCGGCGACCATCGCGCGTTCAGCGTCACGGCTCGCCACTTCTCGACGCGGTTCCGGACCCTGGCGCTCGACAATCGCGACTCGGGACGGAGCGACCGGGTCACCGAGGGTTACTCGACGGCCGATCTCGCCGACGACGTGGCGAGCTGGCTCGACGCGGTGGGAGCGTCGCCGGCAAGGGTGGTCGGGCACTCGCTGGGTGGCCTGGTCGCGCAGGAGCTGGCGATCCGTCACCCGGAGAAGGTCCGGTCGATGGTCCTGGCCTCGACGCACGCCGGGGCGAACGCCTGGCGAAAAGCGGTCATCGAATCCTGGATCGTCGCCCGACACGCGATCGAGCCCGCCGATTTCGCCCGGGTGACGATGCCCTGGCTGGTGGCCCCTGCCTTCTTCAAGGTGGCCAGTCAGGTGGATGGTCTGATCCGATTCGCCGAACGGAACGAATGGCCGCAGGCCCCCGACGCCTTCGAACGCCAGGCCAGGGCCGCGATCGAGCACGACGCGAGAGATCGACTGGGATCGATCCGGGTTCCTTGCCTGGTCCTCACCGGAGAGCTCGACCTGGTCAACCCGCCGAGCATCGCCCGGGAGCTGGCCGGGAGCCTGGCGGACGCCCGGCTGGTCGTCTTGCCCAACGTCGGTCACATCCCCCACATCGAGGATGGGCCGAGCTTTCGACGGGCGATCGCCGGATTCCTCGATGAGGTCGGTTGAGGCTCGGCTTGCAACGATCCCGGGGTCGGGCTACGCTCGCCAGGGTCCGGTCCGTTGGTTGTTCGAGAGGAGTACGCCATGGCTACCGATGAAGAACTCAAGCATGCCTACAAGGCGTTCAAGAAGCGGATCAAGCTGGCCCGACTCGATGACGAGTCCGGTCTCAGCCCCGGCAGCAAGCGGTCGGCGATCCGGGGGATCACCCCGCCCGCCGGCCACCCGCCGGGCATCTGGGAAGAACTGGTCACGCAAGGCAAGTTGAAACGCGAAGGGAGCGGGACCTATTCAATGGCCAACGAGATCTGAGTCCGATCCGGGCTTCCTCACCTATCGAGCCGCGCTTTGCGGCTCGACGCTCCTGATGATCGGACTTTCGTGGCCCCTCTGGATCGATGGTCCCGACTTCCCGAGGGTGCCGTTTCTTCGAGGGACGCCCGAGCTACCCGTCTGGGTCTCGTGGGTCGTTCTGGCCGGGATCGCCGGTTCGCTTAGCCTGGCGACTCTCGGCATGGCCTGGCGGTGGATGATCGGAATGGCCGGGTCGCTCCTGGCGTTCTCGATCCTGCAGGATCAGAATCGACTCCAGCCCTGGGCGTACCAGTTCCTGGTGATTGGCCTGATGATGGCCTGCCTGTCGCGGTCTCGGTCCTTGCGGCTGGCCCGGTGGTACGTCATCGGGCTCTATGCTTATTCCGGGCTCTCGAAGCTCGACGCCTCGTTTTGCCGGGGGCTCGGGCCGACGTTTCTCTCGGCGGCCCTGGGTCGATTCGGGATCGACCCGGGGTCCTGGTCCAGCTCGAACCGGGCTCTGGCCTGCCTGATGATGCCGGCTTGCGAGATCGGGCTGGCCTGTCTCTTGATCTTTCGGTCCACCCGCCTGATCGGGTTGGTGGGAGCTGTGGCGCAGCATTTCACGTTGATCTGGATTCTTGGCCCCTGGAACCTGGGCCATAGCACGATCGTCCTGGTCTGGAATCTCGCCCTGATTATCGAAGACGTGCTGATCTTTGGACAATCGAAGATTCCCGACGACGGGAAAGGCGACTCCTGGCTCGGCGGTCCGGCTCGATGGATTTTCCAGGTCGTCATGATCCTGCCGATCTTCGAGCGATTCGGCTATTGCGATGCCTGGCCCGCGCATGCCCTGTATGCCAGCCACGCCGAGCGGTCGGACATCTTTCTTGCCGAGGAGGATCTTGACCATGATCCGCTCTCGATTCATCGACATCTTGCCCCGCCGGGCCTGACCCCCTGGCGACGGCTCGACCTGACCGCCTGGAGCAGGGAAGTCCGGGGAACACCGCTCTATCCTTCGAACCGGGTCGGACTGGCGATCGCGCTCTTTCTTGAAGCTCGATCCCGCGGATCTCAACCGGTCCGGATCGTCGAGTGGGGTCGAGCCGGTTTCTGGAATGGCTCGCGCGATCGACAAGAACGGGTGGGACTAGCGTCGATCCGCCGGGGCCAGGACCGCTTCTGGCTCAATGCCTTTCCGGTCTCATCCAGGCACCAATGATCGCGAAAGAGTCGGGAATCCCAACAAGTTTTGAGAAAAATGTCATTCCGTCGAATACCTGGAGCTGCGATTATGGCCAGGGTGGCGCGAGTATCCGGGGGACTCACACCGCGAGCAGCCGCCACTCGGGCGGCATCAACGTCCTAATGTGCGACGGCGCCGTCACCTTCATCAAGCAGACGATCAACGTCTCGACCTGGTGGGCCCTGGGGACCAAGGGCAATAACGAGACGATCTCGGCCAGTTCTTACTGAGCAAGCCAGAGAACCCTTGATGGCTTCTCCCCGAATCGACAAGCCACACGCTCGCCCGTCCATTTGCAGGGTG
>Ga0080006_1179965_pt1 | contig 18427 bp, 18 predicted proteins | sample RS3BMetagenome_FD_69209 | JGI IMG/M metagenome (GOLD analysis project Ga0080006, IMG submission 69209) | Ferric oxide microbial mat and aquatic microbial communities from Rainbow Spring, Yellowstone National Park, USA - RS3B (SPADES... ... | reverse complement strand
ATATCCTAATATCCCTTCCTTTAATTTATCATTGATTGGGGGGTTGTTCATAAATCCCCAATCAATTCATAATATTTCAATGTCTGTTATATGTCAGACATTATGCAACACACTTTATTGTCCCATAATATTTAAATATTGAAAACTCATAAAATTTTATATGAATTTTTTTCAAGAACTAACAGATCAGACTAGTGGATTAAGTTTAGGAGTGGAGATCTTAATTTTCATCGTAGCTATCATTTTATTGGTCTTTCTTTTCTCTTCAATAAGAGTAGTTAAAGAATATGAAAGGATTGTAGTATTTAGATTTGGAAGAGCTCTTGCTGAGAAAGGCCCTGGTATAGTATTTATATTGCCCAAAATAGACGTCCCTGTCACCGTAGATCTCAGAGAAAAATTCCTTACCGTTCCTCATCAAACATGCATCACAAAAGACAATACCCCTGTTGATGTAGATTTTATAATTTACTTTAAGGTTGTAAATGCTTCTAATTCAGTCATTCAGGTTCAGGACTTTGAAGGGGCAGCTTTGGGTATTGCGACGACGACTCTGAGAGCCGTGATTGGAGATATAATGCTGGACGAAGTTTTATCTAAAAGGGAAAATATAAATGCTATTTTAAGAACAAAACTAGATGAAGTCACAACAAGATGGGGAGTTAAAATAACCAACGTAGAAATTAGGGAGATAGTACCACCCAAGAATGTTCAAGATGCCATGGTATTACAGATGAGTGCAGAAAGGAATAGAAGGGCTGTTGTAACAGAAGCAGAAGGTAAAAAAGCGGCGGCAATCACTGTGGCAGAAGGAGAAAAGCAATCAAACATTTTAAGAGCTGAAGGAGAAAGGCAATCAAACATTTTAAGAGCTGAAGGTGAACGGCAAGCTGCAATACTGGGGGCAGATGGTTATGCCTTGGCTTTGACTACAATATACAATGCTGCCAAGCAAATAGATAATAAAACACTGGCATTACAATATCTTGATGCCTTGAAAAAGATAGGTTCAAGTCCCTCGACAAAATACGTCATACCCATGGAATTTACCGAGTTAGTAAAGCCATTTACAGAAACATTAAAGGGTGCGAAGGATAATAATACCGAACAATAATTACATACCATGTCACATAAATTAACATTGATTCAGAGGTATGGGTACAGAACTATAGTCATACTTATTTTGTTATTTGTATTTTCAACTTTCTTACTTTTTGAGTATATAGTTACAGGCTACGTCCACACTACAATCTTAATACTTTCCATTCTATTTTATCTCATAACCATAGTACTGATAGTTGGATTTAGCCTAACTAGAGTCAAAAAGATAAATAAAAGTTATTTCACCATGGATAGCCTTATTGGTAAGACGGGCAAGGTGATTAAGTCCTGTAAAACAGGTGAAAAAGGGGCTGCTACCGTAGCGTCCGAGGATTGGAGCATAGAAAGCGATGAGGAACTTTTTGAGGGGGATACCATAAAAGTCGTCGGAATCATGGAAGATAAGGTAACGCTCAAAGTGAAGAAAATATAATTTTAACTAATTTTTCTAACTTTAATCTTTCCCTCGTTATATTCTAATACTGTTACTTTTTCACCTGCCTTGATTATTTCATCGGAGATTGCTGTCCAATCCTCTGAAAAAACATTTGCAACTCCTTCCTTTCCGGGAATTATATCTGTTTTCGCTACTCCATTCTTTCCAATAATTCTCTCTGGGCCTACCTTTGCTGGAGCCCTCATGGCTGCCTTTCTCAGTGCAATTAGATAGATTGCACCTATGGGCAGAAGAGTTGCTTCCACAGCAATTAGTGCATAATTTCCAAATGATAGATAAGGAACATTTGATGAATAGGGAATGTCAACTGTCATTAATAGACTACCAGCCACGGCCAAAAATACCCCTGAAAGCATAGCCAAACCGTGCCCTAATTTTATTTCTAGGAATATAAGGACCATACCTATAAATATCATAAGAAGTCCAACCGGTTGTGCACCTATTAACTCTGAGCCCCATAGTCCTATGGCTATTGAAATTATGCCGAGAACACTCAGGAGTATAGAACCATGATAAATGTCAAGGAGAATAGCTATGGTACCAATTAGTATAAAAAATCCGGCAACTGTGGAATTGCTGATAAAAGATTCGAATTGCTGTACTGGACTTTCCGTAAAATTTATATCGCTATAATCCGAATACCCCAAAATACTCTTCACCTCTGATAAAGAATTTGCTATTCCATTTATGATTTTAACTTGGAGTGCAAATGATGCTGAAAATGCTGTGTTATTTTCCACCATAGTTGCAACCGCTGATACATTCCTCCCGTGACTTTGGGCAAGTGCTATCATATAAGCCAAAGAGGCATTAACTACGTGCTGCTCTTCTAATGCTGTCCCCCCTAATATATAAGGCTTCGAAGGGCCTATAAAACTTCCATTGCCCATAAATATGTTGTCAGAGGCCATGGCAATATAGGACCCTGCTGAAGCTCCCATATCACCAGGTGGAATATAGGTTGTAACACTAATTTGTGATTCCGCACTTGTTATCATGGATACAATGGCAAAAGCATTTGCAAGGTAGCCTCCTGGAGTATTCATGATGATAATTACAGGATAACCATTCTGTTCTGCATATGTTAAAGTACTCTGAAAATAGTCCTGAGCTCCTGAATCTACTGTGTAATTGAACTCAATAATTACAACATTTTTCTGACTTGCTGAGGCCAACTGTACTGTAAAAATCAATATTATCAATATGAAAATTAAAATGACCAAAGGAACTTTCATAATATTTCTCATGAGTTTTGTATATAAAAATATTTTTTATTGCTATGCTTTGTTGAATAATTCTATCAATATTATCATTCAACAATTAGTTTATCAAAGTATTTCGATGACTTTCTTTATATCTATAAATTAAATTTTAAAAATACGTGTTTCAAATACTTTTCAATAATTATTCAACAATGCATAGAGTAATGAAAAAATTTTTGTATACGAAATTCATGAGGTATATATATGCACTTTAAAAAGAAAAATAAAAACAATAAAATTCTATATAAGATCTTTTCATTTATTATTTTTACGATTTTAGTTATTACCATAATTCCTCATATGGCCAAGGGTCAAGAAATAGTCGCATATAGTAAGCCTAGCGACGATGGTTATGCTTTTGTTACTTATTATAGCCCTAATTATGGTATTTCAAGTATTGATGTAAATTGTTACTTAGTTAACGTCACAAATGCGACTGTTATAGCTAACTATAGTGGGTCTTATCATCATGCTTCAGCTTTTTATTCTGTACATCTCACTGGATATATAAATACTACATATCAAGGAAAAACTCATTATTTAATTTCAATTTTAGGTAAGATTCCATTAGCTGAACCTGCTACCCCTCTTAAAGCAAATCAGTCATTACAGGGAGTGTCATGGACTTTTATGGTCCCTCCTTATGGGTATATGGTTGATGGAGGGTTTGCAACAATTAGTGCGGGCCCTACTGGTTTTCCATTTGAAGTACACGGACCAACATCGATTCATTTTAGTATAGTTTCTCAAGTTTTACCGGTTATATCTGGTAAAGAAGACATAGTACCTTATTATTTTTTACCATTAAGTATTAATGTTTCAACAATGTTTATAGGAGAATATATACAAGCATATGGTGCAGGTATGATAGATTCATCTTTAATTGTAGGTAGTGGGGGAAGCTGTGTTTCAGGTTCAACTCCTATTTTAATGGCAAATATGTCTTATGTTTTGGCTAAGGATATTTCTATTGGAGATCAAATAGCTACTTATAATATTTCAACGGGGGAAATTCAAAATGGTACTGTAATTGGAATTACAACAACTTATGAAAATTATTATTATATAATTAATGGAAATTTGATATTAGCGGGAGATCAAAAAATTCTTACAAATGATGGATATATAGAAGCGGAAAATCTAACCTTAAATGATTCTGTGTATAATGTTTTTACAAATGAATATATGCCTATATTATTTATAATTAATATATCACAACCTATGGTTATGTATGACTTTTTAATTACAGTAAATCATAATTACATAGGTTGGTATTATGTATTAGAGGATAGAATAGCAGATCCTTGTGGATGAATTATGATAATTTCAAAAAAGAATTATGTTAAAATAATTTCAATTTTAGTTATAGTGGCATTAATTATTTTATCTTTTCAGTATGCATTTAATTCAAATGCTTCTAATTATTCTAATATTAATTTCAAAAATGCATATTTAAAATACCATGGTAATTATTTTTTAAATCTAGGAAGTATTCCTATCCAAAGTAAAATTTATCGTATTTATGGAAATGTATGGAATAATTTTACAGCCTTGAGAATAATAAACAAAACATCCATGTTATGGTTAAACAACGCAACTAATACTGTTTATACTAATGTTAATTCTTCAAGTCAACCTTTTTATGTAAACTGTACTTATATTGTTTCAGATAAAAATTATTCAAATAATTTACCTATTTTTAATAATACCTTAATTCAAAGGGTAAAAAACAATGAAACCCTTCAAATAAGTTCTCCCATATTTACTGTGAATACCTTATCTTTTTTAGGCACATTTTTTTTCCCCATATTGGGAAAAAATCTGGGGTATGGTATCAATTATTATAAGTATATGAGTGGGTATAATAATTCAATAAAAATAACGTTAATAAATTATTCATATAATTACAGTTTTACCAATTACATACAATTTAATTTTGATAATTTAACTTTCTGGATAAATGAGAATACTGGAATTATTCTCAAAATAATTTTTGTTTATTTATTTAGCTGGGTTCCCACCTCACAAATAAGCAATATTACAACAATTTTTCCAAAGCTTTTTAATTTAACATACCTTGAAAATTTGATTGAAAATACTAACTATACTTACTATGGTGAGATTCAAACAATAAATTTAATCTCAACTAACATCAAAATGAATTCTAATACCATTATATTGAATGATATCATATTTTATATTATTATACCAGTATTAATTATTATTTCTATTGCTATAACTTTGGTATATATCAAAAAGAATAAAAAGCCACCATTTTTACAGAAATAAAAAGATATAATGGCCCCAATTTTTAATTTGAAAATAATAATTATTACTATGAGGTTTGGATCTATTAATAATACAAAAAAGGGCTATATAATTAATTATCTTGTTTTTTTATCAAAAAAGCAATTTATTTTTATTTATCATGCTTATAAAAAACATATATGGCATTTTAAAAATAAGGTGTGAGTAAAAACATGTTCTCATTTACATAATAGCATAATTTTGAATAAAAAGGCTATATCAAAAACGAGTTATAGACTTGTTTTTCTTAAAAACTATAGCGTTGATACCCTAGTTTGTAAATGATGTAATAAATCAGTGGTCTGTTAACATGTTAAGGTTAAATGCAAAAATCAACCCTTTAACTCTTACATAGTAAGAGTTAAAGGTAAACAAACCAATAAATTTATATAGTGGGTATGACTATAGTCATACTTGGGTGAGAATAATGAATGATAAGATAACAATATCTATTACACCAGAACTTCATAGTGCGTTGATTATGGCAGCACTGGAGCATAGAACAAGTATATCACGAGTCATCGAAATTACTCTTAGGGACGCAGAAGAATTTAGGAGTAGATTTCTGCCAAAAGTTAGAAAATATAATGAGGAAGAAATGGAGTTAAGTGCGGCGTCTCCACATTCTTTAAAACATATTAGGAATACTCCTCGCGCCAAAACATCTCCACCTATGAAGGATCATAAGGCTATATATACTGCACCATGAAGATGAGTTTTCCGAGGTTTCCATCCTCATCTTTCCACGAATTATCTGTATATTTGGGAGTACATCTTTTGAAGCCGAGTTGCTTATAGTAATGAGCAAGTTTATCAGTATCTTGACCATCAGCTTCTAAACATAACAAACTTACCTTTAGTACGTTATGTGCTATATATTTAATTACGTCCAACAACAGCCTTCCATCTCCTTTTTGAGAAAACTTCGATTTAAAATTTCTGCTAAAATAGGCTATGTATATACATTCATTATCATAATATTTCTGGAGGTCTTTGCATAGAATCGGGGTTGTTTGAATATCAATATCATTAAGTATATTAATTAATTTATTGTATTGAAAGGCCATTATAGCACTAATTTTTTCATTTCTAACCAGAGCAATAGCGTCTTGGTTTTCTTGATTAGCATAATTTATATATTCTTCTAAAGGCACATTATAGTTCATGATTGGGTCGTTAGACCCAAAGGGTTTTTCTGCATATTCTTCAATATTTCTTGTGAAAGAACGGTCCAGGCCCAAAAGTTTCAAATTGTTGATTTTATCAATCATGTAGAAAGAAATTTATAATAAGTTATTAAATTTTTTTCATCCATATGATTGACAAAATATACCTTTTGTCAATCATTTTATCAGGGATCCTTGGGGGTATTTATATACTTTAGGAAGAATTTTCTATGGTAAAAAGATAGAAACATATTTAAATAAGTAAGTAATGACAATCATTATGAATAATATTGCACCAATACCTAAAAATTGGAAGATTCAAAGCATCCAGAGAAAAATACCTATTGAGTTCTTTAGCGAGGATGAGATTTTCAGAATGCAAGAATACATTGAAAATAAGATCAGGGAAAATAAGAGGAGGGCTAATTACCATAAAAGATATTTATTATTGTTCAAAACTATGTTATGGTCTGGGGCTAGGATTGATGAAATTCTTGCATTAAGACCTATGGATATTCATTTAGATATTAATACTATAGACCTCATTACTTTGAAAAAGAAAAAGGCATCAATGAGAACTATTCCATTACATAGGGATCTAAAAGATGCTATTATGTCTTATTTCATTGAATTTCATATTGATGTTAAATCTCAAGAAAAATTATTTTCTATGACCAGACAAGCAGTAGATCTATACCTTAAAAGAATGCAAAAACAATTAGGATTTAGGATTCATGCACATAAGTTTAGACATACTTTTGGGGTTAAGGCTATACTTAACCATGTTCCCTTATCAGTTTTACAAGAATGGCTGGGGCATTCAAGCATATTCACAACAAGCATTTACACTCAAATTACTGGCATGGATACAAGCCAGTTCATGAATCAAATACAATAAAAAAATAAATCAATAATATTAAGTTTTATTTCAAGTTGTATATTTTTTAATTAATTCTTCATCTTCATTGTGTGCCTTGCATATATTTTGCAAGGGACATAAGTCACAATTAGGATTTTCATGATTAAAACAATAATTAGTGCCAATATAAATTAGGCCATCATCAAAATCTGCAATAGAATAATTATAATTCGTTGATATATTTAATTTATAAATCAAAAAATTTGGTATTCTTTGGATCTCCACACTTTTAGGTTTCATTCCTATTTTCAAATATTTAGTAATTATTTCTCTATAATCTTTAAAATTCTCAGATTCTTGAGAAATAATATCTGTTTTTTTACCACGAATATTTGTAACCCGAATATAATTTGCCCTGCCTTTCCCCTCGCCTTTTTGTATAACTTCCCAATTTTCATAATCTTCCAGTGTCGCTAACTTTAACAAAAAACCTGTTCTGAATAAAACTCTACCAGCATTACTATCAAAAGGTATTTCATATGATATTCCAGACCAACCAGGATTATCTCTTTTATTTTTCACAAGATTAAAAATATTTATATACATTTTTGCGAAAAGATGACAAGCCTTGTCACCAATAGCACTCCCCAACCCGTATCTCTCATGATCTTTTAATTGTTGAGCCATAATTTCCGCTGATTCCCAGGATTCTAGATAGTCAATCAAAGGTTGTTTAGTTTTATAGTCTTTTTCTAAAAGTAAAAAAAAACTTAATGGAACACCCCATCTATGAATAGAATAATCCAATACTTGTTTGGTTGAAACAATTCCTCGATTGGATTGAGCAAAAAATAAATTATATTTTTGTTCCGTAGAATTATTTTTCATTGCCCACTCTTCAGCTCTAATATCTTTAATAGATTTATGCCGTGTTAAAATTTCATTTATTGATATATCCAATTCCTTGAAGAAATCCAAGGGGTTATGAAAAATCTTAATCCCTTTTTCATAGAGATTCGTAGTTACATCTCTAAGTAACATTCGTACTCCTATTATATCGGGTCCTTGATCTAATACTACATTTACCAAAAGATATCTTGCTAATATTTCTCTCCTTGAAAAACCTTCATCATCGTCATCTATTTCATCATATTTCAATTTACCATCATCAGAAAAATAATGTTTAAAAGGTTTTACCTCATTAATTAGAGGTATATTGCGATTCTTTCTTCCTAACTCAGATATTCTTTTTATAATATCAATTAAAAAATCAAGATCTGCCATTATTATTCCTCCATACTTCACCATCCACCCATTTAAATAAATCCTCCTGCACTTTTGAAATTCTGTTTATTGCAAATTCATAATAATCTTTCACAATTTCAAAACCAAGATATTGTCTTCCTAACATTTTGGCGCATACAGCAACAGTGCCAGATCCTAAAAACGGATCAAATATAATGTCTCCCTTGTCACTACTAAACAAAATAAGCTTTTTCACTAATTCCATTGGAAGTTTTGTAGGTGTTTTAATTTTACCAGTCCAATATTCTCTATTAATTATCAATACATCTTCTGGGTAATGTTCAATTTTATTGAATTTATATCTTTTTTTATCTTTAACCAGAAAAAGGATATGGTAATGGCTTGTAACAAATTTTCTTTTAGTAAATACTCCAAATTGATATTTCCAGATAAGATGATTTATCATTATAAATTTTGTTTCTTCTAATGCATTTAAAATATCTCTAAGATTAGTCCATCCAGAAAATACATACATAGCGCCTGTATTCTTTAATATCCTATATGCCTCTTTAATCCAAGAAAGAGTAAAATCATAATATTTTTCTTTAGGAATTTCATTGTAACCTTCTAAAACTCTGGATTGTGTTCTATGATAATTATTTCTTTGAGCTTTAAAATCAATAGCAAACGGAGGATCAGTAACAATTAAATCTATTGAATTTTCAGGAATTTCTTTCATTAGTTTTAATGAATCCCCACAGTATATATTATCAATCTCAAAATTACCAATTTTCATATTCATCATGTATATTTTCTTTCATGAGTTTCATATATTAAAATATTTTTTATTGCCATTTTTATAAAGGTTTGACTGTGCCACATTTACTGTATATACGGTTTTAAGCAGGGGTTCTATTAATATCCTTTAGAAGTGGCTAAGCCATTCATCAATCTTTATCACATCAATTTATACAGACATAACAGGAATGGACACAAGTCAGTTCATGAATCAAATACAATAATAAAAAGAAGAACAATAATAAAAGGTCTGTTTTACATATTTTCCATATAACATACTATGTATGTATATAAATGTATATCAATGTATATCACAAGTATGTCATATACAGGTTTCAAAAAAAATAAATTTAGTAAAATAAAAGGAAAAGTTTAAATATGAGTTCGTTTTCATGTTTAATCATGGATAAAATATTAGGGATATGGAAAAGGAAAATAAGAAAATACGGACATTCATACTATGTATCAATACCACCGGAATTAATAGATGCTTCAGGAGTAAAAACTGGGGAAATACTGACTATAGAACTAATCTCAAACGGAAACATTGTGATACTGAATGAAGGTAAAAAACTAGAGGAGGAGGAAAAATGAGATCTCGCCCTCCTAAAAACAAAATTCAAACCTCAATACATAGTTATACACAAACATATTTTAAGTTTTCCCCTAAAATACCAAATTCAGAAAGATTTTGTAAGAACTTTGTAAATAAAGGTATACAAAGTATATACTTTCATATCAATACAAAATGTATTTTTATGAGGTATATGATGAATTTGTATTACAAAGGTATACATTTTATACTAATAAGAGAGGGGGTATTTTGATATGGTAAGTTATAAAGATGCTAAAAAACTCGTAGATATGGGGTTATGTGTTATACCATTAAAAGAAAGGGGTAAAGAACCTATTGTAGCATGGGAAACATACCAAAAAAGAATGCCGACCGATGAAGAATTACATACATGGTTTGATAATGGAAAAAACAATATCGGTATAGTATGCGGGAAGGTTTCAGGGAATTTCATTACATTAGATTTTGATAACAAAGACACCATTAATTTTGTTATTGGAAATATAGAGAGTTATGAAGGGAGAACCTATGTTTCAGAAACAAGTAGAGGTTATCATTTAGGTTTTAGACTACCCATAAACGCTGATGAAAAATTCATCAGATCAAGAGAGTTTAAAAATTTAGGAATTGATTTAAGGGGGGAAGGGGGTTATATAGTAGCACCACCTTCAATACACCCATCAGGGAAACCATATCAATTTAAAGGGGAACTAAAAATTGAAACTATTGAAAATTACGAAGAGTTTTTCAAAAGATTGGAAGAGAAAGATCAAGAGGGAAAATATCTACAGGAAATATTACCATATTGGCATCATGGACAAAGAAATAATCTTATTGTGGGTATAACTGAATTTTTCAAAATCAAACTAAACTGGGATCAAGAGAAAATAAAATTTTTCTTTCAAGGAATCAATAGAATGAGACCTGTTCCCGAAGATGTCATGAGTGATATTGACATTGAACACAAGGTTAAACAATGTTTTGAAAAAAATTACAATTATCGTAAATTCATTGATAATACACTTTTAACAAAACTTTACAAATTACTTTCAGAAGGCACAGGATATAACATTAACGAAGACATGAAAGACTTAAAAACAATATTACAAACGGGAGCAAACGCATTGTTTGAACATTTAAAGGATAAACATACATACAAAATCAATGGGGAGGAAATTAAAGGAATAAAAACAATTGCGGATCCAGACACAGACAAAGAAGATATTTACATTTACAAGGACGGATTTTATACAAGGGGGGAATCTATCCTAAAAGAAGAGGGGGAACAATTTTTTAGAGAAAGACTAATACAAAGTGAATACTTAATCAAAAGAATAGAAAAAGAAATACAAAATAAATTTTTTAGTAATAACGAACAAACAAACGATATTGAAAAAAATGATGAATATCTTAAAAAAATAAACAAAGAACTAGAAAAAATGAAAGAGACCTATGAAAAACTAAAAAATAAGGCAGTGATCACACCTTATATTACTGAAGCACTATTAATGATAAGGAGAAATACCTATGTTGATAGAGAAACTCTAAACCCTAATACGCATATACCTTTTAAAAACGGATTTATTAACCGAAAAACAAAGGAATTAGAACAATTAAACCCAAAACTATTTTACACATGGTCTATCAATGCTAATTATCTAAATAGACCAATTATTCCAAAAACTGATTTACCTGAATTTATTAAATTCCTTAGCACACTTGTAGCACCTGAACATTTACCCGCATTGGTATCTTATTGCACTTATGCTACATTATACCCAGACTTTCCTAAACAAATGGTTTTATGGATTGTCGGCAAAGAAAGAACAGGAAAAGGTTCTTTGGTAAGGCTTTTGAAATTATTAAACCCCTATGGCTTTGAACAAATGAGTTTATCTCTAATATTAAAGGGGGAAAAAGAAGCACGATTCGATTTATCAGGTTATGAAACAAAGAACTTTGTGTCAGATATGGAAATCACTGAAAAAGAAAAAAGAGAAAAAGATGCTGATTGGGCTTTGTTTAACAAGATTTTTGGAGAGGATACAGTAGGTTTGGAAGAAAAATTCAAAAGGAAAAGATCTGGGACGCTAAAAATTAAAGGAATTTTCATTCAAAATTTACCAATGATAAGAATTGAAAACCCAGCAACAATAGAAAGAAGCATTGTTATACCTACCCTTGACTCAGTTATTACTGAAAAAGTGCCAAATATTGAAAAAAAGATATTTGAAAAAGAAGGAGATGCTATCGCTACTTACTTTGTCCAAGTAATCAACACGTTAGAAGCAATGAATTTCAAGTTCCCTGAAAAATTTAAAATCAATGAAAAAGGGGAAATTGTAGAATGGGAGGAATCAGATAGCAAGACAAAATGGGAATTAATTGATCATTTAAGTGATGAGGTTCAACTTTTTATCGATGAAAAGACAGATATACCTGAATTTAACGAAAACGAAGAAGGATTAAAACAATCAAGTAATGCCAATGAATACCCGGTGGATGTGGTATATTCTATTTTTAAAGAATGGTGTAAGGGAAAAGGCTTAACTGCTATTAATCAGCAGATGTTTACAAAAAAATTTGGATATACATATCCCAAAAAGAGAAAAAGAATTGGGGGAGAACGAACTTATGTTTTCACAAACTTAATTTTATTGGGCGATTCACAAGTTGGGACACCTGAAAAAATTCAGGAAGATACGCAGGATAATAACTCTGAATATATAGAATGCCTGTCCCAACTTATGTCATTTTATTATTATACCCCCTTTGTTAAAAGTAATAAAAGGGATATAATAAATATAGATAATAAGTTGGGACAGGGGAAAAATTTGTTTGAAGGTAATACTGCGCTTATCTCTCGGTGTAAAACCCTCTGTCCCAACTTATTTACCCCCCCTGAAAACTTGGAAAAAGAGGGGGGTCAAGGATCAGGTCAGGGGTCTAAAGAGGGAATCCCCATCGATGAGTTTAGTAAAATTGAACAAGGATCTAGTGAAGAAAAGGGAGAAGAAAGCATTTCAGACTCACAAGACCTGAAGGATTACCATTATTTCAAGTCAGAAGATTATTTCTCTGATAGATTTTTCAATGATTTTGGCATTCAGAACATAGAACACAAGGAATCTGGGAACATGCATTATTACAAGATCCCTTATTCAGAGATTTCAAAAGATAAATACACAGAATATTCTAGCAAGTTTGCATCAAGAAGTGATAAAGTTTTTGTCATAAATAAAGAAGAGTTTGATTCAATAGAGGGAAAGGAGGAAAAGGAGAAATGAACGCAATTGAAAAATGCCCATACTTTGATTCTTGCAATGCCCCTATATGCCCCTTAGACGAACACAAGGAAAACGCAATTTGGTATTCAGACGAGGCTATATGTAAAAACCCTGAGTATTCATCTCTTGAGTTCATAAAGACACAAAAAAAGATATCAAGACTAAACAAGAAACACGTGGTAAATGGCTTTTTCACATATAACATGCTTAATAGATCCCTTCGTGTAGGGTCTGGTTTAAAGGGGTTAAACGAAGATACCGATTTCAATATGCTAAAGAAACATGAACAGAATTGGATATTGAGGCACAGGGGAATGAGCAATGAACTTAAAACTGAAATGGTAGAGAAGTTCAAGGGTAAAACTGAAAACGAGGGATTACCATGAGGTCTATGGTTTTAATTTTTGAAAATTTTTTTGTTCTTATGGGCTATTTTTTGGATATACCCATATCAGTAAAGGTAAAAATACCTTTTTTGAGGGATACCCTCAAAAAATATACCACAAGAAAAGTTTTTTTTTCAAAGATCAAAATCCTTGGATTAAGGATAAAACAAAAAAGGAGGTGTAAAAATTGGTAGATGTAAATCAAAAGGCACAAGCACAAGGGACACAGGCACAAGGGACGCAACCACAAGGTAAGGAGAAAAAAGAGAAGAGACCGAGAATGTTTGATACTTTAGCAATGATGACCACACAGGATAACGGAAAAAACATTCAGATTACAACAATAACAAATAACATTATCATTGGTAAACTTGTGAGAGTGAGTCCTTACGAACTAGAGGTAGAGGTAAAAGGCAGGGACGGGAAACCAGAGAACTTGATTGTTATGAAACACTATATAGCATACTTAAAGTTTACAAATTAATTTACACCCAAATTAATACAAACAATATAAACATACTATCGTATAATTCCAAAACGTGAAATGTATAGTATTTCATATACAACTTACACTATGACCATAGTATAGTATTCACACATAACTTACACTATGGCAGTATACAATTTCACATACAACTTACATAATATATACATACTAAACTTACACTACATCCATACTAAACCATACTATACACTAATAGTATTGGATACTATACAAACAAGTATGCTATTACAAGTAATACACTATTACAAACATACTAGTAAATTAATACAATTTCACATACAATTTACACTATATCCATACTATACACTAATTTATTTTTATTCAGTAATCTTATACAAATTGTATAATGCATTTTTAAAGTGATGTATGAGTAAAAATACATATTCACTAATGTAATAGCGTGATTTTACATAAAAAGGCTATACAAAGAACGTGTTATTTACTATGTTTTTTAGTTATTCATTATTTTTAGGTTATGGTTTAATTAGTTTCTATTAGTTTCTATTACTTTCTATTAGTTTCAATTAGTTTACTATTAGTTTACTATTAGTTCGTATTAGTTCGTATTAGTTTATTACTAAAACCTTCCGATAACCTTCCGATAACATTACTGAAACCTTCGTATAACATTAAATATTTTCTAAATCTAAACGTATTGCAGAATATCATCCACGCAATATAAATTATTAATTTATTAATAATTTATATGTGAATTATTTTTTTGTTAATGATAAAGACACATAATTGACAAAATCAGCATTTTGTCAATCATTTTATCACGGATCCACAGGGTTATTTAAATACTCAAGGGTATTTTTTCTAAAATCAAAAGTTATTGAGTATTTAAATATGTGAGTAATGTCAATCTTAAAAGATCTCATAAATAAAGATCTCACCCTTTAATTATTGCGTAGCAATAATTAAAGGGTCGGTTTTGCGTATTTTTCATTATGTCATACTATGTATGTATATAAATGTATATCAATAGATATCAAAAGTATGTCACATACAAGTATCAAAAAAAATAAATTTGGTAAAATAAAGGGAAAAATTTAAATATGAGTTTGTTTTTAGATTTAATCATGGAAAAAATATTAGGGATATGGAAAAGAAAAATAAGGAAATACGGGAAATCGTATTATGTATCAATACCACCGGAATTAATAGAGGCTTCCGGAGTAAAAACAGGAGAACCACTGACAATACAACTAATCTCAAACGGGAATATTGTCATAGTAAATGATAGTAAAAAACTAGAGGAGGAGGAAAAATGAGATCACTTCCCCCCCTTGGATCGCCTCAAACAAACAATCTCAATACAGATTATACACACACATATTTTAAGTTTATCTCTAAAATACCAAATTCAGAAAGATTTTGTAAGAACTTTGTAAATAAAGGGATACAAAGTATATACTTTCATATCAAAACAAAATGTGTTTTTATATGGTATATGATGAATTTGAATTACAAAAGTATATACTTTACACACATAAAGGGGGTATTCTGACATGATAACCTTTGATAGAGATCAAATTATTAAGATGTTTTATGAAAAAGGCTTTACTATAATACCTGTAGATGATGAAAAAGTGCCATTAATAAAATGGGGAGACTTCCAAAAAACAAAACCAACATTAGAACAAATAATGGAATGGGATAAAAAATTCAATAAACCTAACTTTGCAGTAATAAACGGGCATATATCAAACGGCTTAGTAATTATAGATTTTGAAAATATCAATGACGCTATTACATTTTTTGGGCCTGAAAAATTTGAAGAATTGAAAAAGAAAACATTAGTAGTTCGAACACCACACGATGGCATTCACGTTGGGGCAATGGAAAAAACAAAAATGCCAAATAGACATACTAAAATTTTTGGTGAAGAGCATCCAGCAGACTTATTAGGTGAAGGTGGTTATGCACTAATCCCCGGATCCAAAATTGACCATTCTAAATGTAAGCCAGAAAAACCTTGTGATCATAAATCAATTGGTGAATATAAGATAATTTCTACAACAACTGATATTATAACTTCAGATGACATTGAAAATGAAATTAAGGAAAGGGCTAAAGAATTAGGGTGGAAATTTACCATTGATGAAAAAGATGAAAAAACAACTATACAAAGCGTTGACCAAATTATCAATGACTTAAAAACAAAAAATAAAAAATTTGAACGATTAATGGAAGGCAATACTGAAGGATATCCCTCACGTAGCGAGGCGGAAGAGGCGGTTATAACAATACTTGTGAGTGAATTACTTTCAGATGAACAGATACATGAAATAATGAACAGATGCAAAATAGGTAAATGGCAAGAAGAAGATGAAAATTATAGAACAAGAACTATTAGAAATGCAAGGGAATGGTTAAGACAGAAAAAACTTGAAGAAGAAACAAAAAAACAAAACGAAGAGATACAAAAAAAAGAAATTCAAAATGAAATCAATAGTATTATAAGCAAACTGCACCCTGAAACATGGTATGATATAGATGAAAAAAGGAAAACAATAAAATTCAATTTACAAAATGCTACTGATGACTTCATTAAAGCAAACCCTAATATTATCACAGAATACACTGGTTTAATTCACGTTTCAACTTCAAAAGGATATCAGAAAGATAGTGAAAATTTCATTAAGTCTATATTTGAAAAAGCAGGGAATGTACCACCTGAACAACTCAATAGGATCGTGGAAGTCATAAGACATAAAACAATGATTATTGAACCTAAATTAATGGGAAAACCATTGGAAGAAATTTTCCCTTTGCCAGAGTATTTAATACCAATAGAAAACGGATTATTAGATATACGTGAAAAAAAGGTTTACCCTCACGATCCAAAATACTATTATGTTTCACATATACCAAGAAACTATATACCCGGGGCTAAGGCAGAAAAATTCAGGGAATTTTTAAATATCATATTCAAAGACGATCCAGAAAAAGACATTAAAATCACACAAATTTATGAAATATTTGCTTGGGGTATTTATCCTAAATACTTACCTCACGGGGGAATAATATTTTTAGGCAGTGGTGGTGAGGGTAAAAGCATTATTCATACGGTGTTAGAAAATTTCTTTGTAGAGACCACTTCAGTAACTGTTAAGGAATTGGAAACGGACAAGTTCAAAAGGGCAGAATTATACGGGAAATACGTTAATACTGTAAGTGAGGCAGGAGAGGGTTTTGTTAGGTCTGAAATGTTCAAAAGAACAAGTGATTTTACAAAAATATTAGCAGACCGCAAAAACGCACATCCATTTCTCTTCAGATCAAGGGCAAAATGGGTTATAGACACTAATATATTACCTATATTTAAAGAAGACATTAACGCACTATATAGAAGAATTATAAAAATGATTTCATTTAATAATTACTTAGAAGACTTATTAACACCTGAGCAAATAAATGAATATGTTAATGAAATAACTAACCCTGAAGAATTGGATAAACTATTTTCTGAAGTTATTGATAACTATTATTTACCATTCATAAATAGAAAGAAATTCACGGGACAATATACACTTGAAGAAGCAAAAGAAAATTACCAGAGAGTAGTTAACCCAGCAACCGCATACATTGAAGACAGGATAGATCACGAGGCAATATTAACCGATATAAACGAGGTTAAAGAATATTTACAAAATAACAATTTGCCAGAAGAGTATTTCACAGCAAAAGATAAAAAGAACAACAAAGAATACATAGTCCAAATTAAACAATTTGTTGAGGCAGATGCTAAAGCATGGGCTAAAGAACAAAAATTACCCGTGGATCTGATAGACACTAAAAACATTGGTTCAGCATTGGAAAAACAAGGTTATAGAGGTATTATTTCAATTAAAAAGAAAATTAAAGAAAGTAATTTTAATGCATGGAGGGATATTTTTATTATCCCCCACGATATAAAAAATTATTTTAGTGTCGAAAAATCTATAATCAATGACGAAACTCGAAAGAGTACCAGATCAAAAAAAATAGCCGAGTTCCCTGGTACTGCCCTTAACGTTAATGCTGGAAATACTTTAGAGGCTATCAGTACCAGTGAAAGCCGTATACCTTCCTGTGGATTGGTTGAAAATAAAAAAGAAGAAAAAGAAGGGGAAAGACAATATAAGGGGGTCGCTGGTACTGAAGAGGTCGTGGGTATTTCCAGCACTGATCGGAGGGGCAGTACCAGTGATTTTGAGGATATTGGTTCTGCTGGTACTCCTTCTGATACCTTAAATCGTGAAAATTCACAAACCGAGCCAGAGAAGGACAAGGGGAAAGAAATAAATAAAAATGAAAATATAAGCAAAACTGAGGGATCAGAGGATCAAAGTAAAGGTCAGACCCCTAACCAAGACACAGCATATCATGGTCATGATCAAGTTTACCCTGAAAAAAAAGTTGAATATTATCAATCGGAAAATTTCTATGGCAAGGAATACTTTGAGCAATTCAAAGCAAGGTTAAATCGGTATTT
>Ga0080006_1183636_pt1 | contig 18440 bp, 16 predicted proteins | sample RS3BMetagenome_FD_69209 | JGI IMG/M metagenome (GOLD analysis project Ga0080006, IMG submission 69209) | Ferric oxide microbial mat and aquatic microbial communities from Rainbow Spring, Yellowstone National Park, USA - RS3B (SPADES... ... | reverse complement strand
AAGACCGGCCGCAGCATGTCCGGCGCATGGCGCACGGCGCGCAGGGAGGCGAAGGCGTTGGCCCGCCGCCAGTCGAACGGCCGGCGGCGTTCGGGCGGCAGGCTCTCGGGCAGCAGCAGCAGGCCGTAGAGCAGGTTGCAGCCGATCAGGCCGGCGCTGGCCAGGAAGGGCAGGCGGATCCACACCGCGCCGAGCAGGCCGCCGATCACCGGCCCGGCCACGAAGCCGAGCCCGAAGGTGGCCCCCAGCAGCCCGAACGCCTGCGCCCGACGCTCGGGCGGCGTCACGTCGCCGACATAGGCAGAGGCGGTGGAGACGGTGGCCGCGCACAGGCCGGCATAGATGCGCAGGGCGATCAGCCCGGCCAGGCTGTCGACCCCCACCCAGAGCAGCGCGTTGATGCCGAGCAGGGCCAGCGAACCGAGCAGCACCGGGCGGCGCCCGAACCGGTCCGACAGCCCGCCCACCACCGGCGCACCGAGGAACTGCATCAGCGAGAACAGGCCGAAGGTCAGGCCGAGATAGAGTGAGGTCTCGGCCACCGGGGCATGGGCCACCTCGTGCACCAGGTCCGGCAGCACCGGAATGATGATGCCGAAACACAGCGCGTCGATCGCCATGGTGACCAGGATGAAGGGCAGCGAGGCACGGCCTCGCAATCGGCGCAGTCTGGACATGAAGGGCGGAGGACTTCGGCGGGAGCAGGCTCGCCGGGGGCGCCCATGCGCACGCCCCGGCGGAGCGGGACCGGCGGCCCCGGCTGCCAGTCTAGCACGCAACCGGCGCCGGCCGCGCCCGCCCTTTACCGTGCCGCGCTGGCGGTCTGCCGGAACCGGCCCGCGAGGCGGTCAGGCGGCGATCAGCGCGCGCGCGGGGTCCATGGCGACCAGGGCTGAGCGGAACATCTCGGCACACTGCGCCCAGCTGAAGCGTTCGGCGTGCGCCCGGCAGGCGGCGCGGTCGGCGGCGAGTGCTGCGAGGCAGGCGGCCCGCAGGTCGGGCCCGACGGCGCCGACCGGGCCGGCCGCGCCGTGCAGGATGTCGCGCGGACCCATCACGTCATAGGCGGCGACCGGCGTGCCGCAGGCGAGTGCCTCGAGCACCACGAGGCCGAACGTGTCGGTCACGCTGGGAAACACGAACACGTCGCCGCTCGCATAGGCCCGGGCCAAATCGCCCTCGGCCATCTGGCCGGTGAACAGCACCTGCGGATAGCGCGCGCGCAACGGCGCCAGCAGCGGGCCGCCGCCGACCACCACCTTGGAGCCGGGCAGGTCGAGATCGAGAAAGGCGGGTATGTTCTTCTCGATGGCGATGCGGCCGACATAGAGGAAGATCGGCCGGGGCAGGCCCCAGTCGAGCCGGCCGCCGGCGGCGGCGTCGGGGTGGAAGCGCTCCAGATTGACGCCCCGGGTCCAGGGCCTGAGCCTGGCGAAGCCGCGCGCGCGCAGATCGTCCGACAGCGTCCGGGTGGCGACCAGCGTCGCCTGGCCCGCGTTGTGGAACGAGCGGAGATAGGCGTAGGGCAGCGACACCGGCAGGCGGATGCGCGCCTCGATATATTCGGGAAAGCGCGTGTGGTACGAGGTGGTGAAGCGATACCCGCGATCCAGCGCCCAGCGTCGCGCGGTGGTGCCGAGCGGCCCTTCGGTGGCGATGTGCAGCGCATCGGGGCGGAACGAGGCGATCATCCGGCGCAGCCGGTAGGCGGGCAGGATCGAGAGCGGGATCTCCGGATAGCTCGGGCACGGCACCGTGCGGAACCGGTCGGGGCCGATCACCTCCACGACGTGGCCGCGCGCGCGCAGCTCAGCACCGATCGTGGAGAGCGTGCGCACGACCCCGTTCACCTGCGGCTTCCAGGCGTCGGAGATGATCAGGATCCGGCCGGGTGTCGCCGGCTCCGCCATGAGGCTGCTGTCTGGCACGGTTGTCTCACGAAAGTTGGGGAGATTGCGGGGATGATCGGGGCGTGCAGCCCCAAGGCGTGTGCGCTCCAGCCGTGCACGCTCCGGCCGCGCACCGCCTCAGGCGGCGGCCGGCGCGGCGGCGGGGGTGGCCAGCCGGCCGGCCATGAACGAGAGCCGGTTGCGCTCCGCCCAGTCGATCAGCTCGAGCCTGCCGTCCTCGTGCTCGACGAGTGCTGTGCAGCTTTCCACCCAGTCGCCGTCATTGACGTAGACCACGCCACCGATGTCGCGCATCTCGGCATGGTGGATGTGGCCGCAGATCACGCCGTCCAGGCAGCGCGCACGGGCCTCGTCGGCCAGCGCATTCTCGAACCGGTCGATGGCCATCACCGCGCCCTTGACCTGCCGCTTGAGCCAGGCCGACAGCGAACGGTACGGCAGGCCGAGCCGGCGGCGCCCGAGATTGAACCAGCGGTTGACCACCAGCGCCGTGACATAGGCCCGGTCGCCCAGGAGGGCGAGGAACTTGGCATAGCGCACCACGCTGTCGAACAGATCGCCATGCATCACCAGCAGGCGCCGGCCGTCGGCGGTGGTGTGGATCGCCTCCTCGCGCAGCTTGATGCCGGCGATCTCGAGTTCCATCGGCAGCCAGGTGCGGAACATCTCGTCGTGGTTGCCGGGAATGTAGACGACATCCGTGCCGCGCCGGGCCATCTTCAGGATGAGACGCAGCACCTCGTCATGGTGAGTGTCCCAATACCAGGATTTGCGCAGCCGCCATCCGTCGATGATGTCGCCGACCAGGTAGAGCCGGTCGCACGAGATCCCGCGCAGGAAATCGGCGAGCAGCTCGCAGCGCGATCCCTTGGTGCCCAGGTGCGTATCGGAAATGAATACGGCACGATAACGGCTGCGCAGCGGTTCGAAAGACGAGCCCATCGCCTGGCACTTTCATGACTAAGCCACGTCGCGATCGCCCTATACGCCGGCCCCGCAAGGGTTAACATGACGATTGGATGATGAATTCCTGGGCGCCTGGCCGGCGTCTTTCTGGGCAGACGACATGGAACCGTCATGCCGCCCGGCGCCACGCCGTGCGCCATACTGCCGGCCTGAAGGAAACGTGCCTGCAGGAACCCCGCCACCGGCCGCCCGCGTCCCGTGCGGCGAGGCGCCGGCGGCACATGCTTGTCGCGAGAGGCCGATGCTCGTCATCTACAATCCGACCGCCGGACGGAGAAAGGTGCGCCACCTGTGGAGCGTGCTCGACGTGCTGGTCGGCCACGGCGTGCGGCTCGAGGTGGCCCGCACGAACCATGCCGGCCATGCCGAGTCGCTCGCCCGCGAAGCGGTGTCAGCCGGCATCCGGCAGGTGGTGGCGGCCGGCGGCGACGGCACGATCGCCGAGGTGGCGGCCGGCATGGCCGGCTCCGCCACGCCGCTCGGCATCATCCCGCTGGGCACCGCCAACGTCCTGGCCCATGAGCTGGGCCTGCCGAGTGCGGCATCCGACATCGCCGCCACGCTGGTGAGCGGCCGGTCGAGCCTGCTTTGGCCCGGTGTGTCGCATGGCGCGGCCGGCACGCGCCTGTTCGTGCAGATGCTGGGCATCGGCTTCGACGCGCAGGTCGTCCACCACATCTCGCGCCCGGTGAAGCGGCTCATCGGCCGCGGCGCCTATGTCGTGCAGACCTTGCGCGAACTGCCGCGCTACGGCTTCGCCCGGACGCTGGTCAGGATCGACGGACAGCTCCACGAGGCGGGCAGCGTCATCATCTCCAAGGGCTGCCTCTATGGTGGTCCCTACCTGCTGGCCCCGGAAGCGGCGTTCGACCGGCCCGGCTTCAGCGTCGTGCTGTTCGGGCGCAGCGGGGTGGGCTCGGCGCTGCTCGCCGGCGCCGCACTGCCGCTGGGCAGGCTGTCGCAGCTGCCCGGCGTGGTCCGGCTGCGGGCCTCGGAGATCAGCTTCGACGGCGAGCAGGTCCTGCCCGCCCAGTCCGATGGCGATCCGGCCGGCTGGACGCCGCTGCGCGTCACCGACGCGCCCGCCCCCATCCCGATCGTGGTCGGCCGCGCCGGCTGAACCGGCCGCGCCGGCAGGCCAGTCCGCCGGCCGCGTCGCAGGCGCCTCCCCGAACGCCGTCCTTGCACGGACGCCCCGACTGACTATCTGTCGGCGTCATGCATACCAACCCAAGCGCCGGCCCGTCGGCACCGTATGATCCGATCGGCTGGCACGGCACCACCATCCTCTGCGTCCGCAAGGGACGCGACGTCGCCATGGCCGGCGACGGCCAGGTGACCCTCGGCCAGACCGTGATCAAGGGCAACGCGCGCAAGGTGCGCCGCATCGGGCCGCCGGGCAGCAACGGCCAGGGCTCGATCCTGTCCGGCTTCGCCGGCGCCACCGCGGACGCCTTCACCCTGCTCGAGCGGCTCGAGGCCAAGCTCGACCGCTACCCCAACCAGCTCGAGCGCGCCTGCGTCGAGCTGGCCAAGGACTGGCGCACCGACCGCTATCTCCGCCGCCTCGAAGCGATGATGGCGGTGGCCGACGAGACCCACTCCTTCACCCTGACCGGCAACGGCGACGTGCTCGAGCCGGAGGACGGGGTGATCGCCATAGGTTCGGGCGGCAACTACGCGCTGGCCGCCGCCCGGGCGCTGGTCGGCGTCGACGGCCTCGATGCGGGCGAGATCGCCCGCCGCGCGATGCGAATCGCTGCCGACATCTGCGTCTACACCAACCATTCGATCATCGTCGAAACCCTCGGCGGCGAGAGCCGGGTGCGCGAGCGCCCGCTCGGCGAGGGGGAGGTGCTGTGATGGACGTGCCGACCTATTCCCCGCGCGAGATCGTCTCCGAGCTCGACCGTTTCATCGTCGGCCAGGACGATGCCAAGCGCGCCGTGGCGATCGCGCTGCGCAACCGCTGGCGGCGCGCGCAACTGCCCGAGGCGATGCGCGACGAGGTGGTGCCCAAGAACATCCTGATGATCGGCCCCACCGGCTGCGGCAAGACGGAGATCGCGCGCCGCCTGGCCAGGCTCGCCCAGGCGCCGTTCCTCAAGGTCGAGGCCACCAAGTTCACCGAGGTCGGCTATGTCGGCCGCGACGTGGAAAGCATCGTCCGTGACCTGGTCGAGGCGAGCCTCACCATGCTGCGCGACATCCGCCGGCGCGACGTGCAGGCGCGAGCCGAGCTTGCCGCCGAGGACCGGCTGGTCAACGCGCTGGTCGGCGAGACCGCCTCGGCCGACACCAAGTCCAAGTTCCGCCGGATGCTGCGCGACGGCGAGCTGGAGCACAAGGAGGTCGAGGTCGCCATCGCCGACAGCCAGCCGTCACCGCTCGGCCAGATGGACATCCCCGGCATGCCCGGCGGCAGCGTCATCAATCTGGGCGAGATGATGAAGGGCATGATGGGCAAGCAGGCCACGCCGCGCCGGATGACGGTGGAAGCAGCGCGGCAGGGGCTGATCCGCGAGGAGGCCGACCGCCTGCTCGACAATGACAGCCTCACCCGCGAGGCGGTGGCCCACGCCCAGGACCACGGCATCGTCTTCCTCGACGAGATCGACAAGGTCTGCGCCCGATCAGAGGGCGGCTTCCGCGGCGGCGACGTGTCGCGCGAGGGGGTGCAGCGCGACCTGCTGCCGCTCATCGAGGGCACCACGGTGTCGACCAAGTACGGGCCGGTGAAGACCGACCACATCCTGTTCATCGCCTCCGGCGCCTTCCATCTCGCCAAGCCGGCCGACCTGCTGCCCGAGCTGCAGGGGCGCCTGCCGATCCGCGTCGAACTCGCGCCGCTGTCGCGCGCCGACCTGCGCCGCATCCTCACGGAGCCCGAGCACTCGCTGCTCAAGCAGTACAAGGCGCTGATGGGCACGGAGAAGGTCGAGCTCGACTTCACCGAGGACGCGGTCGACGCGCTGGCCGATCTCGCGGCGGACATCAATGACCGTGTGGAGAATATCGGTGCCCGGCGTCTGGCCACGGTGCTGGAGCGGCTGCTGGAGGAGGTGAGCTTCACCGCCTCGGACCGGGGCGGCGACCACGTCCGGGTCGATGCGGCCTATGTGCGCGAGAAGGTGGCGCCGCTGGCGCAGAAGGGCGATCTCAGCCGCTTCATCCTGTAGTCGGGGAATACGCGCGCGTGGACCAGACCCACACCGTCGACCAGACACAGACTGGGGCCCAGCCACCGGCCGAGCCATTCGTCGCCCCCGAGGAAGGGACCGCCGCCGAGGCGATCGCTGCCATCGGCGAGGAGCTCGACATCTTCGACGACTGGATGGGGCGCTACCAGTACATCATCGAGCTCGGCCGCAAGCTGCCCGCCTTTCCCGAGGCCTGGACCGACGACGCCCACCGGGTGCCCGGCTGCCAGAGCCGGGTGTGGATGGAAAGCCGGCTGGACGGCGGCCGTCTCTGGCTCGCGGGTGCCTCGGACGCGGCCATCGTCTCAGGGCTGATCGCCCTGCTGCTGCGGGTCTATTCGGGCCGGCCACCGGTCGAGGTGCTGGCCACCGATCCCGTGTTCCTCAAACAGCTCGGCCTGCTGGAAGCGCTGTCGACCAACCGCGGCAACGGCATCGCCTCCATGGCCCGTGCCGTGCAGCGCGCAGCCGGCGAGGCCGCCTGACGCACGCGTTCTGACCCGTGCGCCTCGGCGCGTGTCCTGTGGCGTACGCGTTCAGCCGAGCCGGTCGAGTGCCGCCGGCAGGCCGGTGAAGTCGGGCGTGCTGGCGTCAGCCCGGCCGAGGGCGGCGGGGAATGGCAGGCCGAGCGAGACATGCACGCCCGCCAGTCCCGCCGCCGCGGCACCGGCCAGGTCCCACGGGTGGGCGGAGACCAGTGCCAGGCGCGCGGGCGCGAGGCCGAGCCGTTCGGCGGCGTAGCGGTAGACCGCCCCGCACGGTTTCGGCTGGCCCACCTCGTCGATCGACACCACCTCGTCGAACATGGCGGCGAACCCTGCCCGGTCCAGCAGGCTCCGCGTCGCCGCCAGTGCGCCGTTGCTGAGCGCCATCAGCCGCAAGCCGCGGTTGCGCAAGGCGCGCAGTGCCGACTCCGCGCCGGGCCGCGGGTCGAGCGCGGTCATGCCAACCAGTACCGGAGCCACCACCGCTTCGTCCGGAGCGATGCCGGCGGCCGCCAGCAGGACCTGCAGGCTGCCGTCCAGCACGGCGCGCATCGTCGCGGTCCGCCCCGTCGCGCCCAGCGCGAACAGGTCGCGCAGCGCGCCCGCGACCCAGGGTTCCAGCGCATGCGCCGGCAGGCCGGCGGCGACCAGCCTCGGGCGCAGGGTCTCGAGCGAGAACAGGGTGCCGATGACGTCGAAGGCGAGCGCCTCCGGCGGGCCGCTCACGACCTGCCTCCGGTTTGCGCCTGGTCGTCGAGGTGGCGGTTGTGCGGGAACAGGTAGCCGCGTGCTTCCTCGTCGACCGTGCCCTTGAAGGTGAAGCGCGTGGCCAGCGCCCGGGCACGCGCGGCGGCCGGCCGGGCTTCGATCTCGTCGTAGAGGCGCCGCAGATGGGGCATGTCGTCCCAGGCCTCCTCGCCGAGCACGACGCCGAGGCGCTGCGCCCAGCCCCAGACAGCCATGTCGACGATGCCATATTGGCCTGCAACCATGTAAGGATGCGCGCCGAGGCGGGCGTCGAGCAGCCGCCAGTGCCGCTCGGCCTCGCGCCGGTAGCGGTTGACCGCATAGGCCTTGGGCTCGGGTGCGAAATGCCGGAAATGCACCGACTGGCCGGAATAGGGCCCGATCCCGGTGGCGACGAACATCAGCCACGACAGCAGTTCGGCCCGCGGCCCGTCGCCGGGGGGCGGCAGGAAGCGGCCGGTCTTCTCGGCCAGGTAGAGCAGGATGGCGTTGCTGTCGAACAGCACGGCCTCGCCGTCGACCAGGGCCGGCGTCTTGGCGTTGGGGTTGATTGCCAGGAACGATGGATCGAACTGTTCGCCCTTGCGCGTATCGACCGGGCGCACTTCATAGGGCAGGCCGGTCTCCTCGAGCAGAAGCGCCACCTTCGCCGGGTTGGGTGAGGGGTGGTAGTAGAACTGGATCATGGCTGCCTCGGCTGTTTAGTGGTAATGTCACGACAACGATTCATGTCGACACTGGCGATAACGCGTCCCGACGTTGCGCGACCCCTGACCCTCGGCGCCCAGCGGGCCGGGTGTGCCGGGCGGGTGGGCGCGCGCATGGCATGGCCCTTGACAGGGTCGTGGCGCGGCGGCGTGCGCCCGGCCGGAAAGTGTCCGGCGCGCGCCGATTGTGCAGCGCAGCAAGGCCTTGACCCGATAGGTTGTCGCGTGCAGGAGAGTGCCGCGTCGTACGTCCGGCGGGCACGCTTCGTGCTAGGTTGCCACGCCACGACGGGTCGGTCGGCGTCTGGGCGTGTCGCCCGCACCGGCCAGGCCGGGAGTAGGGTGAGAAGGTAGATGAAGACGAAGATCAAAGGGTTGCTGTGGCACTCGCTCCGTCCCGGCCTGCCACCGGGGCTGCTCCTGGCGGGGCTCGCGCTTCCCCTCGGCGGCTGCCAGATGGGTGTGCTCGATCCGGCGGGTGCGGTCGGCTCGGCCGAGAAGGACCTGATCATCACCTCGACCCTGCTGATGCTCATCGTGGTGGTCCCGGTCATCGTCATGACCCTGCTGTTCGCCTGGCGCTACCGGGCGACCAACACCAATGCCACATACGCGCCGACCTGGTCGCATTCGGTCAAGATCGAGGTCATCGTCTGGGCGGTGCCGCTGACCATCGTCGCCATCCTGGCGGTGCTCACCTGGGTGACCACCCACGCGCTCGACCCCTACCGGCCGCTGACCGCCAAGGCCAAGCCGCTCGAGGTGCAGGTGGTGGCGCTCGATTGGAAGTGGCTGTTCGTCTACCCCGACCTCGGCATCGCCACCGTCAACCAGCTCACCCTGCCGGTGGGCACGCCGCTCGACTTCAAGATCACGTCTGACTCGGTGATGAACTCGTTCTTCGTCCCGCAGCTCGGCAGCCAGATCTATGCGATGGCCGGCATGCAGACCCAGGACCACCTGATCGCCAACCGGCCCGGCACCTATCAGGGCCTGTCGGCGAATTTCAGTGGTGACGGCTTCGCCGACATGCATTTCGTGGTCGACGCCGTCTCGCCGGCCAAATTCGAGGCCTGGGTCAAGAGCACCCGCGCCGGTCACAGCCCGCTCGACGCAAAGGTCTTCCGCGCAGTCGAGGAGCCGAGTGCCAAGGTTCCGCCGACCCTGTATTCCAGCGTTCAACCCGATCTCTTCAACGACATCATCGCGAAATACCAAGGCAAGGCCCAGGGTTTCCATTCCGCGATGAAGGAGGACTGAGCCATGCCGTTCCTCGGCAGGTTAACTTGGGCGGACATCCCCTTCGATAATCCCATCGAGATGGGCGCCGTGGTGTTCATGGGGCTCGTCGTGGCGGCCGTGCTCGGCGTGGTCACCTACTACAGGGCCTGGGGCTATCTCTGGAAGGAATGGATCACCTCCGTCGATCACAAGCGGATCGGCGTGATGTACATCGTCCTCGCGCTGGTCATGCTGCTGCGCGGCTTCTCCGACGCGATCATGATGCGCACCCAGCAGGCGATGGCGTTCGACAACCATCCGGGCTACCTGCCGCCTGGGCACTACGACCAGATCTTCTCCGCCCACGGCGTCATCATGATCTTCTTCATGGCGATGCCGTTCATGATCGGGCTGATGAACATCGCCGTGCCGCTGCAGATCGGCGCCCGCGACGTGGCCTTCCCGTTCCTGAACTCGATCAGCTTCTGGCTGACCGCGGTGAGCGTCGGCCTGGTCAATCTGTCGCTGGCCATCGGCGAGTTCGCCAAGACCGGCTGGCTCGCCTACCCGCCACTGTCCGAGCTGCAGTTCAGTCCCGGGGTCGGGGTCGACTACTACATCTGGAGCCTGCAGATATCAGGCATCGGCACGCTGCTGACCGGCATCAACTTCTTCGTCACCATCCTGAAGATGCGCTGCCCCGGCATGACCTACATGAAGATGCCGGTGTTCGTCTGGACGGCGCTGTGCACCAACGTGCTGATCATGGCCGCCTTCCCGATCCTGACGGTGACGCTCGCCCTGCTGACCCTGGACCGCTACCTGGGCATGCACTTCTTCACCAACGACCTTGGTGGCAACCAGATGATGTATGTGAACCTCATCTGGGCCTGGGGGCATCCGGAGGTCTACATCCTCATCCTGCCCGCCTTCGGCGTGTTCTCCGAGGTGGTGCCGACCTTCTCGCGCAAGCCGCTGTTCGGCTACGCGTCGATGGTCATGGCGACGGTGGCCATCACCTTCCTGTCCTTCGTGGTCTGGCTGCACCATTTCTTCACCATGGGGTCGGGTGCCGACGTGAATGCCTTCTTCGGCATCACCACCATGATCATCGCCATTCCCACGGGCGTTAAGATCTTCAACTGGCTGTTCACCATCTTCCGCGGCCGGGTCGAGTTCTCCACCCCGATCCTGTGGACGCTCGGCTTCATGGTGACCTTCACCATCGGCGGCATGACCGGCGTCATGCTGGCGGTGCCGGGGGCCGACTTCGTCCTGCACAACAGCCTGTTCCTGATCGCCCACTTCCACAACGTCATCATCGGCGGCGTGGTGTTCGGCTATCTGGCCGGGCTGGCCTACTGGTTCCCCAAGGCGTTCGGCTTCAAGCTCAACGAGACCTGGGGCAAGCGCGCCTTCTGGTTCTGGCTGGTCGGCTTCTATGTCGCCTTCATGCCGCTCTACGTGCTGGGTTTCCTCGGCATGACCCGGCGCATGAACCACTACGACAACCCGGCCTGGACCCCCTGGCTGGAGATCGCCTGCGCCGGCGCCTTGCTGATCATGTGCGGCATCATCTGCCAGGTCGTGCAGATCTACGTCAGCATCCGCGATCGCAAGAACAACATCGACCTCACCGGCGACCCCTGGAACGGCCGCACGCTCGAATGGTCGGTCTCCTCGCCGCCGCCGTTCTACAACTTCGCCAAGACGCCGGTGGTGCATGCGCTCGACGCGCTCGAGGACCTCAAGACGCGCGGCATCGTGCAGCAGCGCGACGAGGCCTACGAGGACATCCACATGCCGCGCAACACGCCGGCCGGATTTATGATCGCGGTCGCCGCCGCGGTCATGGGCTTCGCCCTGATCTGGCACATCTGGTGGATGGCAGCGCTGGGCGTGCTGGCCGGCATCGCCACCCTGATCTGGCGCACCTGTGACGACGACATCGACTATTGGGTGCCGGCGTCCGAGGTGGCGCGGATCGAGGGCGAGCATCTGGAGCGGGTGGAAGCAGGACGCGCGACCGTGCCGGGCCGGTTGTTCGAGGTTGCAGGAGAGTAGATCAAGTGCCTGACCAGGTTCTTACCGCCCACCCGGAGCATGGCGAGCATCACGGGCCGGGGCCGAACACGGTGTTCGGCTTCTGGCTCTACCTGATGACCGACTGCATCCTGTTCGCCACCATCTTCGCCGCCTTCGCGGTGTCCCGGCACCAATATGCCGGGGGCCCGACGGGGCACGACATCTTCGACCTCAAATATGTCGGCGTGGAGACGGCATTGCTGCTGATCAGCAGCGTGACCTACGGCTTCGCGATGCTCTCGGCCTTCAAGGGCGACCGTTCGCTGGTCATGCTCTGGCTCGGCATCACCTTCCTGTTCGGCCTCGGCTTCGTCGGCATGGAGATCAACGAGTTCTCCCACCTCGTCGCCGAGGGTCACGGTCCGGACCGCAGCGCCTTCCTGTCCTCCTTCTTCACCCTGGTCGCCACCCACGGCACCCACGTCACCCTGGGCCTGGTGTGGATGATGACGCTGATGCTGCAACTGGCGATCAAGAAGCCGCCGCTGGAAGGCGTCTACATGAACCGGCTGATGTGCCTCAGCCTGTTCTGGCACTTCCTCGACATCGTCTGGATCTGTGTCTTCACCTTCGTTTACCTGATGGGGGTCTGACGATGGCCGACCTACACGGAGCCCATGGCGGCCATGGCCACGGGGCGCACGGTCATGCGGCTCACGGTCATGGGGCAAGCGGGCGGACCCTCGAGGGTGCCAGCCACGGCAGCGTTCAGTCCTATGTGATCGGCTTCATCCTGTCGGTCATCCTGACCGGTGTCGCCTTCGGGCTGATGATGGTGCCGACCGGCCTGTCGCACGACACGACCCTGCTGCTGATCGCCCTGCTCGCCGTGGTGCAGATCTTCGTGCACCTCGTCTGCTTCCTGCACATGAACACCCATTCCGAGCAGCGCTGGAATGTCGTGGCCTTCGGGTTCGCCGTGCTCACCCTGGCGATCCTGATCATCGGTTCGCTGTGGATCATGCACAACATCAGTGTGAACATGATGGTCCATAGCGGCCCGATGCCGGAGATGTAGCGCCCTCGCCATCACCGGCCCGGGCGGCGGCGCGAGCCAGCTCCGGACGCGCGGCCGGATCGGATCGGCAGGCACTCGCCCGCGGCGGGTTTGTGAAGGGGGTCACGGGCACACGCCCCGTGGCCCTTTTTCGTGCGTGCGCGCCGAGGGCCGCCGTCCGTTGCCTCGCCGCCGCCGCCGAGTCCAGGCGGGCACACTCCTCCGGTCTGTGATGGAGAGGCCGCCGTGCACTGTTCGAGCGCGTCTCGTCCGATCCCCGCGGCCTGGGGGCGGGCTCCGGAGCGATGCCTGTCATGGGCCGCCGCCTGGCGGGGGACAAGGCTGCCCGCCTCTAGGCCCGCCGCGGCGCGCTCGCCAGCGTCGCGGCCTTCCTGCCGTCGGTGACCAGCGGCCCGGGGCGCCCGAACAGCCAGCCCTGGCCGTAATGCACCCCGATCGCCTGCAGGGCACGTGCTTCCTGCTCGTTCTCCACCCGCTCGGCCAGGCTGCGCGCGCCGCTCGCATGCGCGATCTCCGCCAGCCCGGCGAGGAACGCCCGCTCGCGTCCTTCCTCGGCGACCCCCGCCACATAGGAGCCGTCGAGCTTGACGATGTCGGGCCTGAGTGCGCGCAGCAGGCGAACGTCGGCCGCACCGGCGCCGAAATCGTCCAGGCAGAAGGTGACGCCGAGTGCCCGCAGCGCGTCGGCCGTCGCACTCACCTGCGCGACATCCTCGATCTCGGCCGTTTCCGTCATCTCGACGCTGATCAGCCCGTCGGCCACCGCCGGGTCCGAGCGCATCAGGGTGAGCAGCCGGTCGCCGAACACGGCGTTCTGCAGGCTCTGGTTGGACAGGTTGAAGGCGATCGGCGCGCGCGAGCGCGACGCGTAGGCACAGCATTGTTCGGCCACCTTGAGGTCGAACTCGCCCGACAGGCCCAGCGCCTCGACCAGCAGGACGAACTCCTGGGTGGTCGAGAACGGGCAGCCCTGCACCGGCATGGGCCGGATCAGCGCCTCGTAATGGTGGATCTCGCGGCTGGCCAGCGAGACGATCGGCTGGAAGGTCATCTCGAAGCGGTGCTTCTGGATCGCCTCGCGCAGGGCCGGGGTCCGCGAGGCGGCCTGGGCCAGGTAGCCGGCCAGGCCGCGGCCGAAGCCGGCCTCGTGCAGCTGGGCAAGGCCGCCGCGGCTGAACAGCGACAGCGCCTGGCGCAGCGCGCGCGCCGCCTGCAGGGGTGTCAGGCCCGGCGTGTCGACCGCGAGATGGGTGGAGGCCACCGTGGCGTCGAGCCCCTGGCTCTGCAGCGAGCGCTCCAGCATGGTGGCGATCTTGAGCAGGTCGGCCGCCGTGCCGCCGTCGCCGAGCAGGCCGTAGCGGCCCGGTGCCACCTCGGCGGTGAGCGTGTGCGGGGCCGCCGCCTCCAGGGCTGCACTCACCGCTTCGCGCAGCGGACCGCTGATCCCGGCCAGCTTCACCTCGATCAGCCCGAGGTCGCAGGCGGTGCCGGCGCGCATGCGGGCTTCCGTGCTGCGGGCGAGCGCGTGCGAGCCGCGCGCCGCCACGGTGGCGACCGGGGCGGGCAGGGTGGCCAGGGTGAGGCACAGGCGCGGGCTGCTTCGCTCGACCGGCAGCGCCAGGCCGGACAGCGCCACCCGCCGCCGTCGCGCGTTGGCCAGGCGGATGGTCACCGGCTGCAGCCGCCCTTGGCCGATGAGCAGGGCGAGCGCCGAGTCGAGGATCTCGTGGTCGGCCGGGACGATCAGGCTGCGCAGGTTGCGTGCCAGGAAGGTCTCGGCCGGCAGGCCGAACTCCGGCTGGAAGGTGCCGGCCGCATACAGCACCCGGCCGTCGCCGTTGATCTCGACGACCATGTCCGCGGCGGCGAAGGCAAAGGCGACGAAGCGCGCGTAATCTTCGCTGGAGGGGACTGACACCGGCTTCGATGCTCCTGGTTGGCGAGCGCAGCCTTTGTCTTGCCGCACAAACCTTAAGGAAGCGTGAGACCGACCCCCTGGCGCTGCCCGGCGGCAGGGATCATCGGCTCTTGCCGCGACCTGCCCGGGTCGCCAATTCTGCTCGCATGTCCAGCGCCAGCCAGACCGTTGCTGTCCCAGCCACGCCCCGGGCCACCTCCCGGGCCACCACTCCGCCCGCCCAGCCGGCCCCGGGCAGCAACGCCGCACCGGGCGCGTCCTCGCTGTTCGTGCCGCGACGCCAGCCGCCCAAGCCGAAGAGCCGGGTGATGAAGGTGGTGTCGGCATACGAGCCGGCGGGGGACCAGCCGACCGCGATCCGCGAGCTGGTGGCCGGCATCGCGGCGGCCGAGCGCGACCAGGTGCTGCTCGGCGTGACCGGCTCCGGCAAGACCTTCACCATGGCCAAGGTGATCGAGGCGGTGCAGAAGCCCACCCTGATCCTCGCACCCAACAAGACGCTCGCCGCCCAGCTCTACGGCGAGATGAAGCAGTTCTTCCCGGAGAACGCGGTCGAGTATTTCGTCAGCTACTACGACTACTACCAGCCCGAGGCCTACGTGCCGCGCTCGGACACCTACATAGAGAAGGACAGCCAGATCAACGAGCAGATCGACCGCATGCGCCATGCGGCGACGCAGGCGCTGCTCGAGCGCAACGACGTGATCATCGTGGCCTCGGTGTCGTGCATCTACGGCATCGGCTCGGTCGAGACCTATTCGAACATGGTGGTCAAGCTCGAGCGCGGTGGTGCCATCGACCGCGACCGGCTGGTCCGTGCCCTGGTCGAGCAGCAATATCGCCGCAACGACGCGGCCTTCGCGCGCGGCACGTTCCGGGTGCGCGGCGAGACGGTCGACGTGTTCCCGGTGCAGTACGAGGACCGCGCCTGGCGGATCGGCCTGTTCGGCGACGAGATCGAGACCATCACCGAGTTCGATCCGTTGACCGGCGAGAAGACGGCCGACCTCACCGAGGTCCACATCTACGCCAATAGCCACTACGTGACGCCCAGGCCCACGCTCAACCAGGCGGTCGTGCAGATCAAGCAGGAGCTGCGCGAGCGGCTCGACGAACTCACCGCCGCCGGCAAGCTGCTGGAGGCCGAGCGCCTGCAGCAGCGCACCACCTTCGACCTCGAGATGATCGAGACCACGGGGGCGTGCAAGAGCATCGAGAACTATTCGCGCTATCTCTCGGGACGCCGGGCCGGCGAGCCGCCGCCCACCTTGTTCGAGTACCTGCCCGAGGACGCGCTGCTGATCGTCGACGAGAGCCACGTCACCGTGCCGCAGATCGGCGGCATGGAGCGCGGCGACCATGCGCGCAAGTCGATCCTGGCCGAGTTCGGCTTCCGCCTGCCGTCCTGCATGGACAACCGACCGCTCAAGTTCGAGGAATGGGAGCAGTTCCGGCCGCAGACCCTGTTCGTCAGCGCCACTCCCGGCCGCTGGGAGATGGAGCGCACGGCCGGCGTGTTCGCCGAGCAGGTGATCCGCCCCACCGGCCTGATCGACCCGGTGACCGAGATCCGCCCCGTCGAGCACCAGGTCGACGACCTGCTGGCCGAAAGCCGGCTGGTGATCGGACGCGGCGGGCGGATCCTGGTCACCACGCTCACCAAGCGCATGGCCGAGGACCTCACCGACTACATGACGGAGGCCGGCATCAAGGTCCGCTACCTCCATTCGGACGTCGACACGCTGGAGCGTATCGAGATCATCCGCGACCTGCGGCTCGGCGTGTTCGACGTGCTGGTCGGCATCAACCTGCTGCGCGAAGGGCTCGACATCCCCGAATGCGCGCTGGTCGCGATCCTCGACGCCGACAAGGAGGGCTTCCTGCGCAGCCGCACCTCGCTCGTGCAGACCATCGGACGCGCCGCGCGCAACGTCGATGGCCGCGTGCTGCTCTACGCCGACCACATGACCGATAGCCTGAACTTCGCCATCGAGGAGACGGCGCGGCGGCGCGAGAAGCAGGCCGCCTGGAACGAGGCGCACGGCATCACGCCGCAATCGGTGCGCACCCATATCGGCGAGGCGATGCGCTCGGTGTTCGAGCAGGACTACGTGACGGTGGCGCCGGTGAAGGAGACGGACGCCGTCGAGTTCGTCGGCCGCGACCTGCGCGCCTCCATCGCCGATCTCGAGCGCCGGATGCGCGCCGCCGCGGCCGACCTCGAGTTCGAGACCGCGGCCCGGCTGCGCGACGAGATCAAGCGGCTCGAGGCGGTCGACCTGGGCCTTGAGCCGCCGCCCGCTCCCACGCCGCGCCTCGGCAAGCGCGACCGCACGCCCGAACCGATGGGGCCGGGCGGCGGCGGCTACGATCCGGCCAAGCGGCGCGGGCGGCGGCGTGGCTGAAGGCGGCGCGCCTGGAGGTGACGGGGACGAGGGTCACGAGGAGGCGGGGGAGGCCGGACCGGCGGCGCCCGAGGGGCTCGGCTGCTACATCTCGCCCGCAGGACTTGCCCGCATGCGAGCGGAACTCGACAGCCTGATGCGCGAGGAGCGGCCGCGGGTGGTCGAGATCGTCTCCTGGGCGGCCGGCAACGGCGACCGCTCGGAGAACGGCGACTACCTCTACGGCAAGCGCCGGCTGCGCGAGATCGACCGCCGCGCGCGCTTCCTTGGCAAGCGCATCGAGCACGCCCGCCCCGTCGATCCGACCCGCCCCGCGCAGCGCGACCGGGTGTTTTTCGGTGCCTCGGTGACGGTCGCCGACGAGCAGGACAGGCAGCGCACGGTGACGATCCTCGGCGTCGACGAGGCGGAAACCGCCCGCGGCGAGGTCAGCCTCGCCTCGCCGCTGGCCCGCGCCCTGCTCGGCCGGCAGGTGGGCGACGAGGTCACGCTGCACACGCCGGGCGGCGCGCTGCTGGTGGAGATCGTCGCAATACGCTACCCGAGCGCCGACGGTTAGGCGGTCCGCGGTCGTGGCCGCACGGATTTGGGCAGGCAGGAAGGGGATCGGCATGGCCGGGCGGGGTCTGAAGGTCGCGGTGCAGATGGATCCGCTGGATCAGGTCGACATCAACGCCGACTCCACCTTCGCCCTGATGCTCGAAGCGCGGGCGCGCGGCCACACGCTCTGGGTGTACGAGGTGCGCCATCTGAGCCTGCGCGAGGGGCGGCCGGATCGCGCGAGCCCGCGCCTCGAACGGCTGACCGCCCGCGCCCGCCCGGTTACGGTGCAGCGGGTGCGCGGCGCGCACGCGACCTATGGCGACGAAACCCTGCTCGACCTGGCCGGCGTCGACGTGGTGCTGATGCGCCAGGATCCGCCGTTCGACATGGGCTACATCACCGCGACCCACATGCTCGAGCATGTCCACCCCGAGACGCTGGTGGTGAACGATCCGCGCGCGGTGCGCGACGCGCCGGAGAAGCTGCTGGTCACCCATTTCCCCGACCTGATGCCGCCCACGTTGGTGAGCTGGGACCTTCAGGCGATCCGCGCCTTCCGCGCCGAGCATCGCGACATCATCGTCAAGCCGCTGTTCGGCAATGGCGGCGCGGGCGTGTTCCGGATTCGCGAGGATGACGAGAACCTCGCCTCCCTGCTCGAGATGTTCTTCACCCGCTCACGCGAGCCGCTGATCATCCAGCGCTACGAACCGGCGGTGCGCCAGGGCGACAAGCGGATCATCCTGGCCGACGGCGAGCCGATCGGCGCCATCAACCGCAGGCCCGCGCAGGGCGAGGCGCGCTCGAACATGCATGTCGGCGGCGTGGCGGAGCGTGTGGCACTCACCGAACGCGACCGCGAGATCTGCCGCCGGATCGGGCCCTATCTGCGCGAGCGCGGCCTGATCTTCGTCGGCATCGACGTGATCGGCGACTGGCTCACCGAGATCAACGTCACCTCGCCGACCGGACTGCAGGAGGTGGACCGGTTCGACGGCGTCAACACGGCCGCCCTGATCTGGGACGCGATCGAGCGACGACTGTCGCCGACCGCGTAAGCGCGACGCGGACTGCGTGACACCGGCGCCGCTTAAAATCGGATTCAGGATGCAGCCTGCGGCCGGTCGGCACGTCTAGCTCGCGGCGGGTCGGCGCCCCCCCCTCGGCGGCCCCGCGCGGGCGGGCGCTGAAGGGGCAGCGCGCGCGCGTCGCCGGCCCGCCGCGGGGGGCGGGGC
>Ga0080006_1102925_pt1 | contig 18443 bp, 15 predicted proteins | sample RS3BMetagenome_FD_69209 | JGI IMG/M metagenome (GOLD analysis project Ga0080006, IMG submission 69209) | Ferric oxide microbial mat and aquatic microbial communities from Rainbow Spring, Yellowstone National Park, USA - RS3B (SPADES... ... | reverse complement strand
ACCGACGACCCGGTAAGATTCCTTGGCGCTGATCTGGAGGGTCCCGCCGAGGGTCGCCCCCTTGAATCGCCGCGACATGCTCCGGCTGACGATCGCCTCGCCCTTGCCGGCTTCGAGGTTGCGGCCCTGGATGATGGTGAACTCGGGCCGAAGCTCCTCGGCCGGGCAGGACTTGTCGGGCGAGGCCGGAGGCTCGACCCCCCGGATGATCAGGTTGGCCCGGCCGCCGCCGACCCGTTCGAGCACCGGGATGTGAAGCAGCTCGCCGCTGACGAGCGGCTTCCCCTGGTCGTCTCGGGCGATTCCGCTCAGGTTGGCGATCTTGTCCGCCTTGTCCGCGTCGATCGTGCTGACGGTCTCGGACGAGGAACCTTTGCGGAGGATGATCAGGTCGAGTGGGTCGCCCGAGAGCTTGAGACTGTGCTGGAGACCTTCGACCAGACCGAAAAGACCGCACGCCGAGCCGACGATCAGGCCGGTGCCGATCACGGTGATCATCGTGTTGACCCAGCGGACCCGGAGGTTCCGGACGTTGTACTTGAGGGGGACCATCCGGGTCAGACCACCTTTCTCAGGCCGTTGACGACCGAGAGCTTCGACGCCCGCATCGCCGGGATCAGGCCGCTGAAGACGCCGACGCCAACCGCGACGATCAGGCCGCCGATCGCGGTCGACCAGGGCACATAGAAGAACGGCAGGAAGCCGGCCGTATATTTCGAGAGATCCACGAAGTCACAAAAAAGCTTCATGCCGACGGCTCCAAAGAGTCCGCCGAGCCCGGCGATCATGACCGACTCCGCGAGAATCAAACCCACCACCAGCGACTTGCCGAACCCGATCGCCTTGAGGATGGCGATCTCGGTCGTTCGCTCACGGAGGGCCATGGCCATCGCGTTGGCGGAGACGCAGAGCAACGAGGCTCCCACCGCCAGACCGATGAAGATGATGATCCATTTGAAGTCGCCCGCCATCTCGGCGAACATCTGGCCAAAGGCTTCCTCGGACTGCGTCTTCGTGGGCGAGTCGCTGCTGGCATAAGACTCGTCGATCTTCTGGATGATCGAGGCCATCTGTGACTCGTCCTTGCAGCGGACCGAGATCACACCGGCGTTGCCCACGCCCGCGCTGCCTTGCTTCTTTAAACCCTCATCTAGGTAGGCCCAGTGAAAGAAGCAGGCACGGAGGTCGCGGTTCGATGGTCCGTCGTAGATCCCCCGGACGGTCATGTTGAGGTTGAAGGGGAGGACGCCATCTTTGAGCGGGAAGGGGTCGCCGATCTTGACCTTGCGCTCCTCGGCGATCTTCCGGCCGATGATGCAGCCGGCCCGGTCGTTCACCCAGGCCTGGATCTGGTCGGCGGGCATGGTCAGCTCGTCGTTGATCTTGAAGAAGTTGCTGGCCTCGACCCCAAACTGGGCGAAGGGCATGACTTCCTCGTTATATTTGCCGCCGTACCAGGAGAAGGGAGAGGCCTCCTCCACCCCGGGCATGGCCTGGATCTCGGCGATCCGGGCGTAGGGCACCGGCTGGCCGAGCCCCTGGGCGCTCATGACGATGATCCGGTGGAAACCTCGAACCGACTCCATCATCTCGCCGTTAATCGTCTGAAACGAGATCAGGACCATTGCCAGCGAGAGGCTCACCGCGAGCGAGGCGATCGTCAGGAAAGAGCGGATCGGGTTGCGCCGGGCGTTCCGGAGGACCATTCCGAGGAATTTCATGACGCGGCTCCGATCCGGGTCGGGATGACGTCGTCGACCAGTCGTCCCTTGTCGAGGTGGAGGATTCTCGAAGCATGCTGGGCGGCCATCGGGTCGTGCGTGACCATGATGATCGTCTTCTTGAACTCGCGGTTCAGCACGCCGAGCTGGTTGAGGATCTCGTCGGCGCTCTTGCGGTCGAGGTCGCCGGTCGGCTCGTCGGCGACGATCAGGTAAGAGTCGGTGACGATCGCCCGGGCGATCGAGACGCGCTGCTCCTGACCGCCGGAAAGCTGTCGAGGATAATGGTCCTCGCGACCTTCGAGACCGACGATCTTCAAGGCCGTCATCGCCTGTTGCTTCCGCTTCTTCCGCGAGAGGTGGGTGAGCAAGAGCGGCAACTCGACGTTTTCAAAAGCCGTCATGACCGGAATCAGGTTGTACATCTGAAAAACGAAACCGACGTGGTCGGCCCGCCAGCGGGTCAACTGGCCGTCGGACATCTCGTGAAGATCGTGGTCGCGAACCGTGACCGATCCCGAGGTCGGCCGGTCGAGCCCGGCGATCAGGTTCAGGAGCGTGGTCTTGCCCGATCCCGAGGGGCCCATCAAGGCGAGAAATTCCCCTTCCTCGACGACTAGGTCAAGGTCTTCGAGAACAGGAATCCGGAACGCATCGCGATGATATTCCTTGCTGACGCCCTGGAGTACGATCGAGTTCACAATTTCTTTGCCCATTAATGGCGCTCCATCGAAGCCGAAGTGGGGGGAATCAACGGCCAGACCTGATGGTCGAGCGGCCTGTCCGGATCAATTCGAGATCTTGACGATCTCATCATCGCGGAGCGACTGAACCGGCTTGAGGACCACCGAGTCGCCCGCCTTCAGACCCGACTCGACCCGGGCCAGCTCGTCGTTGGTCACGACGACCTCGACCCGGACTTTTCGAACCCGGTTTTGTGTGTCCAGTCGCCAGACGTAAGAATGGCCGCTGATCTCAAAGAGCGAATCCTTGGGGACGAACAGGTGCGACTTGCCGACGTCGTCCCCTTGATAAGCCTTGTCGGGCAGGAAACGAACGGTGGCGACGAGTTCGGGGAAAAGATGATCATCCGGGTCAAGGATTTCGACCTTCACCTTGACCGTACCCCGGGCCCGGTCGCTGGTCGGGATGATCTGGCGGAGCCGGCCCCGGTAATGCTTGCTCGGTACGGCGCTGACGGAGATCTCGGCGGGCTGGCCGACGACGATCCGGGAGAGCAGGTTCTCGGCCACGTCGGTCTCGACCTCCATGTGGTCGAGATCCGCGAGGGTCAGAACCTGGTTGGCGGTGACCTGCTCGCCGAGGTCGGCCGGCCGCTCGATCACCGTACCGTCGAACGGGGCGACGATGTTCATGGTGGCGATCGAGATTTCCATCTCACGGGCCTGCGACTGCTGGAGCCGGAGCGCGGCTTCCATCGACGCCAGATGGGCCACGGCCATGTCGACCGCCGAGGTGGTTTGCTGCATCTCCTCGGTCGAGACCGACATGTTCTTTTTTTCGAGCCGCTTCGCCCGATCCCCCTTGGCCTTCTTGTATTCGAGGTCGGCCTTCGCCTCCTCGATGTCGGCCGAGGCCCGGAGGATCTGGGCCCGACGCGATTCGAGCTGGGCGTCGAGGTCATTGTGTTCGAGGACGACCAGAAGCTGTCCCTTCTTGACCTTCGAGCCTTCCTCGACCAGGATCTCCTGGACCCGGCCGACGACCTTCGTACCGACATTCGCCTGGTGTCGGGATCGGAGATAACCCTTGGCGCTGAGAAGCTTTTCGGCTTCGCTGGAGGTCATCAACTGGACCTCGACCACGCTGACTTCGGGCTTGGCCTTGAAATCCTGGTACTGCTGGTAGGCGTAGTAAACTCCCGCGCCCACCCCGGCAAGGGGGACCATCCAGAGGAGCATCGAGAGCAAGCCCAGGCCAAAACCACCGCTGCCTCGACGGCTTGGCTTGCGTCTTCGAGCCTGGCCAATGTCGGAACCTCGACGCTCGATTCGCAACGACGCCAGCTCATCGTTCAGAGTGCTTGCCATCGAAGTCCAGCCTCCGACCCGATCGTCACGCAATCCTACATCCTTCGTAGAGATTCGAGCAGTGTACTCAATCTCAACCCAATCGCCAAGCGGCCCAGCGACTTGTTGTCCACCGCGCAAAGTTGCCAGCCGATCCGGAGGTTGGTACCATTCTTATGAGTAGAAGAAGAAGACGGCGCGACTCCATCAAGAAGATCCCCGGGTCGGTGGATCCGGTCCCCGTTTTTTTCGATGGGCTTGACTCTTCGCTATCGGCCCGGCCGGACCGTCCGCCTGTCAACGCATTGTCTCCGGGAGTTCGACCGTGGCGACGAACACGACTGGCGAAGAACGAATCGGGGATTACAAGTACATCCGGACCATCTATCCCGGATCGACCTCGATCGTCATGGAAGTGCTGCACGAGGCCAGCAATCGCCGGTTCGCGATCAAGCAGCTTCTCGCGTCGCGGGGTGTCGATAACGCCGAGCGGAAGGCGTTCGAGTTCGAGGCGAAGCTCGGCCAGGAGCTGCATCATCCCAACCTGATCAAGGTCCATCACTACGTCAAGGAACGCGATCAGCCTTATTTCGTGATGGATTACTTTCCCGGTTTTCAGCTTCGACTGGCCCTGCACAAGCCCAAGGAATTTCCGGTCCTGAAAGGATCTCTCCACCGGATCATCACCCAGGCGGCGTCCGGTCTGGCCTACATGCACGATAAGAACTGGATTCATCGGGATGTGAAGCCCGAAAATATCATGTGTAACAAGACCGGCGAGGTCCGCGTGATCGATTACACGCTGACCCGTCGGCCGATCTCGGGGTTCGGCAAGCTTCTTGGCCTGAGGGTTCCTCGACAGGGGACCAAGAGCTACATGTCGCCCGAGCAGATCCTCTGCGAATCCCCCGCGCCGACCTGCGACATTTACAGCTTCGGGATCACCTGTTATGAATTGGCCTGTGGTCGTCAGCCGTTTCGGGCCAACTCGGAAAATGAGCTGCTGAACAAACACATTCGAGAAATCCCGGTTCCTCCGACGACGTTCAACAAAGAGATCACCAAGGAATTTTCCGATCTGGTCATGGAGATGATTCGCAAGAAGGCCGCCGATCGACCCAAGAGTCTTCACGAATTCCTCAGCCGATTCAAAAAAATCCGGATCATGCAGAGCGACCCGCCCATCGAACGAGACAACGACTTCCGATAAACCCAGCGACGGATCGAAGCCCCTCGCCGATGCCAAGGATTTCCCGGACCATGTCCAGCGCCAGCGAATACCGCCTCCCGTTCGAGGCGCCGATTTACGAGATGGAAGGCCGGCTCGCCGAGATGGAGTCGCTCTACGCCAATCAGAAGCCAGGCTCCGAATCGGCCACGCATTCGGCGGATTCGATCCGGAAGATGAGAAGAGAACTCGCCAACCTGAAGCGGGCCATCTTCGCCGGACTCGACCCCTGGCAGACTGTCCGGGTCTCGCGACATCAGAACCGGCCGCAGTCTCGGGATTATCTCGAACTCGTCTTCGACCGGTTCGTCGAGCTTCATGGCGATCGGGCCATCGGCGACGATCAGGCTCTGGTGACCGGCTTCGCGCATCTAGGCGACGACAAGGTGATGTTCGTCGGCCATCAAAAAGGCCGGACCCTGGCCGAGCGGACCGCCTGCAACTTCGGCTGTGCCCACCCCGAAGGGTATCGCAAGGCGATCCTCAAGATGAAGATGGCGGCCAAGTTCCGCCTGCCGATCGTGGCTTTTATCGACACCCCGGGCGCATATCCGGGGATCGCGGCCGAGGAGCGAGGCCAGGCCCTGGCGATCGCCGAGGCCCTGATGGCGATGAGCCGGATCGACACGCCGATCATCTGCATCGTGATCGGCGAAGGGGGCTCCGGCGGCGCGCTCGGGATCGGCCTGGGGGACCGGGTGGCGATGCTCGAACACGCCTATTACTCGGTCATCAGCCCCGAAGGATGCGCCACGATCCTCTGGAAAGGGGCCGAGCACGCGCCGAGGGCGGCCGAGGCGCTCAAGTTTACCGGCAAGGATCTGCTCCGGTTCGGGATCATCGACGACATCATTCCCGAGCCGCTGGGCGGAGCCCATCGCGACCATCGGGGGACCGCCTCGGCGGTCAAGTCATACCTGATCCGGTCGTTCCGCGAGCTGGGAGAGCTCCCCCGCGAGGAATTGCTCCAGCGTCGCTACGAGAAATTCCGCAAGATTGGGGTCTTCGAGGAAGAGGCGATCGGGCTCAACGGCCAGTCGGCTGCTCCCGTCTGAGGATGACCAGACGGTCGGGGTTGTCTTTTTCCTCAAAATCGTAAAAATACCCTCGAACTCCAGGGACAGGGCCTCGATCCCATCTTGCCGGGTCGAAGGGAAGGAGCATTGCCGGATGGCCATCGCCCAGCTTCCCGTCGACTCACCCGAGCTTGCGGAAACCGGTCCCGTCAGCACGCCCGTCCATCGACTGGGCGAGCAGGTCCTGAACGCAGTGGCCGAGATCGGCGGCCTGGCGATGTTCGCGGGACTGACCTTGTCGTGGCTCGTGACCAGGCGTCCGAGGTGGTCGGTCCTGGTACCGAACTTTTACGCCATCGGCGTCCAGAGCGTCTCGGTGGTCGCCATCACTGGAACCTTCATCGGGATGGTCCTGGCGGTCCAGGCGCATAGCCAGTTCGAGATGATGGGACTCGCCACCCGGATGGGCTCGGTGATCAACATCTCGCTGGTCAAGGAACTGGGGCCGGTCCTGGCCGCGACCATGCTGGCCGGTCGGGTCGGGTCGTCGATGGCGGCGGAACTCGGGACGATGCGAGTCACCGAGCAGATCGACGCTCTCTCGGCGCTCGGGACCAACCCGATCAACTATCTGGTCGTTCCTCGATTCATGGCTTGCGTCCTCCTGATCCCGCTCCTGACCCTGATGGCCGACTTCATGGGAGTGATCGGCGGGGCCGTGGTCAGCACCCAGCTCATGAAGGTTGACTCCTTTTATTACTGGTACCACTCCAGGCAGTACGTCGGGGCCCTCGACCTCCTGGCGGGAGTGTTCAAGAGCTACTTTTTCGGGGCGGCGATCGCCTTGATCAGTTGCCATCGGGGCTTTCACTCGAAGGCCGGGGCCGAGGGAGTGGGCAAGGCCGCGACCGAAGCGTTTGTTTACTCGTTCATCGTGATCCTGGTGATTGACTTCATCATCGGGATTCTCTGGAACGCGGTTTATTACGCGATCTGGCCCAATACGGCGGGCCTTCTATGACCGTCCGACCACCGAGCCCGTCCTCCGAGATCGCGGGTGGTGCCCCGGCGAGCCGCTCCTCGTCAATCATCCAGCTGCAAGAAATCTCAATGCGGTTCCGGCAGCAGTCGGTCCTTCGCGATATCTCATTGACCATCGATCGCGGTCAGACAGTCTGCATCATCGGAGAGAGTGGTTGCGGCAAGACGGTCATGCTCAAGCTGATGATCGGCCTGCTCCGACCGTCCCAGGGGGTGGTCAAGTTCGACGGTCGCGACCTCGCGACGCTCAAGGAGCAGGAGATCGTCAAGGTTCGGCTTCGGTTCGGGTTTCTCTTTCAGAATGCCGCACTCTTCGACAGCCTGACGATCTTTGATAACGTCGCCTTCGGTCCTCGCGAACACAACCTCTGCGATCGGACCGAACTCACCCAGCTGGTGGCCGACCGGCTCCACGAGGTGGGGCTTCCGCTCGGGCTGGAAATGAAGAAGCCCGCCGAGCTTTCCGGCGGCCAGCGGAAGCGCGTCGGCCTGGCCCGGGCGCTCGCCCTGGACCCCGAGGTGATGCTTTATGATGAGCCGACCACCGGGCTCGACCCGATCATGACCGACGTGATCAATGAATTAATCCTGCAAACCCAGCGGACCAAGAAGGCCACGGGAGTCGTCGTCACTCACGAGATGAAGACCGTGAGCAAGGTGGCCGACCGCGTGGTGATGCTTTATCCCCTCAGCCGGCTCGACCCTGACGAGCCTCAGATGATCTACGACGGCCCGCCCGAAGGGCTGGAAGACCACCCCGACAAGCGAATTCGCCAGTTCGTCCGGGGCGAGGCGGGGGAACGACTCCGCGAGATGAGTCAGGATCGGGAGTAGCCCCTCAAGGCGGTGGGATGATCCAGAGAGCCCCGTTTCTTTTCTGAAGAGGCCGGTGATGAACGAGCGGGTCATGCAATTTCGGATCGGCATGTTCGTCATCGTGGCCGGCCTGGTCCTGACGATGCTGATCGTCTGGTTCGGCGAATCCCCCTCGCTGTTCCGCGACCACGCGTTCGTCAAGGTCCGCTACCAGGACGCTCCGGGGGTGGCCGAAGGGATCACCGTTCGCAAGAGCGGAATCCGGATCGGAGAGGTCCTCTCGATCGAGCTGGAAGACCGGGTCGACCAGCCCGACGGCGTCATCGTGATCCTGGCCCTCGACCGCAAAAAGGCCAAGCTCCGCAAGGACTCGGTGGCCAGGATCAGCCGGTCGTTAATCGGTGACGTGGGAATTGACATGCTGCCGGGGACCAGTCTCGAACCGCTCGAATTCGGCAATACCCCGGCCACCGCGCCCGAGATCCGGGGCGACGTGACGCCTGACCCGTCCAAAGCCCTCGCGGCGGCGACAGCGGCCTTCGAGAAGGTCGGCGGGACCCTCGCGGCGATCGAGGCCGCCGCCAATGGCCTTTCGACGATCGCCAAGAAAGCCGACAAGATCGACGACTTCATCGCGACCTTCGACGACACGGGCAAAAATATCTCCAGGGCTGCCAAGGGGATCGACCGGGTCATCGCCGACAACGAGGCGAATCTCAAGCCCGCGATCGCCAACCTCAAGCAGGTCAGCGACAAGCTGGCGGTGACTTTTGACGACGACACCATCAACCGATTCAAGCAGACGATGGGCAAGCTCGCCACGGTCTCGGCGAAGCTCGACGCCGGACTCGCCGAGATCCAGCCGGTTCTCGCCGACATCGGCTCGCCCGCCGGCAAAGCCAGCCCGACGACCAACCTCGGCCAGTCGCTCTACTGGCTCAACCGGATCACGGCCAACGTCAACCTCCTGACCAACGGGCTCTCCGACGGCAAGGGACGGCTCAACCCGAACGGGAGCCTTCAGAAGCTCGTCGTCTCGGCCGAGTTGCACGACAATCTCAACAAGGCGGTCGTCACCGCCAACGAGGTCATCGTCCTGGTCCGACCGGCGGTCAAGGCGATCGGTGTCTTTGCCGAGAAGCTCGCGCGAGATCCCGGAGTGATCGGCCGAGGGGTCCTCCAGCGCTGATCGATCGTCCCGGGTCGATCAACCCCGATCCCGTCTTCCGGTCCGCGCCATTGCGGCGTCGGTTTTGATCCGTCATCATGAGTCAATTAAGACTCATGAAGGGGACAGGAATGGCAACCCTCGCGGTGGACCGGAGCACGCGATATCGAACCGCCTCGCTGGTGATTCTGGCCATCCTCGGCACGATTTCCGCTCTTTACTTGCTCCAGGCCATCCTGATCCCGATCGCCCTGGCTCTGATGCTGGCCTGCCTGCTCTCGCCGGCCACGAATCTGCTCCGTCGTCGCCTTCCGCTCAGCCCGACGGGCGCTGCGATCGTCCTCTTCTTGCTCGCCTTGCTGGTGGGTCTCTACCTGGCCAGCCTGACCGCCGAGAGCCTGGTCCAGGCGACCACCAGTCTGCCGCAAGACATCGCCCGGGTGGCCGGTCAGGCCAGCCGGAACATGTCCGACCTCTTGCGCGACAAGCCGTCGCTCCGGTTCATCCTGCCCGAGCCGGGGACGATCGACAAGCTCGGCGACCGCAACAGCGTCCTGCTCTACGATAGCCTGACCTATGGCCTGGCCGACCTCTCCAAGTGGGTGGCCCAGGGGGTGATCGTCCTGATTCTCGTCCTGTTCCTGCTGGCCGAGAGCGAGATGCTGACCCCGAAGGTGATCCGCTTCTTTACCCGAAACCCGGGCGACGCCGAATCCGCCGAGCGGACCTTGCGCGACCTGACCCGGCAGATCCGGGCTTTCCTGCTGGCACGGACCCTGATCAACCTGGGTCTTGGCCTGGTTTTCGCAGCGTTTCTCTGGCAATTCAAGGTCCGCTTTCCGTTTCCGCTCGGTCTCTTCGCGGGCCTGACGAACTTCGTGCCTTACGTGGGGCAGGTTCTCGGCGGCGGCCTGGCCTGCCTGGTGACTCTGGCCCAGTTCGAGTCGCTGGGAGATGCCTTGATCGTCGCCTCGGTCTATCTGGGTCTGGTCACGATCGAGGGTTACATCGTGACGCCCTACATTCTGGGCCGGTCACTCGACCTGAACGGGACGGTCATCCTGATCGCCTGTCTGTTCTGGGGTTTTCTCTGGGGGCTGGTCGGCCTGGTCCTGGCGATGCCGATCACAGCCTGTATCCGCCTGGTTTGCCAGAACGTGCCCGAGCTTCACCGATGGGCCGACCTGATGAGCCGGGACTGGCAACCCCCTCCCCTCCCCAAGCCAGACCCGGATGCGCCAATCTGATTAAAAGAAGGAGCCGGGATGATCGTCAAACGACTGACCGAGTACGCCAACTGCGCGGGGTGCGCGGGGAAGATCCCGCCGCTCGGGATCGAGCGGATCCTCGGACATCTTCCGGCGAGGAGTACCGATCCGAACCTGCTGGTCGGGACCGAGACCTCCGACGATGCCGGGGTTTACCGGATCGGCGGCGCCTTGGCGATCGTCCAGACGGTCGACTTCTTCCCGCCCTTGGTCGACGACCCCGAGACCTTTGGCCGGATCGCCGCGACCAACGCGCTCTCGGACATCTACGCGATGAACGGTCGGCCGATCACGGCCATGAATATCGTCATGTTTCCCGACGATGAGCTGCCGCTCTCGATCCTGGGCGAGATCCTCCGAGGGGGCGGCTCGAAGGTCATCGAGGCGGGTGCCGTGACGCTGGGCGGGCACTCGCTCCACGACCGGGAGATCAAGTTCGGCCTGAGCGTCACGGGGTTGGTCGATCCCGAGGCCCTCCTGACCAACGCGAAGGCGAGAGTCGGCGATCTCCTGGTTCTGACCAAGCCGCTCGGCACCGGCCTGGTGACGACCGCCCACAAGAAGCAGAAGTGCCCGGTCGACGTCTACGATCGGGCGGTTGCCGGGATGACCCAGCTCAACGCCCTGGGTCGAGACGCGCTCAACGAGGCGGGCGGCCCCGGCCCGGCCTCGGCCCTGACCGACGTGACCGGCTTCGGACTCGCCGGGCATGCCCTCGAAATGGCCGAAGGGTCGAGCCGGACGATCGAGATCGACATTTCCAGCCTGCCGATCATCGACGGGACCGAACCGCTGGCCGAGGCCAAATTCTTCACCCGGGCGAGCAAGACCAACCGCGAGTTCGTCGGCGATCGACTTCAGATCGACTCCGGCGTCGACGCGTTCCGGCTCCAGTATCTCTTCGACGCCCAGACCTCCGGCGGCCTCCTGATCGCCATCCACCCCGACCACGTCGGGCGGCTGGTCGAGGGTTTGAGGGCTCGGGGAGCGATGGCCTCGGCGGTCATCGGCCGGGTCGGGGAACGTCAAGGTTCGATCGCCCTCAAGGTCCGGTAAGGATGGAACAGATGAAATCAACGACCAGGCGCGAATTTCTCGAAGCGGCCGGAGCCGGCGCTGCGCTGGTGGGACTGGGCTCGGTCGCGAGATCGAGCGAGTTCCAGGCGTCCCGACCGAAGATCGCGGCGATCACGACGGCCTATCATTACCTGTCGCACGCCTATCACATCGTCGGTCGGTTTTTCGACGGCTTCGACCTCCACGACGGCCAGGGACTTCATCATCCCGGCTACGACGTGGCCAGCCTCTTCATCGAGCAGACCCCGGCCAACGACCTGGGCAAGGAGAAAGCCCGACGCCACAACGTCCGGCTCAGCTCGAACATCGCCGATGCTTTGATGCTCGGTACCGGCAAGGTCGCCGTCGACGGCATTCTCCTGATCGCCGAGCATGGCGAGTACCCGTTCAATCCCAAGTTCCAGAAGCTTTACCCGCGAGCCCGGATGTTCCGCGAGATCCTCGAAGTCCTCAAGACCTTCGACGTCCGGGTGCCCATCTTCATTGACAAGCACCTCTCCTACGACTCGACCGAAGCCCAGCGGATGTACGACTCGGCGAAGCTCGCCAAGATCCCGCTGATGGCCGGGTCGAGCTTGCCGATCACCTGGCGACTGCCCGAGCTGGAGGTCCCGCTCGGCCTCCCCTGGAACGAGGCGGTCGTCGCCTCGCGAGGCGAGGTCGAGATTTTCGGGTTTCACGCCCTGGAGTCGCTCCAGTGCATGGCCGAGCGTCGCGACCGCAAGGGCCACCCGCAAGGGGTCAAGGCTGTGACCTGCCTCCAGGGTCCCGCCGTCTGGGAGGCCCAGGACCGAGGGGGCTGGTCGGCGGATCTGCTCAAGGCCGCGCTTTCGCGAAGCCACACTCTCAACCCCGGCGATATCCGCCAGAACACGAAGGACTTCGTCCCGCCGCCCGGCCGGCCCTCCTTCCTGGCCGAGCCGATCGCCTTCGTCGTCGAATACGCCGACGGCTTCCGGGGGACCGCCCTGATCCTCAACGGTCAGGTCGACGACACAACCATCGGGATCAAACTTGACCGCGAACGGGACCCCGTCGTCTCGACCCTCTTCTACCTTCCCGCGCCGCCGGGGGCCCGGTTCTTCGACCCTCTGGTCTTGCGGATCGAGGACTTTTTCCGGACCGGTCGCCCTCCTTATCCGGTCGAGCGGACCCTCTTGACCGGCGGGATGCTCGACGCCTTGCTCGAAAGCCGGTTACTCGATGGCCGGAGGATCGAGACCCCGGGCCTGCTCGTGATCGATTACGAGCCTCCGGTTGACTCGGGCTTCATCAAAACACCGCTCGGAGGTTGATGGTTTGGGCGATCGCCCTTGATCGACTCCCATAATAATCAGGAAGAGCACGGCCGATCGAGGTCCAGCATCGAGGCTTCATGCAAACGTCGGATGATCCTTTTCAGACAGAGCGGCACGACCCCTACGCGCCGCTGAAGCTGACCAATTATCGAAATTACCTGATGGGTGGCATCCTCGCTTCGGGTGCGGCCGAGATGCAGGTCGTCGCGCTGGGCTGGGAGCTTTACGAGCGGACGCATTCGGCCACGGCGTTGGGTCTGGTCGGCCTGGCGATGTTCCTGCCGATGCTCCTGATGACTCTCCCTGCCGGACATCTGGCCGACAAGTCGAGCCGTCAGGCGCTCCTGCTGGCCTCGCAAGCCTTGATGGCCTGCGCCTCGCTTGGTCTGGCGGCTCTGTCGTACTGGAAGGGTCCGGTCCCGCTGGCTTATGCCGCCATGGGCCTGGCTGGGCTGGCGTCGGCGCTCGGTCGACCGGCCCGGGGGGCGATTCTCCGGCAGCTCGTCCCCGACCACCTGGTCGGCAGCGCGGTGACCTGGAACAGCAGCGGATGGCAGTTCGCCTCGGTTGCCGGCCCGGCGATGGGCGGTCTGGTCATCGCCCTGACCGGCGGGGCGACCGGGGCGTTTCTCCTGGCCTTCAGCTTCTCGATCGGCGTGATCATTCTGTTCGGATCGCTTCGACCGTCCGAGGTCGAACGAGCCGCCGAACCGCTCTCGCTCTCGTCGCTCCTGGTGGGTCTCCGGTTCGTCCGGCGGACCGAGATCATGCTCGCCACGATCACGCTCGACCTCTTCGCCGTCTTCCTCGGCGGCGCGGTGGCGCTCTTGCCCGTTTATGCGAAGGATATCCTTCAGATCGGCCCGGTCGGCCTCGGCTGGCTCCGCGCCGCTCCTTCGGCCGGAGCGGTCCTGATGGCCTTGACCCTCGCCCATCGCCCGATGATCGGCCGCGCCGGCCCCGCCATGCTTCTGGCCGTCGCCGGGTTCGGCGCGGCGACCATCGGCTTCGGCCTGTCGCGCAACCCTTATCTGTCGTTCCTTTTGCTGGCGATCACCGGCGCTCTCGACATGATCAGCGTGGTGATCCGGTCGACAATCGTTCAAGTTTTGACGCCTGAATCGATGCGGGGTCGGGTCAGCGCGGTGAATTCGGTCTTCATCGGCAGCTCGAACGAGCTGGGCGGTTTTGAATCCGGGATGACGGCTCGGTGGTTCGGGCCGGTCGCGTCGGTGGTCGGCGGCGGGATCGGAACGATCCTGGTGGTCCTGGCGGTCGGTTTCGCCTGGCCGAGCGTCCGTCGAATCGGGAGTCTCGTCGACCTGAAACGTCTCGAGAAGGCATAGGCGAGGCGAGTCGGCGAGGTCCGCAATGGCTGAGGCAACCTTTGAATCCTGCCTGTTCGCCACTGCAGATCGAGATCAGAAATCGTCGACCTTTTCCCCTCCCGACACAGTGGCTAGCTTGCGCAATTGAGAGCACGCGGAATAGCGTAAAAACCTGACTGAGCCATCGGCCAGGAGAAAATTGGCACCTCCGGAGTGTAAGCTCCAGTAATGCGTCGAATCGCATTCGTTCCGCGTCCTGCCTTGTCTGAAAAAATTGAGAGAGATTCCTGGAGGATTCGCCCATGAGGCGGGCTCACCCGCGCAGTAAGGATCAACATAGCTGGAACCGCCATCGGCCGGGACCTCGTAATCGTTGGCTGATTGCGGAATTCTACCCAGATCGTGTGTCGTGTACCACCATCCAAGGCTGAAGGAATCGGGTGGTGGTCGCTCGCCGACTGCCACGGTGTTGCTCAGGCCATCCGTGACCGACGCGGGGCTCATCCCCTTCCCGCTTCCGAACAGGCCGGATGTGAAATTCTCCGAATATCCTGTCATGCCAACGTAAGACGTGAAGGACAGATTAACCTGAGCCATATAAGGCCGGGCCTGGCCGAGTCGGCCATCGGCCGGACAAACGTACTGAGGTATCACTATATCACGAAGTCCTGCGTGGGCCGGTGAGAAGGGGTCGTTGTTCGCCTGATAGGCGGCCACGATGGCGTTCCACATCCCAGCCCGATCGATGTACGGAAGGATGAATACGTGCCAACTTATCCCTTGGCGACTGTAGCTTGACCCGTACAGATAGCCTGGCCGCGGAGACTGCGGAGGGAACGTTCCGTAGACGGTCTGGTGATTGTGGAGCCCGAGGCCGATTTGCTTCAGATTGTTGGCGCACGAAAGACGGGCCGCCGATGCGCGAGAACCCTGGATGGCCGCCAACGTCAAGACTGCAAGGACACCAATGATCGTCACGACGACCAGCAATTCGAGCAGGGTGAAGCCAGATCGTTGTTTAGAGATTCGTTGATTAAAAAAGTGCATGATAGGCAGTCTTTTGAAGAATTTGATGTTTGATATGGTACATCACCGATCGGTGGGTCCGATCATGACCTGCGACTTCAGCGACCGCTCGCCCGATTCGCCCTTGATTTTGAGGATCAAATCCGATTTTCTCGTCAAAGTATCCGGCGGCTTCCCGACAAAGGTTATACCAATTTTGAAGGAGTCGGCCGAGTGGCCATCGGGATGGTCGATTGATACGCGGATCTCCGTCGACCTTGCGTCCGGCACGATCTCAAATAGCTTGCCCGATCGAGACCGACAATGGAACCAACCGGAGTAAACGGGCACCCCCCCCTCATACCTCGGTAATACCAAGGTTTTCGGCCAGATCGTAATATCGGAGATGATCTTCGCGGTCGCCATAACCTTGCCGAGCACTTCGCCGTCTTCGAGGAGCGTCAGTTCCTCGCGAACGTCCTTTTCTTCGCCGTCGGGATTGAAGGAAAAATCGACGAATCCAAGAAGTTCTTGACCCTTCAACGTATCGGCCGCCAGATCCTCCTCTGTTGCACGAGTGAATCTCATCGAGAAAATCGGCGTCGAAAGCAGTGTGAGGTTTTTGAGACCTCGGCGAAAGCTCCCGTCAGAGCGAAGCTCGACGCGCTTCGCCACCTTTTCATCAACCCGTAGGTCCCCGAATTGAAGGACACGCGGCACGGTGTAAAATCGGGCGATGGGCGTATGCAAGATTTGCATCCGGTAGAAAACCGGCCGGTTGGCTTCTTGGAACTCGACAGAACTGAGCTGCTTGAGACCGGGCTCGCCGCTGATCCGCAAGTCCACACGGACGATTTCCGACTCGTTCGGCTTGAGCAGCAATTCCGCGACACGCTCTTTCGACCCATCTCGATCGACGTAAACCTCGGTGCAAGAGCAATCCGGCTTGAACCTATTGACGAGGACATCCTCTCCGCTTCTATTCGAGATCTTCAGCGACGCCGTCGCCATAGTCCCAATGGGCACGGCTCCCAAATCCGAGAATCCCTGGACCTCTAATCGACCTTTGATGTTGGAATCACTATCATTTATCACTGTTGGTGATTTCTGCTTCCAAAAGAGTATCGCACTGGTTGTGCCGACTATTAATATCGCCAGGAAACAGGCTAGGATTATTTTCATGCTGGTTTTCTTCCGCCCGGTGAATCGTCTGAGTTTGTCTGGAAAGATGGATCAGTTCGCACGTCGAGGGATTAATCTTCGAGTCAAGACCAAGAGGAGGATGGATAGAGCGGCAATTCCGAGAGACCACCCCCAAATCCCGTAGGAATTGGGTCCGACCCGTCGTGTCGGCGGGTTGGCGAAACCCGTTGTTTCCGCACCGATCCTGAATAGTTTGCTTGACCGCCTGCCATTCCCGTCGATTCGGTAGGTCGTCCCCGCGACGAGATCGACGGCAAGCGATCCGCGTGGAGGGATGGGCATCGCGGGGATCGGCGGCAGTTCCTCGTTGACTCGAAGATCATCGATTCGGTAGAACTCTTCCCCTACCAGTTTGCCTTTCATGCTCAATGAGATCGACGTCGAAATCGGCACGAACAGAGATGGTTTGATCTCCCGCATTTCGTCGATCTTGTGCTCGATTTTCCAGAAATCCACACCTTCGGCATCCTGCAGAACGTGAATTGCTTTGATGACTAGCCAATTCACCTTGGGATCGATCCAAAGCTCATAGTTTCTGCGTTCATCACGCAGTTCGACCGAAAGATGTGCAACCTTGTTCCCATCGAGTCGAGTCCATTCAGCCTCCTTCACAGCCCCTTTGTCGATGAGTTCCGAGAGGCTGTAGATGAAGAGTGTAGGCCGTCGGGTGATCATTGCTGGGAGGTCAAAAAGACTGAGCTGCCAGGCATCTGTCTTTAATCCGAACCGTCGACTATCGTCGATCGTCATGCCGATCTCGTTCGGGTCATGAGGTTGTCCCAATACGGTGGTAAGCTGTTGCGATCGACCATGGTCCAATCGCACGTCAATCGTCACGTTGGGCGGCCTCTTCTCGCGGATTCGAACGGAATCTTTAGTCCTCCAATACTCGGAAATGGGTATTCCTGCCGGACCTCTTGCTGATGAAATATAATGCACATTTCCATAATAAGATTCGATTGATTGCAATGTAGCCGCGTTCCCGGCCCTCACCTGCTCGACGATGTCATTGTCGTTCGGTATCAACGTTGATGAGATCAACACAATCAGACGAAAAATTTTTATTGCAATATAATAGTTCATCGATGGTTTCCGGGCGTCGTTATTGCAAGAAACGGCCCGACGGCGATGATGCCCGTCGGGCCGCTTCAGCGGTCATAGGCAGGAATTTCTCAATCCCCCAACGCAAGGCGAACTCGGAGTAACGAACGTGTACCCTGCAGAACAGGAGCCGGTCGCGGTGAATCCCGTACTTTGTAGTGGACATTGCTTCTGGCTGGCGGCAACGCAGGTGGCAGTGGCCGTCGTTGTACACCAGTACAAAGTAACGCTGTTGCCAGCGCAAACCGTCCCGTCGCCATTGTCCGAGCAATTGCACGTCACGATGCCGTTCGTCGAGGTGTCGCAGTAGTATGTCGAAGGTCCGGCGGACGCGCGTCGATCAGTGAGCAACATCGTCGACTGAAATGCGAGCAGTGTCGCAGTCGCGAGCAAAATCTTGTCGAGTCTCGTCATTGAGGTTTCCTTGGATAGGCGAGAAGCGAAGATGAGGCTATACCGACCGTTCTCGCTCGATGGCCGATATTATTCTTGTATGGCCATACTAGATGGGGGGGGGGGAAGTCTGTCAAGTCACTCTTGTGAAATTTTGTGATTTTTATATCGTCCTCATCGCCTCAGTCTCGATTCTCTCCCCTTTTAATGACCGATCCTCCCTTCATGACGAAGCTGACCTTCTCCAGAACACTGACATCGGCCAGAGGGTCGCCGTCAACGGCGATCAGGTCGGCGAGGTAACCCGGGGCGACCTTACCCACGCTGGAAGCCCGGCCGAGCAACTCGGCGGCGTCGGACGTGGCCGATCGGATCGCCTGGGCCGGAGTCAGGCCGTACTTGACCATGTAGATGAAGTGCCGAGCATTGTCGACGTTCGGGTAGACACCGGCATCGGTGCCATAGGCGACCTTGACGCCCGCTTTGACGGCCTTCGCGAAGTTGTCGCGCTGAAGCTGGCCGATCGCCTTTTCCTTGTCGATCGACTCTTGCGGGAGCTTGAATTCGACCGCCTTGCCGAGCAGGTAGTCGTCATTGTAAATATCGGCGACCAGCCAGGTTCCGCGATCGAGCATCAGCTTGATCCCCTCGTCGTCGATCAGGCTGCCGTGTTCGATCGAGTCGACTCCGGCGATCACCGCGTTCTTGATCCCCTGGGCGCCGTGGGCGTGGGCCGCGACCTTCCGACCG
>Ga0080006_1174624_pt1 | contig 18445 bp, 14 predicted proteins | sample RS3BMetagenome_FD_69209 | JGI IMG/M metagenome (GOLD analysis project Ga0080006, IMG submission 69209) | Ferric oxide microbial mat and aquatic microbial communities from Rainbow Spring, Yellowstone National Park, USA - RS3B (SPADES... ... | reverse complement strand
CTTCACATACTCTTCCTCACTAATGGGATGTGTGCATCATCAAGCTCCCCTCGCATGATGGTTGTTATCATCAATATCACCTCCATGCGTCGGGGGGTGACATATGTCTATTGGTGTACCACATGTATCTCCCCTGAAGGTCGGAGTTTTACTGCTTCCCCAAACCCCTAACACCTCTATAATTTAATTGCCATCAAAAGTTATTGTAAATAGTGCTAAGGGGGCAAGCATCATTAAGATCAATCGCTAGTTTTCATGCTCAACAGCATATCCCAGGACGGGGTTGACAGTAATCCCTCAGAAATCCTGATTGAAGCCATAAGGTTCGCAAGCTCACAAGCTCTGCGCTTGCTTTGGCCGTGCATTACTCCTGCAATGTATGCCGCATCAAAGGCATCTCCTGCCCCTATTGTGCTTTCAATATATGACGGCCTGAAGGCAGCACACGCTTCGATCCTGCCCTCTTCTATTAGCACTGCACCCCTCTCACCAAGCTTTACAACAAAATCCCTTCCAGCAAGGCCTGCCATGCGCTCAATTGCCGCATCGATTGGTAGGCCTGTGTAAGAAACCGCTTCCTGCTCATTGAGGAACACTGTGCTAGACATAGCTATGAATTCATCCAGTGCAACGATTTTACCTACAAGTGGTCCAGGATCAAAGAATACCATCCTTGAATTAGATGAGGCTATTTTTGCTGCTTTAAGAATGCCATAATATGCCTTTCTCCTTTCTGTTAGATTATAACCCTCAAAGAAAATTGCTTTTGAACTCATTACCAGCGATCCGTCAATATCGTCTTCTGTAAGGCCATCCCCCAGATACCCCACAAATGAGTGCTCCTTTGCTGAATCCACAAGGTTTATCGAAATGGCTGTTTTTCCTCCTCCCCTGATGAACCTGGTCTCCACGCCGTTAGCTTTCAATTCATTGATGAGCGCAAAAGCAAACGGGTCATCGCCCACCCTATCCAAGATCGCCACCCTGAGCCCAAGCCTGCTTGCAATTAATGCAAGGCCTGCAGGGCCACCCGGCAGCGTCACCATGTTTGGTGAAATCACGGTGCTTCCTGCATTGATCGGAAACCTGTTCACGTTAAGGTAAATGTCCAGGACGCTGTCACCGATTATCAGCAAATCATAACCTTGATGCACTTATAAGCTCCCTCCCAAGCTCCTTTAAATCAACTGTGGAATCTATTGCCCTTACCCATTCCTCTGGTATCATGGAAAGGCCTGAATATGCCCCAGCTAGCCCGCCGACCATTGAACTTATTGTATCGGAATCTCCGCCAAGGTTGACGCCCTCAATTATGGCATCACGAAAGTTGCCACCTGAATGAGCAAATATGGCTATTGCTGCTGGCACTGCATCCTCGGTTAGTGCTCCATGTGGTTCAAGGAGAAAGCTGTAAAGGTCATCGAGGAAACCGTCAAAGCTACTATTGGAAATGGAGATTGCATACCTGATTCTTGCTTCGATTGAGCTCCTTGGGTCTCCCATGGCCTTTGCGCCCTCGCTTGCACCAACCAGCGATGCATTGACTATCCTGCTGATTTCCCTTTCGCCCCTAAGGCACTCCTTCACTGCAAAGCATAGAGCTGATGCCCCTGAAACAGATATCGCAGTATGGTGAGTTGGCATGCATGCATTGATCACGTCTTCAACTGTCATCCTGTCACTGGCCATGGCATCAAATATGGCAACCGGTGTAATCTTCATTGCACAACCGTTTGTAGTGCCCTTGCTTCCTGTTACTGTATAGGAAATGCCCTTCTTTAACCCCTCTATTGCAGCCCTGGTGCTAGGGCCTATCAGTGTGGTGTTTAGCACATCGTGCTCATCTGCCCACTTTAACAGCTCCTCTGCTACAGCTGAAGGGTCAACCCTTCCGGCGCGCACTATGGCCCTTGCAAGTGCAATTGTCAGCTCAGTATCGTCCGTGTACTGACCTCTGACCATTTTTGAGTGAACTGAACCTTCAAGTGGAGCTTCTAGGAAGTCATTAACCTTCCCGTACCTGCTCTTTATCTCGCTCCTGCTCAGGAACGTTGTAGGCATTCCCATTGCATCGCCTATGGCAACCCCGTACAGGGTTCCGAAAACCCTGTCAGGCTCTATCACTTGTCCCATATTCTCACGCTCTGTCCCTTGCTAGTTTCAATTCCCCAAATGTACCAGGCAACCGCTGCACATAGCCCTGCCGCAAATATCCCTATCCCAAGCCACATGTAAGACAGCACCGGAAGGTTAACTGCAAGGAAGATGACCGGTATTGAGCCACCAAGGGATATGACCCTGACGATTGCAGTGTAAAGCCCCCTCCTCTTTGTTGGCCATATCTCTGACTTCAGGGTGTCCTCAGCAAGGAAGTATATGTTTATGAAGACTGATACCCCAACAAAGAGAAGCCAGAATATGAAGGTGTTCTTCAGCCAGTAATTTAAAGTGGGAATGAACAGGTATCCAAACACTACAACCGCAAGGGCAGAAAACAGCAGCATGGGCTTCCTATTGAACCTGTCTGCAACTAGCCCTATGAACCCGGCCAGAAAAGCTACTATGCCAAATATGAATATCAGCCAATCAGTGAGGCTTGGGAAAAAGTAAGGCCCAAGTGTAAGCACTATTAGGCTAAAGCCAGCAGTGTATGCCCAGCCTATGACACCCCCTATCAGTATCCTGAACCAAACTGGAGGGAGCTTGGAGGGCTTCACAACGCTGTCCTGTAAAATATTTGTTCCATAGTACCTTTTCAGCTCCTCTTCAGCCCTTTCAGCCTTTCCCTTGGCTTCAAGCCACATCACAGATTCAGGTAGCCTGAGCCTTATCAGGTACATAACTATTATAGATATGAGCAGTGTTATGCCAAGCAGCTCTCTCTGTGCAACCACTGAAGATATGGCAAGAATGGCAAGGATTGCTGCTATGGAACCGCCTATGTTAGTGAAGTTGAGCTCAAGGAACAGCGCCCTCCCCCTGTACCTGCGCGGAAACAGCTCATGAGTTGCTGTCATTATGGTATTGTACTCACCGCCTGAGGCAAGGAGAAGCAACCCAACGAACACAAGTATGGCAATGTAGGTGTAGCTGAAAATTAAACCTGCTGCACCTACAGCGTAAATTGCAAGGGTTATGTACAGCGTTCTCTTTCTGCCAACTCTGTCTGCAAGTGGTCCAGCAACTGCACCGCCTATGAGCAGCCACAGGGGGGGCCACACAGCCAGCAAAGCTAGCAGGACCTTTGGCATGTATACCCATGAGGTAGCTATATATGCAAGAGAGTACACGTACGCTTCCACAGTTGTGCCTATGCTGAAGGCTACAAACAAAAGGGTGTGAACTGAACTCCAGCCAACATCTTCTGCAGCGGCAGCAGCTTTCATAATTAAAGTATTTTTCTGAGATTTAATAATCTTTGCTTTTCATCGGAAAGCTGTATGTCATTTCAACGATTTAAATGAGGTTGCCTTCTGCATAGCTTTAAATCAAAAAAGCATTTTGCAATATGTTATTTGCCCACAAGATACGGGAGTATTGCTATTGCAAATATAACGTTAAAGAGCACTATCACGGTTATTATGGTATACAGCGCATCTCTCTGTTTTGCAAAATCCATGATTCCAAGAACAATCCTCAGCACTGGCGTTGCAATCAGAACCATTAACCCGAGGAAGATTATGCTGATAGGGTTAAGGGTCTGCACTCCCTCAACGACACCTGCAGGGGTTATTATGGAGCTGTTTATTGGTGATTTAAGGGCTGTGATCTGAGAAAGTGACAGCCCATTTGATCCGTTATTTATGAACAGCAGAAGAATCCCGAAAACCAGTAGGGCTGCACTTATCAACACTCCTATTCTCAATGAATAACCAATGATGTCATTAAAATCCATATCCAAGCCCCCTCAAAACCATTTGAACCCCAAGGAAAAGCAGTATTACAGTGAAGATGTACCTTATGCTTCTGTTGGTGATCTTCACAAGTATCTTTGTTCCAAAGTACGAACCGATGAGCACACCTATCGCCGTTCCTGCAGCCAAAAACGGCGCAATATAACCAAATGCCCAGTAAATTGAGCTGCCAGTTGCTGCGGTGACGCCTATCATGAAATTGCTTGTCGTTGTGCTAACTTTCATGGGGAGGTTCATTGCCCAGTCCATGCCAAGCACCTTCAGAGCCCCAGAACCTATTCCCAGAAGGCCTGATATGAATCCGGCAAAGAACATTATTATTTCACCAAGCCACCACCTTATTCCATGGTACTCCACTTCCCTGTTGAGCACCAGGTCATAATACTTGCCGTAAAGCTTGAAGAACCTTGTCGTCCAATCAGGCTTCACTTCCTTTGGCAGTTCATGCCTAGCCTTGGTGAACTGGATGAACACCTGAGATAGTAGGACAACCCCGAATATTATGTATATTGCGTATTGAAGGTGATGCGTGTACACCAGCGTTGCTGTGAGTGCACCAACTATTGACCCCGCTGTGGTTGCTATTTCCAGGCCCATTCCTATCTTAATGTTGGTTATCCTGTCCTTTATGTAGGCACTAGCTGCTCCACTTGAAGTTGCAATCGTCGAAATCAGGCTTGCGCCCGTGGCATAGGCTATGGGTATTCCCATGTATAGCGTGTAAATTGGGACAAGAAAGGTCCCGCCTCCTAGGCCCACCAGCGAACCGAGGATCCCTGAAATGATGCTTACAATCACTATGATCAATAGCAATAATGCAGAGATCATTACCGCTGCTCTGTTTTTTGGTTATAAAAGCTTGACCTTCCGCAAGATACCTAATTTAGATTTAACGTTTGTTTGGGCTCTAACTGAATGGGTATAGGGATTGTGCTCAAATTCCCGACTGTTCAGCGCAATGTAAGCACCTCCGGCCATGAAAAAAGCATGGTATATAGCCCATGCCACGTTGACAGCAACCGCCTCCTTTATTATAATTGGGGCCGGGCTTAAAACCCAGTTAATACCTAGCACAATGGAAATGCAGAGCAGAGCAAGGAACGTTAAATGAAACACAAGAACCCGGGCTGAGCCTGCAATTCTCCCCTTTGGCGTAACCTTGAACGGTACCTTCCTTCTCATTATCCAGGCAAAGAATGACGCTGTCACTGGCATTACTTCGAGGTATTCAATAAATTGGTGATAAAGGAAGCCCTTAAGGCCATATTCCTGACGCCTCATTATTGCTATATAACTTGAAAACGAGAAAAGAACGTATGGGAAGTAAAACAGCAAGTAAAGTATGGGGTTTATTTCTATAATGGGAACCCTCAGTGCAAGGAACATTATGGGCCCGAGCAGCTGCACAAGGGTCAATGGCCCCGTCTCCATCCAGTAGAACCAGCCAGATATATAATCATAAAACGCTCCGAAGCTTAGATTTGAAGACAGAAGTTCCCGGAGCATCTGGAAAGTACCAAGTGACCACCTTGATTGCTGAGTAAAATAGGATGAAGCATATGCTGGAGGTTCACCGTACCATATAAGCTGCCGGTCAATGTACTTGGATGTGTATCCGAGTTCGTGTATCTTCACTGAGGTTGCTGCATCCTCCGTTATGCTTTTCTCATACAGGTAGCCTGCACGCTTCAGTGCAGATATTCTAAAAACTGTGCCGGAACCGAGTGAAAATGCCGACACCCTATCCCTTCCCTCCATTATCACCTTTATGAATGGTTCCTGCTGGTACTTTGAACCCATTGATATCCTTGTCCTCAGCTCCGTGTAATTCTGTGGTATTTGCACAAAGCCAACCCTTTCATCTTTAAACTGTGGCAGCACAACATCAAAGAAGTCCTCTGTGGGCCTCTGGTCGGCGTCAAATATTGCAACAAGGTCATATTTGTCTTCAATCTCCTTTAGGGCATCGTTTATTGCACCTGCCTTGTAGCCCCTCCTTTTTGTCCTGTGAATGTACCTCACATTATTTTCTCGGCAGAACTCATACAGCTTCTTATCAGGATCAGTTGAATCGTCAAGCAAATACACATCGCCCCTGCCATCTACAGCAGCAATTACTGACCTGATTGTGCCCTTTACTATTTCTGGGTCCTCGTTATAAGATGTTATGAACGCTGCAACCCTTAAGTTAGGGCTCTGGCCCACTAGTTTTAGCTCATAATTCTTTTTTCTTCTGAAGAAAATCAATACAAAGTTCACAAAATTAAATATTCCTAGAACTATCGATAGCCAAAGCAAATATGCAAGCCAGATGAATGCAGGGCTTGCCCTTGTGAAGAAGGTCAATATGCCAGCCGCTATGAAAGATGAAGTGAAGTAAATCATGTTGGCTGCCTTCAAGGTTTATATAATGTTTAAATCTGCACAAATTTAAGCGTTGCCTGCTAAGGGAAACCATTAAACAAATTGGATGCCACGCAATGCTTATAATTTTGCCATTTAATTCAATAACTATTGAAGGTTGAAATCATAGCTCCAGACAGGCTGGATATAATTTACCCGTTTGTAGCCAGCTTAACGGCTACACTAGCAGGTAAAGGGAGGGTGCTGTTGATTGACTTCACAGAAGGTAGCCCCCTGAACAGAAGGCTGGAAAACAGCCTTCCCCTCAAGGGATACTACAGGGAGGAAATTGGCAACGTTAATGTTTACTATATCAATGTACCAGTGTTCCTTTCTCAATATGATGAAATAAGGACACTGACTGAAATGGTGTATAAGGAACTTTCGGGAATAGAGGTTGATTTAAGAATAGTGCTTTTTCCGACTTCACAGGAAATCACTCAGGTCATGCTTGGCGTGGAAAGGGACTCATACAGGAGGATTTTTGGCTCAGAGGAGTCAAGGGCAATACTTGCAGTGGGAGTACAGAGGGCAATAATTTCGGAAACCCCTGAAAGCCCAATAGGTGGCATCGAACCTGCCAGCACATTCATTGACCTGCTGTATGAGCCGGCTCAGAAGGACATTGTAACATCGTATGAATGGAAGGTCGATGTGCTTACCAAGGAAGGTAGATATATGGGCTATGCATTTGTGCAGGTTGATTCAGAAATTCCGGGCTCATTTTCTTCAGCTGCAAAGTTTGAAGGGATAGACAGGACAGTTGAGATGCTGCTTAAGCCTAAAGAGAAAAGGCCTGAAAGCCATGATATTTTGGATCTGGAAGAGATCCCAGTGGATTTTGACGTTCTTGCAGTTGAAGGTTCTGCATTTTCGTTTAGGTCAGACATAGTGAATTCACTTATCAACAGGGAAACCGACTACATCCCAGTAGTGCTTAATGGTGGTAACTTCAAGGCTCCCCAGAATGCCAGAGAGCTGCAGCTCATGCCTGGCTTTTCAGATGAGAGGTTCAAAGCAAAGAGCGTTGCAGACGTTAAGGGAATGGCTAAGAGGCTTGCAGAGGAGGTTATAAATGAGGCGCAAAAAATGAGCAATGTCATGCTCATAGTTTACGAAACTGGCAACATTACGCCAAGGGTTGTTGGTTATGACGAAAAGGTTGTTGCACATGAATTCTGGAAAAGCTTCGTCTGGCACCTGAAATTCAACATAAGGGGTTTAAAGGTAATCCTTGTCTGTGACCCATCCGTTGAAGCCTGCGGGCCAATCGAAGCTCTTTCTGACGTAACTGTTTCCTGCAGCAATGAACAGGAAAGCAAGGTGCTGATAAGGAGAAGAAGGGCCTAGCCAATGGTTCACTGTTAAATGGAAACCCTTTAATTTTCAATTTTTAAAATAGATTTATGCTCAAAATTGCGCTGGTACAGTTCACCTCAACGCCAGACCCAGAAGATAACCTTAAGATGTTGAAGCAATTAATTCATCAAGCTCATGCTGACATGATCGTGTTCCCGGAGTACACGAACTTCTTTGCCGGGCAGGATATAAGCAGGAACGAACTGTACGAGATGTCAGAAAGCACAGCCTTCATCAATGAAGTGAGGTCTGCAGCAGCAGAGCATAGCATTGGGGTGGTAATAGGAGTTTATGAAAGGGCTGATAAACCAACCGTTCACAGCACTGCATATTTCATAAAGCCTGATGGGAAAATTGGCATAAAGTACAGCAAGACTCACCTTTTTGACGCGTTCGGTTCAAGCGAACTTGAAAGGCTTGTTCCATCAAATGACAAGCCTACTGTATTTGAATTTATGGGATTCAGGTTCGGAATTATGATCTGTTATGAGATAAGGTTTCCAGAGATTGCAAGGAGAATGGCGCTGATGGGGGCAGATGCGCTGGTAGTGCCCAGTGCCTGGTACAGAGGGTTCAACAAGGAGGACCAGTGGGAGACTTTGGTCAAGGCAAGGGCCATGGAGAACACGGTGTACGTCTTGACATCTAACCAGATAGGGAACAGCTTTACCGGAATAACCATGGCCGCAGACCCCGTAGGGATAGTGGTTGCAAGGGCAACGGAGGAAGAGGGCCTTATATATGCAGAGCTTTCAAGGGAAAGGATAGCTAAGGTGAGGAGTGCACTGCCATTATTAAGGCAGAGAAGGCCTGAACTTTACTGAAAAACTAGAACATTGTGACTAGCCTGAGCTCAGGTTCTGGGGATCCAACAATGTTAACATAATACAGCGGACCTGGAGGCCTAACTGTTCTCAGAAATATATGGCCATCCCTTTCCACTATTGACCTTTCTCTTGTAGCATACTTTTCTGTTATCTCAAGCCCCCTGTACGATCTGTACGAAAAGAGAATCGCTCCCGAACCTTTTTTGGTGTTGTTTTCAACAATATCCTTGATCGCAGATTCATAAACGGATGGATTAGAAGAAGCTTCATGCTCCCAAATTATCATGTCAGCTATGAGCATGGCATCACTGAATGACTTTAGCATTTTGCTGTCATCCACAATGCTGCCACTGGATTTTACAACTTCAATGCCTAAATTAGTGCCTGCCATGGTTCCTATGCTCTCCTTTATTTTCTCTACATCTTCATCAGGCCTGACAATAAACACTATACTGTGTTTGTGGCTTAGGTAATCAACAGCAAGCCACGCCCTGTAAAGCCTTGAAAATGGAACGCTCACCGAGCTGTCAAGGATGTACAGGAAGAGCTCAGGCTCATTCATGACGCTCTTTGATCCAAATGGCCTTTCCCACATCTTTACCTTTTTCTGCCTTACCTTGTCAAGGTCAAGGAAGTATGATGCGCCAAAAACTTGGTAACCCTCATAAAATGTATAATAAAATGGAAAAACGCTCACAGGATAATCCCTGTCCTTTATGACCCTGATTTTTCTGGCATTTATCCCAAGCAAATTTTCCGCCTCCAGCCTCATGTATGCATCAACTACAAACTTCAGCACGTTTGAAAGGCCGCTTATGCCCTCATTTATGAGCACAAGAGAGCCGTTCCTTACTTTCACAGACTCATATATGAGCTGAAGCAGGACTCTTTCCGGTTGCTGACCAGTTTCTCCCCAGAGGAAAGCGTCAACCGAATCCAGTATAACAATTTTTCCTTTATCCATTGAGTCGATTATTTCTGAAAACACCTTTTGAGTGCCACCGCTCAACATGTGCACAACCTCCAGGTTGTCCGGCCTCCTGTGCAGAACCCTCTGTGCCTTATTCATAAGCGATTCCTCAGGTTCGTTGTAAGAGATGTACTTGACAGTTCCCGAAGCAAGGGCAGATGCCAGCGCTAGCGTTGTCTTGCCAATGCCTGGCTCCCCTTCCAAAACAGTGACGTATCCTTTAGTTGGAAGTATTTCGGTAGGCGTCCTGTATCTTGGCAGCGACATAATAAATTGCAATCACTATTATAGTATAAAAGGTTTTTATGGATGACTTTCACATTGAATTATTTATTAATAGATAACGTTAATGTTTATCTATGTTCACAGAGGACAGGAGTACTATTAACAGTTCCTTTAATTTTCTCCTTACTTCGCGTGCGCTCAGGAGCGTTTCACTCATACTCATTAACCTTTCCCTGTCAATATACCTTAAAGCGCTCGGTTATGGGCTGATTTTCATAGGAGTTGTGTACTTTTTCATAGTGCTATTCAACGTTATGGTAACACTGGTACTTGGCATTCTGGGTGACAGGATTGGATATGCAAGGACAATGATAGTTGCAGAATCACTGCCACTCCTCGCGATGCTTGGTTTAGCTTTATCCACTAACATCTACATAATAATAATTTCAGCAATGATTGGTGGTATTACAGGATCTCCTGGAGGCATGAGAGGGGCGTTTTCACCGGGCATGACCTCTTACATTGCTAGCAACTGGCCTGAGGAAAAAGAACGTGTGGACAGGCTTTCAAAGATCTATGTAGTGGCTTCTGTGGCATCGATAGGTGGTGCATTGCTACTGGTGACTCACGGCTTCCTCAGCTCATATTACGGTGTTGTTAATGCATTCAGGGTGATTTTCGGGGTATCCTTTGCAATAACCCTGGCATCACTCATATCCTTACTTTTCCTCAAGGAAAGGAAGAGGCCCAGAAAGACCACGAGGGTGATGAAGAAGGAAAGCTTCAGTTACATGCTGAGGGTCATGATACCCAACATGGTTAACAGCGCCGGCACTGCCATAGCCTTTCCGCTCCTTCCCCTCTGGTTTGAGCTCATGTACAGGGTGAATGCCAGCTATGTGGGCATGATATTCACAATCGCATATGCCTTTACGGCAGCCGGCTCATACATATCAGGCAGGTACCTTAACAGGTCCAGGATGAGTGCCCTTGCTGTATCTTCATGGGCAAGGGTACTGCAGGGGGTCATGCTAATAGTTATAGCCTTAACACCTCTCCTCCCTCTTTCCGTTGTACTGTACTCCATAAGGAGCCTAATAGCTGGTGCGGGTACTCCCATGAGAAGCGCCATTGGAGTAAGGGGCATCAGCGGTGAAGACTACGGAACAGCATCAGGGATTCAGGGTGTTTTCACAAGGAGCTCCCAGCTCACTTCGGGCCTTTCTGGTTTTTTGATGGATGAGGCAATTCCCCTCCCACTTGTAACAGGCGGGGTTTTACAGCTGGCAGGTGCGATGATGTTTTACAAATTTATCAGATCATGGGAAACATCGCACGGATTTAAAAATAAATGATTTGCAGATCCTTTCAGAAAATACTGGGAAAGCAACTATTCTAAGGAATAAGGTGGATAAATCCTAATGTTGGCGTCCGATTTTCCAGGGAATTCTAATGTTTGATTATAAGATTTGCCTCCTCTCAGGCATAGGTTCCTATTGCGTATGTTTGCCATATTATTGAAGCCGCAATATCCTAGAATTAACCAATTTTAATCTAAACCCGCGCTAAAGCGTCCATCAACAAGCTTCTCAAAAGTTATAATTGGCTCCTTATTTACAAATCCATGAGCAAGAAAGCTCCGGCATTCATGAAGGAGATGAATTGCGAAGTATATATTTATATACCATTAATGAGAATAACATAATAGAAGAATGCGTCGATCAAATACAGTGCGCATCATTGCAGGAAAGGAAACCAAAGCTAAATTAATTGCTCTCGGAAAGGCATTTGTGAACTGCTGGAACGAAGTTAACACCTTGAGGCTAGAACAGTACAAGAGACACGAGCTTGTCGATTTCGCGAAAACAGAAAAAATCGTTTATGAAAAATATAAGGCTATATTGCACGGGGCAAACGTGGAGCAAGTAACACGAAAGAACATGGGAGCATGGAAATCTTTCTTCACACTAAGTAAAAAGAAGAAAGAAGGGGAATTGCCTAAGTGGATGAAGCCAAAGCCTCCTCACAAAAAGAAAGATGATTTGTTTCTTTTGATTAGAAACGACAGGTACACGATTGAAGGAAACGAAATATACATCATGGATTTCAAACTGAGGCTAAAGTTCAATGGTAAGCTCAAGTGGGTTGGCAAGCAGGGAACCCTTGAAATATATTACGATAACGTAAGGAAGAAGTGGTACGCAAGGATTCCTATGACTATTAAATTGGATAATAAACCAAGGGGTAAAATGAAAGCAGGCATAGATCTTGGCATTGCAAACCTTGCAACTGTTGCTGTTGAAGATGGTTCATGGGTGCTCTTCAAGGGCGGTTCAGTGCTATCTGAATTTAAGAAGATAACAAAGCGCATCTCAAAGGAAAAGAAGAAGCTTTCAAGACACGGCCTTAAAACAAGCAGAAAGCTTGAAATGCTGTACAATAGGCGTGCTGCCCTGCTAAAGAATGCTAGAGAGGGTCTTGCTAGGGAAGTTGTAGAGTCCTTATATGACAAAGGTGTAGGAGAAATAGACATTGGCTATCCAAAGGGCATAGCCCAGGGTAAAGGAAATGAAAGGAATTCAAACTTTTGGAACTATTCATCAATAATAACGCGAGTTAAGCAGGTTGGCAAGGAATACGGCATTAAAGTCAAGCCTGTGTTATACTGCTGGCAGAGCGGGGTGGGTAACTGCTAGCAATGGGGATGAATACGACAAGCCACAAATCGGTGATCAGTCTTAAAAGAACCAAATTAGGCTGCGAAAAAATCAGCCATTAATCTCTCGAATTTATATGATCTTTGCAATCATAAATGAGGTTCATTTATTGATTTTAGCCCTTCTTCTTGGGTATATAGTTAAGGGTAAATGCTGAAATAAACGCAGTAATTAGTGAAAAAGCGAGGGCCGTAAGGAATATGTACCTGAAAGCTATTGGTCCCGCTTCTGTGAACATCGTCGCACCTGGTAGCTTTAGCGAATATATAGCATAGTATTTGTATGTTGTCATAAACGTTGCCGCAAGCACAGGTCCAATCGAGGAACCGAGGTACCTTACCATCGTGTTGAACCCGAGCCCCACTGCCACGTTTTCAGCCGGCATGGAAACAGCTATCATGTTAACTATCGGTATCATGAGTGAAACAACCCCTACACCTGCTATGAAAGAATCAATCACTAGCAGTGTAGGACTGGAGCGCTCAAAGGCAAGCAGCCAGAAACCAACAGCAGAAACTATTGAGCCGTAGAACAGCACAGGCTTCGGGCCAAGACCGGTCGTTGCTGAGCCCACAAGGGGGGCAATGAATATCATCGCAAGTGTGGCAGGAAGGAGGGTCAGTGCCGCGCTTATTACAGAAAGCCCAAGGCCGTATGGAGGCACCTCCTCAGCATAATAGATCACGCCAAGAAACAGGGAGAACATTGAAACCCCGGAAAACAGGCCAGCCAGGTTAGCTACCATCACGTTTCTCCTTTTCAGAATGCTCAACGAAATGAGCGGGTTTCTGCTCCTGCCAGCGTAGGCCACAAATGCAAAAAACATGGCTATCCCCGATAAAAGGAAGGCAGCCTGCTCGGCTGAAAACCATCCCTTGTATGGTGTTTCTGTAAGGTAAATTAGGACAAGCGCTGTTCCTGAAGCAAGAAGGGCAGTGCTTACATAGTCAATGCCCTCCTTTTCAATTGGCTTTATGTTCTTCAGTACAAGCCAAGCAAGGACCAGGAGAGATGCAGCAAGTACAAAGCCAATGTGAAACATTGCCCTCCAGCCCATGTACTCCTCGATGTAGGCTCCCGCTATCATGCCAACGGTCATGCCAATTGCAACCATGGCGCTTATTATGCCCTGGGCTGTTGCCACCATTTCCTTTGGGAATATGTCGGTTATTATTGCCAGGCTAAGAGGGAACAGTGAAAAACCAATTCCCTGCACAGCCCTGATCCCTATCAGGAAGTACACGTTAGGGGAAAAGCCAGCAAGGAGGACAGCTATAGTGTAAATGGAAAGCGATGCTATGTACAGCCTTTTCTTACCGTGAATGTCCCCAAGCTTTCCAAAGAGGGGCGCTACGGCAGCTCCTACCACAAGGTATATCGAAAGTATCCATGCTGCCTGCTCGTTGGTTGCTGAAAGAGCGGATTCAATGTGAGGCAGTGAAGGTATAACCATGGCTTCAACGTACATGGTAAGCATTGTAACTGTGGTTAGAACTCCAAGAATGAGGTAAGGCCTGCCTCCCCCGGAGTTCAAGCAGCCTACTTCCTCCTTCTGCCCAAGAAGACCATCACGGCAAGCAGAACTATTACTACAGCCGCAATTATCAGTACCGTTGAGTTCGAGCCGTCAAACAGAGAAAATGCGGGCGATACCCTAATTGGCACTTCAATTATCTGGTGCATTTGCTGCATCGTTGGCTCCTGGTACCATGAAATGAGAACTGGCAGGTAATATACGCCCGGCTTAAGTCCAGAGCTGACGCTTACAACGTATGTGGCATTTGATATCTGACCTGGGAGCATGTTCCCAAGCGTGCTGTTTATCGATTCTGCAGCAATAATCGGGTTCTCACTGGAAGGAGCATAGGGTGTGAAAACAGGATTGAAAAGCATGGTGGCTGTAACAAACTTGGCTTCTGCGTTGCCGCTGTTTTCAACCTGGACCGAGACATAGGTTCCTGAAGAACCTGGGTTCATCGTGGCGTAGGATTCAGACGACAGGGTGAAATTGGCAGATGGCATCACTTCAATTGGAACTGTCATGTTCCAGCTTCCAGCAGGCGAGCTTACCACAATGGTCGAGCTATATGTTCCAGCTTCATTGCTGTTTATCGAAAACGGAAACGTGAGGTTGATGGGCTGACCAGGAGGCAGATATGCAATGAACGCGCTGTTGGAGCCAGAATAGAGCGGGGCAAGCTGGCCATGGAAGGCTACACTGACGCTCAGGTTCTGGGCCTGGACGTTGCCGTAATTGACGAGAACTGCTTTGAGCTCGCCGGCCCTCTCTCCCGAATAAATTACAGTTGGATAGGTGCTGAAGCCAGCAAGCTTTACGCCGTAGAAGCCGGTAACCGGGAGCGAGTAGTTAACAAGCTGGGAAACCGGTACAACGCCATACGGGCTAATCATGACGTAAGAAGCGCTTACGCTTTCGTTGTAGACCATTACATTTGCCTTGGGGCTGACGTTGAACAGGCCGAACATGGTGATTGTTGTGCCCGGCGTTAATTCAGGAATGAATAGCGTTACGTTGCCCTGACCCCTGGCCGGGGTTATAGGAAAGCCGGGAACTAACTTTAGGCTCACATTGTAAAGCGTAACCGGCCCGATGTACCTCACCTGCACAGTGAGCGGCATGTTATATGCACCAGGATAAGCAGTCAATATGGTTGAATTAAAGCCCCAGTAGGAATTGGCTGCAAAGTACGGGTTCTGCGCAGCGTAGCCAGGCATAATCGGGATTGCAAATATCAACATCAGAGCAAGCACATATAGAGCTCTGTGGTTCATGACCTCAAGATATATCTAATCGTTTTAAAAACATTCTGGCCGAATAAAGTGGAACAGAAAGCTTCTGCCAATAAAAATTGTATGAGCAATGCATGCAGTTTAGGAAAAGGCCAAACGCCCTTGCTAGCTCTTTGTATTGCTGCTATGCAGTTAATGATAATTAATTTCAGGACACTCTTATCGTAAAGTTTTACGTAGACGTAATTATTAAGGCAACATGATGTTTGACATAAGGCCTAAGGAAGTACGATAGAAAAATAATAGAGAGTACTGAAAGAAAAGTTAGTTTGGTTAGCAGTCTAGGGTATGCATGGAGAAGGTAAAACCAATGGTGTTCGGTTAATACTCAAAATGCAGAGAATACCTAAAATTAATAAAGTTCCTTTATAATCCAAATTTTTATTAATGGTAAAATAACATAAAATAGTATGTTATGGAAAGAGAGCCTTTCATTGCAAATTAAATCTTTGAATAGGCTTCTTGAAATCGGCATTGATAAAACGAACGACAAACCTCGCCTTTCAAGGCGGGGTAAAGCTTAAAAATCTCTGAATACTATTTTTCTTTATGGTGCTCTCTTCTGGTCAACTCTTAGAAGATGAGGAGCGGGAGCCGATTACTCCCGCAATACCAGAGGAGGGCATCTACGAAGTCGAAATCAAGAATAAGAGGACAAATGTTGTACGTCTTCTTCCAAACGGTTTTCAGGAAAGGAAGCTCAGAAGGTTAGCGAATATCTCTGCCAAGCTGTTCAACGAAGTCAACTATGAGAGAAGGCAACAATTCTTCCAGCAACATCACGTGGACTTCAAAACAACATGGGACAAATACTATGAGAAATACAAGGATAAACTAGGTGTTAATGCACAAGCAGTCCTTCAGAAGAACAATGAAGCCTGGTCGTCCTTCTTCTCCCTACTGAAGCTGAAGAAAGAAGGAAAACTTCCGCCTCACATAAGAAAAGTGTCCTCGCCGAAGTATTGGAAGGACAGAGAAACAAAGAAGAGAAAGCTAATACTCGTTGTTAGACAAGACAGGTACGTCGTGGACGAACAGAACCACAAACTAGTCCTCAAGGACTTCGACATGGAGATCGATTTTGCATGCAGACTTAAGTGGTACGGTAAACAAAGTAGACTGGAGATATACTATGATGAGACTAGGAATGCTTGGTACGCATCCATCCCAGTTGAGGTAGGTGTTGAGGAAACTAAAACGGGAAAGAAGAGCAAGCATATCGTGAGAGGAGAGAGGAAGAGTATACAAGTTGAATCACCTAAAGGTAACAAAGTCGCATCAATTGACTTAGGTATTAACGTTTTAGCGAGCGTAATAGTAAACGATGGTACTTGGTTGCTCTACAAGGGTGTGAGGACTAAGGAGGACTACTTTTACTTCGGGAAGAGGATAGCACAAGTACAATCCCAAGCAGATAAGACGAAGAATATCAACGAATACGAAGCATATAATGAGCTTAATAGAGAGAAGAGGAGACTTTTCAAGAAAATAACTAGGAGACTCCTTCACTTATACAGGAACTTCGCTTCCCATCTTTTGAAGGAGTTACACGAACTAGGTGTTTCAACTATCTACTTAGGTTATCCTTTTAACATTGCACAAGACAAGGGCAACAAGTTCACATCGAATATGTGGTCTTACCGTAAATTAATGGATGCCATTGAGTTAAAAGCTCAGGAATACGGAATGAAGGTGTTTGAGATTGTTGAGTATAATACATCAAAATACTGTGTTTATCACGATGTGGAAGTCACTAGGAATCCGAGGGGAGTCGTTAGTTGTCCTAAAGGGCATAAACTGCATTCAGATCTAAACGGTGCGTTAAATATACTGAAGAAAGCAGTAAACGTAATAGTTTCAGCAGTAAAGAAGCCTCTGTCTTTCGTCGTAGACCATAACCGAGTAGCACCTTTAATGGGGTGTAACCCTTGAGACCTCAGGGAACCCTCGCCCTTCACAGTAGATCAAAACTTTTATCGATTTTTGTGATGCTTTTGCTATTATACCAGATTTTAAATGCAATCTATGTCCAAAAACTTTAGGCAAGGCTAAGCAAACCATCAAATTGCGCTGATTAACCTAAATTATCCTCATTGTTATGCTATAAAAATAGCGCTTTAAGCCAAAAATAAAGCATGGTTTAAGCTAGTAAAGTTAGTTATCTCATTGTGTTTAAAGTAAAAGCTATCTGAAGATTGTAACGTATACGTTAGAGATTAATGCTTCAATTATTAATAAAAACTTCACATACATACTGAACTGTTACCTTTTCCCTTTTGTAATTCATAAAAACCCATATGTTGTATAAAAGAACTGCAAGGTAGAAGTAAAGCTTCCTTAAGCTGTAAAGCTTTGACGTCGTCTTTGGCAAAAACTGGTTTATCATTCTGTACGAAGTCTCTATGGCCCACCTCTTTCTGAACATCCTTCTTATAGCTTTAGGCTTAAGGTCTGTGTTCGTTGCGAAAACTAAAAGCTCGTTTCTGCCTTTAATAGCTACAATCCTAAAGGTTGCCTGTTCATCTTGCCTTTTTCTCTTGCTGTTCGTTTTGTAAATTAAGTCATCCCCATCTTTGAACTTCCCTTTTGCCCTCATTATGAAATTTATTCCGTTAGCGTTAAGGTAATTTATTATATCAACTGTGTAGTATCCTGAATCTAAAAGCAAAATTTTAACCTTTATACCAAGCTCAAACACTTTGAATAAAAGCCTCCTCACGTGTTCAACCTTACTTTCGTTATTTACAGGCGTAACAGCAACGGTTAACTTTTCATCTCCCATAACGACAGCTGCCGTTGCGAACTGATAAGCCCAGTTAGTGCCGTTTTTATGATTAGTCCCTTTTACGCCTTCAGCTTTAGCATCACCGTAGAACATTATATCGTGCCAGTCCATGGCAACGATTACAGGTTTTCTGAACGCCCCCATTTCTCTTATCTTCTTTAATATTTCTTCATTGTACTTTAGAACTAGCTCTGGGTCCTGCTCTTTTAGGTTGTTCCTTACAGTCTGTCCGCATACATCAATTGATGAAGCAGTCCCCTCAACATAAGAGTTCGTTATTGAGGAAAGAACTATTACTTTCTTTATCGATTCTCTATCTCGAGCCTTTATATTCATAGCCTTGTTGATCGACTCATAAATATATAATAAGTACTTGTTACCAATGTTAGATCGCAGGATGCTGTTTATAGTGTACATAACGTTAAACAGCCATC
>Ga0080006_1246006_pt1 | contig 18446 bp, 13 predicted proteins | sample RS3BMetagenome_FD_69209 | JGI IMG/M metagenome (GOLD analysis project Ga0080006, IMG submission 69209) | Ferric oxide microbial mat and aquatic microbial communities from Rainbow Spring, Yellowstone National Park, USA - RS3B (SPADES... ... | reverse complement strand
AAGCCGGCCATGATCGACTTGGACGTGTAGTCACAGCCGCTCAGACCGATGGACAGCAATATGGTAAGAGCGCAGGCGCACACAATCCCAAAAGCGCGGTTGCCATTCGTTCGCACGCGGCATCCGCCTGCTCCACCGACTTTGGAGCCGGGTGCAAAGGCGCGGCCGGAAAGTACCGTCGCCGCCAAGGGCCAAAGGCGCTGCTCACGAAGCCGGAGCTGGAAAAAACGGCACAAACGAGAGATTCCAAATCGCGAAGTATGAGCACGCAAAGGTTCATGCGAAATTTGACGGAGCCGTGGAGAACCATTCCTGGAAAACATAGCGTCACCGGATACGAGAAGATGCCTACGGTCATAAGTGGGGCTCGCCCGAGAAACGTTATATCGCGATGGCAAGGTGGCGCGCGTAATTGACTCATTTGATAAGGCTTATTGTCTTAATTATTAAGTTTATGACGGATTCGTGCTACAAAGTGTCTACGGCGACAATCCGACTTAGGCCATGACATCTCTTCGCAAGCTCCGTACTCGCGTCGTTCGTGCCATTGCGGTCGTTTCCCTCTTTGCGTGGGCGGGAGCGCTTTTGCTTGCGCAGGGACCTACCCCTGTAGCGGAACATCCATGTGCCGTCGGCGTTCTGCAGGATCCCAGCGGTTGCATCGTGATGCTGGCTCCCGGGCAATCGACGAGCTTGTCTCTTGCTATGGCGGAAAGCACGATGAGGATGCTAACGGCGGAGCAGCTGGATGGGGCCGTCGAACTGCGATTGGCACACGCAGCTTCCAGCGCAGAGGAGTCGTTCGCCAACCAGGCTGGCGTGCACTCGCGCATCTCAGTGCTCCTCGCTTCCGGAGATCGGATCACCCTCACGAATCCTGCGAAGGACGGGACCGCGAAGGTCGTGTTGTCCGCAGGCGCGGAGCGGGCCGCAGACGCGAACTCCGAGTTGGAGCGGGCCGCAGAAAGGGCCTTTGCACATGCTGAGCTATTGCGTATCCAGGACACGCATGATCAGGCCGCCGCGATCAGCGCCTACGACGAGGCAATTGCGAAGTGGCAGAGCGCCGGCAACCAGCCGGAGTATGCGCGCGCACTGATCTGGAAGGCAGATTTCATCGTCAACAACGAGGGCAAGCCGCCGCTGGCGCTGCCTGTCATCGAGCGTGCAACGCCGATGCTGACTGAACTGGATCCGATCGAGGCCGCACACTACTGGCTGGTGATCGCCTTCATTCACGTGGTACGCGGGGACTACGACGTGACACAGGACGCGTATCGCCGTTCGCTGGCGCTCTATGAGGCCGCGGGCGACGGTGCCCACCAGGCCAAGGTTCTCGACAACTCCGCGCGCGTGGAATTGATGGAAGGCCACTCCGACGTAGCGCTCACAGATGAGAGACGCGCGGTCAAACTGGCGGCAGCCGCGGGGGATGCAAGGCGCCTGGCATTTGTGCAGGACGAGTTAGCAGCGATTTACTCTACCGCGGGCGACTCGGAGTCGGCATATCGCGCCTACGGAGAGGCGCTGCAGGCATTGAAACGACTGCCTCCGGAACCACGCATGGAAGCAGCTATCTGGGTCGGTCTTTCCGACCTATACATAACGTTGGGAGATCTCAGCCGCGCGCAGGATTCGCTCGACCAGGCGACAGCGATCTGGAAGACCACAGACTACCCGATCGGCATGACCGATACACTGAACAACTACGGCGATCTGTACCTGGTGAAGGGTTCTCCGCGGGAAGCACGCAACTACTTTGAGCGCGGCCTGGAGTTGGCGAAGCGCATTGATTACGAGCGCGGCAGCATCGCTCTGATGAGCGGTATCGGTGACAGCTATCTTTATGAACACGATGCGGTCCATGCGGAGCATGTGCTGAACAGCGCGCTTGCCAGGGCGAAGAAAGCACAGCAGACCGATAGCGAGATGCAGATCCACTGCCAGCTCGGCGATGTTGCGTTGCTGAAGCACGACGTCACAGGAGCCGCGGAGCAATACGCAACGTGCAACAAGGAGGCCGTAGCCGCGGACGACGTGTACACTCAGATTCGCGCCGAGGGCGGACTCGCCCGCACTGCACTGGAAAGTGGAGCACTCGATGATGGGCAAACTCATTGCGAACGGGCGCTGGGGATGATCGAGGCAACTCGCGGTCAGTTGCGAAATCAGGACCTCAAGACAAGCTTTTTCGCATCGCAACACGCATACTACGATCTCGACATTCAGATCCTGGAGCGGCTCGACCAGGCACATCCAAATGAAGGCTACCAGTGGCAGTCGTTTCTGATTGCCGAGCGGGCGCGGGCTCGCACATTGCTTGATCAGGTTGCTGCAACGAATGGAGAACTTCACGCTGTGGGATCGCAGCCGCTTCTGGCGCAATATGAGGACGTGGAACGGAGGCTGCGCCGGTTCGAGGCATCTGCCGCGCGGCTGCGTGGGCCGCAAGAAAGTCAGGCTTCAGATACAGTACGGGCGGCCATCGCGCGGCTGACCGTTTCCGAACATCAACTGCATCAGGAGATATTGACCGCCGGCGAGGCTGACACTTCGAGCGCACCATCTCATTCGCTGACACTAGAGGTTCTGGAAAACGCTCTGCCGGACCGACGCGCCGCGCTTGTCGAATACTGGAGCGGGGAGAAGGCAAGCTATGCATGGAGCATTACTCCCATGGGCATTCGCAGCTTTCGTCTGCCGCCTGCATCTGAGCTCAACCACCAGTGTTTGGGGTTCCGGAAAGCGCTGCTGGCCGCCGTTTCACCAGACCCGAGCCGGACAGCGGAACAAAGAGCATCGATGCGATTGGCGCAGGAGGAACAGTTGCGGAAGCTCGGCATTCAGCTGTCTCGCAATCTACTACCACGCGGCATGCTGGCCCCTGGGACATCGACAGTGTTCATTGTGGCAGATGGGCCGATCGAATCCATACCGTTTGCAGCATTGCTGGATGGCTTGAAACCACCTCCCCGCGACACCGTATTCCTGAATGAGCCGTCAGCAACAATCTTCTCTATCCTTGAGAGCAATTCCATCACTTCCCATCCCATGCGGCTGGCGGTTTTTGCGTTGGGTGCGACGTCTACCAGTAGCAAGGACGGAGAGACCCAGTCCTCCCTTCAGAGCAATGGGCGAAATCATCCGCAGGATTTCTCCTCGTTGCCGTTTGCCGGAGATGAAGCCATGATGATCCGTGCGACGATGGGAACCGGGGCGACTCAGTTGTTCTCAGGCGCAACAATCGACCAGGCAACCTTGCAAAATTTCAATTGGAACGAATTCAGCATAGGCCACTTTGCGATGCACGCGATCCTGAATCAACAGTATGCCGAACTGTCCGGCCTTGCGCTCGGCCGGGAGCGAAGATCCGGTGCCGGGTCGGGAAACTTCCTGTGGTATGGCGACGTATGTCATCTGCACGCGAAACTGGACATGGTGGTTCTAAGTGCATGCAACACGGCCTTAGGCGAGCAAATACCCGGCGAGGGTTTACGCGGACTCACGCAGGCGTTCTTTGCTGCTGGATCGCAGCGGGTTCTGGGAACCCTGTGGGAGGTCGACGACCAGGCCACCAGCGAGTGGATGAGGCACTTTTATCAATCGCTCAAGAAGACCCACTCTCCCGCAACGGCGCTCCACGATGCTCAGAAAGAAATGGCTACAGACACGCGATGGAGCGCACCCTATTATTGGGCTGGCTTTGTACTTGCCGGGGACTGGCGACCTTTACCGTAGATGACGAAGGGCCAATCCATACCGGAAGTTGACGCGAAAGTTTCCAGGCAGCGTCGTATTACGCGGGAGAGCTTCGCATCGCTGCTTGCTGGATTGGGTGACACCCCGCTGGAAGGATCCCACTACGAGCAGCTTCGTGCCAAGCTCATTTTTTTCTTTTCCCGAAGGCTGCTTGCTTTTCCGGAAGACCTCGCCGATGAAGTTCTGGATAGGCTTGCCTACCGGATATCGCAGCATACTGAGATCGCTTCAGCCGAAGCTTTCGCACTGGGGATTGCGAGACATGTCGCTCAGGAGCAGAGCGGCAGGAAAGATCAGGCTCAAAATGTCGATCCCAGTTTTTTCGATAACGTTTCGGCGCCAACAGTCACTCCGAGTAAGGAGGAAGAGATTGTTCGCATGGAGCAGTGTTTGAAAAAACTGCCTTCTTCCGAGGCGCGTCTACTTAGAGGCTACTACTGCGCGACCGGGAACAATCAGATCAAAGCCCGTAAGAGTCTGGCCGAAAAATTGGGCCTTTCACCGATTGCGTTGCGGCAGCGGGTATTTCTCGCCCGGCAACGGCTGCGGAAATGCATGACGACGGCTCAAGATAAGAACAGAAAATAGGAGAGGCGTTCTTCCAGCGAAGGCCATTGAATGGAATGAATACGGATCAACAGCAATTACGCGATTACCTGCTTGGCCGATTGCCGGAGGATCTGGCAACCGAGTTGGACACGCGCCTATTTACCAGCGACGAGTTGAACCGTGAACTTCAGAATGAGCAGGATTCGCTCATTGAGGATTTCGTGTACAGCCGGCTGACGTCAGTGGACGACGCGGCTTTTCAAGCGCAGTGTGCGCGATCTCCGATGCTCCAGGAAAAGGTGAGGTCTTTTCGCATTTTCCTGTCTGCACTCGAGAGGCAGTCCGATTCAGAATCGTCGCCTCTAATCCTCCACTACCGCCAATTTCTCAGCCTCCTCTCACCTGCGCTAGCACTTCTGCTTTGTCTCGCGAGTTTTCTATACACACGAGAGCTTCGCAGGAACGCGATCCTAAACTCTCAACTTCTGGCGTCTTCACGTGCGCACGGATCGAACGCGTCGTCCGACGAAGAGCGACGCTCCACTGTTATTGCCTTTCTGTCGGCAAATGTTCCACGAGGCCCATCTTCTGCGCCAGAAATTAGAGTCCCGGTAACATCCCGCTTGCTTGAACTACAGGTCGAATTACAGCCTTCCCCCTCCGAAGAAACCGATTGGGACGTAGAAGTGCTGCACAACACCGAAGTCATCTGGAAGTCTGCTCATGTTCCCTTGCATCGAATTGGACCGGAAGCCTTTCTCTCATTACTGATTGATACAGAATCCATCCGCACTGGCTCATACGTCATTCGATATTCGCCGCACTCAGATCAGGGAGCAGCCCAATTCCGATCATTCCATTTAGTGAAATAATGTTAGAACTTACGCAGAATGGCAAATAAACGGCAAATGCACTCTATTTTTCGCTCCCAAATTGTCCACTTTACTCTTGGATTGCCTGTTTTGCGTAAGTCCTATTTCTAATAGGTCTCTAACCTGGGCAACGCGGCCCCGACCAACCCGCTGAGCTCGACGGACACCCGGGATGCGCGTTGCAAAACAGGGACTTCTGCGCCAGTGCATACGGGCCAGTGGTTACGGTCTGGAAGTACGGACACTCCCCTGGCTTCATTTTGCGCGGCGGGGGTGCTGGATACATCGCGGCATCCAGCTCGCCGAGGCTCTGGTAGTGTCCCCCGGAACTCTTGGCGAGGAAGTTGGCCTTGGCGGCTCCGGTGGGTACGCCATCCGCGGCGGCGCGGCGCAGGTATTGAATCGCCAGTGGGCGGTTGTGGGGCACGCCGTTGGCGAATTCATAGTCCAGGCCCAGCCGTAACTCCGCCATCCCCTGGTGCTGAGCGGCGGCGGCCTTGAAAAGCTCGATCGCCCGGGCCTGATCGCGCGGCACATTATTCCTGCCGTCCTCAAGCTCAATGCCCAGGGCAAGCTGCGCCGCGCCGTTGCCCTGCTTCGCGGATATTCCAAGCCAGTAGGCGCCTTTTTGCGGCCAGTCGTTTTCGGCGATTCTGTGGGTCAGATAATATTCTCCGAGGACATACTGGGCGCGGTCATAGCCCATCTCGGCGGACTTCCTGATATACGCGAGTTGCTGGCCCAATTGGTGTCTGCCCAATGCCTGATTCGCCAACTCGTAGACCTGTTCGGCCGTTGCTCCCGGCGGTATGGTCACGGGCACCTCGCAGATGTCTGTCGCTGTTGTGCCGCAGGCCCGTTGATAGGGCTGCGGTCGCACCGGGATGATGTAGCGGCCGCCGTCCTGCTGCTGAACAGGAGGGTAGTTGACGCCATTCTGTGAGGTGGCGAGCATGGTGAAGGTGATGGGGGTGGTGATGGTAATCGCGGGGAGTGCGGCGCCGGGATTGTCGACGGGAGTATCGGCCGCGCCGACGGGGAGCGCGGCGCAAAGGAGCATCAGGGATGTAGTTGGTAGCGGTCGCATAGGATTCTTTCAAACGGATCTATGATGCTACCGGATCGAAAGCGCGTCAAGTGATTCCCTTAAGACTGACTTACGCATAAAGGCCAAACAAAATGCGTCCGCGCAGCAGGAAGCAAACCGCAGCCGCCGGGTGCCTCGCACTTGGATGATGTCATGGCCTGTCCGCAGACATTCATCGTCGTCTGGATCGAGGCATGACGCATGAGTTCCTGTTGCAACTCCATCGGCGTTCCTGCCTCGTCCAGCCAGGAACGATAGGTGTGGCGGAAGGTATGTGACCCAATAGAACTGTACTTCCCAGCTGAACTCGACGCTCTTTATGGATCGGCAAACGAGCGCCATTCAATGTCGCACGATCTTGGGGACACCGGACGCCCAAACTAACACCACACTTCGGGCACTCCACCAAACACCATCCGGCAGGCCGAATGTGATGCTTCTGAACCTCGGTCGTCTGATATGGTCTGTTCGTCAGAGGGCTTGCGAAGACCCAGCCTTCTTCCGTTGGCGTGGCCTTCTTGCTCCATTCGAGCAGAACCTCTACCCTATCTTCCAAGTTCGGTGGTGAAGTCGTTTCCGTTGAGAGTCCTATTCTCTAAGAACCAGCTGCCACGACCTTTTGGGAACCTGCTGTAAAAACGCCTCTTTTTGAGAGTGGAATCCAGTTCAATCAAGCATCAACCCACTAAATTGCGTTGGGGCGACGACGAGGCTGTCGTCATCCAGCCACCTTTGGAAACCACCTGCCCGAGCCGCGAATCTCCTGAACCATACCAACACAACGGCCGTGGGCACGGTTCTTTCTCCGGCGCTTGGGGAACCGCTCTCCGCCGAAGCTGCCCGGCGTGTGGAACTAGAGCCTGTTATGTCCTTTGCACCTTAGTAGATTCTTTGCTGGCGTGGTTTTTCTGTCCAGCATGGAGGGATGGGCAAGGGAGCTGGAAGGTCTTATTTGACGGATGTTTTGGATGAGGAGTGGGCGTTCGTGTTGCCGTATCTTCTGTTGAGCCGTGAGGACAACCGGAGCCGTCAACACAGTCTTCGAGCGTTGTTCAACGGCATTCGGTATATCGTCAAGACGGGAAATCAGTGGCGTCTGATGCCTCACGATCTGCCGCCGTGGCAGGCGGTACACCAGCAGATGCGGCGCTGGATGGCGGCGGGATGCTTCGAGCTTCTGGTTCAGGACGTGCAGTCGCTGTTGCGTGAGTTCGCCGGACGCAAGGGGCAGCCGACGGCGATCTGTCTGGACAGCCGGACGTTGCAATCTACCCCGGAGTCGGGCGCACGAGCCGGTTATGACGGGGCCAAGCGAAGGAAGGGATCGAAGGTCCACATCGCGGTCGATACGCTGGGTCACCTGATGGCGCTCACCGTCACAGCCGCCGACGAGGGCGATCGAGCGCAGGTCGCCGCTCTGGCCCAGCAGGTCCAACAGGTAACCGGCGATTCCGTCGATCTGGCCTATGTGGATCAGGGTTACACCGGCGAGAACGCCGCCCAGGCTGCCGCCAAGCACGGCATCCGGTTGGAAGTCGTCAAGCACCCGATGGCAAAACGCGGCTTCGTCCTGCTGCCCCGCCGCTGGGTCGTAGAACGCAGTTTCGCCTGGGCCGCACGCTTCCGACGCCTCGCACGCGACTACGAACGACTCGACACGACCCTCAAAGGCTTGCACTGCCTCTCCTTCCCCTGCATCATGCTCGCTCGAATCTTCCATATCCTCACCCCAACGTCATAACAGCCTCTATCTGGCTGCCATTTGGCTGCCAACAAGCGACAAAATCGGGCAAAATGCTGCGGTTTTGAGGCACATCGTCCGACGGAAACGCCCATATTCGTCAACAACTTAGATTGGATAACCAAAACTGCAAAACCTTTATGCGTCGGTTCGATCCCGACCCGCGCCTCCAATCCTTCTCAACAACTTGCACTCAAGAGGTTTTCGGTCTGGCTGCCTTCGTGCTGCCAAAATGACCGCAAGTGATCAGCAGGAATGAAAGAGTGCTCCTGCTCGTATCGCTCCACCAGCAGGGGCAGCACTTCAATTGCTTCCATCGCCGAGGGAGACGGATTCTTTAAAGCGTCGGTCAAAAGAGCGCGTGTACTATGCATTCACCCAAAATCTTCCACGCTACGCGCACTTGATAAACTCACCTGACGATGATGAATCCGTGGCTTATCTCCATTCCGGTCGCTTATCTTCTGGGCTCGATTCCATTCGGCTACATCCTCGTCAAGTTTTTTCTCCATAAAGATATCCGCTCCACCGGCAGCGGCAATATAGGCGCCACAAACGTAGTCCGTTCCGGAGCGAAGGGCCTCGGCATCGCCACCCTCCTGCTCGACTGCGCCAAAGCCTTCCTCGCCGTCAAAATCGCCCAGCATTTCGCTCCCGGCAACTACGATCTCGCCGTCACCGCTGCCGTCGCAGCCATCCTCGGCCACGTCTATCCCGTCTGGCTCCGCTTTCGCGGCGGCAAAGGCGTCGCGAGCGCGCTAGGCGTTTTTCTCGCCCTCACTCCTCCCGCCGCAGGTTGTATCTTCGCCGTCTTCCTGGTGGTCTTCCTGCTCACCCGCTACGTCTCGCTCGCTTCGATCATCGGCGCCGCCACCTTTCCTCTCTTCGGCCTCCACTTCGTTTCCATTCGAACTCCCATCGTCCTGACCGGCTTCTTATTCATTCCCCTGCTTATCATCTTCAAACACGCCGCCAACATCCGTCGCCTGCTCGCCGGAACAGAAAACCGCTTCGGCGCGAAGAAGGTGGCCCAATGAGCCGCATCAGCATCCTCGGTGCCGGCGCCTGGGGAACAGCACTCGCCCTGTCGCTCGCCCGCCGCGGCGGACACGACCTCTGCCTCTGGTCCCACTCCGCGGAGCTCGCCGCTCAACTAACCAGCACAGGCGAAAACCTGCCGTATCTGCCCGGCTTCACGCTTCCGGCCGACATCCACGTGACCTCCGATCTTCGAAGTGCGATCCTCGATGCCAACATCCTCCTGTGCGTAACCCCGGCCCAGCACCTGCGCGGCATCATCGCCCGCATCGCGCCTCTACTCACAGGGGACCAGATCGTCGTCAGCGCCAGCAAGGGCATCGAGGAGATCACCTTCCTGCGCATGTCGCAAGTCGTCGCATCCGTAACTCGGAACCCTTTCGCCGTACTGAGCGGTCCATCATTCGCCCACGAGGTCGCCGCGGGCGTTCCCACGGCCATCGTCGCCGCCTCACAGCAATCAGACACCGCGCAGGCCATACGCGGCGAGCTTGCCTCCGAAAGCGTGCGCGTCTACACCAATGACGACGTAATCGGCGTCGAGCTTGGCGGCTCCCTGAAGAACGTCATCGCCCTTGCCGCGGGCGTCGTCTCCGGGCTCGACCTCGGCCACAACACCTCCGCGGCGTTGATCACCCGGGGCATCGCCGAAATGACCCGTCTCGCCGTCGCCTGTGGTGGTCGCCGTCAGACCCTCGCCGGGCTCTCCGGGCTGGGCGACCTGGTCCTCACCTGCACCGGCTCGCACTCGCGCAACCGCGCCGTCGGCATCGAGCTTGGCCGAGGGCGCCAGCTTCCAGCCATCATCGCCGGTCTCAACGGAAAGGTAGCCGAAGGCATTCCAAGCACCGCAGCCGCCCTCGGCCTCGCCGCCCGCTACGCCGTCGAGATGCCCATCGCCGAGCAGGTCGACGCCATTCTTCATCGCAACAAAGCTCCCAAAGACGCGATCCGCGAGCTGATGTCCCGCCCCGGACGCGACGAGTAGCCCGGAACAAGTTCGTCGGTCACCGTCTGCGCAACGTCAAATCCGCTATAAGCTTGTCTTCATGCACGATCACAATCACGAACCCGGACACATCCCACCCGCCGACCTTCCCAAGCACCGGACCTACCTCGGATTCCGCCCGCACATCTTCATCGGAGGCCTCGTCCTGATCGCTATCCTATTCATCTACCTCCTCATGTTCATCAACGGCCGGCCCTTGGTCGCGCATCCTCAAGCTGCTCCCGCACCCAGCCAGGCCACCTCGCCGCGATAGCGTCAGCTCCGAGTCGTCATCAGTTCCAGCTTTGCCGCTCACGCGGATGCGGCAAACAGCATCCAACGATGCATGAGCGAGCCAACCTCTACAGCCGACTACCGCAAATATCCCAAGGGGCCGAACTTCCCCCTGATCGTCGTCCTTTTCGTCGTGACCATCTTCGTTGCCTTCATTTGCGCATACTTCGTGCTGCGCGCCGGTGGAAAGAAGATGCTGCCCAAGGTGCCCGACAAACATCCCACCTCGCTGGTCATGCCGCTCAGCCGGCCATCCCAGGGACTCTATCCCGTCCATTGTTAGACTAGGGAAAGCATGGCTTTCTCCCTCTTTGGCAAACGCGACAAACCCGAGCCCCAACCCGATCAACCCGCAACTCCCGTAATCCCTGAGCCTCAACAGGAAAAGCGCGGCTTCTTCGACCGCATGAAGCAGGCGGTCACCCGCACCCGCGAGACCTTCTCAGATTCCATCAGCTCCGTCATAGCCCTCACCCGTGAGGTCGACGAAACCACCCTCACCGGCCTCGAGCCCATCCTCCTCGCCGCCGACCTTGGCGCCCCCACGACGGCCATTGTCCTAGAAAACCTCCGTCAGCGCGCCCTCCGTACCGGCATCCAGGGCGGCGACGAACTCAAGCAACTCCTCAAAGCCGAGCTCAAGCAGATCCTCGACAGCGTCGCGACTGAGAGCGACGCGGCCCGGTCTGTCACTCATCCCGCCACACCGCCCGAACTCATCATGATGGTCGGTGTCAACGGCACCGGCAAGACCACTACCACCGGCAAGCTCGCCGCCTTCTTCACCAATCAGGGCCGCACTGTCCTGCTCTGCGCCGCCGACACGTTTCGCGCCGCAGCTATCGAGCAGCTCGAAGTCTGGGCGCAGCGCTCCGGCGTCCAGATCATCAAGACCAAACAAGGCGGCGACCCCTCCGCCGCGCTCTACGACGCCTGCACCGCCGCCAAAGCTCGCGGCACCCAGGTCCTCATCGTCGACACCGCCGGCCGCCTCCACACCAAGACCGACCTGATGAAGGAGCTCGACAAAATGCGCCGCACCGCCGAAAAACTCATCCCCGGTGCGCCCCACCAGACGCTCCTCGTCATGGACGCCACCACCGGTCAAAACGGGCTGACTCAGGCTCGCCTCTTCACCGAAGCCGCCCGCGTCACCGGTATCGTCCTCACCAAGCTCGACGGGACCGCCAAGGGTGGCATCGTCCTCGCCATCGCCACCGAGCTCAAGCTCCCCGTCCTCTACGCAGGCATAGGCGAAAAGCTCGAAGACATCATCCCTTTCAACAGCTCCAGCTTCGTCGACTCCCTCATCGACTGAAGATTTATACAGCAACTCCCTTCGAGCGATCGCAAGCCGAACGACTCAAAGGCCGTTATGGCTGCGCAGCCGCATGCAGCGGAAGATCCCGCGAAGACGAACCGGCCCGAACCTCTCTCGCGGCCGACCGAACCCACTTCGTCTCGGCCACCGACCAGTACTCCAGGCTCCGCGGCGCAACATGCAACATCACATCTTTGCTCTCGCCCGGTGCCAGCGTCACCCGGTCGAATGCCGCAAGGGTCTTAGGCGCAAACTGCACGCCCTGTGGCTGTTCCTTCGGTGCATCCAGGTAGACCTGCGGAACCTCGTCTCCCGCAACTTTCCCCGTATTCTTCACCCGCACCGAAACATCCAGCCCACCATCCGCCGCCTTCGCCACCTTCAGGTCCGAATAAGCAAAGCTCGTATACGACATCCCAAATCCAAACGGAAACAGCGGCTCGATCTTCTCCTTATCGAACCACCGATACCCCTCATTCACACCCTCCGAGTACGTCGTCTTCCCATCCACGCCCTTCGCCGACCGCTCCGGATGCGCCGGGTCGTTCGCCGCATAATCAGTCAACTGCTTGGCCCACGTAAACGGCAGCCGCCCGCCAGGGTTCGTCTTTCCCAGCAGCACGTTCGCCGTAGCCCAGCCGCCCTCATCACCCGGCCACCACATCTGCAGCACGGCCTTCACCTTGCCCAGCCACGGCATCGCCACCGGCTGGCTTACATTCAGCACCACGATCGTATTCGGATTTACCGCGGCAATCTCCTCCACCAGATTGTCCTGATCGCCCGGCAGCCCGAACGCCGGCTTCCCCCGCGTCCATAGAAACACCACCGCGGTATGCGCCTTCTTCGCCGCATCGATCGCCGCCTGATGATCCTTCTCGCGCTGATCCGGCGTCATCCAGTTCAGCCGCACCTGCTCCGGCTGATTCGACGTATCGCTGCTCGCCTCTACCGAAATCCGGTGCGCGCCCGCCGTCAGATGCACTGCACGCCTCACGTTATCCAGCCCATCTGTCGTCGGAAACACATTGTCCTGCGTGGCATATTGCACATCGCCATGCACCGTACCCTTCGCCGCGCCCGTCCGCCCAAGCTCCTTGCCATCCACCGTCATCACACCGCGCGCTCCCAGCACCTGCAGATACAGCCAATAGTCTCCATCATGCGGAACCGTCAGCTCCCCGCTCCACTTCTCCGTCCCGTTCGCCGGCAACGACATCCCATTGCTGTGCGTAAAGTTCAACTCCGCATCCACGCTCGTCTTTCCTGCCTCATCTGTGCGCATCAGCCCCGGCTTGCCATCATGCGTCAGCATCGCCGCCGGTATCGTTGCCCCCGTCATATCATCGGCCACCGCAAACGCCACCTGCGCTCCCGGTGCATCCTTGCGAAGCGCCTCCAGCGGTCCAATCTGCCGCTCCGTCAGCCCCGGTGACCGCTCTCCAAACGTGCCAATCGCATCCACCTGCCCCGCACCTGGCCCGATCATCGCCAGGGACTGTAGCTCCTCCTGCTTCAGCGGAAGCGCTCCGCCCTCATTCTTCAGCAGCACCGCCGAATCCTCGGCCGTCTTCTGAATCACCGCCGCATTTGCCTCGATATCTTGCGGCGTCACATCATGCTTCTGCTTGCCATCCAGATATCCGAATCGATCTATCTCATACAACACCCGCCGCGCCGCCGCCGTAATCGTCGCCTCGCTCACCTCGCCGGAGCTCAGCGCATCGCGCATCGTCTTCATGTCGTTATCCATCGGAAACGCGCCGAGATCCATCCCGCCGGTCCTCGGCTCCTCCGGAATCGTCCCTCCCAGCATCCCAGCCAGGGTCGCCAGATTCGGCTTGCTTGGCGGAGCCGTGCTCTTCGGAGCCGTCTCGAAGAACGTGTGCATCATCGCCGAAAACGGACTCGCCGGATCGATCCTCCCCGGCATCTCCATATCCAACCCTTTGTTGATAAACGACACGCTATGAACTCCGCCCCAGTCCGAAGTCACAAACCCCTTGAAGCCAATCTCGCCCTTCAAAATCGTCTTTAGCGTATCCGCATTCCCGCATGCAAACGGTCCATTGATGTGGTTGTACGAGCACATCACCGACGACACTCCCGCCCCTGCCGCATCGATGAACGGCGCCACATACACCTCATGCAGAGTCTGCTGATCGATAAACACGTTGTACGAATCCGTGTCATACCCCACATAGTGCTTCACCTGCGCCATCACATCCTGCGACTGAATACCGCGTATCTCCGCCGCGCCCATCGCCCCAGTCAGCATAGGGTCTTCGCCAAACGTGTTGTACGCCCGCGCGAAGGTGATGTCCCGGTCGATATTCACGAACGGCTGCAGCGCCACATCGATCCCCAGCGAGCGCTCCTCGCGCCCGATCACCACCCCGTTCTCCTCGGCATCCTTCGCGCTGAACGTCGCCGCCACGCCCATCGTCGCCGTCTCCGCCTGCGACGCCACCCGCGTCAACACTCCCGGAGGCCCATCCGCAAACCGAAGCGACGGGACCCCCAGCCGCGGCACCCCCGGCAGATAACCCGCCTGCGCCTGGCCCTTCGCAGGATCTTCCACCCCGCCTCGAATCAGATCCATCTTCTCTTCAAGTGTCATCTGGCTCAGCAGCTTGTCGATCCGCGCCTCGTTCGCCTTCTCCGCCGGCACCGCCTGCGCCCAGCCGATGCCGCTCATTCCGGCAACACATACAGCCAATCCAACGATCCGCATTCTCGAAAAAACCATAGCCAATCCATCTCCGTAGCAACCCATTCCCGCTTCAGGCCGAAGCAAAGCGGTCACAGAGTCACACTGCACGATATCGCTCTATCCTCAAGCATGTCCAGAACACTGCTGCCTGGTACTGGTCAAGTTCAAATCTGACCAGTACCTGCTGCTGGCACATTCCCTTCGGCGCGCGCCTCACCCGGCGGCGATCTCAAGCCCGCTGCCCTCGATGAAACCCTACCCAACCCGCCTCCAGCGCGAGTATCGTGGTGCTCTATGCGCCCATTCGTCCCCTTCCTCGCCGCGGCAACCCTCCTCACCACCCTTCCCGCCTTCACGCAAATCCCCAACACCCTCACTCCTCAGGAGAAAGCCCTGGGCTGGCGCCTCCTCTTCGACGGAACGACACCCTCAGGCTGGCACAGCGCCCACGGCCCCGACTTTCCCGCTACCGGCTGGGAGATCAAGGACGGCCTCCTCTCCGTTACCGAGCACGGTGGCGAAGAGGGTGGCAACGCCGGCGACATCCTGAGCACGCGCAAGTACGCCAGCTTCGAGCTCTCGGTCGACTTCCGCGTTACCCCCGGCGCTAACTCCGGCATCATGTACTTCGTCGACCCATCCCTTACTCCCGGTCGCGGCGGTCGTGGCTCCGACATCGGTTTCGAGTACCAGATCCTCGACGACGCCCTACACCCCGACGCCAAAAAAGGCCGTGACGGCGACCGCACCGTGGCCTCCCTCTACGACCTCATCCCGGCAGCCAAATCCAAGCCCATCCGGCCCGTAGGCGAGTGGAACACCGCCCGCATCGTCGTCCGCGGAACCCACGGCGAGCACTGGCTCAACGGCGTCAAGGTCCTCGAGTACGACCGCGATACTCCCGCCTTCCGCGCCCTCGTCGCCGCCAGCAAGTTCCACGTCTACCCCCACTTCGGCGAAGCCAGCGACGGCTACCTCCTCCTCCAGGACCACGGCTTTCCCGTCTCCTTCCGCAACATCAAAATCCGCGAGTTCCCACCCACACCACACCAGTAAGCCAACCCGGGAACCCACATAACACCAACACCGTCCGGCGCTGGATGGTCCGAAGGCATCCTCCGGCCGGCCATCGTATCGCCAGTCTGTAATTGCGCCTGCCAATCAGCCGGAGTATGCTGGCCGGCGTTGGGTCCTTAGCTAAGCAGGCCGTCCGCCAGCGACATCGGAGGAGATATCCATGAGACCTTACGCCAGCGTAGATCTTCGCAATGTAGCGATCCTGGGGCATGCCCACAGCGGCAAGACATCTCTCATCTCCGCGATGCTCAAAACTGCCAGCCTAAACGGAGCCTCCGTCCGCGGCGACGACGGAGCCACAGTCCCAGACTATGACGAAGAGGAACTCGCCCGCGGCATGACCATGGCGAACGCCGTCGCCCTGGCAGAGTGGGACGGCGTCAAGGTCAATTTGATCGATACACCTGGGTTCCACATGTTCGTGCATGACGCGCGCGGAGCCATGCTCCCCGCCGAGAGCGCGGTCATTGTGGTGAACGCGCGAACCGGCATCGAGTCGGTCACAGATACCGTTTGGAGCTTCGCCTCCGAGGGTGAGCGCCCACGCGTCATTGTCATCAGCCAGGTTGACCGTCCTGACGCCGATGCACTCACCCGAAGGATCGAACTGCTGGATGCCCTGCGCATCAGGTGGGGCAGACAGGTGGTCCCGGTCCAACTTCCTATCATCGGCGACCAGGGGTTTCGCGGCGTCATCGATCTCATCGGTATGGAGGCTTACTACTACACTCCGGACCATGACGGACGAAGCACTGCGTCCGCTATCCCACCGGAGCTCGAGCTTGAGGCGAGGAAGGAACACGAAGCTCTTGTCGAATTAGTCGCCGAAGGCAAAGACGAACTGATGGAGGAGTTCTTTGCCGTAGGGACCATCCCCCACGACCACCTTGTAGCTGCACTCCATCAGGCAATACGCGAGGACAGGATCTTTCCCGTGCTCTACGTCAGCGGACTCCACAACGTAGGCACGGACCGCCTCCTTCATTTCCTGAAGCTCTACGCTCCCTCTCCAAACGAGGGAACTCCCTTCGCCTTGCGACGGCAGCCGTGGAGCTCTGGAAACGGGTCGTCGGCAGCCCCACGTTCGGACGGCGCGCACGAGATCGTAACCCGGCAGGCGACTGATACAGAGCCCGCGACCCTCTATGTCTACAAGACCATCATCGATCCATTTGCAGGAAGAATCTCATTCTTCAAAGTGATCAGCGGGTGCATCAAACCCGACGCGTCGTTCGAGAACTACGTTCGCGGAGAGATGGAGAAACTGGCCCACCCTGGCATCATGCAGGGTCGTAAGCTGCTCGGCGTCACCGAACTCCATGCGGGTGACCTCGGCGCGGTCGCGAAACTTCGAGTCACCCAGACCGGCGATACGCTTGGCCCCAGGGGTCAACGAGTCTTGGTCGACCCCGTCCCCCGCCCCGAGCCTGTCATGACGTATGCCATCGAACCGAAGTCTCGCTCGGATGAAGACAAACTTGCCCCGGCATTGCACAAGCTCATGGAAGAGGACCTCTTCCTGCACTTCTACCGCGATCCTCAAACCAACGAATTTCTCCTCGCCGGCATGGGACAACTCCACATCGAAGCGGTCGTCTCAAGGCTCAGGCGCAGGTATCACACCGAGGTCAGACTCAAATCCCCACAGGTTCCCTACAGGGAGACAATTCGGGCCAGGGCGGTCGGCCACGGCAGACATAAGAAGCAGAGCGGCGGCCACGGACAGTTTGCCGATTGCAAAATACGCATCGAGCCACTTCCGCGAGGAAGCGGCTTCGAGTTCGTCAACGACATCTTTGGGGGATCCATTCCACGTCAGTTCGTCCCGGCCGTGCAAAAAGGCGTGCAGGAATCGGCAGCCCGGGGATACCTTGCGGGGTATCCAGTCGTTGACTTCCGCGCGACCGTCTTTGACGGCAGTTATCACGACGTAGACTCCAGTGAATTGGCGTTCAAGATAGCCGGTCGGTTGGCGTTTCGCGCCTGCATGGAACAGGCGAAGCCGGCACTGCTCGAACCCGTCATGCGGGTTGAGATTGAGATGCCGGACGAATTTGCCGGCGCCGTAATCGGCGACATCAATGGCCGGAGAAGCCGGGTGCAGAGTACGGAAAGCGCCGGTGGCGGCACGGTCGTACGCGCTCATAGCCCGCTGGCCGAGATGCTCAGCTACGGCACGACCCTTACCTCCTTGACACAGGGCCGTGGAACCTTTCGCATGGAGATGGATCACTATGACTTCGTGCCACAGACCATCTCAGACAAAATCACCGCCGGAGCAAAGCACACCACCAAAGACGACGAGGAAGAGTAGCGGCTCCGCTTGTTCCTGCGAACTGAGACAGGGTGCCACGAGTTCGCCGGCGAGCGCTCTCTCGTCATCGCGACACTTGACACACCCGATATAATGGGAACATAGGCAGAACGAGAGCCCGGCACTCCGCCGGGCTCTTTGCATTGCGGCATCAGACGTTTCAAGTCCGGACCTAAACCGTCTGGTTCGAAGAATTTGCGCAACTTTCACCAGGGGGGGGAGGAAACCATGGCAACGGACGAGATCTTCATGCGGCAGGCACTCAATCTCGCCATTGAAACCGTCGGCCTCGCCTCGCCCAACCCCAACGTAGGCTGCGTCCTCACCCGCACCAGCCCCGGAGGCAATGCCCCCAAAGTCATCGGCGAAGGCGCTCACCGTTACGACGAGCTCGACCACGCCGAGATCGTCGCCCTCAAGCAAGCCGCCGCCCGCGGCTTCAGCACCGCCGGAGCCACCGCCTACGTCACCCTCGAACCCTGCAGTCATCACGGACGCACCCCACCCTGCGCCGACGCCCTCATCGCCGCCGGCATCTCCCGCTGCGTCATAGCAACCCGGGACCCCAATCCGCAAGTCAGCGGTCAGGGCATCGCAAAACTCCGCGCCGCCAACATTGAGGTCACGCTGGGTGTTCTGGAGCAACGAGCCCGCGATCTCAACGACGCCTTCGCCCATTTCATCCAGCAACGA
>Ga0080006_1138569_pt1 | contig 18446 bp, 15 predicted proteins | sample RS3BMetagenome_FD_69209 | JGI IMG/M metagenome (GOLD analysis project Ga0080006, IMG submission 69209) | Ferric oxide microbial mat and aquatic microbial communities from Rainbow Spring, Yellowstone National Park, USA - RS3B (SPADES... ... | reverse complement strand
GTAAGGTAAGATATTATAAGAAAAACTACACTCAAAATCAATTCAAATAATATTAAAGTTATAAGAAGATGATTTTCTAGAAGCCTTCTTCTCCATTCTGGCAAAATTATACTATTTTTTTCCATATTCTTATCTTAATCTCATGAGTTTCCAATATTTAAATATTAATAGACACATCTTTCATCATTTGAAAATTCGAAAAAGCTTTCATTTTTTCATTTAATTCATTTCATTAATATTATTCATCTCATTTATTTTATGGTCAAGATATAATTTATTGTTTTAATGATCAATTTATATTTTTTACAAAAACTATAAATTTTATAAATCAAAATGTATAAATATATATATTTCAATGACTTTTACAAACATATAAGCCCCTCCTCTTTTTTAAATTTAAAGAACATTTGCGATACTTGAGAACATTCTTGGATGTGAATATATCTGTTCTTAAAAAATAGAAATTATGATGTTTCAGTAGGAATGAAGATAGTTGCATATAACATTATAATTTTGATGAATCAAATTCTTTACAGATCAAAAAAAATTATGGATCTTGTGGTATGAGAAAATATTAGACACCCTATTTAATAAATTTATAATTCTATTCCTTACTATTTTCATGGAGATATTTTCTGTATAATAATATTGGTGCATCCGCCTGAACAAGAAGCTCTTTATTGGATATATCGCTGTATTTTGGAATTTGTGATGTCACAACACCCCTGTCCTGTTTTAAAACCACCCTGTTAAATCTCATGAAAATGTAATTTATTAAAGAAGATATAAGAGGTATCTTGATGAATTTTTGATAAAGCCTAACATATAAAATGGTTCTATTTTCATCCTCAGGAACGAAGGCCGCCATCACCCTCAATTTATCACTAATTATATTTTGCCAGTAGTTTGGTAAAATCAACTGCAACCTACCTGTGCATTCATCCTTCTTTATTTCATTTTGTTTTTTTGGTAACTGTCCTCTGTCCACCTCGTTGAAGACCCAAACATTCAACACATCTCCTTCCAATACTACTATTGGACCGTTAACTAATGTTCTGTTACCCCTCCCTATTGTTGTTCTATGAACGAATGGAAGATGTGATACATCAAGCTGATTCTCTATTGCTCTTGTATAATTCACCTCCCATGTTTCCTTAATGGTTGAAAAAGAATAGGAGTTATCAATACCTTCAAGCCACTTGATCTCTTCCTCGGGATTTTTATCACCATACCACATGAATATGAAATTCATAAACTCCTTTACCTTGAAACTTCTTACCATATAATTGGGGTTAATTTTTGCAGATTTACCCAGGGAAGGGATCAAAACTGCAATTCCATTACCATCATATAGAAATCCATGGTAGGGGCATTGAACGCAATCATTCACTATTTTCCCCAGACCCAGGTCTGCGCCTCTATGTGGGCATTTTGCATCAATGGCATGAACTTCATTTTTACTATCTCTCCAGAAAACGATATCAATTCCAAATCGCCTTACCTTTGTTATTCTATTCTTTTTAACCTCTTCAGAACTTAAAACAATATACCATTTATTTTTTAACATTATATAAATCTTATGAGTTCCAATATTTAAATATTATTGGATAATAATCTGACAAATGTCAGATTTATATGTGTATTTTTATTCTAATATCTTATGGATAAGCAAATTTAAAAATATTTTAAAGAATAACGTGAAATTATTGTCTAAAGCTGCTGAAATAAATATTCATTGAAAATGTCTCTTTATTGTATCTGATTCATAAACTGGCTCGTATCCATGCCAGTAATTTGAGTATAAATGCTTGTTGTGAATATGCTTGAATGCCCTAGCCATTCTTGTAAAACTGATAAGGGAACATGATTAATTATGACCTTAACTCCAAAAGGATTTGAACTATTCGAATATCCATCCGTTTGCCATAAGTCTTGTTGCGTAATAATGCAAGAATAAATGTAGATGCAATTTCCTTTTAACAAACATTTCCTCTAACTATTTTATTACTTTTCTAATATGATTATTTTTTTCAAAAATTAAAAGAAAAATTATTACAGAAAATGATATTATTGGAGAAATATTGAATGGAAATGAGTTTGAATTAATTATAAAAAAGATCATGATGAATGAAAATAAGATCGCTGCAATAGGAATTACGAAATTCTTAATGACATTCTTTTTATTTTTAAAATATCCTTTTATTAATTCCAAATTTATCGTATCATGAAAAATAATCCAATTAAAAGATGCAATTGATGTAGTAAGCAAGAATGTGTTTAATGGACCAATCAAAAATAATAAAAATAATGAAATTCCTAAGAAGACAATGAATATGTAATCGACAATTCTATTGAATGCAATTTTTTCTTCAATATGTCTGTGATAAGTTCTTGTTAAAGAAACTGTATAAAGAATTATTATGTTTATAAAACTGTTAATTAAAAGAATTAAAAAAATAAATGTCATATAATTTCCCAGATTTTTTATGATCATAAAAACAGGTATTACTGAATTCACATTCAAAGAATAATTCATATTTTCAAGGAATAAACCTAAAATTAAAGAAGCAATTATAAACACTGTCGCTTCAATTAATGACGATATTAATAACGATTTTGTTACAGTCTTATATGGTTTATCAATCATATCACCAAAACTTATAATTGAACCAAGGCCTGCAAAAATAAGAACAGAAAATATACCGCCTATGAATATAGAATTGAATGATGGAATATTTATTTTAATATTATAATTTAAATTTAATCCAAGATATATTGTTATTGATATTATAAAAATTATTTCTAATATGGCTCCAATAGAGGTATATTTTATAGATAATTTTAGGTTATGTTTTATTAATAGGAAAATAAATGAAGATAATGTAATAAAAATAATAAAATAAAAAATATAATTAATGTTTATTATATATCCAGTAAGTATGAAAGAAATAAATGTAATCAATGAAACTATTGATGAGAAAGAATAAATAAAATATAAATAGATATAAAATTTTTTATATTTATTTTCTTCAAAAAATAAATAATATGCTCCTTTTCCTACTTTTTTGGTTGAGAAATTATAAACTGAATTAAAAAATAAAATAAAAAGTATAAATGCAAAAATAAAAGATAAAAACATTGCATTCCCTGAATAAATATATGCATATGAAATCAAAATGGCAAAATTTACTAGTGGTCCTGCGCCTGAAATAGATGAAAATATTGCCTCTATGCTAGATAATTTATGATTTTTATTTTGCACATTTGTAAAATAAAATTGAATTATTTAAATTTTATTTTATATTCATATCAGTAGAAATTCTTTTAAAAATTAATTTTTTATATTTTTGTGATACTTCTTATTTTTAATGATTAGCGTGATTTGTATTTTCTCATATCATAGGACCCATAATTTTTAGTTCTATTAAGCAATTGACTCAACAGAATTATATTGCTATATGCGCCTATCTTTTACACCTATTATATATATACATCCAAGCATATTACAATCCCCACATCAAAAAATATCTAGATACCTCATTTTTCTGATTCTTAGAGCTTTTTTTCTTGATTTCAGAAGAATTGATTCAATGATTTCTTCTACTTGTATCTATTAATGTTATAAAATCGTTATTTTCAAAAATATATATGTTATAGGTATCATATACAGCATCATTAGCAAACAATAATAATCTTTTAAAAAATAGATCAATGGTAAAGCCATGTTTTAGTCTTTTAAAGGTATTATTTTAACTTTCCAATTTATTGCATAGATATACTTATTTTTCTTTCATATTGTCATCAGTTGGTTTAGAAACCTTTTGAACTCAAATAATCTTTATAATTACCGAACTTATTCCTTCCCAATTTATTAGACCTCTTACAAGTTTTAACTATAAATGAATTTATGGGAAAGTTTTTATCATAAATAATTACTAATTATAACTCTTTTTAATTTTATGCCAGTTATTCATTCTAGGCTTAATAAAATCCTGAAATTTGGAATCTCTCTTAGACCTAGCACATTTTTAATTTCAGGATGATTTATAAAGAAATTTTCAGAAGATCTATAGGATATTCCGTATATCTGAAGAATCAACAAAATATTCACAATCAAAGAATTCGAGACTTTCATTTTTCTACACTCGAAAATATTATTATCTATGAATTCTATTATTAATGGGACATGGTTTGTTTCCATATCCTAAATTAGATTTTATTTAATAAATATATATGACATAGGTCATACATTTTTATGAAAAATGAGACACCCTATATTTTTAACATTAACGAGCTTAAATATACTGCAATATCTTAATCTTATGATTTCAGAATTTACGTTTCTACTTATTACTTCATATTTTATATTTGATTTTATTCTTGTCACAAAGAGTATGATCTTTGGAAATCAAGCTTTAACAATTGAGATCTGCTAACATTATGATGCATAGTATTATTTGTAATATCTCTATTTTTATTTATAGAATCAATTAACATTGAAGATTGCTTTAATAGACAAATTTATTTTGAGTAAATTTCAATTTCAGTTGATTTAGGAAACATTTTTAAGGATACTTTAAAATATTTTTGCTTATAATAATTAAAAAAATGGTAAAATAAAATATATAAGAATAATATTTTGTCAGATTTTTTACAAAAATTTTTAAATAGTAAAACTTTTTAATTATTTTATTATGGAAATAAATGAAGAAACAAAACTAAAAAAAGATTCGCTATCCTTTTGGCACCTTGTATTTTATGCCGTAGTAGTAATGTTCCCTGCAAGCGCATTTGTTATCACTGGTAGTACAGCTATGGTTTATTCTGGATCGGTAGCCCCCCTAGCGTTTTTAATTGCTGGTGCAATTCTATTTTTGGCCATTATAGCAGTTTATTTTTATACTACTAAAGTTGCAAATGCAGGAGGATATTATAAATTTGTTGAAGTTAGTATACCTAATAAATATTTAAGTAAAAGTGTTGGGTTATTGCAAATATTATATTATATATCCATAATGTGGTTTGTAAGCATATTAGGTGGATGGTTATTTTGGGTAAGTCTTGAAACTATATTTAGTATCTCGGTACCTATTTATCTTGTAATAATTATTTCCCTGATTGGTCCTATTGCTTTTCTTTTTATAGGATATCGAACTATAACTGTAAGCGGAAAGTTAGCAATTATTGTAGGTACAACAGAAATGATCATATTTGGTATTATCGCAATTATGCTCATTATTAAAAGTCCATATAATGGTGTGCAATATTTTAATATTTCAAATTCTTGGAATGGTTTTAGTGGTTTCTTTACAGCAGTTATTGTTGGTGGGTTCTTGTCATATTCTGGATATGGTAGCATAGTGTCTTATGGAGAAGAGGCAAAAATGCCTCATAACACCTTAAAAAAAGCAATTGTAACTGCAGCGTTGATTATAATAATATATGAAACCTTTGTAGTTTATTCAGTTGTTTCTGCTGCCGGCCCAACTTTATCTACAGGTTTACAATTTTTTGCACCTGGTTTTTATTATACTAAACAGTATTTTGGAATTGGAATGGTTTTAGTGGCTTTCATAGTAATTTTATTTGATCAGATTATGGCCCCCGTATTTAATGGAAATCAAGCGGCTAGAACAATGTTTGCTTTATCTAGGGATAAAGTTCTTCCAGCTTCATTATCCAAAGTACATCCAAAGTTTAAGAGCCCTTATATGGCTGTCGTAACAGTTTCAATAATTACAATAATAGGTGTTATCTTCTTAATTCTTTTATTGGTATATATATATGGAATAAATGACGGTTTATTTTATGCTTGGTTAATCCCTGGAACTATTTTATCATTGATATGGATGATTTATCATATAATAGTAAACCAAACTCTTGCGGTATTGATGCATAGAATAAAAGAATTTAAAATTATTACTCACTTGATAGGCCCTACAATTGCTTCAGCTTTTTTAATAATAGCCGCATATTATTCTTTTATAGGTCTATCCTGGCCTGTTTCCATAGTATTTATATTGATATCAATATGGATAGTGGGGTCATTAATCTACATATACAGTATAAGAAAAAAAGTAGAAATGGAACAATTAATTGTAAAAACTTAATTTTTTTATTTAAAAATCGTACTTTTTTAAATTATCCAAATGATGTTTTTGTTGAATAATTCAGTTTATTTGAATTGTTAATAAAATATAAAATTATCAAATAGAATATAAAAAATATAATAGAAACAGCACGTTATTCTGTTCTATTCATCACACTAAATTGCTCCATAATGTTTAAATATTGGGAAATTATTCAAAAAACCGATTTAATATGGATAAGCATATGAATATTAAAACTGATATTTTGGTAATAGGTGCAGGTGGTGCTGGTTTCAGAGCTGCAATAGCAGCAGCAGAAAATGGATTGGAAACAGTTTTGGTAAATAAAGGCAAAATTGGAAGAAGTGGGGCTACAGTAATGGCTGATTCAGATTTAACTTTAGATGGAGCCTCCTTAAGGGAACTTGGATTTTTTGGAGAACCAAAAGATTCGAAAGAAAAATTTTTTAATGATATAGTAAATCAGGGTTTCTATCTTAACAATCAAATATTAGTAGAAAAATATGTGCAGAATGCACCTGAAATGATAAAAGAATTAATCGATTGGGGAATAAAAATTGAATCATCTGAAGAAAGAGCAATAGAAACCCCAGGTGCATCTATTTTAGATGCATTATATAATAAAGCTAAAAATGTAGGAGTTAAATTTTATGAAAATGTAATGATTACTGACTTATTAACACATAGGAACAGAGTGATTGGTGCTTTTGGTTTAGATTTATATTCAGGAGAATTTTTAATATTTTTGTCTAAAGCGGTTGTAATTGCAACAGGAGGATGGCACAAGGCTTTTGAACCAAATGCCGGAAGCAGGGAACTCTCAGGTGATGGTATCGCTATGGCAAGCAGAGCAGGAGCTCTTTTGGGGAATATGGAATTTATTACATTTGCTCCAAATTGTATTCTATGGCCAAATAACATGAAAGGAAGTTTATTTACATACATATTACATATGATTACAAAAGGACCGATTTTGAACAATAAAGGAGAAGATATTTTGAAAAAATATGATCCATATATTATTAATAAAGCTATTTCTTCAGAGTGGAATAAATGTGTGATATCTCACATTACGTACAGGGAAATTATGGAAGGTCGGGGATCAGAGCATGGTGGTGTATATTTAACATTACCTAAAGAAAAAATTAATGAAATGGATGAAATCATTAATGAGTATTTTCCAAATTGGAAATATAGGGGTGGAAATTTTTTTGAGCTGAGAACTTTATTATTTAATGGAAAAGGGATAGAAGTTTCTCCGGCTGCTGAGTATTTTGAAGGTGGTATTTATATCGATGATAATTATAAATCTACATTGGATGGATTATATGCTGCCGGCGAAAGTGCCATGAGCCTTTTTGGTGCTAATAGAGTCGTTGCAGCAACAACTGAAATGTTAGTAACAGGATACATAGCTGGCACATCTGCAACAAATTATGCAAAAACAGTAGAAATAATCGATCCTTCTGAAAATCAAATAATTAATATAGAAAAAAATTTACTTAATTTATTAAATTCCAATGGTAAGTATCTTCCACAAGATTTATTATCTGCGGTTAAGGAAAAGTCTTTTCAATATTTAGGACCGATAAGAAATAGTGAACGAATCAAAGAATTTCTAAATTATGTAGCAGAATGGAAATCAAAATTAAAAGAAATCAAGTTACATTCTAACAGAAGGGAATATAATTTAGACCTGATCGAAGCAATAGAACTTAAAAATATAATAGAATTATTAGAGCTGTCCGGTATTTCAGCGCTTAACAGAACAGAAAGCAGAGGAGTTCATTTTAGGGAAGATTTTCCATATACCGATAATATAAATTGGCTAAAAGAGATATTAATTACTAGGTCTGACGGTAATGTGAATATAATGTATAACCCTATAAAAATAACAAAATTAAAGCCGGAAAACAAAATATATTCATATTGGGACATGGTAAGTTTACTTATGAAAAATCACTCAGATGTAACAGGAGGGCATTAAATATGGCAAATGAATTTTTAGAAATTACAATATACAGAGTTTTAGGTAAATTAAAAGAAAATAAATTTGTTACATATAAAATACCTGAAAAGAATATTGAAACGATATTAGATGCTCTAGATTATATCAGACGTAATATAGATAGTAGTTTAGGTTATTATTCACATCAAGCATGTGGAAAAGGTATGTGTGGGACATGTACGGTTAGAGCTAATGGAAAACCTGTGCTTGCTTGTCAAACAAAAATAGAAGATAAAATGATAATAGAACCAGTAAATAAAAATAAAGTAGTTGTTGATTTAGTATCCAAAATATAAAGGTGATAGATATGGTATATAATTGGAAAATCCCAAAAGAAGAATTTGTTCAAAGAATGAAATTAGTTCAAGAAAATATACGGACAATGAATCTGGATGGTTTAGTAATATTTTCTGGATATTTAGAAAGAGAAGGGCATGTTTGTTATTTAACAAACCATCATTCTTCTTTTCCAAATATTATGAGCCATAAAGGGCTTGGATATTCTGCATTAGTTTTACCCTCTGAAGGTCCTGGGATTTTAATTGCACCTTTTGGCTATGAGGATGAAAAGGTAGTTAACATAGATTATGCGAAAACAGGTCCAAATTTAATGACGGAAATGAAATCGGTTTTAGAAGAACTAAATTTTAAGGAAAAAAATATTGGTATTGTAGGAACAGATGTGATACCAGCAGAATATTATTTATATTTATCTAATATTATGAATAAGTCGTTAATAAATGCAGACCATATTTTAGAAAATTTGAGATCAATTAAAAGTGAAAATGAATTAAAAATATTAGAGGAAGCCGCCAAAGTTTCAGATGAAGGGTTAAAAGCAGCAATGGAAAATTCAAAACCAGGTAAAAAAGAAAACGAAATAGCAATAGAAGCGACTAGGGCTGCTATGGAAGCAGGTGCGGATATGGTAGTTAGAGTAAGAATCTCTAGCGGGAAAAAAATAGCATCTTTACGCTGGCCAATGAGTTCAAAAAGAGAATTACAAAATGGAGACTTTGTATATATTGATTTCATTGGTTTTTATGAAAATTATGGATTTGATGTACAGAGGATTACGGTAGTGGGTGGACCTACACCTGAGCAAAAGAAAGTTTTAAACAAAGCCCTTGATGCTGAAAATTGGATAATTGAGCAATTAGTCCCAGGAAAAAAGATTAGACTTGTAAAAGCTACTTCAGAAGGATTTAATATAGATCCTCTTATGCATGGAATTGGATTGGAAATTTGCGAAAATCCTTCCTGTAAAATGTCAGGTGATTCTTTTTTAATTGAAAAAAATATGGTTCTATGTGTAGAGCCTTCTGCAGGAAATAAAGATTTCGGAGACTTAGCTCTAGAAGATATGGTTGAGGTAACATCAGATGGGCCAAAAATATTAAATAAATATGACAGAATCTTATGGGATTAATTATATTTTAAAAATTTAAAATTTCTTTATTACTGGTAGCCTTAAATATGATGGATTATTCTTATTATGAAAAATTTTTTGATGCGCAATTTTATACTTTTTAGTACAACCAAATCTATTAGTGGTATTTAAATTTCTATCATATTTAGGAAAACAACTGCTCGAAATATCTAATCTAATCCTATGACCCTTTAAAAATGTGTTTGCAATGACCCATAAATCTATATTACACTCTGTAATTTTATCTGGTTCCAAATATTCTTCTTTTTCTAAACCCATTCTAAACTTGCATCTCATAATATTTTCTGTAAGATGCATTGAATAACCGTTCGGGTAAACATCAGTAATTTGTGCCCAAAAATCAGTATCTTTTGAAGAAGATGATACGTATAGCCTTAAAAATATATCACCTGCAATTCTTAAATTATATTCAAGGGGTTCTGTTTGATAAACAAGTACATCATTTCTCATTTCTATAGATCTTTGATCGAATGGTCCTTCAGCATCCATATTCAATGGATCATGAACGTGAGATACAGGATTCATTGGATCATAATCATATTCATCATTTTTTTCATTCTTAGGAAGTTTATCATTTAAATTTCCATCCCCAAATAAAGAGTTTGCCCTGCCTTCACTATGTAAATAATAATTAACATATTTCATACCATCCGGAGGCCATTTTTCTTCATTAAACCATTTGTTTTCACCCATAATAAATATTTCAACTGGGTGGTTATTTATTAAATCTATATTTTTATTTTTTAAATATTTATCGAACCAATTTAACTCTATTTTCCTCAAATCTAAAAATGCTTTAAGACCAAAATCAATTTGCCAATTATTATTTGTATTAACTTTATGAGGCCAAGGTCCTATTATTAATTTTTGAAAATATAATTTTTCATTATAATCTTTATTATGCGTTATACTATAGTAATTTTTGTGTGTCCCTATGATATCATCATCATACCATCCAGATATGTGCAATACAGGAATTTTTATTTTTTCTAGTTTGTCTTGATAAAATGTTTCTTTCCAATAATCATCTAAAATATAATGTTCAATCCAGTCCTTCCAAATTTTGGAATTCCAACCAAATAATTTATCCATTTTCTTTAATGGAAGATATTTTAACAGTTTTTCCGTATTATATATACTAGTAGGCGTGTTTATTTTTCCCTCGACCATTGCTAGCCATTCTGCCATCCATAAGACCAAAGCACCATTTTGATATGGTACATTATAAACAGGATCAGGAAGAGATACAATAGTTATCATTGTTTTTAATCCAGGTGGGTTAAGAATGGCCGTTTTCCATTGATTCCATCCTGAGTATGACGCTCCGATTGTCCCTATACTGCCATTTGACCACTTTTGATTTATAATCCATTTAATAGTGTCATATCCATCCTCTCCGTCATTTTTAAATGGATAAAAAATACCATCCGATCCATTTTTTCCTCTACAATTTTGAATTATAAAAACATAACCTCTCTCGGCAAAAAACCTTGCATCATTTATAAATTTTTCAAAATAACCTGAAACTGTTAAATACGGAGTTCTTAAAAGTATACTAGGCAGTTTTTGATTTATAACGGGTTTAACAATTATTGAGCTTAAATTTACTCCATCTCTCATAGGTATTTTTACATCAAATTCTTCTGTTAACCTCTTATAAACCATATTTAAAAATAAGTAAAATTTTTATTTAAATGTTTTGAATAATTGTTGGACATAATATACAAAAACTTAATAAATCATTTATTTTATTATAAATCATGAATGAACAATCATCACATTCCGATTTTCTTTCTATAATAAATGCGAACATCTTTACATCTAAAAATAAGGAAGTAATTAAAAATGGAATAATAATAATTGAAAATGGTAAGATTAAAGAAATTGGGAAACAAAATGGTATAAATATTCCAGAAAACTCAAAAATCATTGATGCTAAAAACAAATATGTTTTACCTGGTTTAATCGATTCTCATTTACATATAGATGGTTTCAAAACAGGCGATACACTTAAGGAATCATTATTAACCCCTATAGGTGTAAGATTTGCAAGGGGAATAAAAGATCTAGAACGTTTAATCAATGCAGGTTTTACTTCTATTGTTGATGCAGGTGGAATAATTGGTCTCCAACTAAGGGATGCTGTTAATGAAAATACAATATTCGGGCCTAGGATTTTTGCAGCAGGATATTTTTTAACACCTACTTTTGGTCATGGTGATATTCATTATTTGCCTACAGAGTATGTTGATGTCCGAACCAGCAAATTTATGAATACACAGGAAATGACAAGCATATTGTGTGATGGAGAAGAAGAATGTAGAAAAGCTGCTAGGTACGCATTGAGAGAAAATCCTGATTTTATCAAGGTAATGGCTACAGGTGGTGTTTTGTCCCAGAAGGATAGGCCTGAATATAGGGGATTTACTTTAAAAGAATTGAAAGCCATAGTAGATGAAGCAAAAGCAACAAATAGATTTGTCCATGCACATGCTCAAGGTAAAGAAGGAATTCTAAACAGTATAAAGTCAGGGGTGAAGATAATAGCACATGGTATATATATAGATGATGCAGCATCTAATTTAGCAAAGGAAAATAGTACAATTTTAATTCCTACTTTCTCAATATTATACAACATTGTTAAAAATGATAGTAATATCATTTTACCTGAATGGGCATTAAAAAAGGCAGAAGAGATATATGATATAAGTATAGAAAATATAAAAAAAGCAAAAAGGATTGGAGTGAAATTAGCAACAGGTACAGATTTTTCCGGTGCAAATTTTTGTCCCCACGGTAAAAATGCCCTGGAATTAAAATTATTTGTAAAAAATTTAGGAATGACGCCTTCAGAAGCGATTATCTCAGCTACAAGAATTGCTTCAGAAGCTACGGGACAAAGTAAATATATAGGGACATTAGAAAAAGAAAAATTAGCTGATTTAATAATTCTTAAAGAGAATCCCATTGAAAATATAGATATATTGTTAGATTCAAATAATATAGAAATTGTTATAAAAAATGGTAAAATTATAAAATTTTTAAATTGATTTTTTAAAAAAATAATAAATAAATTTATGTTTTATTCAAATAAAAGAAAAATAATTGGGTAGCACTATTAGTTATTGAATTCATTTCATATTGCATTCCTTGAATTGATGGAGAAATCACGTAGATGCCATTTTCCTGATAAGTATATACATATAAAGTAAGGTTTATTGCAATTTGTTCTGCATCATCAAAGTAATTTAATGCTTCGCTTATGTTAGAACTAGATTCAGCTTTTACAATATAATTTTGTAAAGAATGCCATTGGTCAGCTTCCGATGTATAATTCCACTGAATTAAATTGGCAGAAGTTATTCCGTCAACTGGAGGATAAAAACCACCTAAACTACCTGCTAGATACCAGAAATTAAAGGTAGCAGTAGGATAATTCCAAGGAGGGTTCCAATCCATCCACCATATGGGCATTGGATTTTCTCCTGGCATTCCATAGCCAATAATTGTAGAAAATGATAAGTAAAGAGGTGATATAATTATGTTCGGATCAATACTATGTAAATTTTGTGCCCACATACCAACAGCTGCATAGTCTGTAGTATCTCCAGATGGTACAATGATTGGGATATTAACAGAAATATTATAAAAACCAGATTCTTCCAAAAATTGCTTAGCCAATGTTAAATTGAACTGTGGAAGATTCTTTATTTCATTTGGAGGGATATATCCTGGCATGCCCTTAGGAATTAAGCCAGCATAGTTAAAACCGAAATTAATATGGTAAACAGAATTTCCCAAAAGATTGTCAATATAATTTGTGTAATTGAAGGAATATGCGAAGGCTTTCCTAACGTACAAATTTGCAAAGTAATTATAAGGTAAATTATATTGAGAACCTAAAGAATGCAATAGTGTCATATTTATATCAAAGTTAAATGCAAATAAGTTTATGTGTTCTGTTTGATATGAAACAATATTAATTTTTCCTTGGGATTGCATATCAAGAATTGATGAAAATGCATAACTTGGAAGATGAGTAACAATATCTGCTTCTCCACTTTTGATCATCATAATCGCAGTTTCAGTATCTTTTACCCAGGTTATTATAATTTTGTCTTTTACTGGTGCATTATATCCAAATACTCCAGGTATAGGTATAAAATTAGGGTTAGGAACAAGCAAAATAGACTGTCCTTGGAGATAACTGCCTACCATATAGGGTCCTGAACCCATAGGATTCCATCTTATATATTCATTATAATCTTGCTGATTTCCATACTGTGTATAATTTAAAAATCCTGTAGGAGTGAAAGTTATTCCAGCTCCATGTTGAATAAGCCAGTTCCAATCCATTATTTGAACACCCCAGAGGGATGCTAAATAACTTAGAAATGCAGGATCTGGGAATAATAAATGAAACGTGACTGTTTGAGTTGCATTATTGTAGGTTATAGCCTTTGTAATATTTTGATATAATGCAGTCCCATTAGTAAATAGGCCAGGTGCAAAACCCCCACCTGGTAAAAGATCTTGTGCAATTAAATATCCATTCGTACCTGGTACTCCTTGAGTAAATAATAAATCTCTCACGAAACTTACATAAACATCCCAAGCCGTAAGCACATCTCCGTTCGAGAATTTTAATCCCTGTCTTATTGGGAAGGTATAATTAAGCCCATTGTTAGATTCTAGTCCATTTTGAATTGTTGGAACCTGTGAAGCTACAACTGGTACAAGATTAAATGTTGATTGATTATATTGAATTAATGGTTCATAAACATTTTGTATTACTTCTAAATCTACAGTAGAAGGAGCTATGGCAGGATCGAATGAAAAAGGTCCCCCCGGCACTACCTCTACATCGTTTATAACAGTGTTATTAGAAACGGCCTTATTTTGTATTGAAATATTTACATTTTGATTAGGTGAAGAAACATAAACCGTTGAAATATATGAAGAGAATTGAAAATCGGTTGAATTAATAACTCGATTATAATATGCTAATGGCAAATAATCCGTATTATTTGAGTTTACTGTAATTAAATCATTCGAAAATGGAGTTTCATTGTATGTAATGATGGTTAAATTCACAGGATAAAATCCTGTTTGATTAAAGACATTTGTAAAAATTGTAGATATATAGGTTCCTGAAGATATGTTATAATATACTGGTTCCACAGTTGTTTTTCCATTTCCAAAATTAATTTTATAATATCCCAGAGACCAATTTGCTGCACTAGGTGGTTGGGCATAAGATGCAATAAAAATGGCCTTTTCATTTATATTGAATATGGGAGCTCTCGAATTTAATGTTTTATTAAAAAGTATAACTGGTTGAGTAATTTTGGATGCAATCGCAGAGGATATTGAAGGAGAAATTACAGTAATTTCAATAAGGTTGTTTAGATTATTAGCAAAACCACCTGGACCTGTTGCATTTACAAATACTAAATATTTCCCTGGAATTAAATATGTATGAGATACAGAAGAGCCATTTCCAAAGGTCCCATCTCCAAAATTCCATAATATTTTAGAAACATTTCCAGACGTACTAACAGAAAATTGTATAGGTGTTCCTGCCGTAGTTAATACCGTAGATGAAACTACTGACGTAATTGATGGAGGTGTTACACTTTTCGTGGTTGATGAAGGTTTAATAAATACTAGAGCTATGGCTGCAACTACTATAATGAGAACCACAATTACTGAAATTATCGCATAATATTTTCTTTTCATACAAAAACCTCCTTCTTCATTTTTTTAGTATCCTAAAATAGGATCATTATATTTAAGTATTGTTATGAAAAAGCATAACATTATGTCCACATTTTTAAATTTAATTTAAAAGACAAAAATTTGATTGTATCCAAAAAGTTTGTGTAAAGAAAAAAGATACTTTCTTGGCAAACTCTACTCAAGAAGGCATGAACAATATGGGAAATCCGGATAAAATTTTCTGAGAGGTAAGAAAGACTGTAAATGAAACACTGGAAACAATAATGAACATGAAAGGCGGATATTTCTTGAAAAAAATTATGGTACAAAGAATGGATCTTATACCAGAAGATAGAAATTTTAAAACAAAAATATTTAATTCTTTTCAGAAAGAGGCAAGGAAAAGTTTTAATGAATTCAAGGATGAATGAAATAATAAATATTCTAAAGCCATTTACAACATGGAAACAAAATTGCATCTCTTATTAATATATTATAAACAGGGAGATTAATAACTGGAGTTTTGCCTTAATATTATCCAATATAGAAAATAATAACATCAAAAATATGTAGAATATAGATTTTAGCACGACTTTTTCTCTAAAAATTATTTAATCGAATCCTTTTTTATTTTAAAGATAATCAAGTGCTGACTTTTATTTTTATTTAGTAAGTAGAATTAAACTAACGCAAAACTAAAGATTAGATCTTCGATATCGAGTGATCTTCTTTAGGGCTCAAATACCATTTTTTAAAATTCCCTTTTCTGTCCCTTGGAACTCTTAGATCATCAATGAAACCATACTTAGTATTGAGTGTTCTTCTATATGTCCCATTCTTAGTTCCATCGTTCTTTTCTATGGATATATCCCTTTCTGTGTTCATTATTGTCTCAGCGTTTCTTTCACGGTTTTCCTCACTACTTCCGAAAGTATTTTATCCAGATCTTCCATATTATTCATGCCTCCTTGCCTGTGATTTTTGCCAAGGAGGTATCTTTAACCTTATACACAAAATTTTTGGACACTATCTTCCTATTTTTCAAAGTTTACTTTTTTAAAGAATTTCAATAATACAATGATTGAAGAAATTTGAAGAATGATAATATATATAATAATTATACTAATTTGGTTGAAAAAGTACCCGATGAAAATGCTAGATACCAATAACCCGTATCCATAGGAGGTATTTAATGTCCCAAAAACAGAGCCTCTATGTGTCTCCTCTATATAACTAGCTACTACTGATCTTGTAACTGTATCGTTGATTCCAGTAAATGCACCAAATAACAGACCAAGAAACATGTAAATTAGAATATTGTGAAAATTAACCATTGAAATGATTAATATTGCCAATATAGGACCAATAATTATTATTTCCTTTCCAATTTTATCATATGCTATACCAAAGATAAACCCAAAAATACCTTCACCTACCATAGCAAGTGTGAATATTAATGTTACCTCATACTGTTCCAAAAATCCTTGGGCTAAAACCAATATAAATGAGATACTGAAAATTCCAGCTGCACTCAACCCTATGCCAAAAAAATAATACATAAGATGCCTCTTTTTAATTCCTTTCTCTATCTTTTTTCGAGATTCAAAGTTTATCCCCTTTTTTGAATATTTGTAAGATATATATAGAAATAGAATACTCAAAATAGCAGGTATTCCTAAAAATAGAAATGCATCCCTGTAACCGTATTTATAAAAAAGCATCATGGAGATTATTAAAGGGCCTATTACAGCACCTGCCTGATCAAGTAAATTCTGTAATGCAAATGAATAGCCAATCTTGTTTTCAGATGCTACTGTTGAAATGACATAATCTCTTGGCGGAATTCTTGTTGCACGACCCATCCTCTCCATAATGATTAAAATCGATGCAACAATGTAATTATTAGCTAATGCAAGCAATGGTACTGCAAAAAGATTGATTGTATAACCTAAAAACATCATTCCCCAGTAGTTTCTTGTCCTGTCTGAAATCTTTCCTGAAACAGATCTGAATGAATATCCCAAAAAGTCTCCAAGACCTATAACAATACCTAAGGCAAATACAGACCCCCCAAGTATATATGTAAAATATTGTGGTATTATACTTCTTGCACTTTCGTATGTCATGTCAGCGAAAAAACTAACTATCCCTATCAGAATTATTAGCATTAAGTTAGGACTTATTTCCTTTTTTTCTTTACTCATATTTGAATTCACTCAGAATCGTGTACCTTTCTATTAGCTCATCAATTTCTTGATTTTTTCTTATTTCTTTAGAATTTTTTATTTTGTTCAAAGTTATGTATTGAGACACTAGCCCTGAAAGATTAAATGAAAGCACTTGATTTTCCTTTAATATTTCAAATATCTCAAATTTTAAAGCTGCTATTTTTCCATCGATTTTAAAACTTTCTTTCCTAAGGTTCCATAACTTTTCCTTTTTTTCAAGATAACTTTTAAAAATTTCATTTACCTCTTCCTTTGAAAATTTCTCATTCTTGCAGGGGTATGAAAATATTTCAACTTTATCAATGCCGAGTTCTTTCATAATATCTTCAACAAGATCATCTGAGGGCATTAATTTCATCCCCTAGCTCATCGATATACTTTTTCATTATTTCTCTGTCCATTTTAATTTTATTTATTAGGTTTTGATAATAATTAAGAGAATATCTTTTTTTATTTATTTCCACTTCAAGCCATGATATTTCCTTATCAATGGATTTTATTTTTTCAATAAGGGCACTTTTTATTCTACATATTATTAAATTGTTTGAATTATCCTGGTCTGAATTTACATTGCTACTTTCCATATAATCAATCCTTCTTTTATTTAGTAGGCGTTATCACCAAAAACTGGATTTTAGGCGAACGCCATCGCCTATTTTTCTTTATAATTTTCAAATATTTAAATATTATGTGGCAATTTGCTGCGTTGAGTAATTATTTTTATCCATAAATGCCTTTATTTTTCTCGTTTTTATATTTTTCTCACATTTATGGGTATTTCATTTCTCCATATACGTTCATCTCTCCATAATTTTTTAATGTATCATATGCCCAGAATCTTTGGTATCCTTCAATTACAAGATTTTCTGGCAATTTGGATACCAAATTCTCTCCAAACTTCCTCTTTACTGATGAATTTATGCCTTCCTTTG
>Ga0080006_1191970_pt1 | contig 18457 bp, 14 predicted proteins | sample RS3BMetagenome_FD_69209 | JGI IMG/M metagenome (GOLD analysis project Ga0080006, IMG submission 69209) | Ferric oxide microbial mat and aquatic microbial communities from Rainbow Spring, Yellowstone National Park, USA - RS3B (SPADES... ... | reverse complement strand
GTGTAGTGGCTGTCGTTGGTGGCCAGGAGGGGTGCCCCGATGCGGCGAGCTATCTCCACCAGGGCGGGATGGGTCTTTTGTTGCTCGGCGAGCCCGTGGTCCTGGAGCTCGACGAACAGGTGCTCCTTGCCGAAGATGTCCTGGAGCCGAGCGGCGAGCCGCTCGGCCTTGGCCTGATCCTCGGCGAGGAGCGCCTGGAGGACGACCCCCCCGAGGCACCCGGTGGTGGCGATCAGGCCGGTGTGGTGGCGCTCGAGGAGCTCCCAGTCGAGGCGGGGCTTGTAGTAGTAGCCCTCGAGATAGGCGGCTGACGACAGCTTGAGCAGGTTCCGGTACCCCTCCCCGGACTCCGCCAGCAACGTCAGGTGGTAGTAGAGCTTGTCGCCCCCGGCGACGTCGCCCCCGGTGTCGTCGACCTTCCCGCGGCGGACCGGGCGTTCGTGGCGCGACTCCGCAGCCATGTACGCCTCGGTGCCGATGACCGGGTTGATGCCCGCCTTGCGGCAGGCGGCGTAGAAGTCGAGGACACCGTACATGTTGCCGTGATCGGTGATGCCGAGCGCCGGCTGGCCGTCCTCTGCGGCCGAACGGACCAGGTCGTCGACGCGGGCCGCCCCGTCGAGCATCGAGAACTCGGTGTGCGTGTGCAGGTGGGTGAACGAACGTGCTGGTGCCAACGAGCCGCATCTCCTGGCTGGTCTCGGCGGACGACTCGGGTTCTCCACAGGCTGTGGACGAGTTACAACCGTGTGATTCCGACCATAGCGCGCACCGGCGCGGTCTGCCGTTGGCTGTCCGGGCCCGCCGGTTGCACCCGACGGCTCAGGGGCGTCAGAGGTAGGTGCCCGGCCGGGCGCTGCCGGGGCCGCCCTGCGGGAGCGCCTGCTGGCGCATCTCGTCGAGCTGGGCTCGCGCGGCGACCTGCTGGGCCACCAAGGTCGCCTGGATGCCGTGGAAGAGTCCCTCGAGCCACCCCACCAGCTGGGCGTGGGCGATCCTGAGCTCGGCATCCGAGGGGGTCGGGGCGTCGAAGGGGATCGACACCCGGTCGAGCTCGGCGGCCAGGTCGGCGGACATCCCGTCGGCCAGCTCGCGGATCGACTGCTCGTAGATCTCCCGCAACCGCCCCCGGCTTGCTTCGTCCAGCGGGGCCTGACGGACCTCCTCCAGCAGCTGCTTGACCATCGACCCAATCCTCAGGAGCTTGGCCGGCTTCTCGATCGACTCCGGGGTCGATCCATCCGAAGTGCCCCCGCCCGATGCACCGTTCCCGGGGGGGTCGACGGCCGCGCCGTCGGTGAACTCGACGAGGTCGGGCCGGAGTGCTCCGGAGTCATCGGTGGCGTTCGTGTCTTCGCTCATGCTCAGATGTTGCCATCCCGGGTGAGGGCGAGGAGCGGCACGTGCATCTCGTCCGGGGTGAGGGATCCGTGCCGTCCGACAAGGCGGCTCTCGCCGGTGTCCGCGGGATCGAGGAACGCGATCGGAGCGTGCGGGACGAGGGCGACATCCCCGAGTCGCGACGCCACGCCCTGTCGGAGGTTCCCCCCGAACCACCCCTCGTCGACCATCTGCTCCCGGGAGAGCACCCACGAGCTGTCCCCGTGGACGGCGCCGGCGGCCTCGCGCAGTGCGTCTGCGGCGCCCGGCCGGGCATGCAGCCAACGGAACCTCCCCTCTCCGGAGAGGAATTCGACTACGGGCATGAGATCGCTCCCCACCAGTTGGGTGGCCTTGCCGACCTCGATCTGGCCGTGGTCGGCGGTCACGGCCAGCACCGCTCCCGGAGGGAGGAGCCCGGCGATGTCGCCGACCATTCGGTCGACGTGGCCCAGCTCGGCCTCGTACTGCTCGCCCAGTCCGTGCTCGTGGGCGACCTTGTCGATCCCGTCGTAGTAGGCGTAGATGAACGGCGCCCCTTCGGCCAGCAGGGAGCGCAGACCGACGACGAGCGTGGAGGCGACCCGGAACCCCGTCAGGGGCGAGTCCCCGAGATGGGCCGCGGTGAACCCGGTGCCGCCGAACTCGCTTCGCGACACCACCGGCACCGTGGAGGCGGACCCGGGGAATACAGGGTACGGCTGGAACGTGGCGGCCGGCACCGTGCGTCGCGCGTCGCGGACCCTGCCGGTGCCCACCGTCCACCGGAGCGTGTTCAGGATCTCGTGCCCCACTTCGTCCCCCGCCTCGCTTTCCACGGCCAACCGGTACCCGACCAAACCGTGGTCGCTCGGCGGCCTGCCGGTGGTGATGGAGGTGAGGGCGCAGGCCGTCGTGGACGGGACCACGGAGGTGATCGGCTGGTCGGCGCCGGTGGCCGCCGTCAGCGTGGGGGCCACCGACGGACGGTGGTGGAGCTGGTGCCAACCGAGTCCGTCCAGTACCAGGAGGACAATCTGGCGGGCGCCGTGGAGTGGAGCGGGGAGCCAACTCGGCGCGGTGCCGGCCTGGGCGGCGAAGAGCGCGGGGACGAGCGTGCTGAGACAGGCTCCGCCGTAGTCCGGGAGCACGGGGGAAGGCCGGTCTGTCATGGGCGGTGGGTCGGGCGGTGGGTCGGGGCAGGCCACCATCAGGACTGTAGGCGAAGCGAAGGACGACCCCCGCCGCGGAATCCGGCTTTCCCCGGCGGTTCAGCCCTTGGGGAGCACGGCCCGGACCGTCTTGTAGCAGTGGCCGTCCCGCGGGGTGCTGACCGAGGCGACCAGGTAGTGGGGCTTGAACCCGAGGGCGGAGGAGAGGTCCTTTCCCGAGAGCCGGTCCCGCCTGGCGGCATCGAGCGCGCGCTCGGCGCGCGGGTCCTCGACCGGGAGCCAGTTGTCGCTGCGACCCCACCCGAAGCGGATCCAGACCGCCCGGTCCCCGTCCCGGCGGAACAGGACCGGTCCTTTGGTTGGGACGACCAGAGCGAGCGACGGCCGGAACCCCCGGAACTCCCAGTAGGGGGCCGAAGCGCCCGGGAACCCCAGGATGTGCTCCTCCACTGGGGCGGCCAGAGGCCGCAGCAGGCGCCGGACCTGGCGGCCGTGCAGGGTTCCGAGGTGGCGGGGCAGGCCGTCGACGGTGACGGCCTCCGGCTGGGCCAGGTCGTCCCGTTCCGGCTCCTCGGAAAGGACCGCGGCGACCACGTCGAACGGGGCTAGGTCGGGTCCATGCTCCTCCGGCCATGCCACCCGGGCCCGCACCAAGGTCCCCGAGGCGAGATCGACCCCGGTGGTGTCCTCCGGGTGGCACGAGAGCACGAGCACCGAGAGCGTGGTGCCCCCGGATACGTCGATCCGCGCCCGGGGGGTGATCGACCGCAGGACGTCCCGGGCCGTGCCGGACCGGGGGGTCCTCGAGGAACGCGATCCCTTCGACCGGCGCGATCCCTTCGACCGGCGGGATCGCGCCGGCTGGCGTGGATCCTCCGGCTGGCGTGGATCCTGCGGCTGGCGTGGATCCTGCGACCGGTCGGCCTCGGCGAGCGTGCGCCCGCCCCGGTCCGGGGGGAGCCGGCCGCGGCCAGCTTCCTCTCGGGCGCTGGCGTCGCCCGGCGCCTCGGGCCCGCCACGGGGCTCGGACGACCGGGGGAGCCCCGGACCCGACGGGTCGTGCTCCGGGCCTGCGCCGTCGGTTCCCGAGCTATCCACCGGGGTCGGCTCTCCGTTCACCTGGACGCTCCGGAGAGCTGGCGGTCGAGGAGCCGGGCGTCGTCCGCCGGTACCTTGCAGGTGTTGTCGGCGCAGACGTAGGCGCGACCGGTCCCCGTCCGGTCCAGCCAGAGCGGCGAGCCGGTCGGCTCGCCCCAGGCGAGGACCGCACCCGGCAGCCAGCGCTTCCGGACGGTCTCGAGCAGGTCGGGTCGGTCACCGCTCACGACCACTTCGACCACGCCGCGCCGGAGGAGCTCCGCGGCGATCACCAGGTGGGCGCAGGCGATCGGCTGGCCGGCCAGCAGGGGGCCCAGCAGCTCGACGGTCTCCCGGGCCGCCCCGAGGTACCGGTCGTCCCCCGTGAGGGCGCCCAGGCGGGTCAGGGCGACGGCGGCTACCGCGTTGGCCGACGGGGTGGCGCCGTCGAAGACGTCCTTGGTGCGGACGATGAGCGCTTCTGCGTCGTTGCCGGTCGTGAAGAAGCCGCCACCCTCGTCGTCCCGGAACAGCGCCAGGAGGGAGTCGGCGGTCTCCACGGCCAGTTCCGTCCAACGGGCCCGTCCGGTGAGCTCGCCCAGGCGGGTGAAGCCGTCGGTCAGCCAGGCGTAGTCGGCGGCGAAGGCCAGGTGCCTGGCTCCCGCAGCTCGTTGCCAGCTCCGGAGCCACCGCCCGTCGGCGCGCCGCAGGTGGGCCAGTAGGAACTCTCCGGTGCGAACGGCCGCGTCGGCCCAGTCGGAGCGTCCGGTGGCCGCCGCCGCCTCCGCCAGCGCCGACGCGTACATCGCGTTCCACTCGGTCAGCACCTTGTCGTCGAGGCCGGGCCGGGTCCGGGCCTGCCGCGCCCGGAACAGGCGCTCCCGACCGGTCTCGACCTCGGGCGGCCCGACCAGCGGCGCTCCCGGCGGCCGGCGCAGGATGGTCGCGCCGTCGAAGTTCCCGCCGTCGGTGACCGCGAACCACGAGGAGACGGCCTGTTCGATCCTCTCCTCGGACACGGCCGCGGCGGGCACGTCCGGGCTGGCCGCGCCGTCCGGTCCGTCGGGGCCGTCGGGCGGCTCCTCCCCGGCGTGGTCGCGTACGGCATCGGCGACCTGGCGTGGGGTCCAGACGTAGAACCTTCCCTCGACCCCCTCGCTGTCGGCGTCCTCGGCGGAGTGGACACCACCTTCGGGCGTCCCGAGGTCCCGGCTCACGTAGCCGATCGTCCGTTCGACGACCCGGAGGTAGTCGGGGTTGCCGGTGACCTGCCAGCCGTGGAGGTAGGCGCGGACCAGCCCGGCCTGGTCGTAGAGCATCTTCTCGAAGTGGGGGACCAGCCACTCCGTGTCGGTCGAGTATCGGGCGAACCCGCCCCCCAGATGGTCGTGGATCCCGCCTGCCGCCATGGAGTCGAGCGTCGTGGTCGCCATCGACATCGCCGGTCCGCTCCGGTCGGAGGACTGCTCCTGTGCGGACCACAGCGCGAGGTCGATGAGTGTCGGTTGGGGGAACTTGGGCGCCGCGCCGAAGCCCCCCCAACTGGCGTCGAACCGACCGGAGAGCTGGGCGACGACGGCGGCGAGCAGGTCGATCCCCTCACCCGTCCCGGCGAGGTCGCCGAGGACGTCGCCCTCCGGATCGCGGGCCATGGTCGAGCGCGAGGAGATGGCGGCGGCGAGCGCGTCCGCCTGCTCGGTGATCTCGTCCCGTTGGTGCTCCCAGACACCCCGCAGGGCGGTGAGCACCGTCCGGAACGAGGGGCGCCCCGGGCGGTCGGTGGGCGGGAAGTACGTCCCACCGTAGAAGGGACGGCCGTCGGGCAGGAGGAAGACGTTGAGCGGCCAACCGCCGGAACCGGTCAGGGCCTGGACCGCCTCCATGTAGACCGCATCGACGTCCGGCCGCTCCTCCCGGTCGACCTTGATGCTCACGAAGCCGTCGTTCAGCATCCCCGCGGTGGCCAGGTCCTCGAACGACTCGTGGGCCATCACGTGGCACCAGTGGCAGGCGGAGTACCCGATCGAGAGGAAGACGGGCCGGTCCTCCCGGGCGGCGATCTCGAAGGCCGCACCTCCCCAGGCGTGCCAGTCGACCGGGTTGTCGGCGTGCTGGCGCAGGTAGGGAGATGGCTCCGCGGCGAGACGGTTCACCGGGTCGATGTTACGGCCTCCCGCCCGAGGAGGCGCCCGAGGAGGCGCCCGAGGAGGCGCCCGGCGCGGCGCCTGGGGAGCCGCATGGGGAGGCGCTCGGGCGGGAGGCCGGCCCCGTGCCCGGGAGATCAACGCTCCACTCCCCCCGACGGCACCCCATCCCCGCGGTCCGTCCTATGGTGCGGGCATGGACATTCGACTGGACGGGAAGACCGCACTCGTCACCGGGGGTTCGCGCGGGATCGGCCTCGCCATCGCCCGCGCGTTCGTCGAGGCGGGCGCGTCGGTGATGCTGTCGTCCCGCAGGGCGGACGGCCTTGCCGAAGCCAAGCAGTCGATCGACGGTCCGACCGGGGAGCACGCCGGGGCGGTGGCCTGGCACGTGGCCAACGCCGGGGATCCGGCCCAGGCCCAGGCCTGCGTCGCGGCCACCGTCGAGCGGTTCGGAGCGCTGGACATCCTGGTCAACAACGCGGCGACGAACCCGCACTACGGGCCGATGGTCGACATCGACACCGGGCGGGCCGACAAGACGGTCCGGGTCAACCAGACCGGGTACCTCGAGTGGGTCCAGGCGGCCTGGCACGGAGCCATGGCCGACTCCGGTGGGGCGGTCCTCAACCTGGCGTCCATCGGCGGCCTGTCGGTGGAACCGGGCATCGGCTGGTACAACGTGACCAAGGCGGCCGTGATCCATCTGACCAGCCAGCTGGCGGGGGAGCTGGGGCCCCGGGTCCGCGTCAACGCCGTCGCCCCCGGGCTGGTCAAGACCCAACTGGCCCGGGCGCTGTGGGAACCTGCCGAGGAGGCGATCTCGCGACGCCTGCCCCTCCGTCGGATCGGGCTGCCCGAGGACATCGCCAACGCCGCCCTGTTCCTCTGCTCGGACGCGGCTTCATGGATCACGGGACAGACCCTCGTCGTCGACGGGGGAGCGCTCTCGATGCCGAGCGGCGGGATCTCCTGACCGGCACGCGGCCCCGCGGTCGCGTGCCACCTCAGGCGAGGGCCGTCCTGCGCACCTTCCCTCCGGCCGTCCTCGGGAGCGTGTCGACGATCACGAGCTCCTTCGGTGCCGCCCACGGCGAGACCGTCTCGCCCACGATCGAGCGGAGCGGCCCGAGAGCGGGGGGGTGGGCAGGGTCGGCCGGGACGACCCAGGCCACCACCCGTTCGCCCCACTCGGGGTCCGGACGCTTCCACACCGCCACGTCGGCGACCGACGGGTGCCGGGCGAGGGCGCGCTCGACGGTCACGGGCCACACCTTCTCGGCGCCGGTGACGATCACCTCCGCCATCCGCCCGTGCACGGCGAGGACGCCGTCCGGACCCAAGGCACCGGCGTCGCCGGTCGGAAGCCAGCCCCCGCTGCGCTTCGGGTCCGTCCCGTTCCGGTAGGTGCGGAGCAGCATCGGTCCCCGGAGCAGGATCTCGCCCGGAGCACCCAGTCGACCGTCCCCGATGGCGATCTCGACGCCGTCGAGGGCACGACCGTCGTAGACGACGCCGGAGCCGGTCTCCGTCATCCCGTAGGTGGTGACCACGTTGGCGGGCAGGGTCTCCGGGGGGGCGGCCCCGCCCAGCAGGACGGAACGGTAGCCCGAGGCGTCGACGCGGCGCAGGGCGGTGGCCACCAAGGAGACCAGGGTGGCTCCGGCCCGGGCCTCCTGCTCGACACGGTCCGCGTCGAAGCGGTCGAGCACGGTGACCGGGGTGCCCGTGATCCGGGCGCGCACCACCACCGAGAGCCCCCCGACGTGGGCGAGGGGAAGGCACGCCACCCAGCGGTCGCGTGCCGGGTCGACCCCGATCCGTCGGGAGGTCGCCAGCGCCGAAGCCCGGAGCGCGTGGTGGGTCAGGACCACGCCTTTGGCGCCCCCCGTGGTGCCGCTGGTGGCCATCACCAGGGCGTCGCCCTCTTCGACCGGCGTCCCTCCGGGGAGCCGACGCCGTCCGGCATCGTCCTGGATCGAGGCGGGCGAGGTGGCGGCGAGCAGGGCGTCCACCGCAGGAGGGGGTAACCGGGGATCGACCACGAGAGCGGCGTCCCCTGCGTCCCAGATGCGCTGGAGGGCGTCGACGAAGGCCTGGCCCGCCGGTAGTCGGAGTGCCACCAGATTGGGCATGCCGCTAGCGTAGGCGACCGTACGAGTCACGACTCTGGGAGTGGATGGTCGAATGGTCACGGACGGGAGCGGCGGCGACACGGGCGGCGCGGGAGGCGCGGGCAGGGCACGGCAGGGGAGCGGCGATCGGGAGACGGGTGTCACCGGTGGTGGGCCCGGGCCCCGGGCCACCGTGATCACCGGACCCCCGGTCGATCCGGTCGAGGCGTTCCGGTCCGTCCCCCTGCCGCAGTGGCAGCGGCGCGGGGAGTACCGAGACATCCGGCTCGAGGTGGGCGACGGGATCGCCAAGGTGACCATCGCCCGGCCCGAGGTGCGCAACGCCTTTCGGCCCCAGACGTTGTTCGAGCTGTCCGATGCGTTCACCATCGCCCGCGACGATCCGTCGATCGGCGTCGTCGTCCTCACCGGCGAGGGTCCGGACGCGTTCTGCTCGGGTGGCGATCAGAAGATCCGGGGCGACGACGGCTACCTGGGCGACGACGAGGTCGCACACCAGGGGATCGGGCGGCTCAACGTCCTCGACCTCCAGGTGCAGATCCGCCGACTCCCCAAACCGGTCGTGGCCATGGTGGCCGGCTACGCCATCGGAGGCGGGCACATCCTGCACCTGGTCTGTGACCTGACCATCGCGGCCGACAACGCGCGCTTCGGGCAGACCGGGCCCAAGGTGGGGAGCTTCGACGGCGGCTACGGCGCCAGCCTCCTGGCCCGGACCGTCGGGTTGAAGCGGGCCAAGGAGGTGTGGTTCCTGTGTCGCCAGTACGACGCCGACACCGCGCTCGACTGGGGTCTGGTCAACGAGGTCGTGCCGCTGGCCGACCTGGAACGGGAGACCGTAGCCTGGTGCCGTCAGATGCTCTCGCTCTCCCCGCTCGCCCTCCGGATGCTCAAAGGCGGTCTGCACGCCGCCGACGACGGGCTGGCGGGGCTGCAGCAGTTCGCGGGGGACGCCACCATGCTCTTCTACATGAGCGAGGAGGGCCAGGAGGGCCGCAACGCCTTCCAGGAGCACCGGCCGCCCGACTTCGGCCGGTTCCCCCGCCGCCCATGAGCGCTGTGGGCGCCGGGCCCGGCGCGAGTGCCGGCCGTGGGCCCGGCGCGGGTGTCGCGGGAGTGCCTGGCGCGGCTGCCCGAGGTGTGCTCGGCGCGGGTGCCGCGGGGGAACCTGTCGGCGCAAGCCCCGCAGGGACGCCCGGTGACGTGGTCCCCGCTCCACGGGCGGTGCCGGGTCCGCTCGCCCGCTGGGTGGCCGGAGCGCGACCGAGGACGCTCCCGGCGGCGCTGGTCCCGGTGCTGGTGGGCACCGCAGCCGCACACGCGTCGGGGGGAGGCCTGGACGGGGGGACCGGAGGGTTCTGGGAGTCGCCCTGGTGGAAGGCGGCAGGAGCCCTGGTGGTGGCGCTGGCCCTCCAGGTTGCCACCAACTACGCCAACGACTACTCGGACGGCATCCGGGGCACGGACGATGACCGGGTGGGCCCGCTCCGGCTGGTGGCCTCGGGTCTGGCGTCCCCGGCCTCGGTCAAACGGGCGGCGATGGCGGCGTTCGCCGTCGCGGGGGTGGTGGGCCTGGCGCTCGCCTGGGCGACCTCGTGGTGGGTGCTGCTGGTCGGCGCCGCCTGCCTGGCTGCCGGGTGGTTCTATACCGGGGGTCCACGACCCTACGGATACGCCGGGTTCGGCGAGGTCTTCGTGTTCGTCTTCTTCGGCCTGGTCGCCACCGGGGGCACGTACTACGTCCAGACCCTGCATCGCGGAGGAGCCCCGGTGCTGTCTGCTTCTGTCGCCGTCGGGCTGCTGGCCACCGCGCTGCTGCTGGCGAACAACTTGCGGGACATCGCCACCGACCGCGAGGCCGGGAAGCGGACGCTGGCCGCGCGCGCCGGCCGGCGCGCCGGAGGGCTGGTCTACGTGGTCTGCGTGCTCGTCCCGTTCGCGGTCGTCGCCGTCTGGGGGGTGTTGGCCGTCACCGGCGCCGTCCAACCGGCTCACCTCGGGGGTGACCCGGCCCTGGGGCGCGGCCGGGAAGCGCTCCTCTTCCTCCCGCTCCTCGCGCTCCCGTTGGCCCTCCGGCCGGTCGGTTCCGTCCTCGGGGATGCCCACGGTCGGGCGCTCCTTCCGGTGCTGGCGGACACGGGCAGGCTCCAGCTCGCCTTCGGGGCTCTGCTCGCGGTCGGCCTGTGGGCGGGATGGTGAACCGGAGGCGAGCCGCCCCCGGAGCATCCGTGGGGGCGCCGCGGACCGCGTCCGCTCCGGTGGGGTGGTCGACCGACCGCCGGGCTATCCGCCGGCCGGTGGGGGTTGCGGCTGCTCAGCGCAGGTGGTCGAGCACTGCGGAGGCCACGTCGGCGGGGCGCTGGAGGTGTGGCGCATGACCGGCGCCCCCGACGACGACCTGGGTGGCGTTCGACCCGATGGCGCCCACCAGACGCGCACCAAGAGCCGTGAACTTCGCATCGTCGGCACCGGTGACGACGAGGACCGGCATCTCGAGACGCGCCAGGTTCGACCAGAGGGGTTCCTGGGTCCCGGTCCCCGCCAGGCGGAGGCTCGAAGCGAGCCCGGGCCCCGTGTTCCGGCGTCGCTCCTCCATGCCGTTCGCCTCGGGCGGCACGCCTGCGAAGAGCGGCTGTCGGATCCACCGGTCGAGGAAGGCGTCGACCCGGGCCTGGCGGAGGGTCCGGATCCCGGCAGTCGGATCGGGTCCGTCGACCGGGTCGAGCTCGTCCGCCAGCACCTCGTCCTTGGAGCGACGGTCCGCCCGGTCGGCCGGGTCGTCGAGGCCGGCGGTCCCCGAGATGAGGACCAGGGAGTCCACGAGGTCGGGTCGGGCCACCGCCAGGTGCAGGCAGAACCGCGCACCCATCGAGTAGCCGAGATAGGCGGCCCTGCCGCCGAGGTCTGCCAGCAGGTGGGCCCCCTCGGTCAGGTCGGCGGCCACGTGGGACGAGGCCGCATGCCCGGGCATGTCGACCCGGACCACCCCGTGTTCGGTCGCCAGACGGCGGTCGAGCGAGTTCCACACCAACCCGGTCTGGGTGAACCCGTGGGCCATCACCAGGCGCGGGCCGCTCCCGATCGTGCTGGCGTGCAGGCGGTGGGAGAACGACTCGCGCTCGGGCGGGTCTGTGGGCTCGGGCGGAGGCATCCCCGGTGAGCGTACCCAGCGTCGGCGCCTCGGCCGGGGACCCGCCCGTCGCCGGCCCCGGCCCTGTCCCCGGCCCTGTCCCCGGCCCTGTCCCGGCAGACCCCGACTCGGCACCCGCAGATATCCAGGCGGCGTTCGCCGCCACCCTGGTGGACGAGTGGGTTCGCGCCGGGGTCACGTCGGCCGTCGTCTGTCCCGGCTCGCGTTCGACGCCCCTCGCGCTCGCTCTCGCCCGGAACCCCGGGATGCGGGTCCACGTCCGTCTCGACGAGCGCTCCGCCGGATTCGTGGCGATCGGTCTCGGCATGGCGTGCGACCGACCGTCGGTCCTCCTGACCACCAGTGGTACGGCCGCCGTCGAGGTGCACGCAGCGGTGGTCGAGGCCGATCTCGCCAGGGTGCCGCTCCTGGTGTGCACCGCCGACCGACCACCCGAGCTCCGCCAGGTCGGGGCGCCCCAGACCATCGACCAACAGCACCTGTTCGGCCCCGCGGTCCGCTGGTTCTCCGATCCAGGGGTGGCGGATCCATCCACCGCGCCGACCTGGAGACCGCTTGCCTCCCGGTCCGTGGCCGAGGCCGTGTCGGGCTCCATCGGTCCGGGACCCGTCCACCTGAACCTTCCGTTCCGGGAGCCGTTGATCGGCGATCCGGGCGGCTTCGTGTCCCCGCGGGCGCGACCGAACGGAGCTCCGTGGCAGCGGGTCGAGGTCGCCGGTCCGCGACCACCGTCCGCAGTGGTCGAGCACCTGGTTGCCGCCGCAGCCGATGGCGTGGCGGGACTGGTCGTGGCGGGCGCGGGGAGTGGGGATCCCGCAGCGGTCAGGGCGCTGGCGGACAAGCTGGGTTGGCCGGTGCTGGCGGACGCGCGCTCGGGGGTACGGGACGGTTCCGCCCGGGTGGTGGCCGCGGCGGACGCGATCCTGCGATCGGAGCGGTTCGCGCGGGCCCACCGTCCCGGGATGGTGGTCCGGTTGGGGAGCCCGTGGGCATCCAAGGTGGTGAACGGGTTCGTCGCCGCCGCGGTGTCCGATGGAGCCGAGTTGGTGGTGGTGGACCCCTGGTGGCGGTGGGGCGATCCCGATCATCTGGTGGCCCGGTGGGTGTGCGCCGATCCCACCGTCACGTGCGGGGAGGTGGTCGCCGCCGCCGAGCGGTCGGGGAGGCTCGGGGTTCGGCACGGGCCTGGAGCTGCATGGAGCGCGGCCTGGACGGCCGCCGAGGGGGCGGCGCAGCGGGCCATCGCCACGGCGATCGAACAGGGCGGACAGGGTGGACAGGGTGAAGAGGGGAGATTCCCCGGCTGGACGGAGCCCTCGCTGGCCCGGGCGGTGGTCTCCGCGCTCCCGGACGGGGCCACGTTCGTCGTCTCCTCTTCCATGCCGATCCGGGACGTGGAGTCGTTCGGGCCGAGTCGGACGGGCCACCCCCGCGTGCTGGCCAATCGGGGGGCCAACGGCATCGACGGCGTGGTGTCCACGGCGTGGGGGGTGGCCTTGGCGACCGACGGACCGGTGGTGGCCCTCGTCGGCGACCTCGCCTTCCTGCACGATGTCTCGGCGTTGGTCCGGCCTGCCACCGGACCGGCCGGCCACGGGCCTGCGGCCGCTCCCGGAGGGCGGGCGCGGACACCGTCGTGCACGTTGGTGGTGGCCGACAACGGTGGTGGCGGGATCTTTTCGTTCCTCCCTCCGGCCGCCCTGATCGAGCCGCAGACGTTCGAGGCACTGTTCGGCACCCCCCAGGCCCCCGATGTCGCCGCAGTGGCGGCAGGGTTCGGACTCCCGGTGGACGACCTCCGAGGCGCTGACGGAGTGGACTCGCTCGGATCCGCGTTGCGGCACCGGATGGCCTCTCCCGGGATGTCCGTAATCCGGGTGCCGCTCCCGGGGCGGGACGTCAACGTGACGGTGCACGATGCGATCAACCGGGCGGCAGTGCGGGCAGTCGACGCGCTCATGGACTAGGGGTTTCGGCCGGCGACCACGGGTGCCGGGGCGGACGAGCCGGGTCGAGCGGGACCACGCCGTCCGAGCGGGGGCAGCCGAGCGGGGCCGGGCGGGGCCGGGCAGACGCTGCCTCAGGACGTGGACGGGATCCAGGAGCCGTGGAAGCCGCACGGCACGCGTGCGGGGAGGTGGACGGTGGCCACCGGGGGGCCGCCGAAGGAGGTCGCGTCAAGGATGACCAGGTCACTGGCGTCGCGGGCGGCGTCGTGCACGATCGAGAGGATCCAGCCCTCGTCCTCTGCCCTGCCGTCGGCGGCGCGGACGAAGACGGGCTCTCCGACGGACCGGTGCTCGCCCGGATCGAAGCACTCGGATCCGCCGCGGAGGAGGTCGTACTTGATCAGACCGGCCGTCCCGGGGCTGAGCGGTTCGCTACGGAGCAGGGTGCAGTAGCCGTACCGGTGGGGGTGACACGCCACCGTGTCGTCGATCCGGGGGAACTCGACCGGTCGGTCGTCGAGGCGTTCCTCTCGCACACGGCCGGCCGAGGGATCGATGGTCCAGCGGGTCAGGAATGGGGCCGAGGAGGCCAAGGACCCGTCGGGAGCGGAGTCGAACGCGGCGTCGTAGCGCACGACATCGAGGACCACCGCGTCGCCGTCGTCGTGGGCGTTCAGGACGTGGAACACATATGCGGGGTCGATGGAGCACCATCGGATGTCTGCACCGGTGCCCTGCCGCGGGAGCACGCCCACCCGAGCACCCTCGTCGTGGGACCACCGGTACGGGAGGGACCGTCCCTGGCCGGCGAGCCCCAGGTCGAAGACCACGGGGAGGTCGAGGAAGATCGTCCGCGTGGCGGTGACCCCGAAGTCGTGCATGAGCACGGCCCGCGGAAGGTCGATCTCCTCGCTGGCGGCGAGCATGCCCGATCGATCCGCCACGTGGGAGCGCAGGAACGGTGGGCCGAAGGGGTCAACGCCGAAGAACACCAGCTCGCCGGAGATCGGGTCCACTTTGGGGTGGGCGGTCATCGGAGAGGCGAGCATGCCGTCGAAGTCGTGGATGCGGGTGCGTTCCAGGGTCGGGGAGACGGCGAGCGGGAAGCCCGAACCGCACAGGGCGAGGGTGGTGCCGCCGTGGCGGAGGACGTTACTGTTGCAGGGGCCGTCGATCGGCTCGCCCGGCCCGGTGGGCGGCGGCGTCCCGAGCTCGGTTGCCAGTTTGCGGGTGCGGACCCAGCGGTTGCGGTACCCACGTGCGACGCCTCCCCCGAGCGTGATCTGGTGGAGCATGCCGTCGCCCTCGAGCCAGTCGTAGCCTCCTGCGTCCGGAGGTACGGCAGGGTTCGGTCCGTTGCGGAGGAGCACGCCGTCGAGGTCCGGTGGGATGACCCCGGTGAGCTCGAGCGGGTGGTCGTCGCTCCGTTCCTCGAGGACGGGTGCGAAGTTCCCCGTCAGGTACTGGTCGCTCATGCGCGCTCCTGGTCTGTGTGGTCCGGGCGGACCTCAGGACTCGACGGGATGATCGGGTCCCGAGCCGATCGCCGGGCTGCTGACGGGATGGTACCGGTGGCGGATGCCGGTAGCGGCGGTGCCCACGGTCCGGGTCCACGGTGACGTGGCAGGCTGGGGCGATGCCGCGACTCTCAGACGACCTCCGCTTCCGCGGGCTTATACACCAGGTGACCGACCCGGGCCTCGCGGGGCGCCTCGACACCGGGTCGCTCACGGTCTACAGCGGCTTCGACCCGACGGCGGACAGCCTGCACGTGGGACATCTCCTCCAGCTGTGCACCCTGAGACGCCTGCAGGCCGCCGGTCATCGTCCGATCGCCCTCGCCGGCGGCGGGACCGGGTTCATCGGGGATCCGGGGGGCAAGTCCGAAGAGCGAGCGCTCCTCTCCGAGGAAGCCCTGGGAGAGAACCTCGCCGGGATCCGCGCCCAGCTCGAGCGGTTCCTCGAGTTCGGTCCCGTTCAGGGCGCCGGCGGGGCCCTGTTGGTGGACAACGGCACCTGGTGGCGGCCGATGCCGCTCTTCTCGTTCCTCCGGGACGTGGGGAAGCACTTCACCGTCAACCAGATGGTCAACAAGGAGTCGGTGCGGGCACGCCTGGATCGCGATGGGCAGGGTATCTCGTTCACCGAGTTCAGCTACATGTTGCTCCAGGCCTACGACTTCCTCCATCTCTTCGACGAGTACGGCTGCACGCTCCAGGTGGGCGGCAGTGACCAGTGGGGAAACATCACCATGGGAATCGATCTCGTCCGCAAGGTCCGCCAGTCCGACGTCTGGGGGCTGACGACCCCGCTCGTGGTGAAGGCGGACGGCACCAAGTTCGGCAAGACGGAGTCCGGGACGGTCTGGCTCGATGCCGATCGGACCAGCCCCTACCAGCTGTACCAGTTCTTCATCCGGAGCGATGACTCGGTGGTGGCCCAGTACCTCCGGTACTTCACCTTCCTGCCCCACGACGAGGTCCTCCGACTGGACGCCTCCGTCACGGAGCATCCGGAGCGGCGGGAGGCACAACGAGTGCTGGCCGAGGAGGTCTGCACGCTGGTCCACGGTGCCGAGGGGACCCGCCGGGCGGTCCGGGCGTCCGCCGCGCTCTTCGGCGAGGAGGTGGCCCTGCTCGACGAGCGCGCCCTGCTCGACGTCTTCGCCGAAGCTCCCTCCTGCCGCCTCGATCGCAACCGGATGGAGTCGGGCGCCGTCTCGCTGGTCGATCTCCTGGTGGAGTCGGGAATGGTCGCATCGCGTGGGCGAGCCCGCACCACGATCGAACAGGGAGGCGCCTACCTGAACAACCGCCGGGAGACGGACGGGGAACGGATCGTCACGCACGACGACCTGGTGGCCGGGCGCTACGTCGTCCTCCGGCGCGGGCGCAAGGACTACACCCTGGTCAGTTTCGGCTGATTCGGGGCCGGTGGGCCGTCGGGGCCGGTGGGCCGTCGGGGCCGGTGGGCCGTCGGGGCCGGTGGGCCGTCGGGGCCGGTGGGCCGGGAGTGGCCGGGCACGGACCGGACCTCGCAATGACCGTACGACCGGGCGCCGGGGGCGGAGATGGGGCCACCCGTAGACTGGGGCGGTGCCCGATCTCGCGTCCAAGCCCGAACCTGTCGTGGACTCCTCGCCGGTGCGGTTGACCGCCGGCCTCCCCGAGACCGTGCTGCCGGCGGAGCCGGCGTCCCTCCGGCGTGCCCTCGAGGCGGCCGCCGCGCAGCCTCCGGAACGGCGGCGTCACGCGGTCGCCGACGTGGTTCGTACCGATCCTGCGTCTCTGGAGGCCTGGGCGCTACTCGGAGCGCTGGCGCGGGACGACGTCGAGGCCTACGCCTGCTACCGGGTCGGTTACCACCGCGGCCTCGACGCACTCCGTGCCGCGGGATGGAAGGGCTCGGGCACGGTGCGCTGGGCACATGTCGTGAACCGGGGGTTCCTCCGCTGTCTCGACGGGCTCCGCTCCGCAGCCGGTTCCATCGGAGAACAGGCAGAAGAGGAGCGATGCGCGGTGTTCCTCCGTCAGCTCGACCCCACGTGGCAACCCGACCGCACCGGCGCACCGGCGTGACCCTGGCGTCCCATCCGGGAGGCCGTCGCGTCGCGGTGGCGATCCTGATGGCAACGGCCACCACCGTGGCGCTCGCTGGTTGTGCGGGTCAGGACTCGTCGGGTACTCCGGCTCAACGCGTGGCGAGCTGGGTCTCCGCCCAGGGGGCCGGCTCGTCGATCGGGACGGTGGGCGACGATCTGAAGAACGTGGACCTGGCACTCGCGCACCACAGTGCCCCGGGCCTGATCCGGACCGCCTGTGCCCTGTTGACGACGGATGCGAGTGCCGGCAACAGCAGGCTGCCCACACCGGACGAACAGCTGTCGCTCGATCTGTCCGACGCGTATGCGAGTGCCTACGACGCGGGGACGGACTGCTACTCGGGGGCCGGGGGTGACCGGGCACTCCTCGACCGGTCGGCCACGGAGCGGGTGCAGTCGGCGGACAATCTCGCCGCCGCTCTCGCCCGGATCCGTCAGCTGACGGGGCAGGTTCCGTCGACGACCACCACGACCCTGCCACCGGGATCGAACATCGATCCGTTCGCAGGGTGAGTGAGCGATGGGCATCAGGGATGCGTGATGGCGTCTGGGGCGCCCGCCGGTGAACGCGTGAGCGCGGACTCCCGGTCGCGAGACGCAGAGGAGTTCGACCGTCTCCGCCGCCGGGTGCTCTGGGCGCTGCCGACCGGCTTGTTCGTGGTGGGCACCCGGTCGGGGCTGACCGTCAACGCCATGACCTCCAGCCTCGTGATGCAGGTTGCCACGGAACCGAAGTTGCTGGCGGTGGCGATCGAAGCGGGGTCCCGGACCCGTCGGCTCGTCGAAGAGAGCGGATGCTTCTCGGTCAGCGTGCTGGATCGGGAGCAGCGGTCGGTGGTGCGCCGCTTCGTGAAGCCGGTGGAGGAGGTGGATCGGACGGATGGAGCGATCACTGCACTCCAGGGCGTTCCGGTCGTGGAGGTCGGGGACAGTCTCCCGGTACTGGCCGCCGCGGTGGCGTGGCTCGTGTGCACCGCGGTCCGGAGCATCCTCCACGACCCGGTCGGCGGTGAACCGGCGAGCCATGTCCTCTTCGTGGGTGAGGTGACCGACGCGGGGGTGATCGAGCCGGCGGGGCGGGGCGGCCCCGAGAACGCGCGTAAAAAGGCTTCGGAGCTCCGCGGGCGCAAGGAGTCGCCCGTCCGTATCGAGCGTCGCGAGATAGGGAAGGTTGCGCGCCCGGGGAATGTGGCCCGCCACGGGATCGATGGGCTCCTCGAGCCCGAGGTAGCGTCTCCGCTCGCGGGCGTCGAGAACGAGCGCGGCGTCCGCGTCCCCTCTCGCGGAACGCTCCACCTCTTCGGTCGTCACGCTCAGGCCCTCGCGAAGCGCGGGCACGAGCGTTGCGGAACGCGCGCCCAGAGGGGTCGGAACCGCCGCCGTGAGCGGAAGACCGCACGCCGCCCAAGCGCGGAACCCGCCGTCGAGTACGCAAACGTGCCGGAGTCCGATCCAGAGCGCGAGCCACCAGAGACGAAACGCCCCCGGCAACGACGCCTCGTCGTAGACGACCAAGGTCGTCTTCGGACCCACCCCGCGGGCGGCAAGGAAACGGGCCAGGCGGCCGGGATCCGGAAGCGGATGACGGCCGCCCGCGGCGCTCGGGGGCTCGCTGAGATCCTCTTCGAGATGCGCGTAGAAAGCGCCCGGGATGTGCCCCTCGGCGTACGCGCGCGGACCCCAGGAGCGGTCGGCAATGCGGAAGCGCGCATCGACGACGACCCAGCCCGGATCGCCGAGGTGGGCGAGGAGTTCCTGCGGCGTCACGAGACGGGCTTCGTGTTCGTTCAGAGCCGTCACGGCCGGCTCCTCCACGGCGACTGGCGCGCAGGGTACGGCTCCCCCGGTGGACGCGTCCCCTTCCGGAGC
>Ga0080006_1199892_pt1 | contig 18485 bp, 17 predicted proteins | sample RS3BMetagenome_FD_69209 | JGI IMG/M metagenome (GOLD analysis project Ga0080006, IMG submission 69209) | Ferric oxide microbial mat and aquatic microbial communities from Rainbow Spring, Yellowstone National Park, USA - RS3B (SPADES... ... | reverse complement strand
CTTTTCTACTTTATCTCATACAGTAGTAGACATATAGAGGTAGTAATTATGTCCACTTTGTTTTACTTCTAATGGTATATTGCGTTTTTCCTTTTCAATTTCAAGTATATGTTTAACCCAATCTTGCGTATATGACCTAATAGGAAATAAGTATAAAATTTTTCTATCAAAATCTATATTATGTAAAACAGAAAACAAAAGGATTATTCCCTAAAAATTGAGGAGTTACGGTTTAGAATTACATCTAAATTTTTTGTATTTACAGCAGATCTAATACACCATTTGATAAGCATCTATAATTTTATATATAGATGCTTAATATATAATATATGAATATTGTTGAACTATGTAGGGTATACCAATTTAATAAAACAGATGAGTTTGCTGTATTGGTTGATAGGTTATGGCCTAGGGGACTTAGAAAGGGAAAAATAAAAATAGATTACTGGGCAAAGGATTTTGCCCCTTCTAATAACCTTAGAATTTTTTTCAACCATGATGTTAATAAATGGGAGGAGTTCAAATCCAAATATTTTGAAGAATTGGATAATAATGTTAACATAAGGGGATTTATTGAACTAATTAAAGAAATTTCAAAAAAAAAGAGGATTGTATTTTTGTACTCTGCTAAAGATCAAGAACACAACAATGCAATTGCCTTGAGGGAATATATTGCGAAATATTTATGAAAAGCCTGGGACTATGTGCACACCGTTGTTGTCTATTTCAAGATAATTCCTACCTGTCCTATGTCTTGTACCCCTCATCTTCAAAACTTCCAAATATTTTCTCCTTACATTTTTTTCCTCTTCTGGATAGCTTAACACAATTACAGAGTCCACCATATAAGCTTCCACCGATGTTGTTAAAGATTGTGCAGTTAATTCTGAGGATATAAGGGTAAGGGTGCTAAAAACCTTGAGGTGAGTTAAAAGTTCATGTATAGATTCTCTTGTCTTGCCACTTTGAACCCAATAATTTTTCATTGGAGTTATTGGATCTATTACTAACCTTTGTGGGGTATAACTTTCTACTAACTTTTCTATTTCCTTTATTGTATTAGATGGATCTTTTAATAAGGTATTGCCTATATCCTTGAAAACTATTTTTTCTTTTTCAATAAGGGATTCATCGTAAAAAGAAAAAGTAGCTATATACCTTTGTGTAAGCCATGTTGGTTCAGATATTGCAGTTATATAAAGGCCACTTTCGCCTTTTCTAGCGCCCTCAAATAGGCTTTGAAGGAGAAAGGTAGTTTTTCCTGTTCCTGGTTCCCCAGCAATCAACACAGAAGAGGGAACATTAAACCCACCCATAATTAAATCATCAAGACCAGGTATACCAGAAGGAACTTTTTTTATCTCTAACATATTTATCAATCATACATAACATTGAAAATATTTGATTATTTCCTATGCTTTAACTATTACATTTGTTGATTTACCATGTTAAGAACGCTTACAAACTCTTGGGTTGTGAGCTTTGGCAAAAATATAAATAATTAGAAATAGACTTAACAATATTTGATGGATAAAAAAAGGTTTATGCGGTATTTTCAGTAATGGTAGTTGGGCTTTTGGCTATATCGGGGTTTGTTATATATAGTGGAATAAACGTCCATCCATCGATTTCTATGTTTGGAACCAACCATAATTCATCTATTTTAGCTTCTAATTTACATCATTACTCAAAGTTTCCTAAGGCATCGGTAACCTCTAGTACATATGTATTGTTGGTACATGGATACAACATAGAGAACACAACAGAATCCGATATATGGTATCAAGGGGTAAACATGGAACAGCAAATTGCAAACGCAGGATATATTGTAGGTGTTGTATCTTATTACGGCGAATTTACAGTTAACTACAGCAATGGCTATAAGTATACCAACAATTCTTTTGATGGAACAATAGACACACCTATTGAACAGATAGCAGCTGCATTAGCAGATGCTATTTATAGCATATCTGCTAATGAAAATATAACGTTAGACATAATAGCGCACAGTATGGGAGGGCTTGTGGTTTTGTACATGCTTGAGAATTATGTATTCCCAAACGTAAATTTGCAGAATTTCATAACCCTTGGAACACCATTCAATGGATCCTACTTAGCAAAAATCGCTTCGTTTATATCCATAAAATACAGTGGATACCAAGCGGAGGAACTATCCCCAGGTTCAGCATTTCTTACTGAATTGCAAACGAACGTCGATAATTTTACTAGTGCATACCCTAATACCGTATTTGAGGTATACATCGGAACATTCGATCCTTGGTGGGGTGGCCATGTGTTCAATAGCCAAAATGATGGTGCAGTTTCATATAACTCTGCATCCTATCTGGGATTTTCCTACGTATACGAATATCCTGTGTTGCATTGCCCTACACTGGATCATTTGGTAGATCATGGAATTTCATATTTTGAAGACCAAAATATAGTTAACGGTATTTTGCTGAACCTTTCAGGAACCAACTACTAAGATAAACACAGTATCCAACCTTTTAATTTTTTATTGTTTTTAACAACGTCAATTATTTCAATAACCATTTACTATTCTACTGAGCCATATAGAACATGTTCGTAAATTCGACCTTTGTTATATGTTTATATTGATTGTTTTATCATTTTTTTCATTAATTAAACATATTATGTTTGTGGCATTGAATTCTAATGGATTTCAATGCAAGAAAAAGCATTGTATTAACAATCATAACATCATATTTAAATATTAGAATATGATACCTATAACTGGTGAGGATGTTGGCAAAACGAAAGGTACTACCTATGGCAAACGAGAATTCATCTATCAAAAATAAGCTTCCGTTATTAGACCGCTTCTTAACTTTATGGATATTAATAGCGATGGTAGTAGGTGTATCGTTAGGGTTTTTTTTCACAAATTTTTCAATATTTATATCTAATTTGCAGATAGGTTCAACCTCGATTCCTCTTGCCATAGGGCTTATACTTATGATATACCCTCCTCTTGCAAAAGTAAACTATAAAAAACTTATTACTGCATTCAAAAACAGAAAAGTTGTTGCGTTATCCCTTGCCCAAAACTGGGCAATTGGTCCCCTTTTAATGTTTATTTTAGCTATAATTTTCTTACGCGGAATGCCTGCGTTTATGATTGGAGTTATTATGATAGGGCTTGCTAGATGCATAGCAATGGTTTTGGTATGGAATGGGCTTGCTGAAGGGGATACAGACTTTGCAGCTGGTTTGGTAGCCCTCAATAGCTTATTTCAAGTATTTTTCTATGCGGTGTATGTATGGGTATTTATAACAATATTGCCACCTTTATTTGGCATATCTGGCAGCATAGTTAAGGTATCAATGTGGATGATAGCAGAAAGCGTTTTAATATACTTAGGGATTCCTGCACTATTGGGTGCTTTAACTCACTATATATTTGCACAAAAAAAAGGAGAAGATTGGTATCAGAGAGATTTCATTCCTCGCATAAGCCCTGTTGCTTTGATTTTTCTATTATTTACGATAATAGTTATGTTTAGCATGGAAGGTGGTACAATTCTAAAAATACCATATGAGGTTATTATTATAGCTATACCACTAATACTCTACTTTTTTATCATGTTCTTTAGTAGTTTTTTCATGAGCATGAAATTGGGGATAGATTATCAATTAAATGCAAGTGTATCTTTCACCTCTGCTAGCAATAATTTCGAACTTGCACTAGCAGTGGCAGTAGCTGTTTTTGGTGTGGGTTCGGGAGTCGCTTTTGCAGCTGTCATAGGCCCGCTCATAGAGGTGCCAGTAATGATTAGCTTGGTGAATGTTTCTTTAAAACTTAAAAAAAGGTTCTATAACAATGGTTAATTAAAAGCATTTACTTGTAATGTAGGATGCTGTTATTGTTAGATTTTTACAGAACAAGGATTTTCTAGATAAAAGAAAGGATTGGGAGTCAACATTATTCATCAATAAAAGGAAAATGTTGGATATAGTAATTGCAATATTCCAAAGTATAATATAATGCAATTAAGAACAATAAGCTAGTAAATAACGAATAACAAACTCATTGCTATTAAATATTTGTAAGTGATTTATTTGATTGTATGGATGTTTATGGGATTTTAAGCAAGCGCATTTCTGGAAATAGGATAACACCGGAAGAAGCCCTTTTTCTTTACGAAAATGCAGACCTAATGGTATTGGGTGAGGCAGCTTACGATATAAAAAAAACATATTTTGGGGACCGTGTATTTTGGAGAAAAGACGTGAACATAAACCATACTAACATATGCGTATCTCATTGTGGGTTCTGTTCTTTTAGAAAGGATAGGGAGGACGTCGGAGCATATGAATACACGGTAGACCAGATTTTAGATAAAGTTAGTAAAACACAGAAATATGGTGTTAATGAGATACATATAGTAGGGGGGCTTAATCCCAACTGCAATTTGGAATATTTCGAAAAGGTTTTTAGGGGGATAAAAGGGATAAGTAAGGACCTATGTATAGAAGCATTGACGGCAGTTGAGGTTAATTTTCTATCCAAATTATCTAAACTAAACCTTCATGATACCTTGAAAATCCTTAAAGAATCTGGTTTGGATATTATGCCCGGCGGAGGTTCTGAAATATTTAATCCATACATACGAAAAAAAATGATGGCTACAAAAATAACTGCAAAAGAATGGCTTTCTGTGCATAGAAACGCCCATATGCTTGGGATAGATACCAATGCAACCATGCTTTTTGGGCACGTGGAAAAACCAAAGGATATCATTGAGCATATGGATATTATAAGAAAACTGCAAGACGAAACAAAAGGCATTGTTGCCTTTGTACCTTTAGCTTATAATAAAGAAAATAACATTCTTGCTAAAAGGTACAACCTTTCAGGCCCTGGAGGGGTTGAGGACCTTAGAGTTATTGCGATCTCTAGGATATTTTTTGATAATATAAAACATATAAAAATACCATGGGTAACAGTAGGCAAAAACGTTGCGCAGATAGCCATTTCTTTTGGCGCAGATGATATTGGTGGGACAGCTTACGAAGAACGCATATTGGATGCCGCAGGAGGAAACACTTGGGAAGAAGTTAAGGAAAAAGATGAACTGGTTGATTTGATTAAAGAAGGAAATGGAATACCTGTGTTAACTACGAGTGAATATACAGGGGTATAGAAATGAAATTGGGGGTTATCAATTATATCAATGTATTGCCAGTTTATTATAGCATTATTAACGGAAGTGTGCCTTTGCCCGAGGAATGGAAACTTGTTTACGATACGCCTAAACAACTTGTAGAATCATTTTCAAAAGGCGAGTTAGAAGTATCCCCTGTATCGTCTTTTTCTTTATCGTTTCTCAAAGAGGTTTTAGTATTTCCAACCCTTTGCATTGCTTCCAAGGGCAGGGTATTGAGTGTTAAGTTGTTTTCAAATGTAGATTTTGGCAAAATCAAAGAGATATATACAACACATGAATCGTTATCCTCTGTAAATATGCTTAAAATCATTTTGAACAAGAAAGGGTACAATATTTCTAGGTATATAGAGACCAACGATTTAAACCGTGATGTAGTTTTGGCTATAGGAGACAAGGCCTTAAAGATGAATAAAATATACAGATACACTATGGATTTGGGAGAGGAGTGGTATAATATATTCCACTTGCCTGCAGTATTTGCATTATGGATTGCTAGACAAGGAATTGATAGGGGATATATTGGAGAAATAAATAAAGCTTTGGAAACTTCTTTGAAAAAATCAATGGAAAATATGAATGAAATAATAAATTATGCTAAATTCAAAACTGGATTTGAAGAGGATTTGCTAAAGGAGTATTATATGGCACTTTATTACCATTTAGGAGATGAAGAGAAACAATCCCTAAAGACTTTTTTTGAAGAATCATATAAGCTAGGGTTGATTGCAAACATTCCAGATATAAAATATTTGTAGAGGGATATAAATGAATAAAATGGAGGAAATAATAGACAAAGCCCTTTCAGGTAAAAGGATTACTGTTGATGATGCGGCATTGCTTTATAAAGAGGCATCATTAGTCATATTGGGCAAAATAGCAGATAAATTGAGGTGGAAAAAAGCGCCTCTGCCCATTGTTACTTTTGTAATAGATAGGAATATAAACTACACCAATATTTGCAATGTCAATTGCAAATTCTGCGCATTTTATAGAAGAAAAAAGGACAATGATTCTTATGTACTCACAATAGACCAAATACTGGAAAAAGTGGAAGGATTGGTAAAACTAGGAGGTACGCAAGTACTTCTCCAAGGTGGGCTTAATGAAGAAATTTCTTTAGATTATATACTAGAGATGTTTAGAGCCATTAAAAAAAGATATCCAATGGTTGATATACATTCCTTAACCACAACAGAAATAGATTTTTACGCACGGCAGTCAGGAATGAGCACTGCCCAGGTCTTAGAAAAATTGAAGAATGCAGGCATGAGATCACTACCTGGTGGTGGTGCAGAAATGCTGGTAGAGCGTATAAGGAACTACATAAGCCCGAAAAAAAATTCAGTTTCAAGTTGGTTTAAAATTATGGATGAAGCGCAGAGTTTAGGGATGCCTACAACAGCTACGATGGTATTTGGGTTTACAGAAACAATAGAAGAGAGGTTAGAACATTTATCAAAGGTCAGAGACCTTCAAGACAAAAACCATGGATTTACTGCGTTTATACCATGGAGCTTCGAACCAAAAAATACAGCACTAAGCAATTTGAAAAGGCCAAGCTCAAATGAATACTTGAGAATGCTCGCCATTTCTAGGATTTTCTTAGATAATTTCAGGAATATACAATCTGGATGGGTAACAGAAGGGCATAAGATTGCTCAAATAGGGTTACATTTTGGGGCAAACGACATGGGTGGGATATTAATGGAAGAGCATGTTATAAGTGCAGCTGGTAGAGCCTACAAAACAGACATCCCCTACATGGTGAGGAATATAATAGATTCGGGATACATACCTGCCCAGAGGGATACATATTATAATATTAAGCGTGTATTTTCGCACGTACCCCAGGTTGAACAGAGAATATGATTGAGCTTGATAGCCTATACGAAAAATTATACGAAAAATACGGGAATTTACATTGGTGGCCAGGCGATACAAGGGACGAAATAATTATTGGTGCTATTTTAACACAGAGGACTTCATGGAATAATGTAGAAAAGGCTATAAAAAACCTTAAAGGCAATAACCTTCTTAGCTTGGCAAACATTTTAAACGCCAATTTGGAATTGCTCAAGGAATGCATAAAGCCTTCTGGATTTTACCAAACCAAAGCGGTTGCCCTTAAAAACATTTCCTCTTTTTTTACCATAAATAAAATAAAGGAGTTCGAAGAAACACAGGATATTGAAAAAATAAGGAGGCAGCTTTTAGGGATTAAGGGGATAGGACCAGAAACATCAGATTCTATCCTGCTTTACGGCTTTGGCAAGAAAATATTTGTTGTAGATGCGTATACAAAAAGGATTATTGAGAGGATTGGATATAAAGAAACCAAATACGATGAAATCCAAAAACTTTTTGAGAAAACGATAAAGGCTGAACTTGAACTCTACAAAAATTACCATGCTGTTATTGTACAACATGGAAAAGAGGTTTGCAGAAAAAAGCCATTGTGCAATAAGTGCGTGATCAAAGAGTTTTGCAATTATTCAGTCCCATAGGTCTTTAAGTTCTTTTTTACTAAATAATATTTCTTTGAGCTCTTTTTCGAATGCAGGATCATTTCTGCGAATCCATTCGATTAACAATGTTGCATGTTCTTTTTCGTCGTCTCTGTTGTGTTCTAATACACTTTTTAGAGATTTATCTGCCGTTACAGAGGCACGCGCCTCGTAGTAAATAATTGCTTCTAATTCTTCCATTAAACTCTCTTTTGCTCGAATTAGGTCTTTAACATGATTGTCTTTTACTTCTTCTTCTTTATAGGACATGTTGATAACTTACGCCTAATAAGTTTATAAATCATTTGATCAATCTAATAAATTACACATATCAAAAATATGCTAGTTTATCTTTAGGGTAATAATATTCTATTGTATACCCAAGAAGGGCGTTTCTACTGGATATGCGCTTACACCCCAACATCACATTTATGTTTAATATCTAAAACATGGATTTCGAACAGATCAATTTATTTGGAAAATCTACTTTTTCCATAGGGAAGGGCAATTTAATAAACATTAAAAGGCGCAAAACTCAAGTAAATTATTAGAGTTGTTAGAACATAGGTAATTTAATGAACACATTTGATTTATATAGCAAAGATCTTTTGGTTATTGCCAATCCTGGAACGGGAAAAACAACTGAACTCGCTAAAAAGGTTATTGAGTTAATTAATAGAGGAGTTAAAGAGAGTGACATTTTATGCATAACATTTACAACTAAAGCGGCAAATGAAATGAACGAGAAAATATACAAAACTGCTTTAGAGAGAGGGATAAAGATCAATGTAAATGATCTTGCAATACATACATTCCATAGTTATGCTTATGATTACCTTCAGAACATGGGGGAAGAATATAATGTTGTTAGTAATAATATGCTTAGGTTTTCCATTTTTAAAACCTTTGAAAAACTCAACGCTTTTAATTACTCAGAGGAGTATGTAATTTCAGATATCGTTCCAAAAACAGAAAATGCTATAAGATATTTAAAGAGTTTTGGAATAACACCCGAAGACATTAAAATGAACATGGGTATAGCTAAGAAGGAACTAGAGCTTATATACACTAATGAAAAAATAAATAATATAAGCCTTGAAGAGATTGAGAAATTTCTAGAATATTTTCTTGAAGCTTACGAAAATTATGAAAAATCCAAGCCAAAAGGGTTTATTGATTATGCAGATATGCTCATAGAATTTATAAAAAGATATGATAAGAATATTAAGCATTACAAACATGTTCTTGTAGACGAACTTCAGGATGTCAATGAACTTGAAGCAAAAATAGCTAAATTGAGTGGGGATATACTTTTTTTAGTAGGGGACAGAAAGCAAGCGATCTTTGGATTTCAAGGGGGGAGTGTGAAAAATTTTGATAAATTTAGAGATACCGCACTCATTTCAACACTTTCTACCAACTATAGGAGCACTGAGAATATATTGCAATATTCAAAAACGTATTTTATATCCAATACAAAAAATGGGGATTATAACGAAGAACTTCGTGATTTTAAGAGTTATAATAGTACAATAGGGGAGGTTGTAAAGGTTTGTGCCACAGATAACAGTGAAAATGTAGCGGTTAAATTAGCTGCAGAACTGAACCAAAACAATCCAAATGAGAAGATAGCAATAATTACTAGGACAAATGGGCAATTACTTAAAATTTCTAAAATATTGGATGATAAAAATATACCATATACCAGCACAATAAGCAGTTCTACATCAGTACATGCTACAAAAGAGATCATTAAGTTTCTCAAAGGGCTTTTTTATGATGATTTTGATGTTATATCTAGTGCATTATTTACACCTTTTTCAGGATTGTCTATGAAGGAAGCATTTGAGGCTATAGCTGGTTCAGGCAAGGATATACATAAATTGGAAAAGTTTGCAACGCCTTTTTTTGATATGAGGGCAGGCAATAATATTGAAAATTTGAAAAAACTTTTCGAAATGCACATTATGCCAATAAGTGCCTCTATAAGCAAGGAGTATTTCATTACCTCTGTTGCCTTATTGAAAAATATCCTGGAATTTTTTGAGGTTGTTAGCAAACCCTCTAAGGAAGACTTGTTCCATTATCTTGAAATTACAGAGGAAAGTTATGAACCTATAGGAAAGGAGAAAGGCATAACATTAACTACTGTACATAAAGCAAAGGGGTTGGAGTTCGACCGTGTTATATACCTCCCTAAAAACACAAGGAATACTTTTAGCTTTGTTGACGCAGTAATTTATTCAATACTAAAATCAAAAAATATTGATATAAGGGACGAACTTGAGGAGGAAGAAATAAGGATAGACTTTGTTGCTTTTACAAGATCTAAAAAAGAACTTTATATTGTGGTCAATCCAAAAATGGAAGCAAGATACAATTTAGGCAAGCATTCAACTTTGGTGGATATAGAGGGTGATGAAATAGAACCATTAAGAAATAATTATGATGAAGCGTATAATTTGTTTGTGTCTAAACGTTTTGAAGATTCAAAAAAACTTTTAGAAAAGCGCGAACCATGGCTGAGGGATATTATCTATTATTATTTCAAAAAATTAGACAAGATATCTTTCTCACTTGTAGAACAATTTAAAAACCCTTATGAGTTCTTTAAGAACAATATATTAGGGATCCACTTTAAAAGCGTTCAACAAGATAAAGGGATGAATGCCCATAAAATTGCATTTGAAATTTTCAATAAAACAATAGATGAAAAAACCCTAAATCAAGAGGAAATAAAGATTTTTAACAATATAAAAAGCGCATTATATGAAGTTTCTTCTATGGATTATATCCAACATGGTTCCGAAGTTAGAATGGCAATAAGCCTAGGGGAGTTATTGGATGTGCCTATTTCTGAACTTCAGTTAGTTGGGTTTATTGATGCTGTATTTATGGATAAGACTGGCAAATATTTAATTTTGGATTATAAAACAGATAAGACTGAAAATTATGAATCAACCCACAAAAAACAGCTTTTAGTATATAAAAAAATCTTTGCAAAAAATAAAAAAATAAATGAAGAGAATATTTCAACTGCAATAGCATACATTTCACTTAAAGGAAATATCAATACAGGAAAATTTGATTATAAATTAAAGATTTTGAATAATAAAACAGATAATATATTGTGGAACAATTTTGTTAATGATGTAAAGGAATTGATTGAATATAAAAATAATCCGGAGTTGTTCATTAAAAAACTCATTGAAGATAAAAATAATAACAATGAACTTCTTTTGGATTTTGTAAAGAGAGAGTTAATGTATAAAGGGGAATAATCTTGTTTATTTTATTTTTTCCTTCTATGCCAAATAGCTATGAGAAGAATTACCGCAACAACTATCACCACTCCTGCAATTATTAAATAAACAGCGTTTCCTTGTGTTGGCAATGAAGTACTTGTGGGATTAGTTGCCCTTTCTGGGTACATTGTAAAGGTCTCCGTTAGAGGTGCACCGTTAACGGTTATGTTGTAATATGCTGTTTGATATCCATTTTTTGAGATTATAACATTCCATGTGCCGTTGGTTAGATTTAAAGAGAAAAATCCGTTTGAATTTGTTTCAGTAATATTACCAGATGAAAATCGTAACGTTGCATTAGGTATTGGGGAATAACTAGGAGATTGTATAATGCCGGATACACTATAATATTTTCCCCCTATACCTTGCCCACCAGTAGATGGGGGATATGCTGTTACGGTTATATTGTTGCTAATTGCATAATTGTTCATACTATCATAAACTGTTACTGAAGCATTGTATGATCCAGCTAACGGATAGGAAAAGTTGTAATAGGAAACGTTTGATGTGTAATAAAATCCATTGATATACCATTTGTATATATATGGCTTAACACCACCAGTAACATTCACTTGATAAGTTACGTTTAATGGCGCTACACCATTCATAGGGGTGGCAGTAAACGAATTTATTTTTATTGGTGCAATGTAAACGTAATAAGAATAAAAAGCTGTAATTCCATTTGAGGTTGTTAATATAATATTGCTTATACCAGTGCCTTTCATTAGTTGGCCATTATTTAGCCCTGGATAGATTGAATTGTACAAGTATGTACCATTGGTCATAATAAAGTAACCTTGAAAATTAATAGTAAATATTGTTGTTGCATTGATACCATTAAGACCCTCTACGTAAGTATAGGGTTCGGATCCGTTTTTGTAATTGCCAATCAATGCAAAAGAGGGAGTGGTTTGGTTTGCTATAAAGGAGAGAGGTTCAACGTATATTTTTAAGAACGATTGAGGCACATTAACGTTTTTGCTCAATATTACTGAACCGTTAAGCATATCAATATAAGAAACGACATAATAACCAGAACCTGGTGTAGCATCAGCTATTATTGGTTCGTTGGTGTAGAAAGTATTTGGGTTTATTAGCATATTTTCAAGGTAACTATTAGGGACATTCATCTTGTAATCCATCTTAAGGTATCCGTTTACGATAGAATACACTTTGTTGCTATAACTGCTGTATGCAATTACATAAGAGCCTTGGTTATTTGGCAAAGTTATAAAATAATACGGTGCTGCATTCATCATAGCATTTGAATTATTTGTTTGTAATGTAACATTCCAAATGGTTGTGGATGACACAAAATCGTATTCTATTAACCTCATTGGTTGAGTCCCGTGCATGCCTATAGAGCCAATACCTTCTATAATTAAATCTTCAGATGAACTACTTGATGGCATATTGGCATACCATCGTAAAGGCATAAGATGAAAATAAACCTCCATGGAGATGGCATTTTGCTGCTCACATAACCATAAAGGTTGTGACGCATTATAATATTGTAAAGCTTCCCCATTGGAGAGGTTGGAAATAACGAGAGATCCAGATATAGCATTTGTAGTATATGCAATCACTTGACCCTTGCCCAAGAAATTGCCTATAGTTGCAGAATTTATACCTCCTCCGTTTTGTACGGAAGTATTCCATATTACATTGCCAGTGTATGCATTGACTAATTGTGCGTATGGAATAAGGTCACCACCACTATATGAGTATGTATTCAACAAAACAGAACCATTATAAGAAGAATAAGGGGGAAGGGGGTAAAACATTTCGTAAGCGTATGCAAAATTCATTCCGTATAGAAAATTAGTAGACCATAGTGTACTACCATTAAGGGTTAATGCTTTTATGTAAAGTGTAAAGCCTATTGCCTTGCTGTATGGGTTCGCACCAGCATTGAATATTATATCCCCTCCATTATAAGGGGCGATGAGGTATCCCATTCTATAATAAGTGCCTTCATTGTGCATCCAGATAACATTACCATTTGCAAGGTTGTACATCGCAAGGGTCCCATTATAATAAAGAACTACTAACCCTTGAGTATTTGATAAATTAACAACGGTATATTCGAATATTGGGTTTACGTTTATTTCCCATTTAACTTCCCCATTATCACCTTGAACTACAGATATCTCTGTAGATTTGGAATTATTGACAACTAGAAAATTAATTGTATTTGTCCCAAATATGTTTCCTAGAGGGGTAATATTAAGGGAGGGGGAATTTTGGGTTACATTCCAAATGGTTTTAACATGCAAAGTAGTTATGTTCTGGTTTATATGGGCAAACGAACCCAAAGAAAAAGGGGTTAATAAAAATATAAATGCTAATATTGCAAACTTCATTTTCATACTAACACCCATTAAGCCATGCCCCCCATATATAAGGGGATTCTGTTATTGCAGGTGCTTGAACAAAAGCACCTGCTGCATTGTATACATCATAATTGATTGTTATTGTTGAGATTAACCATGAATATTCATCAGGATGAGGAGGATGAGGAGGATGAGGAGGGCATGTATCCCTATCCCATTGTATAAACAATTCAATGGTTGTTGCAAAGTATATCCTTCCATATGGAGCTACAAATGAGTCAGATTGGTAATAATTATATACCGAAACATAATTCCTATACGCATAATCTGCAAAACTGAAGGTAGAAGTGCTTATGGATATATTTACAAAATATGCTGGAGCTGATCCAACATTAATTATTATCCCCGTCATTAGAAAATAAACATCTAATGCTACACCAGAACTAACGAACCCCCAATTTAGATTAGTTAGTAAGTCTACACCAGATATTGTTAAAGATATCCCTGTTATGTTATTAGAACCACCAGTTGATATCCCTGGTTGGCTACCAGTAGTGAAATATAGAGGGCCATATCCTGCACCATAACTAGCAAGAGCATCTAAAAGAATGGGTTCCCAGTTTGTAGAAATTGTACCCCATTGCAATTGTGCTTGCCCAGTAAATTGTAATACAACAGAAACAGTAAAATAAGCAACACTCTCTTGCCCATTCACATTGTAAGCGCTGATTAAAACAGTAAAGTTCCCAGGGGATGATGGTGCTTTAATTGTTTGGCTTAGGTATTCCATTAAGCTATTGCTAAAACTCATTGGTTGGTTGTTTATGTTTAGGCTTTTGATTGTAACATATACACCAGCTATAGGGGAATTAAAATCAACTACTTGCGCCCAAACCTGAAACTGAGAGCTTACAACTACACGCCCAGGCAAGGTACCTTCCGCTTTTATAACAGGTGGAAGGGTGACAATTAATGTGGGTATTGTGTTGGACCACACAAGAACGTTTTTTGATGTATCTACAATATTAATTGTTACTTGGTTTGTGTACGGAATGTTTTCATTGCCCAGGTTAATTTTCCAAACCATTCCTGGTAACCAAACATTGTTGTAAGAGGTCAAATAGGAAAGACCTTGAGATAATGAATATTCTTGATTATACTGTGGTGTTTTTTGGTATGAAATGTATATAATAGTCCCACTATTATATAAAGGAGATCCACCAAGATCAGTTATAGTAATTTCTTTTATATATTGGTTATTTACAGTAGGTATAACATTAGCTACAAAAGTGGTGCTAACAGAGGGCGTTGGAACAGGCAATGTGCCAACCCAATAAAATAGAGTAGAGAATAATGTAACGGTTATAGATAATATTAGAATATTTGCAACAATATCAGAAACTCCACTCTTCCTATGCTTTTTTATATTTTTTTTATAAATCATAAAGATTTCCTCTTCCCTCTTGGTAGTGTAACAATATTGCTGTAATTTTGAATAGTCCCTATACAACTCTAATTATCTTCCGTACTTATATATTTTTCTTCCATTGATCCATTCTTCATTTATATCCATCATTATCGATACTACTAGCCTTAGTAATGATTGTTATGTTGAAAAGCACCTATCTTCTTCGTTCTTATCTTGAACTCTAGATTTAGCCTTTCTAGTACATTTGTTGCCCTTATCATTCTTCTACTACTATCTTTAAATGCTTTATAATTGTACAATGATTGATGCCACCTTTCAAACATATTTGAGGCTTTTTCTAATCCTTCCTTAACTAGAACTTCTTGTGCTTGTTTTACTAGCATCTCGTTTTCTAATGCTTGCTTTACTATTTGCATAACTCTTGATTGTTTCTTATTTGGGATTAATTTCATGAGATTTCACATGTGCAATATGGCAGTACTGCCATGATGCACCTAGGAAGGATTTTATTGTTTGTGATACAACATAATGTTTCCTGTTACATTCATTCCAACGCTTATTGCAATACTTTGGGAATGTAGGTTATATTCCGATATTTCGCTAATAGCCATATAAGCATGTTTCATCTTTAACCAGTTTAGCCTTGCACGGGTTAGGCATTTTCCTATACCAATATGTCTATAGTTAGGCATAACCAAAAGAGAATGCAACCTTCCAATATTGTTAGAAAGGCTTGCCCATGCAACACCTGCAATATTGCCATTGAACTCTACTACAAAACATCGATCTCCACTGTAAAACATGTTTAGCATTGCATTTTCATTTATTTTTTTGTATGTAATTGAATAAAGATTGATGGCACTAAGTATTTCACTTGATTTTAAGATCTTTACTTGCATGGGCAATGTTGCATTATTGTAATTTTTTAGGTTAATTGCGTATATATGGTACATTTCATGTTTTATGTTATGGGCATATATCTCAGAAAATACATTTCCGTTTTGTGGGACTTTTTCATATAATACGTTAAATGCTTCATGGCTTTCTGTAAAAATTGTGCCTATAGATTCAATAAAATCGTAAATTAGTAAACCGTTTATAATATTATCTGTATCTAAACTTATCCATAAGAGGTTTTTGGATTTTATGTTGCTTTCTACGTATTTATCTATAAAATCGTTGAAAAATCTAGAAATCCCCATTGATTTATATTGCTTATATATATGGATGTCTTGGACATTTATGGCATTAAACATATGTGTCTTTATTGTTATGCTTTCTATTAAATAGTTTTTGTACGAAAGCTAAGAAAAGTATATATTATACTTGCTCACATAAATAAATACAAGTATTAACATGAAAGATAAAAGGAAACACTTGAAGGGCAAGGAAGGACACCCGGAAAAGGATTTTTCTTCCAATGGGGAAGTGTATAAATCCTACAGTGACCGCATAGATGATAGTATCATTACACTTGACGTTCTTTCGTCTGTAATAAAAAAAGCTATAGGGGACAATAACCTTGGGGATGAAGGTGCGCAAGAGATGGCATACCATGTATTGAATTTTTTCGGATACAATGACCGCATTCTTGATAATATATTAGAACCTGCAGATCGTGACTCGTTTTACATGCTTGAAGATAAAGGCATTTTAGTAACAGAAAGGGAAGAGACCACTTTATATGATGGAAGGGAGTGGAGAATCCATTACTGGATATTTAGGAAGGAAGTTATCAAGGAACTTTTAGCTTTGGATGTAAAAGATAGGGAACAGGCAGAATATACCGATGCTAGTAAAGTTTATGAGTCTATATCTGCAGATGTCTGGAATCCACAGAGTATGAAGGAAGAACAATAATGCGTATTTTTTTTGTAATTGACCATAGTGTAGAGCTAAAAGATTTTTCTTTAAATGCATTGAGTAGTGAAAACGGCAGAGTGGATTTGGTTTGTAAATTAATAAAAGATTCCTTTTTGATATCTAATAGCATAAGGAAGGATACAGTTTTATACATATTTTTTTCTAAAAGTAAAAAGACAATAATGTTTATAGGCAATCAGTTGCTTTACCTTAATCCAGATGAAAGGTCAATTGCTTCTATATTAAAGAAGGTTTTTTTATTATATTTAAAAGAAAAAATTATTGGAAAAGAGTATTCGCCTGGAATTTACCTATACAATTGGAACATAGAAGAGGTTTTGAAAAGAATTAATTTGCCTGTGGTTTTGCTTTTAGAAGAGGGTATAATGGATACAACTAAAATTCGGCAAAATGTTGCCTTCGTATTAAGTGACCATACCAATTTTAGTACGGAGGAAATTGATATTATAAAGAATTACAACCCATTTATTCTAAAAATTTCACCATATTCTCTTCACACCGATCAGTGCATTACAATAATCCATAACAAATTGGATGTTATGCTGTGATTACTGCCCAAACCTTCTCTGCCTTTTCTGGTACTCATATATTGCACGCATAAAATCCAATTTGCTAAATTCTGGCCAATATACATCTATAAAATAAAGTTCAGAATAAGCCATTTGCCATAACAGGAAATTGGAAATTCGTTCTTCACCAGAAGTTCTTAAAATTATGTCTGGGTCAGGTAAATTAGAAGTATAAAGGAAATTTTTTACGGTGTTTTCGGTTATTTCATCTATACTTAGTTTTCCTTCTTTAACACTAATGGCAATTTTTTTAATTGCCTCTACAATTTCCTGCCGCCCCCCATAAGATATGGCTATATTATATAAATAATTGGAATAATTTTTTGTTTTTTCTAGTGCATAATTTATTGCTTTTTGCACATCTTCTGGCAGGGCACTTATATTACCAATTACCATCAATTTAATGCCATGTTTGTGTACACGTTCATCCTCGGCTAGTTTATAAAAATTTTCTTTAAATAATATCATCAAATCATTAAGTTCATTGACATTTCTTTTTAAATTTTCTGAAGACAACGCATATATTGTTAAAATTTTGATATCAAATTCTAAGCACCAGTTTAGCACCTCTTCTAATTTATCTTTGCCTCTTAAATGTCCTTCATGTATACTTATGTTGAGCATGTTAGCAAACCGCCTATTTCCATCCATAATTATAGCCATATGCTTTGGCATGTTACTTTGTACGATCTTATTTTTAAGTGCATGTTCATATGCATCGTAGGTCCTATCCTTAAAAAACTTAAACAAATCTTCACGCGGCATAATTAAAATATAACATTACGTTATAGCATTAAAATTTTTTTATAAAAAGAATGTTAATTGGTTGAGAAAGATGTCAGAAAGAGATTGTTTGTATAGATTTAACCAGGTAGTTGAAAAGGATATTGTTTTGCTTTCTTATGATTGTAAATAGCACTAAATGCATTAGATACTGCAAAAATGAAACCGAATTGGAAAGGCAAAAAAAATGGTTTCTACACTATCAAGGGGAACAGTGTTGTTGATTTTTATGAACACTCAAAAAGAGGGTGTTGTTTCATTTTTAAAGAAAATAAGAGAATGTATTCATGAAAAAAAATATAGTCAAAAATTCCAATAACTATTTATACTTTTAATGTAATATAGTATTAACTATGAAAGCCAATGAGGTATTAAATCTATTACGTATTACAAGAAAAACACTCCATGTATATGCATCAACAGGAAAGATAAGATATACAGTTATGCCAAATGGTTATTATGACTACAACGATGAGGATGTCTATAAAT
>Ga0080006_1202857_pt1 | contig 18504 bp, 19 predicted proteins | sample RS3BMetagenome_FD_69209 | JGI IMG/M metagenome (GOLD analysis project Ga0080006, IMG submission 69209) | Ferric oxide microbial mat and aquatic microbial communities from Rainbow Spring, Yellowstone National Park, USA - RS3B (SPADES... ... | reverse complement strand
CCCGTCTATATTAATTATATCAGGGGTTTTGTCGCGAGTTAACGATGCTAATTCGTGCAATACATAACTTTTTACAACCTCTAATCGTGACTCTTGAGTTAAATGCTCAGGATATTTTGTCATCATACAAATTACCTTATATTGTTGTTTTTGTTTAGTTTTTTGAATAGTTCGTCCAAAAGACGTTTATTCACCATTAAAATGTCTGCAATGTCGTCCATATATTCGTTCACAACGTCTTCTAGATCAGTACGATCAAACTGGACATCGTCAACGTCAACGTCAACGTAATCTTTGAAGTCGCCACATATGATCCCTTCTAGTTTATCGTAATAACAGTTGTCCTCTAATCTGCTATATTTTATGAACACTGGGACTTTCATTTACCTCACCTCGACGAGTTCTAGCTTTTCACCTACTAATCTCGCTTTTATTGTGAACGCCGGCTCAGTCTCACCATATATCTTGTATGCCTTAATCAACATCATGCTGTCGTCAATGATGAAGTAGGCATATCCATCCCACCTCCGCATATGTTCGTCTAGGAATGATTCTATCATTTTCTCTACAAAGTCCCGATCTAGCTTTGATAGGCTTCTATTAGAATTATGGAAAATACTTTCTCCTCCTTCTCGGTCGTGTGAAAATTCTTGAGACATGTAGCTCACACTATAATACTATCAAAAAACTGGTATAAAAAAACTGGTATAAAAAAACCTCAAACAGCTGTTTGTGAGAGCGGAATAGTGGTCTCTGACCCTGGAAGGGTGAGGGTTAAGCCCCCTCAACCCCCATTTATGGTCAACCCCCATTTATGGAAAATATCGTAGTATTTTGTGCGTATATAACTATAGTATTATCGTATATAGACGATTTAACTTCCCCACCATTATGTACCACTATTATGCTCCCATTTATTGGGTAGTATAATGTCTGTTCTATCAGTGCCGTTCCATTTATTGTGATTTTTCCTTTTTGCACTGTTACATTCCCGTTATATAGTATCTGCCAACCGTATTCCGATACCCCATACGATGAGTTGTATATTACAGTAAAACTAGGATTTACGATCGGATATAACGTACCTGCAGGGGCGAATCCGCTTATAGATAAGACAGCAGTTTGAGTGTTATACAAATAGAATGTAATTGCATAGTGAGCGTTTTGTGAGATAGCAACAGTAGGGTCTGGTGCTGTAACGTTTACTATAACATATTCGTGCGGTTTTAGGATTATTATGCTTGGGTACCAACGATGACTATTAATTATAGGCACAAATACATACGTTTTATTGGTAGGGTTTTGTATGCATATTGTTATAACGTTGTACTTATTTATTTCTCCTATATCGTAAAAATCCAATACTTTTGCATGCAATTGTGGGTGATAGAAAAAAATAGAAAACGTGAAAAGAGATGGTATTATAACCGCTAAAATTAGTACGATTTCAAACTTTTCCATCTTCCATCATCCATTCTACGTATTGTAACGCAAAATAAAATGTAAAATACCCCAAATCTCTAAAGGAGAATATCCATATTAACGCCGGAAGACCCCAAGCTAATTCTTTCTTATTATTATATAATAGGATTAATGCGAAAAGAGATACCTCAAGTACGGTATACACGAACGGGGGAATGGGTAAGCCGAATGCGGTAAGAAGTGAAAACGAAATGCCCTGATGTGCAACCGGTTGTGTAATAGTTATAACGGACGCAAGGTATTGCTTTGAAATGAAGGGTATTGATGAGAGCAGTAGCGGTAACGCGAATTCTGTTATCTTTCTAAGTTTTTGTCTTTCAAATTTAATTAGAAGAATAGCTATCAATATTGCAAACTGCTTTATGTCTGCAGAGATTCCTAGGAGCAGGTACCTGAATCTCTCGTTAAATATTGCAAGAAACGCAATCGAATATGCGAAAAGGTTCAGTTCTTGCCCTGTCGCAAAATCGTATGAAAGTGCAGGAAATAGGAAAAAAGATGCGATGAAAACGTTTTCGCGTCGTTTGAGGAAGGAATATACAAAAGCTAAAACAGCTGTTATTACGTCTACTGTTTCAAGGTTATGCAGAACTGCAACGCTGATGAACGATAATGGGGGGTAAATATAGACGGACGGCAAAAATGAGTTTGCCGTAGTGCCGGTCACAACGTTATACGGAACGTGATATATGGAAAACGCTTTAGCCATTGAGTAAAGGTACGGATTTTTTCCGTCAAGGAATAAGTGTGACGCGTATAATATTATTGCTTCTTCATCCGTTAGGATAGGTAACCCTGTCAGTATATTCACTACAGCTGTAATAGTCGCAATAGCAAAAGCCGAAAAAATGAGTATTCTTTGCCTTACAAATATAGAGAGCATACCTAAAGTAACGACGAGAAATGCGGTAGGCAGTAAATACGGTTTTCCGTCACCTAAAAACGCTAATCCTATACTAATTAAACCTAGCCCTGCCAAAAACCATGATATATTATCTTTCAATTTTTCTTCCATAACCGACGCCTGCTACAATCTATCGGTACTTATCGGAGTAATACCTAACGTCTGTGCTATTTCGAGCGGGGATAACATTTCTACTCTCATTTTCGATGTGCTAACTCCCGCAACTTCCATGATACTCCTTTCAAAGGCTAACAAAAGCAACACTACTAGTTTATGTGCCTCATTAAGCTTCGCTATTATATCCTCATAATTTGCATCGATTGATATCAAACTATGAAGCTCTGAAAACTTTTCAGACAATTCGTCAATGGAAAGACTTGAAAACCTATCCGTCAAAATCGATAATAAAATCTGGAAATTATCGTCTACGTTATATGGGGTGCCGTAGAACTGCAGAGACCCGCTCTTAAGATCTTTTGTTAAAATCAATACGTAATTGTTCAGGATTTCTTGCACAGTTGTTATTTTGATGGCTTCTTTTTGGGTCACCTGCCTTGTCGGTATGATAGCTTTTTCCCTGATTGCCTGCCTGACCAGGTTTGGGTCAACCTTTACAATATTTCTTTTCCCAAGTGGCGATAATTGAGGTTGTTGTTGGGTTTGTTGTATTTGTGGAAACAGTTGCGGTGGTGCAGGCGTTGCCGTGCTTGGTATTTCATACGTGGGTTCTTGTTGCTGTTGTTGTTTTTTAGTATTGGAGTTATTTAGGCTCATGATAATTTCTTGCCCCAGAAGTCGTTTAAAAAGCGGATTTTAACGCTCAAACAGGTGTTTGAGGAAAACTTTTAAGTTTATGACGCCAGATGTTTTTTATGCAATTACAAGAACAACAAGAAAAGAACAGTGAAAGTTTGTCGTCTTCTGATGTTTCTACTGTTGCTAGGCGTTTGAAGGACGAGTTAGATAAATATGTTGTCGGGAATGAAGACGTCAAAACAGCTGTGATAACAGGACTTTTGACAGGGTTTCCTACCCTGCTCATCGGAGACCCAGGGACTGCAAAAACGTATACTATCGAAATCCTCTCGAAAATGATCGATGGGGTTAAACCAGAAGAGCTTTTCATAGTACTCGCTCACGAGGCAATGACGCCAGAAGACATTTTTGGAAATACAAACCTAAAAAAATTGAGAGAAGAAGGAGTACTAGAATACATCACTGAAGGATTCTTGCCTTCTGCTAAGCTGATTTTCATAGATGAGATTTTCAAGAGCAACAAAGTCCTTGCCGAATCGCTATTTCGGGCTATTAACGAAAAGAAGTTCAGGAATGGAAGTAAAGAGATCTCATTACCGTGGCTAGCGTTCTTTTCTGCGTCAAACGAGGTCAGGGTAAATACACAAGCGGACAGAGCATTCCTAGATAGGTTCAAGGTATTTGCTACAGTTCTTTCGCCTAACTTGGAAGATGTGCAAAACCTCAGCTCAACCGCAGAAAGGTATCATAAAGTTCTTACAGCAACTAAGCCTACTTCCATCCCAACTGTAACGAGTTATGACGAAGTTAAAAAAATACAGGATAAAATTCTTTCAGATTACACCAAATACACAACGCAAGATATTGTACTCGAAGCGGTGAAGCAGGCTAATCTCATCCTAGGTGCAATAGCACAGGCGTTGCAAAACCCAAGAGCGTTTAGCGATTCTGGAATTGTCAGGTCGTACTTCAGATCGATGGGGGGATATCTGACAATCAGCGAGAGAAAATTCAAAAGTATAATGCAAGTCGCTAACGCGTTACGTGATATGTTCGGTAATTCAACAATTACACCAGTGCATACTGTATTAGCATTCTATCTTACAATTCCATTCACACCAGACCTAAAGAATATAGTATCTTCTCTAGTCCCGGCATTGATCAAATCGTATTTCGATACAAGTAGATCGAATAATTCTTCTATTGATATTAATAGCTTGATAGATAGCATTTCTGAAATAGCAGAGAAAATATTGAGGAACAAAAACCTAAATGAATTGTTAAACAAAGCGTCGACATTCGCTGTAGATGTTATTGTTAAAGCATTTCCAGCGACGTCGCCCGAGCTAGCACAATATAAAGCAGATCTTGTTAAGAAATTTTCTGCGGTAACTAATAATAGTGATGACACACGACAGAAGCTGGCTAATTTTAAGGAAGCTGTAGGTATCCTGGTCGATATTGAAACCAAGTATGCCAGTAATATTAAAATCAGGACTTTAGCAGAGAAACTGCTTGAAAATATTGTATCTACCGTCTCCAAGCAGATAGATGTAAATCGTATAACCTCTGATGCGATGGATGAGCTTCAGAAAGTTTATGAAAAGATAAAAGCTGAAATTGAAAGTAAATATAACGAACTAATGAAACTAGGAGGGAGCGACGAGAACAGCAAACTCATTGCCGGGATACAAAAATTCTTCCCGCAATTTTCGGACGCATTACCAAGAGAAGTGGTAGACCAAGCCCAAAAAGAAGTAATAATGAAGCGTCTTGACAATGCTGTAAGGTGGACGAAGACTAAGATATTAGATTTCACAAACACATTAGAAAAAACTAAGGATGAACTTTTACAAGTGACACAAGGGAAGTGAGTATATTATGCAAAGCTTCTTTCATGATAATGAAGATGATGAGAGAGAAAGAGAACTAACAAACACTATTTTTAAAACAGTGATAGATGAACTTGCACATTTGTCTGATTATTCACTTACACCAGACGTTCTGGATAGTTTAAGAGATACTGTATATAAACTTGTCAAGATAGCATCACAACAAAACAAACTTCTTTTACAATTCCCAGCAGTCCTCGCTTATTTCGTTTATAATTTTTTAAAAAATATCGATTCAGATAGAATTAACGACATAAACGAAAAATTAGACAATATTCAGCGTCTGATACAACGTAAAAACTTGCAAGGTTTATCATTCAGCACTATCAAACAGCTGTTACAACAGGAATTACAGGAGAAAAAATTCAGACGTAACAGATCCAACAAAGGAGAAAAACAACAAGAACAGCAGGAGCAACAAGAACAGCAGGAGCAAAGCGGAAATAAACAAGGCGAAAAGAAGCAAAGCGGAAAAGTAGAAAAACAACAACAGGAAGGAGAAAAACAAGAGGAGGGAAAAGAAAGGCAGGAAAGTGAAAGCGAAGAGAGCCAAGGACAACAAGGACAGGAATTAGGAGAAGAAAGCCAGGAGGGTAACGAGCAGGAAAGCGGTGAGGAACAGGGGCAACAAGAAGGTGAAGAAGGGAACCAAGGAGAAGAAACACAACAAGGAGGAGAAGAAGGAGGACAGCAAAGTAAAAACGAAAGCAACCAAGAGGAGGGAGAAGAAGGGGAGTCACAAGAAGGTGAAGAAGGAGAAAAGGGAAACGGAGAAGAGGGTGAGGAACAGGGAAACGAAAACGAAGGAGAACACGGACAGGAATCAGGAGGAGAAGAAGGGCAACAAAGCGAAAACGAAGCAGAACAGCAAAGTGGAGAGGAAGGAGAACAGGGCAATGCCCAAGAAGGACAGGAATCAGAAGGGGAAAGTGAAAACGAAGGAAACGAAGGTCAAAATAGTGAGGGACAAGAAGGTCAAAATGGTGAACAAGGAGGAGAACAGGGAAACGAAAACGAAGAGAATCAAAGCGGAGAAGAAAGCGGAGAAGGTCAAAATGGCGAACAAGGAGAAGGAAGCGAAATGAACCAGGAGGGTAACGAGCAGGAAAATGAGGAACAAAGCGGAAATGAAGGGAATGAAGGAGAAGAACAAGGAGAAGGGAGTCAAAGTGGAGAAGAGGGTGAGGAACAGGAATCAGGAGAAGGGCAGGAAAGTGAAAGTGAGGGGAGCCAAAGTGGAGAAGGAGAAACCCAAGAAGGTGAAGGAGAAGAACAGCAAAGTGGAGAAGGCAACCAAGGTCAAAATAGTGAACACGGACAGGAATCAGGAGGAGAAGAAGGGCAACAAAGCGAAAACGAAGATATTATAGAAGACCTCGAAAATAGCATAGATGAAGAATCAAGGATTTTAGATGAATTGCAAGAAAGTCTTCAAGAGTCCTTAACAGCTTTATCTATTGGGAAAGGCTCAGGAGGAGGAGTACTAAAGGAAATCAATCCTAGAGTTTTAGAATTATTAGAGAGTGCTAACAGGCTTTTGGCTTTGGCTAATCAAGTTGATTTACAGTACGCTAACAGAGGCGTTAAAGATCAGGGAGGGGTGATGAAGGGAATAACGACTGGAAATAATGTCAAACATATGTTTAAGAGTCAACTAGTTTTACCGGACGAGATTTTCCTCGAACGGTATACTAATAGAGCCTTACTGCAAAGGGCGGTAGAAAATGAGGGCGTTGGGGACTTATATTTCATGATAGATAAAAGCGGGTCTATGGGGAATTTTATGCCGAACGGGTACACTGCGTTTGAAAACGTTTCTGCTGTAGCCTTAGCTTCTGCTATGGAAGCAGAAAAGAGCAATAAGAAGGTGTTTGTGCAATACTTCGACTCTTCGTCAACCGAGCCTATAGATGTTAACAACGTTTTCGAAGTAGCTCAGACCAAACCTGGAGGAGGAACGGAGATGATGGTTGCATTACAAGACTTCATGGAATATTATAATAACTATCCGGGGTTAAAGGACGTAAAACAGATCTTCATACTATCTGATTTTGAGACGGGCTATGATACTACGCTTTATTATTTCAAGAACTTTGCAAGAAATAATGGTTTAGTAGTTACGTGCATACATGTATATAATGGTGAAGTGCCTGCTCGTATGCAATCCATAATAGACGAAATCTGTGATGAATATTATAAATTTAATAATTATGATGCCGGCGAATTATTTTCAGCCGTATATTCGAAGATTTAGCTCTTTTTATAGGTTGCGACCCAAGTTAGAATTATGAAATATTATGAAGTTAGTACGAGGGTGTATTTACCGGAGCCTGTTGCAGAATATTTCGTAAACTGTTTTTCACTAAAATTGCCGAACAAGTATTATGAGGTTAGTAATGTAATAACATATAGAGATGAGGAGAACAAGGTAAGCGTCAACGTGCCAGCAGACCAAGTAAGAGGTGTTACAGACGCATTACTGGCGTCTGCGTTAGATTTTTATATAGCACTAGCCGTTTGCACCGACAACAATATTTCGCTATATCGTATGATAAAAAAGGCGAGAGCAAAAGTAAAGGAAGTGCTAAAAATAGATAATATAAACCTCGACCCTGAGTTTCCAATCTGTCTAAAAGGTGTTAAATAATGCAACCTGAACTTACACCGTCTGATATAATTTCATTAATATCTGAAGCTTTAGGGGAAAAAGATGAAGAGGGCGAACTAGAGACCTTGATAAAATTATTACTACGTGACGATTTGCCTAAACAAACGAGGTTAATTATTCTTAACTGTATCGTGAAAAACTGCGGGTTGCAGACGAGTTTATCCATATTAGACCCATTCGTCCCAATAGACGAAATACAATCATTAGAGGTATTGAAAATCGAAGGGACGAAAATACTTGTATGCATTAATTACACAAAAGTTAGGGATTGTTATTTGATAATTTTAGCGAATAGACAGTTCCATATAAAAAGAGTAACTAATCCTAGCGAATTATTACAGAAGATGAAGCAACAACAAGGAGGAGGAAAGAGACAAAACAAGGATCTTATTTTGAGTAAGCTCGGCGGTGAGGATCTGTGATATGCGAAGTCGTTGCCAGTTCATTTAAGCCACGGGACGGTGACGTTGTGAACGCTGACATATCAAACATACGTTTTGCATACCCACCAAACTGTATCTTCTCCTCTCAGTACACGCAATTCATTCATGTTGATCATCCTTTGCCGAAGATAAGCCGTCTAAGGTTCAAGAGAGAGAATGGGGAAGAAGTGAAGGACGACAATTACGTAGTAATAGATATTGGAGACGATTTCTTAGTTTTACCAATAGAAGTTTGGAATAAACTGAAGGAGCTTATATCGACTTACCTTAGTGAAGGAACTTTGCACGGAGGCATCCTACTCTACGGCGTCCCTGGCACCGGTAAATCATACATTGCTACTAAATTACTTACGAGGATTCTAGGGTTGAAAGCAATTGTTAAGCAACCTACTGATTTCTTGACGAAATATGTCGGTGAACCTTACCAATTGCTAAACGATTTCATAAATAAACAACTATTTTCCAGCAAACCTTCCATCATAGTTTTTGACGAGGGAGAAAGGCTTTTACTAAAAAGGGGTGGAGGCGGTGAAGCTGAAAAATTGGTAGAGGACAATATGAAGAATATATTATTAGAAAAATTGCAGGAATTTGCGGATTCGGAACATCCTTCGATTCTTGCATTAACTACTAACGCTTCAATAAACGATATGGACGACGCAATGCTGAGGAGGTTTCCCTGGAAAATTTATTTTCCTCCTTATTCGCACACCGTTTACGAGTACATAGCCAGGAAGATTACTACAGAAAGAACTTTCAAAATTGAGGACAAGGAATATGATACACAAAAACTATCGTTTTACGCCTCTGCTACCGGCATTTCTGTAGCTGAGTTCAGGACTATAATACAGACTGGGACTATCTCTTTTCTCAGGTCGAAAAGTAACTTCCCGAGGAGACTTGTGCCATTCGAATTACAAGGTAAGGAAAGTATTTTAGATATAACGAAATTGCCTCAACTCAGGCGTTTTGATATCAAAAATAAGAACGTAAAAATGTTATGCGAAGGAGCATTATATACTATGACTGCAGTAGTAACAAGCTATTTTCTTACAATCGAGAACAGACCCGTTTACCTTATAGATTTACAAGAGTCCACTTCACTCCGGTATGGAAGCGACGATATCATAACATTACTCAAGCAGGAGAACAAGCCGGTCGGTATAATTCATATGCATGGCAACCTCAACATCAACAAACAGCTGTTGATAGAGCGTCTACTGGAAGAGGATAACGTTAGTTTTGTGGTAATAACGAGTTTTGATAGTTCATTATTACAAGTACAAACATTGAAGCTTCTACCTAGAATTGATATAACGCAATTACCTGCAACTGACACAGACATTTTGAAAAAAATACTGTACACAGTAGACACATTTTACGGACTGAAGTTGGACGTGCAAAAAACTATGAACGAACTGTACAAAGAGATGGATTTTAGAAAAGCTATGGACGTGCTGGAGAAAATGATCGCCATGACAATCTAACTGACCTCCCCGCCCTGAAGGGCGGGGCTTCCTGCTTCATAGCCCCACCTTGCCCAAAGGGTAGAGGGCAGAGCTCCACAGGCACTAAGGGTGGCTCCCACCCTGAGGATATAACTTTTTAAACAGCTGTTTTAGACAGATATAATATGAGTGCAAATAATCGTAATAAGCGTCTTTCTTCATTCGCGACGTATGCAGAAGCTATAGCGAAAATATTAAACTTAATATATACAATTGACCAACTTTCGCAATATTATAATCTTAACCTAATCTCTATGCAGTACCTTAACGAGCCATTTACCCCTACTTCACCTAAAAAAATTGCAAATTATTTTGGAGTTCAATACAACAAAATACCAAGCCTAGTTCAGCAAACTCAGTATAATCCTGTGGCATTGGTGACGAAGGCAAATCAAATTGCACAGCAAATTGAACCAGATGTGTTAAATTCCCTTGCGTCCATGTACGGCGTCGAACCAGAGATAGTAAAATCGTTACAGGTATACCTACAGCTGGCACAAGTTTTGCCAAAAATAGTTAATAATCAATCTGTTCAAGTCACTACTAATCCGCAATATACTGTATCGCCTAACGTCCTAGAAAATTACTAAGAAAGGGGTTAAGGTGTGAAAGTCTCATCCTTTCAGGGCGGGGAGGAAGTCAGTTTTATGGTTTCAATTTTCTTCAGTTGTTTTGGCATTTTAGAGAACGCTTTGTAAAATATGTTAAGTGCACCGTTCACGTCGGCATTTATCATCTTACCAGTTTTCTCACACTTATACAAGCCTCTTTCAATTCTACCGTTTTTGTGCACTTCACCGCAAACGGAACATGTAATCGATGTATTATATTCCACAATTTCGTCAACTTTTATTCCGTATCGTTCCCCAATTATTTTCAAATCGTTAATCGTCTTTCTATACTGGAACAGATTTACTGTTAGTTCATTTCTATTTTTATTGATGTTGTACGGGTATCCTACAACTACGTGTGTTACTCCTCTCTCCCTCAGAATACGCAATAGTGTGTTAATAGCTGTTCTCCTTATATGCCTCAAGGTTCTATCTCTTTTTTCGAACAACTTATTTCTCTCATATTCTAACTTATGGAAGATCGGTAAGTCCTTATAGACATCCCTCACAAATGGTGATTTCTTTGGGAAAAGTTTGACATGCCCGTTCGATTTCACAAAATCTAGTTTTGTGATTCTTAGCCTGTAGTTGACCTTACGTATTTTCCTGACGATACTTGTCATGTCTTCTCTTCTTAATCGCTTCTTTTTTGCTCTCCCTACATCATACCACGACGTGTATAACGAGGTTATTATCTTGGACGCTTGTCTATTATTCGTGAACCCCAAGAAGGGGTAACGCTTGAAACTTTTCGGTGGTGTGATATATATCCGTAAGGTGTATTTCCTGAGTTTCCCTATTATACGATCCAGTTCTTTAATCTTTTCTTTATATATATTGTAAACATATACGTACTCTTTCGCTTTAACGAGAATCACGTCACCGTCCTCTGTGACTGTTGCAAAAAAGTTTGTAAGCCCTATATCAATTACTCCTTTCTTCCCTTCTTCGAACTTAGGGGTGAAATCGAAGGGGATGTAAGCGTAAAGCTTGCCATCCAATTGTTTGATTGTCACCGCCCCTGGCTCACCGCGATATAATAACCGATCCGCTTGGAACCGTAAAGATAGACGTTTACCTTTAAGTTTTATTGTTAATATCTTTTTATCGAAATCAATCTCAACGCCACGGTCTCTAATCTGAAATAACTCAGGCAAAGCAGGAAATGATGGACGACCTTCTATTTTATGCTTGAAAAAATTTTCATAGTTCGCGAAAAAGTTTTCGTACTGACCACGCAGGAATTGAAATAGTTGATCCGTAACATTAGACCCTAGAGTGTCGGTAATCCATTCCCTTTGTGTCTTGAAATATTCATTGTACCAAGAATAGAATTTTTTCTTAATATCTTTCAACTGCTTTATATTTTCTATTAATCCATTGGTTGTAAGTTCCATAAATTTGGCATATGCGTCAGTATGTAATTTCCCAGCTATCGATGTATATGCTTTAATTAGAGAAATAAGGTAAACTTGTTCATCTCTAGTTGGGTTCAGTCTAACAGTAAGTGTACGTTTGTTATGTTTGTTTTTACTCATTTCTTCTCACCTTTTCAACTCCTTGTTTCCTCTGTTTATTTATATAACCCCTGTTTATTGCTTCAATCATTAATTCTCTTATCCCCTGAGTCATATCTACCCCTTCCTCTTCGCATAATCTAGAAAAAACCTCCTTTAGTTTTTCATCAATGTTTATTGTTATCTTTTTCATGTGTTATGGCTTTATTTTTGCAGTTATTAAACTTTATTTCTTACAGCTCTGAGCTGTATATGCACCGAAAACTTTAAAGCTACCACATTAATTATGTACTCAAGCGGGGTTCCCCGAAAGGGGTAGACCCGCAACCTGTGGGGCACGCACCCCCACGTGAAGAAGAGAGGTTGCGGACAAAGTGCGGGGATGCGGAGGTATATAAACTTTCAGCCACAGCTCTATAGAAGTGCGGGAACGTATTAGAAAATTACTGAACTATCCTACCTGCGAGGCTTGCCACAGCTCTATAGAAGTGCGGGCTATGTATAATGTACATATAGCATAATATATAAAGCTCGTGCCACAGCTCTATAGAAGTGCGGGTTCTTTACGTCGCTGATTGCCTGTTGCACGTATATTAACGGCCACAGCTCTATAGAAGTGCGGGCATCGCCCAACGTGTTAGAAAATTATTGAACTTTATTTCTTGCAAAGAAAGGGGTTAAGGGGGCGGGAAGTCTCATAGGCGGGGAGGAAGTCAGTGGGATAAGATTTATACTATTTTAATAGAGAAGTATAAGTCGTGGATTTAAGGTTATTAAAGTTCATGATAGTTGGAGGCTTAGGAACTTTAGTTAACGAAGGAGTTTTCATACTTACAGCACGCGATATGCCTATTTTCTTTTCCTTAGGACTTGCAATAGAGCTTTCAATAATATTTAATTTTATACTAAATGACATTTGGACTTTTAAGGATAAAAGAGTAGGAAGTTTTATCAAGAGACTACTTAAATTTCATATGTCCTCAGCTAGTGGGGGAATTATTCAGTATACTGTGGTAATTTCAATTATTGTAATTATGTTTCATTTTAGTAATGCTTCGGAAATATTGGCAATATTGTTTTTTACGTCGAATTTAAAACTTCAGTCGTTAGTACTTGGCGTAATCAATTTCATAGGAATAGTTTCTGGGTTCATCGTAAGATTTTTAACAAGTATAAAATGGGTATGGACGTGAACTACCACGTCCTCACGGAGGGGGACTTCCGCTCCCCTAACCCCCAGAAATTTAAACATGTAAAACATATGTTTTAATGATGGTTTTAATGAGAGTCAACAGAGTGAGAGTTAACAGAAAGACCGTATTCCTAATCCTGCTATATTTATTTTTCTTTATCTTACCGTTTTTCCTGTTAACAGCAAAAGCTAGCCTTATCCAAGAAGAAGTACCTATATCAGTTGATGTAAACGCAAACATTTCACAAGGGCTAATTTACATTACTCCACTCCCGCAACAAACCCAAGTGTTCGGTCAAAATTACTACGTATCAAACTCCTTGGGTTATTATGAATACTCATACCTGTTCTCAGCAACACCGCCGTTGCTGGTATGGTACGAGCCATCTCCTTCATCACAAACTTATTATTTCGTTTACGGGGGAAATACTCAAGCTAGTGCCGTAACCACTGGTGTGTTTAGTTTTTACACTCAGTTCTATTATCTCAACACATCTATCTTCAATGTATCAGGCGTTTCGTTACTTGGCGGGTCATTGGTACTAAACGGGCAAAATAGCCTTGTAACTTTCACAACGACTGCGTTGCGTTATACATCTGCAGTTATGCTTTACACTTTTCAATCTTCAGCTATTGTGACGCCACCTGAATTGATATATACTGGCTCAATTCCTTCAGGTAGCATAGTTACGCTAAGCCTTTTCTCATATTCCAACTTACAGACAATTCCTTCGTATACAGCGTTTCCTTTCGGCTCTACGACCTGGGTTATGGCTTCCGACGGTTACGTTAAAAGCTCACAATTCACAATTTCAAATTCACAATTTACATATAACGCCCAGGTGGCAGGCATGCCGAACGAAGAAGTTGCCAAAGTCGCTTTGCCACAATCATCTATGTATGGATTGGTGTTTGGGTCGTCAGTGCTTTTACAGTACCCTTCTACTCAATATTTAGCACCGCAAACTGTAGCCCCGCCATCCATTACGTTTAACGATACTTTTGCGGTATCTCAAAGTGCATCATACGGTTCTAATTCCGTACTGTTGGAAGACCCCGTATACTTCTTTAACCCAACGTTACTTAACGGTTCTAATATCCTAGTGTATAACGATAGCAAATGGTACTCTTTACCAGTGCAAGCCAGCAACCTGAAACTTGACCTAAACCATGTAGACATGTATATTTTACCTTATAACTCGTCTTCCAATTACATTTCCTTCGAAGATATACCAGTAGGTAGTACAATTTCAGTCAAGTATGCAAACGGCTCCGCATATTCTGTTACCGCGAGCGGGAAGACGGTGAACACAGTAGGAGGCGTGAGTTTAGTTAATCTGAAAATTTATGGGCGGAATGTGGTGGGGATATCGATCCAGCCGTCGTTAACAAACACACAAGTCAATTACAACATGCTCGTTGGTTTTACTGACTTTTTGCACAAAGCTGGGCTGATAGTAAATACAACAGGCGTATATGTATATAACTCTCAAACAGCTGTTACAAAGCTGGTAAATAATCCGCAATTTCCAGCTGATGTTGGAGTTGGCTATGCAGACATAGGCAATACGTTCTATCTCATAGGTTTCTATTATTACCCAGGGTCTTTCTTCACGTTCATAACGCCTATGCCAAACCCTGTCGCGTCAACTGGTATAGTTCCTTATATTAATTATAATGGCACAATACCGCTATCTGTATCAAGTATCGGTACAACACTGTCTTCCGGTCTGTATTATGAAACTACAGGTATCGTATCAGTTGCAACAGGTTTGCCTACAGCATTACAGTCGTCCGTGTTGAGTTTGACGACGGCTCCGGGAGACGCAATAGTCAATAACAATAATACAGTCTACCAAACGAAGCTAACAAATTCGTCGTCTCTAACACTAATAGGCTTCACTGGGTATAACCTTGTTATACAGTATGGGAGCATACAATCACAACTTCTCATATCCAGTAACTATTACCCAACAAACTTGCCAACGAATTTGCAAGTAGTTGTTACAGTATCGGAATCCTCTAGGTCGATAACAATTTCCACATCACCACTACCAGTGAAACCAGTCCAGGTCGCATCATTGAATGTTACTAATACAACCACTGCAAAGTATAACAGTAGTACCGGATCTTCATTTATAACTAATATACATTCAACAAATAACCAACTAATAGGAATTATAACATACTATAGTTTTCTAGCAATAGCAGTAGCATCTTATCGTTATTCTTCTCAACTGTGGTCTTCAACATTGTTTCTTAGTTTCGCTACACTCTCTATAGGTCTGCTCTTTGCTAACTATATAGTACTACCCTTCAGCATCGGTGCAGTGATATTAGGCTTCATATTCAAAAGGCTAAACCTCTGACAAAACGAACGACGGTCTCTGCTGGCAACCTTCCACGAGGAGGAAAAACTTATATTCATCTCAAACATATGTTTGAGTGAGCAAACATGGAAGTGTACTTACTAAACTTGTATCCAGGCTCCGTCACTGTTACAGTAACTGATAATACTAATGGGAACTCGCAAACATATACGCTATCGCAATATCAATACGTCGACATTTCATCAATGGTATCATCGCCATACGATCAGCTCACAGTACAAGTACCTGGTGTAGGTACGACTAATATACCAATACCACTTTATTCTACCCAAACAATATACATTACTGAAAATAATATATATTCAGACTCTTTACCGCCAATTGCCACACTAAAAGAAATTCTCTATGACAACATTCTACAAAACATGAATCTTGAACTTGCAAAGGTATATCTAGCGTTGAACTCACTAATTTCTGAGTACGCTTCTGGGAAATCGCTATCGCCATCTACTTTATCTAACGTATCGTCAACTCTTCAGCAAATTAACAAGATGTTACAAAACGCTATACAATTTGAAAATGAATCTTCAACAAGTTTCGAAGGAGTATCTGCGTATCAGCAAGTGTATAATAATTTAAATCAAATATACGAGTCGCTAACGAACGATACATTGACAGTTGAGGAATTACAAAGTTTACAATTACCTAGTTATAGCACACCAGTAGCCGGTACTATAGCTTCCATTTATACACGAATCCTTAATAATGCAATTAATACTATGGAAAGGGCTAGGGAAAGGGCTAGTTCACAGAGCAATAGTTCTCCTTCGTCATCATCTAGCTCATCGCCATCAACATCCACACCGAGTTCTACTTCATCGCCATCAAGTACTCCAACATCTACATCAACTAGTTCACAGAGCAATAGTTCTCCTTCGTCATCATCTAGCTCATCGCCATCAACATCCACACCGAGTTCTACTTCATCGCCATCAACATCCACACCGAGTTCTACTTCATCGCCATCAAGTACTCCAACATCTACATCAACTAGTTCACAGAGCAATAGTTCTCCTTCGTCATCATCTAGCTCATCGCCATCATCTAGTACTCCAACATCTGCGTCGTCTTCATCTCCTACTACATATGCACGAATCCTTAATAATGCAATTAATATCGTCGAGAGTGCTAGTTCACAGAGCAATAGTTCTTCTACTTCATCGTCATCAACATCTACTTCACCGCCATCATCTAGTACTCCAACATCTACACCGTCTTCATCTCCTACTATATCCCCAACTTCGAGTTCTACCACATCTCCAATATCATCCACATCTCCTACTACAATATCTCACGGTCAAGTGTTAGCTCAGATACAGGCAGGCGACATAAGTTCGCTTCAATCAGAAATATCAGAAATACCCCCGGATATGCTTCCAGCAGTTAGTGCTGTTACTCAATTATACCAAATATACGACATACCAGATGGAACTCCATTATCTACTGTAGTTGAACGTTTACTTAGTGATATTAGGGACGCATATTATAAAATAAGTAACCATAAGCACGAACAAGTAAACACTCGAAAATTATCAATGATACTGCAGGTATATAATACTCTTGCTAGTAGTGGCTTAGCACCTACAAGCGAAAGTGCGTCGAAATTAAGTACCCTAGTGCAAACTTCTGGAATTGTACCAGCTGTACCAGCTGTTTTAGGTCAAACTTATCCTGGCAGGATATATAGCAATTACGCCTAGTTTTACAAAGAAGGGAGTTAAGGAGGCGTAAAACCTCACCCTTCAGGGCGGGGAGGAGGTCAGGGGCTAAAGATAATTTTTTCCTTTTCGAATAATTCCCTTATCCTTCTAGCTTCTTCATCGTTCCTTTCTCCACCAGAATATAGTAACGGCACGGCTATAGGTTCTTTCGTCAATCCAAACACGTTAGCAAATTGTGTTATAATTTCCTTTAATACAGATATCTTTAACATGTTAATTTCCTGCTCAACACCGTATGCGGTAGGTCGAAGTTCTAGTTGGAGAATGTCATCAACGTTTGAATTGATAATATCATTGACCTTTACCAGCAATTCCCTAGTGTTCTTTACGTCCCCAAGGTCAAACCCAAGCTTTATGTAATTTTGAAGAACGGTCTCCGCTACTCGTCTCAACTCATTAAGAATTATATTATTATCAGCTACATCAAGTTCGCTAACTTGTTGTTCTAAAAATGTAGTAAGATCAGCAAACGCATATAAAATAGAATTGGCATCGCCGTTCGAAAGAATAGAACCTAGTTTTTCAGAAAGTTTCATGAGATCTACTTGGGAAATAAGGTTTTAAAAAAGGAAGGTTGGCTTATAATTAATAAGCCATCTGTTCTGCTCTCATGCCTGATAACAAGTTGTAGGCTTCTTGCACTACAGGCATATATTGCTGTTGGACTTCTGGTGGAATTTCAACGTCCTGGAACCCCATACCTCTTTTCTTCAAGCCTGCAGTATCTACAGCAGACCTTATTGCTTCTACTACTTGATGAAGAACTTCTTTTACTTGTGGGTATCCATCTCTGGTTGCGTTAGCCTCTATTCCAGCTAGCTTTAACGTTATTGTTGGGTATTTTGTTACTTTCCCTTCTAGTATTGCCTTTAGAACACGCCTTGCTCCACCTGCGACGTCTCCTTTCCTTGGGAAATATTCGTCTACCATGTTCTCAAACATATGTTTGAGCTGGTGGTTAAAAAACTTTTCGGATGCATTTCGAAGGATTTGGCACGCTAAATGGGGTTGAATAGGGGCAGTTTCAGCCCAACCAGTTAGACAGAACATGGCTAACTTCAGGCGTTCATCTTTTCGCACTAGAGACCCCGTCCGTGAGGGCGGGGTAGTTTATCATCCGACATTCATCACACGCAATGCCCAGACAGAATAAATCAGAGCAACGACTGCAAGCACAATTGTTAGTAATACTATAGACATTGGGAAACCTATGGCAAGGAGGAAAGGTGCTACTGCAGTAATGTAAACAACAGACCCTAGTGCCATACTGTTAGGTATTGTCCTGAACACGAAACCGATGAAGAACGATACAAAGAATAGTATAACAATTGCAGTAGCTCCTAGGAAAGGTGAATTCGCAATAGCGTTAGTCAGGGAAATAACAGTTAACCGCTGATAAGTGAGGGGTATGGTAATAGTA
>Ga0080006_1148585_pt1 | contig 18505 bp, 16 predicted proteins | sample RS3BMetagenome_FD_69209 | JGI IMG/M metagenome (GOLD analysis project Ga0080006, IMG submission 69209) | Ferric oxide microbial mat and aquatic microbial communities from Rainbow Spring, Yellowstone National Park, USA - RS3B (SPADES... ... | reverse complement strand
CCGTCATTTATATTGCCTCTACGGAAAAACTGGCCGATCGCATTTGCGCGCGTCTCACTGGCGAAGGATTCCTGGTGAAGAGGAGACTTGTCAGCGCCGCACGTCAGCAGTTCGAGATCCTCGTGCCCGAGACCGAACTCGATGATGTGAAAGATTTGCTCACGGACATCTTGCACTCGTCCTTGCCATAGTCGCGCCCGCATCGGTTCCCGATTGCAGGGTCGCCACCACAACTGAGGTGACTGGGTTGTTAAAGGACTTGTTTCCACCGAAAAAGAAGCGCTATGCCACCATCACGCCCGTTCCTAGCGGCCGTGACCGAGTTCCCGAGGGGATCGTGGAGAAGTGCAAGGGATGCGGCGAAATCATTCTCGCATTTGAACTGGAGAAACAGATGAAGACGTGTCCGCGCTGCGGCTACCACTTCAGTTTGGGGGCGCGCGAACGGATTGCCCTGACGCTGGACGAGGGAACGTTTGTCGAGTTGTTTGAAGGGATTACGTCACTCGATCCGTTGACATTTCCGGATTATCCAGAAAAACTTCAGAAGGCTCGTCAAGCCACGGGACTGGAGGAAGGCGCGGTCACAGGCGTGGGGACCATGGGCGGCTGCAACGTGGCGATCGCCGTCATGGATGGCCGTTTTATCATGGGTAGCATGGGGTCGGCGGTCGGCGAAAAGCTGACGCGATTGGTGGAGCATGCCACCGAGCACAGACTCCCGGTCTTGATCTTTACGGTGTCGGGGGGCGCCAGAATGCAAGAGGCGATCTTCTCGTTGATGCAGATGGCGAAGGTCTCTGTGGCACTGGGGCGTCACGCCGCCGCAGGACTCCTGTACATCGCCGTCTTGACGCATCCCACAACAGGTGGCGTGACGGCGAGTTTCGCCATGCAAGGGGATCTTAACATCGCTGAACCGGGGGCGATGATCGGCTTTGCCGGCCCCGGTGTGATCGAGATGACGATGCGCCAGAAGCTGCCTGAAGGCTTTCAACGAGCGGAGTTTGTTAAGGAACACGGCATGCTCGATGGCGTGGTGCATCGCAAGGAACTTCGCGCCTATCTCGGCAACGTCCTGTCGCTTCATCAGGAAGGGGGCGCGTCAGATGGCGGTCGAACTGCCCTTTGAAAAGCCGTTGGTCGAATTGCGGTTGAAGATCGAGGAACTCAAGCAGTTTACTCAGGAAAAGGGGATTGACATGACCGAGGAGGTGGCAACGCTCGAGTCGAAGGCGAAGAACTTGGCTGAAACCATCTACCGGGATCTGAAACCTTGGCAGCGGGTGCAGATCGCTCGTCACCCTGAGCGCCCCACGACCTTGGATTACGTGCGCTACATGTGCGACGGATTTGTGGAGTTACACGGGGATCGAAACTTTCGTGACGACCCGGCCATCGTAGGTGGGATCGGCAGGCTGGATGGCTTCGCGATCACAGTGGTCGGCACCCAAAAGGGGCGTGACACGAAGGAGAATCTGTTTCGAAACTTTGGCATGGCACACCCTGAAGGCTACCGCAAGGCGCTCAGGCTCATGAAGCAAGCAGAAAAGTTTCGCCGTCCGGTCGTCTGTTTTATTGATACCGCAGGGGCATTTCCGGGAACTGGCGCGGAGGAGCGTGGGCAAGGGGAAGCGATCGCGCGCAACCTGATCGAGATGGCGCAACTCCGTGTGCCGATCGTCTGTGTCGTCACCGGTGAGGGCGGAAGTGGAGGTGCCTTGGGTCTTGGCCTTGGGGACCGCATCTTGATGCTGGAGCACGCATGGTATTCGGTGATTGCACCGGAGTCGGCCGCTTCGATACTGTGGAAGGATGCGTCGACCGCGCAGGCTGAGCGCGCGGCGGATGCGATGCGAATCACGGCCGAAGATCTGCATGGATTCGGGATCGTGGATGAGGTGTTGCCAGAGCCATTCGGGGGCGCTCAACGGGCACCGGCCGACATGCTCGAGACTGTCAAAGCCGCTGTCTCGCGCTCGCTGGCCGCCTTGCGTAATACCTCGGTTGAAGATCTGTTGCAGATTCGCTACGATAAATACAGACGGATCGGAATCTACGCGGAGTCGGCGGCGTCGGAATCAGGTTCTGCGAGTGGCTCGAAGACCGCTGATGATACGGAAGTGCCAGTGGCCCCTGTTACGCCTACAGCTGTGGCTCCTGTTGCTTCCCCTCACGGGACGCTGGGCCTTTCCGCTGAAGGCACAGTGGCGGACCCGGGGTCCTTATCGATCGCAATGGAGTTGCCGGTCGACGATGCGCTGGTGGCGCTCGCTCAAGAGAGGGCGTCCCACGAGGCTCAGGAACGGGCGCAACCGGCTTCAATCGAAGGGGGGATGAACTCCACGAGTTCATCAGGAAAGCGTGGGCGCGCTGCGTCGTCTGCCGCGCGTTCTCTTCAGGAGTAGCGAGGGGCGCTCTTGAGCGCTGATCCCGGGATGAGGACTCGTTGTCATCTCGGGGGTGGTCACAGAGGGTCACCGGGACGGGCATTTCCGGGAACTTTGTCACGTATCGTGGGACATTTCTTGTCCCTCTAGGGACAGATGGCGTCACAGACCAGCGCAAGAGGAGGGACCGAGAGTCGATGGCCCAGGCGGGAGAGAGAACACAGAGAAAGAGTGCGGTCAGGCGAATCGGCGTGTTGACCAGCGGGGGGGACGCTCCCGGCATGAATGCTGCGATTCGCGCGGTTGTTCGCAAGGGCCTGTATGAGGGCCTTGAAGTCGTGGGCATCAAGCACGGGTATGCAGGGCTCATCGCAGGCGAACTTGAGATTCTCGATGCGGGTTCGGTCGCCGATATTATTCAGCGTGGTGGCACCAAGCTGTTTACTGCGCGTTGCCTGGAATTCAAGACGCCCGAAGGACAGGAACAAGGCGTGCGTGTTCTGCACGATCATGGTGTTGATGGGTTGATCGTCATCGGTGGGGATGGATCGTTTCGCGGGGCTCACGCCCTGTCGCAGCGAGGCATCAAGACCATTGGCATTCCGGGTACGATTGACAATGATATCCCCTGTACAGACTATACCATCGGCTTTGATACAGCGGTCAATACTGCAATTGAGGCGATCGACAAGATTCGCGATACGGCGACTTCGCATGAGCGAACGTATGTGGTGGAAGTGATGGGACGCGATGCGGGCGACATCGCCATGATCGCGGGGCTTGCCGGAGGCGCCGAATCGGTCTTGATTCCGGAGGCGCCGTTCGATTTGAATCACGTCCTTGCACGGTTGCGAAAGGGCGTTGAGCGTGGGAAACGGCATAGTATCATCCTGGTGGCGGAAGGTGCGGGCCACGGGATGCGCATAGGCGAGCAGATTGCGCAGGCCACCGGCTGGGATGTTCGCGTTACGGTGTTGGGTCATCTGCAACGCGGGGGCTCCCCGACTGCCTTTGATCGGACGCTCGCTTCGCGAATGGGTGCCTATGCCGTGGATCTGCTGATCGAAGGTCAAACGAGTGTAATGATCGGAGTACGCGGATCACAGCTTGTCACGACCGACATTACAGAGGCGTTGCAGACCAAACGCATACTGGATCTGAGTATTTACAAGCTGGCAGAGATATTGTCCACCTGATGGTTGCGCCGCCATCAGGATGGACTGATAAAGGGAGATGTGTATGAGGAGAACGAAGATTGTCTGCACTATGGGACCGGCATGCAGTGAACTGTCCGTCCTTCGCAAATTGATGCGCGCGGGTCTTGACGTGGCTCGACTCAACTTCGCACACGGGTCCTACGAGGATCACGCCAAAACGATCGCCACCGTTCGCGAAGCGGCCCGAATGGAGGGCAAGTACGTCGGCATCATGATTGACATCAAGGGGCCGGAGATCCGCACGGGGATGGTGGAGGGTGACGCGATCGAACTCGTCGAGGGCAATGCGATCGTGCTGACCACGGAGTCGGTGTTGGGCACGCCAGCGCGGATCTGGGTGAATTACGAAGGGCTCCCGGATGATGTCGAGGTGGGTTCCCGCCTGCTGATTGATGACGGGCTGATTGGTCTGTCTGTGGAGTCAATCCGAGATCGGGAGATTCATTGTCGGATCACCAACGGGGGCACACTGAAGAACCGCAAGGGGGTCAACGCACCAGGGGTGCAGGTGCGCTTGCCGGGGGTAACGGCGCGCGATGTCGAGCACATCGAATGGGCGATCGCAAAGAACCTGGACATCATTGCGGCCTCGTTTGTTCGCAAGGCGGCGGACGTCCTGGAGATTCGACGCATTCTTGAACTCCACGGCAAGCAGATGGACATCATCTCCAAGATCGAGTCTCAGGAGGGGCTCGACCACCTGGATGAGATCCTGGCGGTGTCTGATGGCATCATGGTGGCCCGTGGGGATCTCGGCGTCGAGATCCCTACCGAGGAAGTTCCGATCGCTCAAAAACTGATGATCGAACGGTGCAATCGTGCCGGCAAAGTGGTGATCACGGCCACACAGATGCTCGACTCTATGCAGCGCAACCCGCGACCCACGCGGGCAGAGGCCACCGACGTCGCCAATGCGATCTTCGATGGCACGGACGCCATTATGCTGAGCGGCGAGACGGCGGCGGGCAAATACCCCTTGGAATCGGTGTTGACGATGGCGCAGATCGCCACGCGCGCAGAGCAGGCGGTCTGGTCGCGGGAAGTCCAAGGACGTCATCGCGACGAGATCGAGCACACGCAGACGGACGCGATCAGTCACGCTGTGAAACAGATTGCGGATCAACTGCGGGCGCGCGCGATTGTGACGTCGACGGAAAGTGGATTTACCGCACGACGAATCGCCAAGCATCGTCCTGAAAGTCAGATTATCGCCGTCACACCGGACGAATGCGTGGCGCGGCGCCTTAGCATGGTGTGGGGCCTCTACCCGGTTTTGGTGAGGCAGACAGCGAGCACCGACGAGATGCTGGCGGTGGCAGTGGACGGGGCCTTGTCCTCGGGGCTCATCGCCAGTGGCGATCTGATCGTGATCACCGCGGGCGTCCCTGTGGGCGAGCGTGGGACCACGAACCTTCTTAAGGTGCACAAAATCGGCGATATCGCCGCGCGGGGAACGGGGATCGGGACGGTCGGCATCAGCGGACGGGCCATCGTCGGAACCGACCCGCACGACATGATGCGGCGTATGACGGCTGGCGATATCTTGGTTACGGCGATGACCGATCGCGACTTTGTGCCAGCCATCGAGATGGCGGCGGCGGTCGTGACGCAAGATGGCGGCTTGACGTCGCATGCCGCTGTGGCTGCGTTGTCGATGGGCAAACCTGTGATCGTCGGTGCCACGGGCATCATGACGGCGGTCAAAGACGGCGAGATCTTGACGCTGGACACGGAACTCGGGTATGTCTACCGCGGCGCTTCCAAGGTCCTCTAGGGGGCTTTGATCTTCCAAGAACGGCGATGGCCCGCGACTGGCCCTGTCCGTTTGCGCGTGGATCTCGCGGACAAGCTTTGCGCAAATGAGGTGAGGATGCTGGCGAATCAAAGGGTCACGACGGACATTCGCGTGCGTTACTGCGAGACGGACGCCATGCGCATTGCCTGGCACGGAAACTACATCGCGTGGTTTGAAATCGCGCGGACGAACTGGTTGCGCGCCCAGGGCATGTCCTATAGGGAACTCGAGGACAGTGGCGTCTATCTTCCGGTTCTCCGCATCCAATGCGAATATCGCCAAGCGGCGCAGTACGACGATGAACTCGCCATCGATGCGTTGCTGATTGGCTATACTGGACTGCGCATCACCTTTGGCTATGAGGTTCGGCGCACGAGCGACGGGGCAGTCCTGGCGTCCGGTAGGACGGAACATGCGTTTACCAACCATCAGATGCGACCGGTCCGACCGGAACGAGGGCTTCCGGCCGTGCACGCGATGTTGCTCGCCGCTCAATCAGGCACTGACGCGTGAAAGGTGCGCGCGTTCGGCCTCCCCTGCTTGCGTACGGGATGCTCCTACTGGGCGTACTGGCGGTGTCCTGCGCGGCGATTCTCATCAAGTTGACCAACGCCCCACCCGCCATCACGGCATTCTACCGAATGGCGATGACGTCCGCCTTGCTGCTGCCCTTCGCCGGCCGCGGCGCACTGGCTGCATGGTGCAACCTGACTGGCCGGGAACGCTTGGCCCTGATCGCCAGCGGCGCTTTTCTGGCGTTACACTTCATATTGTGGATCGGATCGCTCTTTTACACTTCGGTGGGGAGCTCTACGCTGTTGCTGTCGCTCGAGCCGATTTTTGTGTTGCTCGGCGCGAGGTTATTTTTTACAGAGCGAGTGCCGGTTCGGGCTTGGGCGTTTGCCCTGGTGGCCGTGCTCGGAACGGCCCTGATCAGCGTTCACGACCTCGTAGCGGGCGGTTCCGCAGCGTTTGGTGATGCCTTGTCAGTGGGCGGGACGATCAGTGTGTCGGGGTATCTTCTGATCGGTCAGCGGCTGCGGCGGACCGTTGCGGCTTTGCCGTACAGTCTGCTCGTGTACATGGTCGCGGCCGTCGTTCTCGCTTTGTACGCGGCAGTGCAACGAGACTCCTTTGTAGCCTATGGGTGGGGCGACTGGCGCGCTTTTTTGTTATTGACGCTGATTCCAACGGTTTTGGGACATACCCTGTTCAATGGACTGCTGAAGTACCTGCCTGCCTCCACCGTCTCGATGAGTATCGTGGGTGAGCCACTCGGGGCGACTGCCTTGGCGTACATCTTGTTTGGCGACCGGGTTCCGTTCGTGTGGTTTGTGGGCGCCGCGCTCGCGGTGACCGGAATCGTGGTCTTCATGCGCACCACGCACGCCGCGGCGGGCGGGGGCGATATTGCGGCGCCAGACTGCACGCCTGAGTCAGGTGTGGCGCCGTGACACGCTCGCGGAGCCATTGCCCGACCTTTTTGGCTATGGTATCATGTTGTCGTATGTGTTGCGGCGGGCAGACCTGAAGCGGATCAAAGGAGATGTACATATGGTACAGATTCAAAGGTTGGAGATGCCCACATCGGGCGAGAAGATCGAGATGAAGAGTGGGCATTTGCACGTGCCGGACCATCCGATTGTGCCATTCATCGAGGGGGATGGCATCGGGCGTGACATCTGGAAGGCGTCTGTTCGCGTTCTGGATGCGGCGGTGGCCAAACTCTACGGGGGCAAGCGTAAAATCGCTTGGTATGAAGTGTACGCAGGCGAGAAGGCGTTTGACAAGTTTGGCGAGTGGTTACCGGACGACACGCTCGTGGCGCTGCGCGAGTACCTCGTCGGCATCAAGGGACCTCTGACCACGCCGATCGGCGGCGGTATGCGCAGTCTTAACGTGGCGTTGCGCCAGGAACTGGATCTGTACGTATGCCTGCGCCCCGTTCGCCACTTCGCTGGTGTGCCCTCACCCGTTAAGCGGCCAGACTTGGTGGATATGGTGATTTTCCGTGAGAATTCGGAGGATATCTATGCCGGCATCGAGTGGGCTGAAGGGTCCGACGAGGTCAAGAAGGTGATCGCTTTCTTGCGTGGCGAGATGGGCGTGACAAAGATTCGCTTTCCTGAGTCTTCGGGCATCGGCATTAAGACCGTGTCCCGCGAGGGAACGGAGCGCCTCGTTCGTGCGGCGATCGAGTATGCGCTCGTGCACAAGCGCCGCAACGTGACGCTCGTGCACAAGGGCAACATTATGAAGTTCACGGAAGGTGCCTTTAAAAACTGGGGTTACGAGTTGGCGGAGCGCGAGTTTGGCGACAAGGTCTTTACCTGGGCTGAGTACGATCGGATCAAGGACGCTTCTGGGGCAGCCGCAGCAGACAAGGCACAGTCGGATGCCGAGAAGGCGGGCAGGATCGTCATCAAAGATGTGATCGCCGACATCTTCTTGCAGCAGATTCTCACACGTCCAGCGGAATTTGATGTCGTGGCGACGATGAACCTCAACGGCGACTACTTCTCTGACGCCTTGGCGGCCCAAGTCGGTGGTATCGGCATCGCGCCGGGGGCTAACATCAACTATGTCACAGGTCACGCCATCTTTGAGGCGACGCACGGGACGGCGCCGAAGTATGCGGACCTGGATAAGGTGAATCCGGGCTCTGTCATTTTGTCCGGCGTCATGATGCTTGAACACATGGGTTGGCAGGAAGCCGCAGACGCGACCGTCAACGCCCTGCAAAAGACGATTGAACAAGAGGTCGTCACATACGATTTCGCAAGGCTGATGGAAGGCGCCAAAGAGGTCAAGACGTCGGAATTTGCTGACGCTCTGATCGCGAATCTCTAGCGCTGCGAACGATCTGAACCGGGCCTCATTCCCGAAAGGGAGTGAGGCCCGGTTTTTCTAAGACGGCCGCCATCTGTAGGCGACGGTGCCTCAGATTTCTTGAACGCAGCGGGCGATGATTTTCGCGAGTTTCTTCTGGCGAAGCAAGAGAAGTCTCTCAGTCAGCGCGCGGTCCTGCTCGGACAACACTAGATTTGGGCAACTGTCAATCACAGACCGGATGGCCGCCGGATGCAGCCTCTGAATCTCGGCAATGTGCGGCTCAAACGGTTCGTAGCGAGTCGCATGAGGCAGAAGAGCGGGGTGGTAGCCGCGGGTGTAGCGACGGATATTGTCCCAGTACGGGGCGTCCCACGGCTTGTTTTCAAATTTGACTGCACCGAGCAGAGACAATTCGTGGTCGATCAGGTAGAAGTCCAACCGCTCGCCCCGTTTGTACACCATGATGTTCTTGCCGCTACGATCGATATTGCAGATCCAAGCGTCAAAGACAAAGGTTTTGTCCAATCGTCGCGGTTCTGCGAGATGCCGATCCACCTCTTTGCGAATGCCGTCCTTTAAATCCGCCCAGGTTTGCAACCCCTTGCCGGGGTGCCTGACGGAGACGATGCCGAGGCAATCGTTGACATGAGCGAGTTCGGTTCTCGCCATGGGCAGGTGTAGAAGCAGGCCCAGCCTGTTGGCGATCAACTCATTGGCGGCCAGTGGTCCGATGTATTTCTCTTGCTTGGCGGACGATGCATATTTGAAAAAGCCGACTTCTCGCCCGTTCACCCCTGTACGCTCTACTTTAAATACCTGTACGTACCCCGTTTTGTGTTCCCTTACGATTTGCCACTCTCCGGGTCGCGCGGTGTCAATCACGGTCTTCACCCTCCGCTCGGGAATCTTCGAAAAGAGAGGTGGCCTTGTCCTTTGCTGCCAGGATCTCCTCGTATAATGCGAGGGTCTGCGCTCCCGTCTGGCTGATCGAGAATCGTTCGAGTGCGGCCGTGCGTCCCGCCCGTCCCAGCGACTTTCGATAGGTGCGTTGCTTCAATAGCAAGCCTACATCGGAGGCTAGACGAGATGCATGCAGGGAAGAGCTGGCGCGGTGGTCCCCGAAATGGTGATCCGATTGCACGGCGATGGATGACTCGGAGACGATCCCGTCGTAGCCTGCGCAACCTGCTGCAATCACAGGACGTGCGCATGATAGTGCTTCCATCGCCACCCGTCCCGTGCCGATGACCACCGTGGAGGCGTGGTAGAACGGCGCGATATTGACCGTGGCCTCCCGCACGAGAAGAGCCTTTCTGCCGAGTCGCTCGTTGGCGGCGCGGGCATCGCGTGACAACTTCCGGCCGTATACGCCGAAACCGATGAGGACCATATGGAAATTGCCGCGCTCGCGAGCGACCTTTTCTCCCGCTTCCAGGCACTTTTCGGCAATCGCTAACTTGTCGGATTGAAACCGACCCACGTAGAGGGCGAGCGGCCCAGAGAGCGGAAGCCCGAGAAGTCTGCGATACGGCGTTTTGTGGAGGACTGGGGCAAATGCCGCGGTGTCCACTCCATTTTGAATGCAGGAGGTCTGCACTGCCGGAACGCCAGCATCCCGAATCCACCGCTCGAGGGAAGGAGACACGGCAATGATATGGTCCGTGGCGGCATACAAATGATTCAGCTTGGATCCCATGTACTTCCCATGTACTGTGAGAAGGATTCCTGCCTGCGGGCACAGTTTGCGCAGGTAGGGTGCGAGACGAAGTGAATCCTTGTCATGCACATGAACGACATCGTAGTCATATGACCTTACGATAGAGGCGATTTTTGCAGCAGACCGTCTACGGTGATCTTCGCCGAGTTTCTCCACCTTGTGCACCGGAATCTGATTTTCGTCGAAATACGGGACGAAAGGGCCACCCGCCGTGGCGATCCCCGCATGGTGGCCCTGCCGTCTCAGTTCTCGAGCGAGGTAGAGAACGTGCGTTTCGGTCCCCCCGATCTCCGGGGAGGTCACGACCATCAAGATGTTCACGTGCGCCACTTCCTGTCTGCGATGTGTTTCTCGTCAGAATATGACGCGAAGGCGGGCTTTGCGTGGGTCATTCCGTTGAATAGACAGGAGCGGAGGAAACGACATGGCAGACAAGTTAATGATCGTCGCCCACCCTGATGATGAGGTGATCTTCGGCGGGGCGCATTTGCTGCGCGAGAGTAACTGGAAAGTCATTTGCGCGACCAATGCTGATAAAGAGAGGCGAGCACGCGAATTTGCGGCTGTCATGAAGAGACTCCACGCCGAGTTTGAGATCTGGAACTTTCGCGATACCTATTCATCGCACTTCGATCGAGCGGGGTTTAAGGCACGGCTTCGCGGCGTGCTCGGCAACCATGACTTCAGGAAAGTGGTCACGCATGGATTTTTGGGTGAGTACGGACATCCACAACACAAGGAAATTGCGCGAATCGCGTGGGACCTGATAGACGAGCGCTTGTATATGTTCGCCGTCGGCGATCAGCGCCTTGATCGAGCTGTGATCGAGAAAAAGCGCAAACTCCTGAATCGCTATGAGAGCCAGCGCAAGACCATTCGCGAACTGCGCCACGACGAAGGGCTCGATCGATTCATCGAACGCGAGTTGTTCGTCCGCGTCAAGTGATCCGGTGAACGTTTCAAGGCGGGGTGCCGCTCGTCCCGGATTTTGTTACAATGGACGAGGAGATGACGAGGCGATGCGCCGGTCATCAGTTAGTGGAGTGTGGGACCGTGATGACGCAGTCCCTCTCTTTACAGCTGCTTGAAGGGACGGGTAGGGTTGACCATCCAAGGTAGTGCAGGCCGACCGAAGCTGTTGTTGATCGACGGAAACAGCGTGTTGTTTCGCGCCTTCTACGGGGTTCCGCTGCTCACCACCGCTGCCGGAGCCTATACGAATGCGGTGTATGGATTTAGTATGATGTTGCTGAACCTCTTGAAAGAGGAGCGACCTACACACATAGCGGTGGCCTTTGATATGGGCAAGATGACATTTCGCCATCAAGAGTTTGCGGAGTATAAGGGCAAGCGTTCCGAAGTGCCGCCGGAGTTGATTGGGCAGTTCGCGATGGCCCGCGAGGTGCTGGCCCCGTTTCGCGTGCCGTATCTGGAGCTGGAGAGGTATGAGGCCGACGACATCATCGGCACCTTGGCCCGAGCGGGGGCGGAGGCTGCTTGGGAAGTGGTGGTCGTCTCAGGAGACAAGGACTTGTTGCAGTTGGTGGGGCCACACGTCACGGCCTGCTTGACGCGCAAAGGCACGACGGATGTGGTGCGCTATACGCCGGAGGCGGTGCGAGAGCGGTATACACTCGATCCTGTACAGATCATCGACCTTAAGGGATTGATGGGAGACGCCTCGGACAACATTCCCGGCGTGCCGGGGATCGGCGAGAAAACGGCCATCAAGTTGCTCAACCAGTACCCCACCGTGGAAGCTGTTCTCGCGCACGTGGATGAGGTGGCAGGTAAAAAGGTTCAGGAGCGTCTGCGCGAGTTTCACGATCAAGCCCTGCAGTCGAAACGCCTCGCAACCATATGTTGCGATGTGCCGATCGCTGTGGGAATTCATGACCTTGCCTATGATGGGTATGATCTGGACGAACTGCGCCAGGCATTCCGTCGCTACGAATTTCGGACGTTGGCCGACCGGCTTCAGGTGTGGCAGGCGCAGTCCCCCCGTCAACAGAGGCGAGAAGCCCATGCCGTACAAGTGGAAGCCGGGGAGGCCGCCGAAGCGCATGCCGAGGCCGCCGGAAGTCACAGCTCGGGAACTGTGTCCGCCTCAGCTTTCGCCCCAGATTCTACCCGAGCGTCTGTGCGGGTGGACAGTGAATCCGAAGCCCCTCTCGAAGCGGCGCCGATGAACTGGGAGGCAGAGACGCTCGCGATCCTGCCGATGGGCGAGTTGGCCGCTCACCTGGAACAACTTGTTGGACCAACCGCCGTGTTGCTTGACCTGGATGGAGACTATCAGACGGGCCGGTTGCTCGGTATCGTGGTCGCCCATGAGACAGGCGCGTGGTATGGGCAGTGGCCCGAGACGGCCCTTGCGGCGTCGGCGTCGGAACGCTTGGCGACGTGGTTGCGAGATCCGGATCGACCGAAAGCCCTGTTCGACTACAAGGCGTTACTTGTGCGCATGGCCCTGTCCGACATTGCCGTGGATCCCTATATGAGTTGCCAAGGTGCCTTTGACGCGCTGCTCGTGACCTACCTGTTATATGCGTCCGAAGGAGAGCCTCGTCTGATCGATGTAGTGCAACGGGCGCTCCCCGATATCGAGGTGCCTGAGGCATTGCGCCAGGCAGTTGAAAAAGGCGGGGCCGGGAGGCCGCGGGCACTCGCTTGGTGCGCCCGGCAATTGCTGCAAGCGCACCCCGGACTGCGTGATCGACTGCAGGTGCAAGAGTTGACGCCTCTGTACGAAGAGGTCGAACTCCCGCTGTCGCAGGTGTTGGCCGATCTCGAACTGTACGGCGTTCGCCTCGATGTGGAGCGACTGCGGGTCATCGGAGCGGAACTCGCAGTCGGGATCGCGCGGCTTACGGCAAAGATTCACGAATTGGCGGGCCAGACGTTTAACATCAACTCGACGAAGCAACTCGGCGAGATCCTCTTTGACAAGATGGGCCTGGAACCGATCAAGAAGACGAAGACCGGATATTCAACGAGTGCGGATGTCCTCGAAAAGTTGGCTCCGCAAAGTGATTTGGTGAAGGAGATTCTGGAGTACCGGCAGTTGACAAAGCTGCAGTCCACCTATGTCGACGGCTTGCTGGGCGTCGTGCGGATGCCGGATTCGCGCGTCCACACCTCATTTCATCAGGCGATGACGGCCACTGGTCGGCTCTCGAGCAAAGAACCCAACCTTCAGAACATCCCTATTCGTCTCGAAGAAGGGCGACGCCTCCGGCAGGCGTTCGTTCCCTCCTATCCTGACTGGGTGATGCTGTCGGCTGATTACTCGCAAGTGGAGTTGCGGATTTTGGCTCACCTTTCCCGAGATCCGGCGCTCGTGGAGGCGTTTGTTCAGGACATGGACATTCACACGCGTACCGCCAGTGACGTGTTCGAAGTCGCGCCGGAGGCGGTGACGCCGTTGATGCGTCGGCAGGCGAAGGCGGTTAACTTCGGTATCATTTACGGCATCAGTGACTACGGTCTGTCGCAGAACCTGAACATCTCAAGGGCGCAGGCCGGCCGTTTCATCGAACAGTACTTTGCGAAATTTCCGGGCGTCAAGGTCTATATGGAAGAGAGCGTGGAGCGTGCCCGCAAGCTCGGCTACGCGGAGACAGTGCTTGGCCGTCGTCGATTCCTGCCGGGTATCCGCAGTCGCAACTTCAACGATCGCAGTTTCGCAGAGCGGACCGCGATGAACACGCCGATTCAGGGGACGGCCGCCGATATCATCAAGATGGCGATGGTCAGCTTGCAGCGAACGTTGCGGGCCGGTGAACTCAAGGCAAGGATGTTGCTCCAGGTTCACGACGAGTTGATTTTCGAGTGCCCGCGCGACGAGGAGAGCGAGCTCGCGCAAATCGTCCGCCAGGCGATGGAGCACGCTGTGCGGATCACGGTCCCACTGCGCGTCGACATTCACTCGGGAGCGTCGTGGTATGACGCCAAGTAGGCTGCTGACGAGTGATGACCGCGACGATCACAGGCACCGCCACGCCTCTTTGCGAAAGGAGGCTCGCGGCTATGCCAGAGTTACCTGAAGTCGAGACGGTGCGCAGAAGTTTGGCGGCGTTACTGCAGGGTCAGACGATTGCCCGCGTTGATGTGCGACTCCATCGACTGATCCGCACACCGGATGTCGCGATGTTTGTGGCGACGTTACGGGGCGTGCCTGTACTGGCGGTGCGCCGCAGGGCGAAGTATCTCCTCTTTGACCTTGGCGATCACGTCTTGGTCTCGCATTTGCGCATGGAGGGTCGTTACGGGATGTATGCCGCTGGCGATCCGGAAGAGGCTCATACGCATGTCGTATTTAGCTTGACAGATGGACGCGAGTTGCGGTACCGCGACGTTCGCCAATTCGGGACATTTGACTTGCTACCTGTAGAGGCGGTGAACGACTTTTCTGCACTCGGCAGATTGGGCCCCGAGCCTGACGACGAAGGGTTCGACGCGCCGTATCTGCGCGATCGACTGAGCGAGCGCACGGCTCCGATCAAGTCCCTTCTGCTCGATCAAACGGTGGTGGCGGGACTTGGGAATATCTACGTGGACGAGATTTTGCACCGCGCCGGGATTCATCCGGACCGTCCGGCGGGGAGACTCAAGCGAGCCGATCTGGGGCGCATTGTGGAGCAAACCAAGCAGGTGATTGCCGAGTCCATCAGGCAAGGCGGCAGTTCGATCAAGTCCTACGTCAGCGGCCACGGGACGCCAGGTGCTTTTCAGTTCTCACTGCGCGTTTACGGACGGCAGGGAAAACCGTGTCTGACCTGCGGGCGTGAGATCGCGAAGGGACGCGTTGGCGGCAGGGGAACGCATGTCTGTCTCTCGTGCCAGAAGCCACCTCGGACGGCGACCATTCGACCTGGGCGATGAACGTCAGACGTCCCGCCGTGGCCGAGTCGAATGATCGCCGGGTCGTCTGGGTGTCTGACCTGTGTACTTGCGTCGCGTGAAAGGGGACGTGTCGATGATCGTGGGTCTGACAGGGGGCATCGCCACCGGCAAAAGCACGATATCCCAAGCCCTCGTGGAACTGGGGATGTTCGTCATTGATGCCGATCTGATCGCGCGCGACGTCGTCGCCGTGGGCACGGACGGGTTGCAGGAGATTGTCGCGCAGTTTGGCAGCGAGTTTCTGACACCAGACGGCGAACTGGATCGCGCGAAGATGGGCAACGTCATCTTTGCGGATGCGAGTTCGCGGGAACGGTTGAATCAGATCATTCACCCGCGCGTTCGCGCCGAGATGTGGCGCCGCGCCCGCTTTCATGTGGGGGAGGATCCTTCGCGAGTCGCGATCTTGGACGTGCCGTTATTGATTGAGGGTGGAACGCATAAAGTAATGGATGCGAACGTGCTTGTCTATGCGCCGGTAGACGTGCAACTCGCGCGTCTGATGGCGCGTAACGGTTTGTCAGAGGCGCAGGCTCACGCACGCATTGAGGCGCAGTGGCCAATTGATCAGAAGCGGGCTTTCGTGGACGTGATGGTGGATAACTCAGGCGTCATCGAGCAGGTCCCAAGGTTAGCGATCCGTTTGAAGGAGACCTTGGAGGCCTGGGCCGTGTCGGGACCGGGAAGGGATGGCCGTTTCGGTCCTGAGCACGAAGTGCGGCCAATCGTAGTGGCCTAGTTGGACGATAGAGAGAGGTCTCTTGGGGTAGGGTGAATTACAAGAAAGAGGGTGGCGGCCCATGCGGCGCGCACGCTTCTTCGTCGTTCGCATGCGCAGTGTACTGGCCCTGCTCGGGTTGGTAATTATACTGGTTGTGACCTGTACGCCTGCCTTCTTGCAACGCGTCTACCCGATCTACTACTATCCTGTGATTCAGCAGGAGGCCAGCCGTATGCATGTGGATCCACTCTTGATCGCGGCTGTTGTCCGCGTGGAGAGTCACTTTCGTGAAGACGACGTCTCGCATGCAGGTGCAGTCGGACTGATGCAGTTGATGCCAAACACAGCGACTTGGATTGTTGGGCAGATAGGTAGGAGACAGGCGCCGGCCGGAGATTCGGGGATCCAGGGCGGGGGGGCACTCGCGCGAGACTCTGCTGATTTGGCGAATCCGCAGTTGAACATTCGACTGGGGTCTTGGTACATGGCTTACTTGTTGCGCTTCTTTCACGGCCAGCTGCCAGAGGCGATTGCCGCGTATAACGCAGGTCCTAACCGGGTGTTGCGTTGGGTGCAGTCAGGTGTTTGGTCGGGACAAGAGGTAACGGGCGATGACATACCGGTCCGCGAGACACGCCATTTTCTTGCTCGAGTCATGTATACGTACGATATTTTCAAACGGTTCTACTAATGCGTTTGTACACGGGCATCCGATGTTTGTGATATTGTCAAGGCAACTGCTGGTTGGCGGGTGCAGAACCCATGACAGCTTGACGTTCGCGGGGCATGACGCTTGAAGACACTGGAGCCGGGCCTCGGATCTGAGTACTTCTCGGATCACCGAATGGCTCTATCCTCTTTTATGAAGCAGGTCTACAAAAACTTTTTCGACGTCCAAGACGTTGTGGGCCGGCATGTAACAGAGGTCATCAAAACACCCGAACGCACATCGTGGCCAAAACCGGGAAGCAGGAGTTGCAGGAGTTGCAGGATATCGTCTTCACGGCTGGCATCTGCTGAGAACGAGCGCACATCCAGTCCGCAGTCGTGAAGTGCGGCAGCCGATTGGCGTCCTGCTTCTTCGCGTACATCGGGCAATACGACTTTTGCACAAGCTTCTGCGAGCGCCTTGGCAACGGTGAATCCGATGCCGCTGGCGGCACCTGTCGCAACCGCAACGCGGTTGGCCAGAGAGGACTCGGTCACTGTTCATCACCTCCGCTCACAGACAAGCAATATCTGTGCCGAGGTATCGAGAGATGCGCGTGCATAGGGGGAATGTTGGAGATACGTCACGAACGCAGACGGGGACGAAAACCTCAGTGTGCTAGACTGGAGAAAAGCGAGACTAGGAGGAATTCCCATGATCGTGTATGCGATTCACGCTCTGGTGTCCGTCTTTGCGGTGATGAATCCGCTGGGCAACCTGCCAATCTTCATGAGTCTGACCGCTGGGTATACTTTGGAGGAACAGCGTAAGACCGCGTCCAAAGCTATCGGGATTGCGTTTTTGATTCTACTGATCTTTCTGGTTCTGGGGAACATTATTTTCAGTGTCTTCGGTATCACCGTGGCCGCATTTCGCGTGGCGGGTGGCATTCTGATCTTTGGGATCGCCTACAACCTCTTGCACGCCAAAGCATCTCATGTGCACGCGCCGCATCCGGAGGAGCATCAGGAGAGCGAAGAAAAAGATGATATCTCGGTCACCCCGCTGGCCACGCCGCTGATCGCGGGTCCGGGCACGATCGCGACGGTGATGGCCTTGGCCGCTGCCCCAAATGAACTGAACAACTCGATCGCCGTCTTCATCGGCTTTACAGTTGTACTCGCAGGCACTTTCTTGATTTTTCGCTATGCCGGCAACATCAGCAAGCGGTTGGGCCAGACCGAACTCAACGTGATCTCCCGGCTCATGGGTCTGTTGCTGGCCGTGATCGCCGTGCAGATGGGCGCAGCGGGGCTGATTGGACTGTTTCCCGCGTTGGCGCACTAATTCCGGGCCGCTCGAATGGAGCGGCGAAGGGGGCCCTGGCGACACGGTTGATCATGCGAAGGAGGGCGATGGATGTGGAGTCAATACTCTCGGAATTGGTCGCAATGACGGGGCCCAGCGGGTTTGAGCAGGATGTCGCGCGGTGGATCTATGATCGTCTAGCGAAGGTCGCTGACGAGATTCATGTGGACGGAGCGGGCAATGTGATCGCCCGTAAGCGTGGAAAACAGCCTGGACCGCGCTTGTTGGTCGCAGCTCATATGGATGAAGTCGGATTTGTAGTCAAGAAAATCGAAGACACGGGACTGCTTCGCTTCGAGACACTCGGTGGGCACGACAATCGCGTGCTTGTCGCGCAGCGGGTGCGCATTCGGACGCAGACGGGCCATCGCACGGGAGTGATCGCAACCCACTCGATGCATATGAACCGAGTGGATGATGTGTCGCGAGTACGCAGTCATCGGGAACTGTATATCGACGTGGGGGCCACGAGCCGGGAAGACGTCGGCGACTTGGGGATCGAAGTGGGAGATCCGGTGAGCTTCGCTACTGTGTTGGAGCGGATAGGCAAGAGTCGCATGGTGGGCAAGTCGTTCGATGATCGTGCGGGGTGTGCTGTTCTCATCGCGGCGTTTGAGGATCTGGACGTGGACCAATTTCACGGAGAGTTGATTGCCGTCTTCACGGTTCAGGAGGAGATCGGTATCCGCGGCGCCGAGATTGCCGCCGGGTATGTGGACGCGGATGTCGCGCTCGCGATTGACACCACGGCAGTCAGCGACACGCCAGAGGGGATGATGGATCAGACGCTGGGACTTGGACGAGGACCTTGCATCAAGGTCATGGACTTCAGCCTTGTCGCCAGCGTCGCTGTCCGCAGAGCGCTGGTTCGAGTCGCTGGTGAGGCAGGGATCCCTTATCAGCTGGAAGTG
>Ga0080006_1163829_pt1 | contig 18524 bp, 17 predicted proteins | sample RS3BMetagenome_FD_69209 | JGI IMG/M metagenome (GOLD analysis project Ga0080006, IMG submission 69209) | Ferric oxide microbial mat and aquatic microbial communities from Rainbow Spring, Yellowstone National Park, USA - RS3B (SPADES... ... | reverse complement strand
TGAACCTATCTACTTCCAACGGAGTGCTGACCTTTCTTTTCAAGGTATCGCGGAATCCTCCTATGGAAGTCTGGTAGATTCTCCTGCCGAATAGCCGTTGCCATGAATGTATAAGATCATTTTGATAAGCAACAAACTCATAATTTTCAGATATGTAATGCGCTATTTTATTGTTTATATCTTTTTTCTGATTGTTCTCATGTGAAAATTCCTTCTTTATCTCTGCAAGCACCTTTTGTCTCCTCTTTGAAGATTCTTTTGTTTCTTTGTTGTATTGTGCTCTTGAAAATACTTTGTATAATTTCTTTACTCTTTTAGGCATTTCAACAGAGTACCTTGCCTTTATTCCGTTTGAAAATGCAATTTGGTCTTTTATTCCAAGGTCTATACCTATTGACTTTCTATTTTGCACCTTTTCCTCTTTAGGCACATATACTGTAACATGCAGAAAATAATCGCCGTTTCTCTCTATTAGGTTTGCAGTTGTTATGTCACAATTATCAGGTATTTGCTCTAATCCAATGGCTTTGAAGTCACCGATTCCCTGTATGTGAAGTGTTCTTGCATTTTTGTCTATTTTGTAAGTATTTCCATACTGCATTAGGAAGATCGAATGAAGCGACTTTATGTACTTTATCTTTCCTACTTTCTTTCCTTTTTTGCTAAGTTTGTGCAGTATCTTTACATTATTCTGCAGCCTCTTTACAATATATTGTTTCATCTGTGATGACAATACTTTCAATTCTCTTTCTTCAAATTTGTCTTTTACCTTTATATTTACCTTATTTACCTTGTAATCTTTATATGGTACTGAATCTGTTATTCCTTTAGATATGATATAGTTGGTAAACCATTTGCCTTCAAGAAATAGCCTTTCTAAATTATCCCTTCTTTCTTTTGATATTTTGCTCTTATCAAGTTTTATTTCAAGAGACTTTGCAGTCTGGGTTTTCCTTTTATTTCTGGTCTCGCGGCCTTTGTTCCTTATTCTTTCTCTCTTTTCTATAAGCAAATTGCCCATATTACCATAACCTTTTTATTATAGTATGTCATATTTTATATAAAGCTTTCACTCGCTCTCATCCCCCATCTTGCGAAAGGGGACTTCTCGCGAGCGGAGTTAAACGCTCAAGCTTATTGCATGAGGCTTCGGCTTCAAAATCAGGTGAAATCAGATGCCCTATGTATGTGCAAAATGTGGCAAACAGGCAAAGGTAGATTCTGAAGGCCTGATGTGCCTTTATTGCGGTGGCAGAATAATACTGAAAGAGAGATCAAGCCTTGCAAGAGAAGTATCAACAGATTGAGGTATACTGAATCTTGCAGTGCATTTCCTTTTCCTAGAGTAATTATTTTTCAACAAGGCCGGCAAAAATCAGAATCGATTTGAAATATTCAAAAAAGATATGATCTGTTATTTTCCGCTGCCTATTATTATAGTCTCTGATATGCTTTTTACTCTGTCAAAGTTGACGCTGTTCTTGGAGAGCATTTCTGCCGTGTTTTTCGCTGAGACTAAGTCGTCTATCTTGGTAAGGAGAAGGCGCGCCACCTTGCCGTCTTCGAAGTCGAGTATTATATCTTCAACAAACCCTATCTTGTTGCCCGTATTTGTAAGTATCCCTTTTCCGTATAGCTCAGAGAGCAGTATCGCCATATAAACACCTATCTAATTGCAATAATCTTTTTCGATGCAAATATTCTTATTATATACTCTTTGAGCTCCTTGAAGAACGCCTGCTCGTTGCTTTCAAGATCCTTCTTTTCATCATCGGAGAAGATCTCTTTGTTTTCGTATACCAGGTCTTTAAGATACTGGTCTGTAAGGTGGTAGCTTCTTCCCCCGCAGGAGGTGCAGATGTAGGTAGGAATAATAGGAACGCTATTGTCCTCTATATTGATATATCTCTTCAGCGTCCTGCTTCCGCAATGCGGACAATTCATCTTCGGCACTACCTCCTCATACTCTGTCTCCTTCAACTCCTTGATACGGTTTGCCATCTCATTTACTTCAGCGTTTATTACCTCGCTCCCGCCTTTAAACAGCACCTGCTTCAGCGTAGCACCATTCTCATCAAACAGCGTCTCGAGCACGCCTTCTCCAACCCTCTCTATAAGCAGCGTGTTCCTGGAACCGTTTATAGAGTAATCAAACCTCGCCTCACCGTTGGGGCCGCGTGATAGCATTGCCTCCTGCATTTTAATCCTCCTTATTCAACTTGTAGTCTTCGACATCCTCTAGGAGCACAACGCTCCTGCTCTTTTTCTTGGCACGCTGCACAGCATGTCTCGCTATGCTCTCAGCCTTTTTTTCAAGCATTTTTGCAAGCATCTCTGCAGCGCTGTCGCTTATCTTTGCGTTAGTGCTCTCCTTAACTATCCTCTTGATAGTTGCCTTGGAAATCTTCAACCTCTCTACCCGCATTTTCAAATCAGCACTCAAGATCTACATCACAGCCTTACAGCTCAGTGCGCTTGATCATCACATCTTACTTAGCTCAAAGAACGCTTAAATCCTTTTCCTTGGTTGTGGAATACAGGTAGTGCAACTGTAATGTGCAAAAGGAAAATAAAATAAGATATAAAAAACAAAAAAAGTTTCTCAAAGTACATGCAGCAGCGCTGGTATTGAGTAGGCGAATATCGGGAATATCAGCAATGACACAGTGTTTATTACCTTTATCAGCGGGTTTATGCCAGGGCCCGCAGTGTCCTTGAACGGGTCTCCTACTGTGTCTCCCACTACTGCAGCCTTGTGTGTCTCAGAGCCCTTGCCTCCGAAGTGTCCTTCCTCTACGAACTTCTTTGCGTTGTCCCATGCGGCGCCTCCTGTAGTCATCATTATTGCTAGCACAAGGCCAGATACTATCACTCCCGCAAGCAGCCCGCCTAGTGCAAACTTGCCCAGTACAAGGCCTACCACTATCGGCGAGAGTATGCCCAGAAGCGCAGGTGCTACAAGCGACTTTATTGCTTCTTTTGTTGTTATGTCAACCGCCTTTGCATAGTCCGGCGCCACCTTGCCCTGCAGCAATCCCTTCTTCGTCTTTACCTGGTGCCTCACTTCCTCTACTATGCTTGATGCGGCGTTTCCAACAGCGCGCATAGTTATGCCTGAGAATACAAACGGTATCATCGCGCCTATAAACAATCCTACTATAACCATTGGGTTGAGTATGTCAAGCGCCTGTATGTCAGATACGCTCGCAAAAGCGACGAAAAGCGAAAGAGCAGCAAGCGCCGCAGCTCCTATAGCAAAGCCTTTAGTTACTGCCTTTGTGGTGTTGCCCACCGCATCCAAGGGGTCTGTTATCTTCCTTACGCTTTCAGGCATGCCACTCATCTCTGCTATCCCGCCAGCGTTATCCGTTATCGGGCCGAAGCTGTCAACAGAAACTATTATGCCCGTGAGCGATAGCATCGCCATTGCGGCTATTGAAATACCGTATATGCCAGCTACAGCCCATGCAACGAGTATGCCAGCAACAATTGTTATAACAGGGTACATTGTCGCCCTCATGCCGTTCGCAACTCCTGTTATGATGTTGGTGCCTGCGCCGGATCTCGAAGCCTCAGCAATCTCTAGCACAGCTTTTGTGTCCTTGTTGGTATAATGGCCCGTTATCTGTGCAAGCAGCACAGCCACGATTATGCCTGCAAGCATTGCTACAAAGTACTCAAGTATATTCATGCTCCATGTGAGCAGCAGAAAGCCTATCACCGCGATAAGGCCTGATATGAGTATCGACCTGTAGAGCGTGCTCCATATCTTGTGAGGCTTGTCTGTGCCGACAAGGAATGTGCCTATAATTGACGCTATTATTGCTATCCCGCCCACAGCCAGAGGCAGCACAAGTGCATAAGCAGGAAGCTTGAACAGCTGTGCGATAAGCATAGAAGCAAGCACTGTTATCACATAGGACTCATAAAGGTCTGCAGCCATGCCCGCGCAGTCTCCTACATTGTCCCCTACATTGTCGGCTATAACTGCGGGGTTCCTCGGATCATCTTCAGGAAGGCCTATCTCCGTCTTGCCGACAAGGTCCGCCCCAACATCTGCTCCTTTTGTATATATGCCTCCGCCCACTCTTGCGAAAAGGCTCACAAGGCTCGCACCGAAGCCGAAGCCTATGAGAACAATAGGATTGCCGTAAATCATGAACATTACTGTAAAGCCGAGAAGCGCAAGCCCGACCACGCTCATGCCCGTAACGCTCCCTCCTATAAAAGCGAGGCGCAGGCTCTTCTTGAGGCCCTTCTCTGCCGCCTTTGCAGTCTTTACATTAGCCCTTACCGAGATCTCCATCCCTATGTATCCTGCGAGTGCGGAGCCTCCTGCACCAACAGTGAATGCGATCGGGGTGGCTCCTGGAAGTATCTTTAGGTATGCCGCAATCGCAAGTATTATCGTGAGTATGAGCCAGAATATGAATATTGTCTTATACTCTCTCTTTATGAAGGCGTTCGCACCCTGCCTAATGCCTTTTGCTATCTCCTCCATCTTCTTATTGCCTTTCTCCTGCCTGAGCACAAAGAGCGCCGCCACTGCAGCGTAAAGCAATGCCAGTATAGATCCAACTAAAGGTAGTATTATTAACTCCATCTTATCACACAACACACAACATTAGCTGCGGCATAACGCCAAGATTGGTAATAATTTGTCGGAAAGATTTAAAAATACTACCAAGCTAGTCCGCATTGCGTAGCAGATGCTCATCAACAGTATGCACTGCAATTGCAGGCATAAAATAACCAATAACCTGCATAAATAATATAATTCTTAAAGTTCAGAGCATAGTAAGTCAAAAAGACGAAGCGATAAAATCTTTTTGAGATGATCAAATGGAACAAAAAGTTGTGCTAGTTGATGAGCATGATAATGAGATAGGCCTGGAGGATAAGCTCAAGGCTCATCAGAACGGCGGCAAGCTGCACAGGGCTATATCTGTGTTTATATTCAACAGCAAGGGGGAGCTCATGATGCAGCAGCGCGCGCTTTCAAAATACCACGGCGCAGGCCTATGGTCAAGCACAACATGTAGTCATCCTTTTCCGGGAGAGAAGCCGCTTGATGCGGCGCACAGAAGGCTAAGGGAGGAGATGGGTTTCGACTGCGACCTGAAGGAGCTGTGCAGCTTTATCTATAAGGCAAGCATGGAGAACGGCCTTACGGAGCATGAATACGACCATTACTTTGTGGGCGTATATGACGGCGTGCCAAAAATAAACAAAGAGGAGGCGAATGACTGGAAATGGATGAGCATAAAGGAGATAAACAAAAGGATAAAGGAAGACAAGTCGCAGTTTACGGCTTTCTTCCTGGCGTTCTACGACAGGGTAATAAACGAGGCTAAGAAGGCAGGCATAAAGCTTAGCGAATAAGCCAACCAGAAAAGCAGCCGAATGAGAAGAAAAAGAAAGTAGAAAATAAAAAGAAAAAAGGCTAGGGCGCTAGCGCGTCATTCTATTCTAATACCATCCTCTTGCTTTCATCGCCTTTGCGATCCTGTCTACTGCTATTATATACGCCGCTGTCCTCGGGGTTATCTTAACTCCCTTGCTTTCGTAGTCGTTCTTTGTCTTCATCGTGTCTATGAATGACTTTGTTATGATTTTGTCCAGCTTCTGGTAGACTTCTTCAGCGCTCCAGTAGTAGCCTCCTATATTCTGGACCCATTCAAAGTATGAGCCTATGACGCCGCCGCTATTCACAAGGAAGTCCGGTAAGTCGAGTATGCCCTTTTCATAGAGTATCTTGTCTGCCTCTGGCGTCACCGGGCCGTTGGCAAGCTCCAGCACGAGCTTAGCCTTTATCTTGTCGGCGTTGCTTCCTGTTATCTGGTTCTCTATAGCTGCAGGTATTAGTATATCAACATCGCTCTCAAGCAATTGCTCGTTTGTCAGCTTTTCGCCTCCTTCATAGTTTTCTACGCTGCCTGTTTCGTTCTTGGCTTTCTCAAGCTTTGCAAGGTCGAGGCCGTTAGGATCATACGTGCCACCCTTAGAATCGCTTATTGCGACCACTTTTGACCCGAACAACTGTTTTGAAAGAGTGTATGCAAATTTACCCGCATTGCCGAATCCCTGCACTGCTATCTTTGCATTTTTGAGGTCTATGCCAAGCGTTTTCGCAGCTTCGCGCATTACGAAAAGGCCGCCCATTGCGGTTGAATCATTCCTGCCCTCTGAGCCCCATACCTCGAGGGGCTTGCCTGTTATGGTGCCGAATGCGTTGTGCCTTACTATGTTGCTGTATTCATCCATCATCCACGCCATTATCTGCGGTGTTGTATACACATCAGGCGCAGGTATATCCACTTCAGGGCCTATGAAAGTGCCTATCGCCCTTATGTAGCCCCTGGAAAGCCTTTCCAGCTCCGATTCACTCATGCTTTTGGTATCGCATATAATGCCTCCTTTTGCGCCCCCGTAAGGTATATTCGCAAGGCTGGTCTTCCAGGTCATCCACGCCGCAAGCGCCTTAACAGTGTCGAGGTTCTCCTGCGGATGAAACCTTATGCCTCCCTTCACCGGTCCTCTTGCATCATTGTACTGCACCCTGAACCCCGTAAAAACCTTTGTCTCGCCGTTATCCATTTTTATAGGTATATTGACTACCAGCGTGCGCATAGGTTCGCTGAGTATTGCATGCGCCTGTGGATCTAACTTCATTACTTCCGCAGCTTCATCAAGCTGCTGCTGTGCTATCTTGAATGGGTTCAACTCCTCTGCCATATTTACACCAATTAGAAATCAAGCTTGTAATGTGCTTGACTATTTTATATACCTTATTGATAAAAAACGCCACTGCAAGTAAACCTGCCGAGAGACTGGTAAGCAAAGGAATTGTGGCAAAACTATTTCAAATCCAAACCTCTGAGAAAGGTTTAAAATTCTTTACACAGCAATAAAATCGTGAGATTATGTTCGGAAAGAAATTCAAAGCGCAAAGCGCTATGGAATATCTAATGACCTACGGATGGGCGATCCTCATCATTGCAGTTGTGCTAGGAGCACTATTCGCACTAGGAGTATTCAACAGCTCCTCACTTATAGGTACAAGCTGTGTAGCACTTTCAGGGTATTATTGTGCAAATCCCGTACTTAGCACTTCAGGCGCACTTACTCTTACAGTAGGCCAGGCAACAGGCACTACCTACTCCAGTGTTACAGCATATATTGTACCAAGTGGTAGTACTTTCAGTACTGCTGATGCAAACACTCTTGTAAATGCTCCTGCTGGGACCCTTAATTCTGGTCAAACAGCTACAGTAACCATAAACAACGTTCTACCAAACCCTTCTTCACTTGGCACAGTGTTTACAGGGCAAGTTTGGCTCGTTTTTAGCACTCCTTCCTCTTCAAACTTAGAGACACAGATAGCAACACTCACAGTAAAAGTAACATGAAGTCCTTTTTCTTCTCTTTCTTCTTTTTTTGATTTTGTTATAATTAGGTTTTAGCAGGCAGAGCCCGGCTTTTCCTGTTGGCATTATCGATATCATGCCTTGCTTCCGAGTCTATTGCTCCTTATGCTCAACATCTCCATGAGCTCGTTAGGGCTGAGCAATGGCCTGCGCATCCTATCTCCATCCTCTGTTGCTATTCTGGGGCATGCAGTGTTTACAAATGCGTCAAACTCTGTCATATTGTCTAATGAGCCGAAGTCGAACGTATTTGATACCAGTACAGCGGCTCTTATGCCCTGCGCCTCTAATTTCTTCTTGAGAAGCTCCGCAAGCACCATGTTGTACTGGCCGTTTTTTGTACTCACAAGTATGCCGATGCTCTTCGCCTCAAGCGATGCGACTATCCTGCCCTTGCTCTTTTTCTTATATACCTGCCTGTAATCATCAAGAATCTGCATCTTGCCCTCAAACGGGTCTATTGAAAGGAAGGGCTTGGTAGTGCTGAGCAGGGCTCCTATCGGATGGAAAAGCCCCCCTCCAAAATATACAAATGCGTCAACATACTTATCTATGCTTGCCGCACTCCCAACATCGCATCCCAGTATCTGCCCTGGCTTTTTGGCAAAGCCGTACGGTCTGCCTATAAGCACCTTTTTTCCATGGCTTTCGTAAAACGCCTTTATACTCTCTAGCTGGTGCACATGCTGTATGGTAGTAACTATGCCCAAAGTGCTGAAATTATCCAAATACATCAGGCTTTCCTGCAGTATGTCAAGCGGTGCGTCTATCTTGTACTCTACATACTCTACATTGAAATCCACATGCTGGAACTCTGCATGGCCGAAGTGCACAATCTTGTCAGCGCCTATCCTCTTTGCCTCGTCTATTGCAAGGTCGCACGCACCAAAAGTAGGCGAAGCCGATATGAATACAGTGTTGCCCTCTTTTTCAAGCTCCTCCGCGTGCTTCAGTGCGAACTGCTTAAGCCCTTCAGGGAATTGCAGCAGTATTTTCATGAGATAACCATCTTATGAGTTCTGCCCCCGCCACCTGCCTTACCGCGTCTGTGTCGGCGCAGTGCAGAATTACTCGCACTCTCTGACATCCTCCCGCGAATAAATCGTGGGGTTCCTTTCGGCTTGATGCCTAATCGGTTTGAAGGCTCATGGTCGCTCCCATTCCAAGCGTTGCCATTTGAGGGGTATCAGTGCTCCCTTTGCATACATCCCTGTCTGTATGCAATTGACTCATGCCTGCCAAAGGCTGACGCAATGCAATATTGAACGGTGCATTTACGTCGGCATGGTCGACGTGGCCACAGTTATGGCACACGAATTTTTTACCTATTCTTGTACCTATGCTTCCACACCTTGAACACTCTTTCGATGTGTTTTCAGGCTTCACATAGGCAATCGGTATTCCGCATAATATTGCCTTGTATTCAATAAATGATTGAAGCTGTTTGAATGACCAACTGTGCAATGAATAGTTGAATGACCTTTTGTGCTTCTTGTTATTTCTTATCCCGTATAATTGTTCGAGTTTTATTCCTGCATTGCTTTCTTTTGCAATCTCTACAAGTTTATCCGCAACTTTGTGGTTTATGCCTTTGATTATGTTTCTCTCCCTGCTTTTTATCTTCTTCAAAACTCCGAACCTGCCTGCCTTTTGCAGTTTTTTGCGCATGCCTTTGTATTTGTTGTGTATATGCAATGCCTCTTTGCCGAGCTTATACACTTTTCCTGTATCAGGGTTTGCAGCGACTGCAATATGACCTGTTGTGTTTCTGTCAACACCTATAAACACCTTTGCATCAATAGGCTTTGGTTCTTCAATTGACACAGAGATGTATGCATAATTTTTATCGATTTCTACCTGATTTATCTTTGTGAAGCTATTTGGAAAATGATAAGGAAGAATGAGTTTTAACGATGGTATTTCAATATGCTTTTTTTCTTTGTTTACATGTATGCCCTGGTTTGGTATTGTCAAATTGACACGAGAAACATTCTTTATCTTCTTATTCCTTGAATATTTTCTAAGGATTTGGTTTGAGATTATTGATTTTAGCCCAAAGCAGGCAACATCTTTTGATGACATACTTCTTGTTTTTATTGCGAATTCTGCAATCTGCTTTGCCTTCTTGAGCTCCGCAGAAAAGTCCTTATTATGTTTTATTTTGTATGTGATAATCATTTTTTATCCCATTGTTTTCTATAATACTATAAATTTATATAATTGCTTATCGAATTACAATACATTTGCATTCATCCCACGAATAAATTCGTAGGCTTTTTGCTATACATTCTGTGAAGTGATATTATGGCTTACATATGCCTGCATTGCGGCAAGAAGATAAAGCAGCTTGAAGGGGTTATAAGGTGCCCCTACTGCGGCTACAGGGTGCTTGCAAAGGAGCGACCTGCGCTGGCGAAGGAGCTCTCAACAGACTAGCTCTCGCCCACTATTATCGAAGAGGAAACGCTCTTAACCTTGCTGTATAATACACTGTTCTTTGCAAGAGCCTGCTTTATGTTGTCGCTCTTAGCTATATGCTCTAATTTGAGGAGCAGCAAGTGTGATATGCCTCCGCTTTCAAGGTCTAGCAGTATGTCCTTTACTTCTCCAAGGTTCTTGCCACCAGTGGTTATTATCCTTTTGCCATAAAGCGAAGACAGCCTAATATCATCCATTTTTTCACCGTTTTGCAACAATCCTTGTAATCCTTTTGGAAGCAAAAATTCTTATTATATATTCCTGCAGCTCATTTATGAACTTCTCCTTGTTTGCAGCAAGCTCATTCAGTTCATCCTCTGAAAACAAGTTCTTTTTGCCTTCTACAAGTGCCTCCAGGTAAGAGTCGGTCAGCGAATAGAACTTGCGCTTGCACTTGGTGCATACATATGTAGGCACAACAGGCACGCTTTCTATGTTACTTATATCAGCAAGGTCTAGCTCCCTCCTTATGCTCTTCTCCTTGCAGAACGGGCATTCTGCATTTACCTCTATACCTTCATAGCTCTCCTTTGCGCTAATTGTGTAACCTTCTCCAGACAGATTTTCATCAATAACTTTGAGCACATCATTCTCATTCAGCAGCTTCTGGCCAAGCACCTCCCCGTATTCATTAAACTCCGTGACTAGTGTGCCTTTCTTAATACCTTCAAAAAGCGAGTATTTTCTCACGCCGTCCTTCACATAGTAGCCAGTCTTGTACCTTCCATCGCTGCTTGCACTAATCTCTACCATTGCACAAGCCCTTCAGCTCCTCCATTTGCTGGAGTTCTTAAGCACATAATCCATTATATCCTTCTTTGTTATCTTGTCCCGCTTCTCCTTCTTTGCATTGCTAACTGCAAAACTAGAAATCCTCTTTGCCTCCGACTCAAGCATCTTTGTCATCTCACCCACTGCATCGTCGGTTATGCTTATCTTTGCATACCTCTTTACAAGCTCCTTCACCGCCTGCTTTGATATTTTTGCCATGCACATTCACCTCAGAACTCAAGATCTTCATCATAGTTTCCTCAGATCTTAGATTCATCACTAAAATTAATATGGCATTCATCTATAAATTACTTTTGTGGCTGCTGCTGCGTTTGGCAAAACTAAAAATACTTTTGGTGCAGCAAATTTAGATTAATTCAGGCAATTTTACAGCAAGTATAAAAACCTAATCGCTCTAAATATTATTTCGTGAGGTTGTTCTAATGGCACTTGAGGCAGTTTCAACAAATGATTTTGAAGAGAAAGTTTTGAAGTCAAAAGAGCCTGTAGTTATAGACTTCTGGGCAGAGTGGTGCGGACCGTGCAGGTTCTTCTCGCCTATAATAGAAGAGGTGTCAAAAGAGTTCAGCAAGGCAAAGTTCATGAGCGTAAACACAGATGAAAACCCAGAAATAGCCTCTGCATACAACATAATGAGCATACCTACTACAATGATTTTTGCAGGAGGCAAGCCTGTTGCTAATATTGTAGGAGCTGTGCCAAAGGAAATGCTAAAGAAGTGGCTTTCTCAGAATATCTAAGCTGCATTAGACAAAAACTAAATAATCTTTCTGATTATAATACATTCATGGAAATTGCACTTCCAAGAGGCGTCAGGGATTATAATCCGCCAGAGGCAATGCTCTTAGAAAGGAGCATTGAGAAAGTAGAAGGTGTTTTCAGAAGATTTGGCTTCTATCCTATAGACACGCCCTCTATAGAAAGCACCGCAGTTCTGAATGCAAAGGCATACGGCGAAGAATCTACCGGTGAAATGTACCTACTTAAGGATGGCGACGAAGGCCTGCGCTTTGACTTTACAGTGCCATTGGCAAGATACATGGCAATGAACAAGGATGTGCCACTGCCCTTCAAGCGCTACCAGATAGGTAAAGTATGGAGGCGCGACGAGCCTCAAAAAATGCGCCACCGCGAATTCATACAGGCAGATGTGGACATAGTGGGCAGCACGTCAGTGGAGAGTGAGGCAGAGGTAATAGCAGCAGCTGCAACCGCATTGGAAAGCCTGGGCATGAGGGATTACACTGTTTTCATAAACAGCAGGAAGATAATCGATGCAGTGCTGGAGTCGTTCGGCATACCAAAAGAGAAGAGCATAGGTGTAATCAGGGCGATTGACAAGCTCCAGAAGCAGGGGCATGAGGGCGTTGTATCCCAGATAGCATCTCTTGGCATAGAGCAAAGGAAGGCTGACGAGGTGTTGAACTTCCTTGAGATGGAGGGCAAAAACGATGAAAAGTTGGATAAGATGGAATCCTCGATAGCCCAGTCAAAGGAAGAAGTGTCTAAAATCAGAAAGCTCATTTCGCTGCTCTCTTTGTATGGCCTTGCTGCAAAGCTAAAGGTTGACCTGACGCTTGCAAGGGGGCTTGACTACTATACTGGCACGATTTTTGAGTTTGCTGTGATGCAGGGAAACCAGCAGCTCCCTTCAATATGCGGTGGTGGAAGATATGACAATCTTGTAGGGATATATTCTAAGAAGAATATACCTGCCGTCGGGATAACCGTAGGGATATCGCGCATAATTGATCTGATGGAGGGCGGCATAGGCGAGAGGACCTATGCGAAAGCATTCGTTGCATACATAGACGGAGCAAATGCGGAGTATGCCCTGAGCGTCGCAAACAAGATGAGAGCATTCGGCATAAACACAGATTTTGAGGTAATGGGCAGGTCCATTGCAAAGCAATTAGAATATGTAAACGCGCTCAAGATACGCTTTGCCATTATAATAGGTGATATCGAGAGGAACGCAGGCAAGGTGAAGCTAAGGGACATGCTGACAGGCAAGGAGGAAACTCTTACCCTTGAAGAAGCAGTAGAGGCCATAAAGGCCGAAGAGTTATAAAATTGTAATTCATAGGAGATAATATGCCAAAAAAAGAACTGGAAGAAGTTACTGAAGAAGCAATAAAGAGAGGCGGGATACTGGCAAGGCTCTATTTTGATATGCATAGTGAGAAGCAAGAGGACCTGCAGCCTCTGATGGCCGATCTAATAAACAACAAGCTGCTCAAGAGTGCTGGTGTTATTTACTGCTACGGAACCATAGACGAGCCGATAAAGGTCGACAACATTTACTCAACAAATGCTGTTGTAACTACCCTCTTCAAGGATCTTGCTGCGCTTATAGGTGCAGCATTCAATTTTGTGCCTGCAGGCGTTGAAATAATAAAACCTGAAAAGGAGCTTGTGATAAAGTCCTCAGAGCTCCAATCAATAATACTTGACATAACCCAGATATCAATAAGCTACATGCAGTATATACTCAGCAGATCCCTCACAAAAGAGGATCTTGAAAAGGTACAGGCAGATCTGAAAGCAAGGGAGGAGCTGGGCAAGAAGCTTCTCAGTGGCAAGTCAGACAAACCTGCCTAGATTAAACTGCCCGGTCACTGCCTCTTCCTCGCTGCCCCCAAACAGCGAGTCTATCTCTTCCTTTATCAGCTGCAGCCGCTGCTGCATGTATGATTCTAATTCATACCTCTTTGCTATCTGTATTGCCATGTCGAGGTATTTTTCTATGCTGCCCTTAGACACTGTGAGCAGCAGCCTCCCTCCGTCCTTCGGGCATTTTCCCATAAGGGGGACCCGCCTGTACTTTGCATTGCATATGGTGCACCTGAAGGACTGCCTGGAAAATGTATGAAGGTTGCCTATAAGATCAGGTATGAAATGGCTTGTTATAAGCTTCTTAGCAACATCCCTCTTGTTTACTGCATGTATCTTGTCTACAAGGTCAAACTCCCTCTCAACCTTCTCCTGCATTGTGTTGAGCGTTGAGTAGACGCTCCTCTTTGGAGAGTTCTTTATTGCAAGCATGCTTGTGCTGTGTGTGAAATTCAGGCCTTGGAATGACTCCTTTGTACCGAGCCTATCCCCCACAAGCTCAACCTTTACATCTGAAGGAGAGGTGTAATTGAAGCTCTTTTCGTAGAAATCAAGAGGGTATGAGCCAACAACCTCCATCGCATGCACTTCATCATCAACCTCTTCAGGCATAACGTGAAGTGTGAGTATCAGGGGCGCATCCATTGTGCCGCCTGTGCTGACAGGCAGGTATTCCCTTGAGAAATTCACAAGCGCATCAAGCAGCAGCATAGTAGTGTCTTCATCGCCGTCGCTATTCCTCCTCCTTGCAGTTATCATGTAAGGATGAGCCAGGCCCACATTTGCGTCAGTGAAACCTATGATGCGGCCAAGGACGCCGCATGATGTATGCGGCGACAGGGTTATAACAAGCTGGCCTAATAGGTCATTGACTGTTGTTGCGTTGTAGAAGCGGCCAACTTTGTAGAAGTTTTCAAGCATGTCGTCCACGAACCTGGCAACCTTTAACAGGTATTCTGCTCCCCTTCTATTAAGTATCACATCCTGGTGCCTGAGCTCAACAAGCTGGTCCTCCCTCTCCAAAGGGTTGCCCAAGTAATCCCTATCGTAACCAAGGGCCTTGAGCTTCTCAACGCTTACCCCTATCTCACCCGGATAGAAGTGCGTGATCGGTGCATCAGTAGCATCAAATCTGGCAGTGCCGTCCTTGAAGATGTAGACCTCGTGCATGCTCCTGAGTATCCCTTTCTCTATCGGCTCAACCACCTTGTTCTTGTTTGTTAATCCTTTAACACCCTTGAGCGTATTGGGAAGTTTTGCAACTCCTACTCTCTTCATCGCATTAGTGAGCGCCTTTACAAGGTCTATCCCTCTTTCTTCATAAGCAACCGCTGTGCCTCCGCATTTGCCGCACACTTCGCTATCAGATTCCGCGCCGCATACAGTGCACTTGTACACTATCTTCGCGGGCGCACCGCAGTCGTAGCAGTAGGGTGTATCAAGCTCCCTCTTGCATTTGTCACACTTGTAGCGTGCCATCTCCACCTTTACCATCGAGTCGCCGAGCTTCTTTGAATTTATTGCATATGCCTTTGTCAGGTTCCTTTCCTTGCCGCCGTAGTTGCCTATAGGAAATAGCAGGTTAGGTGCAGGCTTCATGAGCCTTTCCTTAGCCTTTTCTGGTCTTCCAATCCTTGCGCCTATGTTTGTGCTCCTCCTCATAAGCCTGAAAGGAGCCACGCTGTTGAGCATTGAAATAGTATCATCATATTCAGCAGAATACTTGTCTATCACGAGCTCGCTTATATCAAGGCTGCCATCAGGGCCTGATGCAAATCCCAGTGTCGCAACAAGGCTCTGCGCATAATCTCCCTGCACAACTGCATTGCCGTTTATGAATTTGTGAGGCACGCACATGAGCTCCAAAGTCCTTTTTGTCACTGCGTCAGCAAGTATCTCTATGCTTGAGATGTCGAAAACTCTTTTACCATTGCTACCCTCAGAGAAATTCACCTTTGTGTTCCTTATTATTGCCTTGGCGAGATCTTCAACCTCTTCCTTTCCAACCTCCTGGAATTCATACAAATACTTTGGATGTATGGGCACATTGTATTTTACCGATGCTTCATATGCATCCGCAAAATTAATCTCTTTCTTTGGTTCTCCACCGTTCTTCCTCAGCTGCGCCTCCCATATTTCCTCAACATAACTTGAAGGCTGCAGCAGTGTGTTGGACTTCTTGAAATCCCCATATGTTATCAGAATGTCACCCAATGCTATTATCTCGTCTATTTCGTCCTTGAGCTGCTCTGCGGTTTCTGCATCGTTTATGCGCATTGCCTCTCCAGACTTAAGCCTGACAAAAGGACCCTCAATGGAGTCAACAGGCATAGCTATGCAGCCCTTTCCAGGCAGCTCAACCTTAATCTGGGTTCCTACTGCAATGAACTTGTCAGCCAGCACCATGGTTGCAGGACTGAAGCCCTTCGCAGCTATGCCCGTAAACCTGCTCCTGCCGTACCTGAGCCTGAAGCCGCCCGGGGTCTTAGGGTATGCAAGTACAGGTCTCCCGGCCACAAGCTCCTCTAAGAACACGCTCTCACGCTCCTGTGTATCGCTCTTGCCCACCTTGTCTATCCTTATTATGTTGTTGAGCCACCCCCAGTCGAGCCCTGTGCTCTTAACTTCTTTGAGCAGCTTCTTCGCCTTCTGCGCAATGCCTTCGCAAAGCACAAGAGGCATGCCGCTCCTCACCTTGTTTGTGAGTCTTACTTCTTTTCCATTTGCTTCCTTTCTCTTGATATCGCGGTGCACATTGAGCTCTGTATCGCTAGTACCGACTCCATCTATGCATACTGGGCAGTTCTTTACTATTACTCTGATATCGTCATCTGGGGGCCTGTACTGAAGGTGCGCAACCCTGGTGTCGTAAAGGTCAACCTCTTCTACGTATCTTTCCACTTCCTCGTCTGTAGGCTTGTATGCGCCTATGCCGAAGAAGCGTCTTGCATAGTCGGCAAGTGCAACAGAGAGTGCTGCAGCTGTCCCACCGGCTCCCCTTATAGGTCCTGCATACTCTATGTCAATATAGTCAGAATTGTCCCTGTTTTTCATGAGGCGTATGCTCTGTATGCCTTCTGTAGGCGCGACCAGTATTCCCTCTGTAAGTATTGCCAGCCCCACCCTTACTGCGGTCTCAACTTTTTTTATGCTCTCATATCCGGAAAGCCTGTCGTCGCTGCAGAGCACCTTGACTACATTGAAGGCAAGCTCGCTCCTTGACTGGCCGTGCATCTCTTGCTTTATTATCTCGCTGAGCCCTGGCATGTTGATGATTCCCTCAACCCTGCTGGCGAGGTCAGGTGCAGGCTTTATTTCAACATAATCTTTTGGGTCGTAGCCCATTTTCCTTGCGCTGGTCGCAACTGCATACGCACTCTCGAATCCCTCTGAAAGTGCATTGAAGTAAGCGTCTATATCCATTTCAAAACCTCATTGCGCACCTTCCAATTCAGCGCTTTCACTTAGATTGTTGAAGTCAATATTCACGAGTTTGTCCTGCGCAGTCTGGTAAACAGGAAGCAGGCACGGTGAAGGCACGTGTCCCTGCTTGACCTGGAATGACGTCCTCGCCTGCCATGTGCCGCTGTTGATGAGCAGCGTGCCGTGGTAATCTGTGCTGCCGTTCTTGTGAATATGGCCAACATGGAATATATCAGGCACTTTGTCTATGACAAGCGCATCCTTATCAGAAGGCGCTATTATGTTTCCTCCGTATATAGGCGAGAGATGCCTGCGCCTGAGCAGCTCAGTCATTGCGGTCTCTGGCTTTGAATAGCTGCAGTTAGGAATCTGGTGTATTACAGAGTCCAGAGATGCACCATGGTATGCAAGCACCAGCTGCCCTGCAATTTCTATATATGAGGGATTCTGCAGAAGATGTATGTTGCTGCCTAGGTTGCTGTAGAACTCCTTTGGAAGCTCCGGCTGTGGCTCTGCCCTCCTTACAGCATCATGGTTTCCAGGTATCACAAAAACCTGTATATACTCAGGTATTGCATTCAACAAGCTGAAAAGTATAGAATACTGCTTGTATATATCGTCTACAGTAAGCTCCCTTTCTTGATTAGGATATACTCCTATCCCGTCTACAAGATCGCCGTTTGCTATTATATACTTAACTTTTCCTGCAAGGTCCCTCCTGTAGTCTACCCTGCCATTGAGCCACCCTAGGAATGCATTAAACTGCTTCTCTATGAAGAACCTGCTCCCTATATGGATGTCTGATATAAATGCTATATTTGTATCTTCTCTGCTCTTCTTCCTTTCGTGTATTGGTATGTCAGGCCAGAGTATCATGTTTGCTATTACAAAGGGCCCTGATATCTTACCCTTTACTGCTATTACATCGTCGTTAACTATCCTCCCTGCATTCTCAAACAGTGCCTTAAGCTCTGGAGTATCTGAATGCAGGAAAAGCACCTTTGCAGTCCCACTCTCATCCTCAAGTGTAAGCAGTATGTGGCCATTCTTTGTAGTTATCTTGTCGTATACCATACCGACAATGCTTACTTCCCTCCCATTTGCATACTCTTTTATCTTGTCAAGGCTGCGAAGCGTGCCACCCAGCACAGTGCTTCTTCCATTCTCTACAAGATCTCTGAGCGCACTAAACCTGTCCTTGAAGTAGCCTACAAAAGCTTCGGAAGTGTTGCCGCTGATCCTTGCTTCCTTCTTCATTATCTTGAAGTCAGGAGGCAGCTCTTCTGCCTCTGGCTTGAATTCAGTGGGGCGTATTATCTCAACAGGAACCGGCGCCTTCTCCTCCTGTTGCTTTTCTAGTATGCTTGCAAGTGTTGCACTGTCGAGTATTTTTATGCCTTCCTTGCCCTCAAAGAAGCTTACAATGCGCGCCCAGAGTGCCTCCATGTCCCTGCCCTCAAGGTCGCTGTCTTTGATGTCAGAACTCACTATAGCAATGCCGTTAAGCTTGCTGGCAAGCTCTGCCGTTAAAGTGTTCTCATTGGCCATGCCCCCTACCACAGTAGTTACTATAGCAGAACAAAAATAAAAGCATAACAGCAAAATATTTTACAGGAATGTATAGCAGAAAGCCCACGAATTTATTCGTGGGATGACTGCGAAGCTTTTTGTATTTTGCCATCATAATATCATCAATGTCCCTCATATATGTCTGAAATACATCCGTAAGGAGTATTCAGATTGAGTATGAGACCAGTCAGGTTGTTGTGCTACGGCACGAAATCCGTAGTT
>Ga0080006_1182881_pt1 | contig 18533 bp, 17 predicted proteins | sample RS3BMetagenome_FD_69209 | JGI IMG/M metagenome (GOLD analysis project Ga0080006, IMG submission 69209) | Ferric oxide microbial mat and aquatic microbial communities from Rainbow Spring, Yellowstone National Park, USA - RS3B (SPADES... ... | reverse complement strand
AGGGAGCTGGTGACGGAGCTCGGGCTGAGGAGCGTGGAGGCGTTCCTCAGGTTCGTTGAACGTCATTTAGGCGGACTGCTGGGGCTGATGAAAATCTTTAAGTTACGTTAAAGTCCCATAACTGCTGTTTAGATGATTAAAAATAACGAGTAGTTACGTAGAAGCGTGACAGTCGTGATTCAGTGTGGGGACTTAGCCCCCAAGCACTTATCAAACTTAACGGTAGGTGGGTCCCGGGACTCCCTTTAGCCAAAGGACGAGATTGCGGTGCGAGAGCGTACCATTTGCCTTCACCTGGGCCTGTAGGCGTTCCCTCCCACGTAACTCCTGGTGTTCAAGGTTAAGAGGAGACCCACGAGGCCCACCATCTTGACCACGTCACCCACGATGGCTACAGGTCCCAAGTTCACGAGGTAGAGGGGCAGGCCTGCAGTGAACACTACAGCCCCCCAGAAGAAGAGGGAGGAGTAGGTCGGCCTGACCCTCTTGGCTGTCAGGTATATGGGTATCCCGGCCACGGGCTCGAGGGTGTAGCCCAGTAGGATCAACTCCACCCCCAGGAACTTCCCCAGGGTGAGGTACACGAGCCCTATCCCGGCGATCATTACGGCCAGTGCTCCGAATAGGTCCAACATCCATTGCCTCTCCAACTTGACCATGTGGTAGGTGAGAACTGAAGGGATGGCCATGGCCCAGATAACCCACAGTGCCAGGACTGAGGGGAGGGCAAAGATGAAGTTCAACCCCTCAAACTCCAGCAGGGTTAACTCCAGGAGAATGACTAGGGACGCGATCAGGCTTATCAGGTTTCCCCTGAACAAGTGTTTGACTTCCATGTGATAATCAGGGCGGGGAGATCAAAAAATATTGGATTAAATTAATTTTAACAGGATATCTCATGTCGCACCGTTACAACCTCACCTCCTTCAGGTTACCTCCTAAGGGAGATATCTCGCTGCAGTGATTGGATCTAACCTTGGTTGCAAGGCGATGTCCAGTGGAAAGTCCCGTAACTGCTTTCCCGTGATCGGTCTCAGGCACCTCTCAGGGAACAGGTGAGTCACGGTAAAGTCTCCTACTATCGTTGACTCTTGAGGGACGAAACTAAAGTGAGTTGAGCTGATTTTTATGTAAATAAAGGCGTTTTTATCGGCTTATCATGTCTTTACTGATAAAAGATGACCTCTCACCGCACCCGACTCTCCTCAAGGGGCGTGAGTGGTCTGGGATCTGAGCCCCGTGCCGTGGGCTCGAAGGAGCCCCGTGACCCCCCACCTTGAGGTTAAGTAGGTGTTTAAGGCCTAAGTCCCTGCACCCGATCATGAATGAAGGTAAAACTACAGCAGTTATGGGATTTTCCCTTGAGTATCGCCCTGTAATCTAGGCGAATTCTAATAACTGCTGTTATTGAAATAAAAGTGTAAGGACAAACGGAACAACTCTCGAACTAGTTCAAGGGAACTATCTAAAAAAGGTTTTTAACCTAACCGTTCAAGTCCTGATCTCCTTCCTCAGGGCCCCGTAGATCGCTCCGATCACCATCCACACCACGAAGGTCGCGACTCCTATGAGCACGTAGGAGTTGACCGAGGTGGTGACTATGTTGGCGAATATCACGAACCCCACTATGGTGTTTATGATCGCCGTTAGCAGTATGTTCCAGAGGTTCAACGCCTTGTGCTCCCTCAGGATGAAGAGCAGGCTTATGTTTGCGGTGAATATGGCCACCAGGAAACCGAATGTCGTGGTTATCCCAACAGCCAGGAACACGTTGGCCGGGCTCAGGAACACTGAGAAGACGAGGGTGTATATCAGGGAGAACAGTAGGGCGAAAATGACTGCCACGTGGGGGGTCTTGTTGTTGTCGTGTACCCCCTCCAGCCTCCTGTCCAACACTCCGTCCCTGGCCATGGCGAAGACTACCCTGGACACTGTGTTGAAGAAGGTCACGGAGTCTGTAAGTCCGCTGTTGATCAGGAGTACCGTGAGTATCACGCCGAGGATGAACCCCCCATATCGGACTCCCAGTACTATACCTGGAACCAGGTTGGTGAAGAACGAGGACATATCGTTGACCCCCCAACCCACGGTGAAGGCCTCGCTCGCCAGGATGTAAGTTATCCCCACCAGGAGGGCACTGGTGAATACTCCCTTGGTTATGGTGTTCTTCGGATCCACAGCCTCCTCGCCCAGGACCGAAGTGGTCTCGTAACCGGCGAACGCTAAAAAGACGAAGGCCATCCCGACTCCCACGTTGAAGGCTGAGGGTGGAGGAGCGTAGGCCAGCGTGAAGGTTTTAGGGTCTGGAGGGACTCTGCTTAAGATCAGGAGCGAAGTCCCCACGATGAACAGTATCTCCACGATACTCATGGTCAGGGTAAACTTCAGGGAAGGCCTTATCCCCAGGTATGATAGGACTCCACCGAACAGGGCCACAGCGACCACGATAGGAGCCCAGATCCAGGAGGGTGTGTTGACTCCGAGGACCTGCAGTGCCCCAGGTAAGAAGACTCCCACCGAGAGGTATATGAACACCAGTGCCGTGAGAGCGTAGAGCACGTAGGCCCAACCTATTAGGAAGCCCACCTTCTTCCCTAGCCCCTCGGAGATGAAGGCGTAAATACCGCCGGCGCTCTGAACGTATCTGCTTGTGATAGAGAGCCTGGTAGCGTCCAGAAGGACGGCAAAGAGAGCCAGCGCTACGGCAAGAGGGAAAGAGCCGTATGCGTAGGCTGCAGCACCTGTCAGGGTCACTAGGCTGGCCATAGCAGGCGCAGCTCCCCCACACCCTGAGCTACGACTTCCCTATAACTAACGGAGTTACGAGCCAACTCCTTCTTTTCTGTCATGTTAGGTCTTACTTCTAATGATTGGAGATCTTTTAAACTTTTTCCTGTTTGATTAAAAACTAATTAGAAGCCGAAGGAATCTTCATTTAAAGAAACTGCTAGTTTCTCAGAGGTGTAGAGACGTGGTTAGGGTAATTTCACGAGGAGTGTGATCTGTGACTCGTCATCGAGCAGGTCGTGGAGTATTACTGCATTCTAGGACCGTGAGTGTCAAGCTTCGTGCCTGCGTCGGTAATACTAACGTGTTCCAAGGTCTGATGGGGGACGTTAGGTCTCGCCTTGATGGTGAGGTGACACTTGAGGGAAACTCCCATAACTGCTCGTTTGATACTCACTTCTTGAATCAGCGTGGATGATCAGCATAGTCAAGTAGGTGGGAGGATTTGGAACTTTAGGATGAAGTAGGGTCTGTACTGGTTGTAGAATTTTCCTGGGTGTTGACCACGTTGAGCCCACTCAAAGTCGAAATTACACGTCAATTTAAAAGGAGGTTTCGTGTGAATGCTAAAAAGTATTTAAGAAGCCCACGAGGGCGTTGAAACTCCTCAGAGGGGAATCCGTGATTATCGAGGTTGAGCACAAGTCGAAATTACACGTCAATTTAAAAGGAGGTTTCGTGTGAATGCTAAAAAGTATTTAAGAAGCCCACGAGGGCGTTGAAACTCCTCAGAGGGGAATCCGTGATTATCGAGGTTGAGCACCTCACGAAAGTCCTCAGAGGATCGTTCAGACCTTGGACGCCATTCCAGTTCTGGGGTTAACCCGCGTTAGCCCTCATCACCGCACTCGTCTCGTTCCAGGCTCAAAAGAAGAGTATGGTTCTGGAGTTCTTAGAGATCAGGTCACATACCTCTTTCAACTGGTCACACTTACCTTGGCCAGCCTCCTCCACATCCCTCTCCTTGGCTTTCAGGGGCTTGAGGAGGTTGTTCACCCTGGTGTACTCATCTGGAGATACTACGGTGGTGACGATGTGGGCCCTCATGTGGAGGCCCTCCAGAGCTGCGGCCACACTCATGGCCTTCCTCCCCCCTGTGAAATCTACGTAGTCCCCAACGTTTATCCTCGAGCCTACCTCCTTCCTAAACCTCTTGAAGTCGTCTGCGCTGTTTATATCATCCATGGGCAGGGGGATGTCTGCTATGATAATTCCCTTTGATCCGCAACACGCGAATATTGCCTTGACCAGCTTCCACGCGAAGGTTACGGCCTCATTGTTTGTCCTGATCACGTACACTTCGTCCACCTTTACAGGCGTCGGGTTTTCGGCCTCATACTTCCCTTGACTTAGGTTGATGAAGGTCTCGTAGATTCCACCGGGGGTAGTGCCCAGGACAGAGACGAGTTTTACCATAATAGGGAACGGTAGACAAAGGATATAAGCGTAGGGGTCTCCTGAGTACTAGGGAAGGGGCGTACGTGGGAGTTAGCCCTGACCGGGACCTCCCCCGGTTCTGATAGGGCTAGGCCTGAGCTCACCGCACGTGAGGGAGCTCAAGTGACCGGGGAGAGTTTGGGCTCTCCAAGGGGCGTTCAGAGGACTCAACTTCGTTATTAGGTTTCAACTAGACTACAGGACGATCAAGGGAAAATCCCGTAACTGATACTTAACTGACTTCGAGATTCAGCAACCTTGGTTGCTGATTGAGGTTGAACAGTGAACTGAGTGTCAATCCTGCTCAATGCCCCAACACTTCTCCCGCCTCAGCACTCTCCGGTCATGTTCGATCCGTCTCTTCTCCCTCCCCTCTGGCCCTCCATGGAAAAGCCTCAATCTCGCCGAAGCCTATGGACCTGGACTTCCCGACTCCCATGAAGTTGCCGTACCCCAGGAGAGTCCTAACCTTCTCCCTGAACCCAGAGCTCCTCCTGGCGTCCAGGGAGAACTTGGTCCACCCCACGAATCCCCTGACCGTCCCTTGCTCATAGGGGACAGTTATCGGGGTGAGGTTGTAGCCGACCTCCCTAAAGTAGTACAGGGCCCTGAGACCCCCAACCCCGTTAACCTTCACATGGGAGAAGGCATTCCAGTGCACTGCCAGAGAAGTGAGGAGGAGCGGGGAGTAGGGGAAGAGTACATATCTGTTCCTCCTCCTCTTGAAGGACGGCCTTGGGGGTTGCAGGAGGGTAGGAGTGAGGAACCTGACCACGTACGTCCGGGAGTCCTCGAGGGCTAAGGACTCTACCTGCACATACTTCACTTGGTTCAGCTCTACCTTGCCTTCGGTGTGGTACACCCTCACAGTACCTGAAGGGTTTTTCAAGACCTCCTCTGCCAGGACCTGCTCCAGTGAGGTCAGGTAAAAGGTGTACTCCTTCCCAGGGGAGAGGCGTAGAACGTTCTTCCCTGTGGAGAACAGAGGCCTGCGGTCCCTGAGGGCCGTCACCCTGTGGGGTTTAAGTCCCGGAGAGTCCGTGGACTTGAGGTAGTGTGGGTAGAGTTGGGCGAGGACCATCCTCGAGACCTTGGAACTGAAGGGCTGGACGATTACCTCGTCCTTCACCCTCAGGGAGAACGCGAAAGAGAGAATCATTGAGATTTTAAGTCTTGATGGCTTATAACCTTTGAAGGAACCCCCTGGAGAACAGGCTGAGGAGAGAGAGGTCCCGTTTATCCCTACACTTTCATTTCAATCATTTTATGTTCATTCATGATCGAGTGCAGGGACTTAGCCCTCAACCACCCACTTAAGGTAGGTGGGTCATGGGACTCCTTCGAGCCAAACGGCACGGGGCTCACATCCTGGATCACTCCCACCCCTTTGGGCATAGCCCACATCGGTGTGGGAGGTCATTATTTATCAACGAAAATTCATTATAAATAGTTATAAAAAGATTTCTATTAACGTGAAAAAGGATTCAGCCCAATCCGAGTAGTGGTTCGACTTTCCCTTAATTACCGCCCTGTTATCGAGGGAAATCTAATAACTACAGCAGTTATTAGATTTTGCCTTGACTTCAAGGCTACACTTAACGGGAAATCCCATAACCGCTGTAACTACACAAGCACATTGGAAAAAGGTCACGTCCGTGCAGTTATATGTCAGTTTCGTGGAATTTCGACGCTCTCAGGCGTTAGGCTCATTAGAAAACCTAAGTTCCAAATTATACCTCGATTTGGAAAAAGCTCCCGGAACTCTCTGATGAAAGTTGAGGGACCCGCGAACCGCGTCCTTAACCGAAAGTCTTATTATCTGGATAGGCTATCCAGCCCTATGCTTCCAAAGAGGGTGATCGTGGGGTTCTACGCCTCGATGCTAGTCCTGGTTTTTGCACTCTTCATTTGGTTGGCTGACCTTTCGGACAAACTGGGAGGGGCCATGACCGGTCTGGGCTCCCTGGCCTTCTTCTTCGGCCTCAGGCATGCCGTGGATGCAGACCACCTGGCTGCCATAGACAACTCTGTGAGGAAGCTCTCTCAGGAGGGTAGGGAGTCCCTGTTCGCAGGTACCTTCTTTTCCCTGGGCCACTCGACCGTGGTGATCCTCCTCTCCACGGCTCTAATATTCGCCTCCAGGGAGGTCGTGAAGAGTGTACCACAACTCCAGAGCCTCGGAGGACTCCTGGGTACGTTGATCAGTGGAGGTGTCCTGTACCTCCTGGGGGCCCTCAACCTCATCGTCGCCCTGGAGATCTACGCCCTCTTCAGGAGGGTCATAAAGGGGGAGGAAACTGACGTAGACCAGGTGTTACTGAGGAGGGGCCTCATGGGCAGATTCTTCCGTAACCTCTTCAGACTTGTGGGTAACCAGTACTACCTCTACCCCATAGGTCTCCTGTTCGGCCTGGGTTTCGACACGGCCACCGAGACTGCCCTCCTCGCCATCTCGGCCTCAACCGCTTCCCTATACACGGCAGTACCTCCCTACGAGCTCCTCGTGTTCCCACTCCTCTTCACTGCGGGCATGACGCTCGTGGACTCGAGCGACGGGTTCTTCATGAATTCAGCCTACAGGTGGGCCTTCTCGGGGGACGCAGTGAGGAAGGTCTGGTATAACCTCAGTATGACCGTGATCTCAGTGATCGTGGCGTTCCTGGTGGGCTCCCTGGAGTTACTGGGCCTATTGCAGGCTCAACTCAGACTGAGCGGGTGGCCCTGGTATCTCGTGGGGGAGGTAAACAGTGAGAGCTATTGGAGCCTGGTCGGTGTAACCATAGTGGGGGTGTTTGCCGTGTCATGGATAATATCCTACCTGGTATACGTGCACAAGGTCGACGAGTGGAGATCCTGAATCACGATTAAAAGTGAGACCGGTAGAGCTCGAAGGACTTTTAGCCCCAGTCTCTCTCCGTCTCTCATGTCTCAGTTCACCCAGGGACTCGTGCTCCTCACCTCCGGAGTTCTGGGATACTTTCTCACCTCTACCCGGTCAGGTACAGTCAACGTCCTCAAGTTCCTCAACCCCCTGAACAGTTGGTTCATCATCCCCATGCTCTTCTTCATGGGAGTCATAGACAGGGGCCTCCTACCTGAGGACCTGGACCTCTTCCTCCTCCTAGTGGTCTACCTTTTGCTGATAGTCCCGGTGATACTCCTCATGGGTAAGGGGTTGAGTGGGCAGACCTTGGGCTCTGTGATCTTGGCCGGGGCACTCATGAACAGCGTGAACCTACCCTTCTCCCTCCTCCTGATACTGCAGGGAAGTTACGGCTACGCTGCTACCTTCGCCTCAGGGGTGAGCTTCTTCAGGCCCATAGTTGCCCTGGTAGCTTACCAGTTGCTCATGGGGAGGAGTGGGAGAGCCTCCACTCAGACGTACGTTCAAGGTAGTCTCTCCATAGTGGGCCTGTTGACGGGAGGGATCCTCCATCCCTTCCTTCACTTGCCTCCTCTGGTGACCTCCCTGAGTACCGTGATAGGGCTCTCCGTGATAATATTCTCCTTTGGAGTCTCGTTGAGAGCGCTGGGCGTATCTGTGAACTCGGTGGAGAGGAAGGGGTTTACGCTGGTCGCCTTAACCAGGTGCGTACTCTCGCCCATCCTCATACTCGTCCTGAGTTTACTGTTCCTTAGGGGGAACACCGACGCCCTGAGACAGGTGGTGTTGGAGTCGGCCATGCCCCCAGCAGTCACCGACTCGGTGTTCGCCAGGATCTACAGCTTCGACCTGAAGTTCACCCTGGCTGTGACCCTGGTGCTGACCCCCGTGAACACGGTTGAGGGGGTGTTGCTCTACTACCTGGTGAGGTAGAGTGTGGGTTAACTTCCTGCTATAAAGGCTCTAGTGCATCACCTGGAGTCGGTGACGGTCCAAAGGAGAGTCCCTACTTCCTAACAGCAGTTATTAGATTTTGCCTTGACTTCAAGGCTACACTTAACGAGAAATCCCATAACTGCTGTTCCTAATCGACCTGGGCACTCACCTTGTAAAAGGGGTCTATGAGACTGTAACTCTTTCACGTAACTACTCGTTATTTTCAATTTTCTAAATATCGTTTTGACGTCGGTTATGTTCATGTAGTATTACCCAAGAATTCTCTCTTGACGACCTCCCTACTGATGACGGGCACTGCTCACGAGGACGGGAGAAGTTGGATGGGTATTGAAGTTTCCCTCGACTAGCCCCAACGACTTGAGGGTGACCGTTACGATCCCTAGGATGGGTGCCCGTGGCGGAATTAAAAGTATTAAAGAAGGTAAGCTACGCCACGGGTAAGCACCATACTTCTCGTTCTCCTTCTTGACTTACCTAAGGAAAAATCCCATGCTATAAAGGAGAAAAATTAGACTTGCTTCACCTCGACCGGGATCGGGTTCCTCACAGCGTAGAGGGCGGGGCACTTCCTCTCTGCCCTTCTCAAGACCTCCCCCAGCTCCTTGTCTGCCTTCACCTCGAGGACAACCTTCTTGATGATGGGATTATCGGACTCTCCAACTACCGGTGCGAGGTCGTAATATATGTGCCCAGATATCCTTAGCTCCTTGAGCTCCACGCCGGAACTGGCGGCCTCTATGGCCAGGGTGGAGGCGAAACAGGCCATGACACCGAACAGGGTGTAACTGAGGGGCGTGCCGTGGACTCCCTGACCCCCCAGAACCTTGGGCTCGTCTGCGGTGACTATCACCTTGGTGGTTTCAGTCCTCATCTCAGCCACGAACATGGGGGAACCGTCAAACCTGAACTCTCCCTGTATGTGTCTCTCCATGGGAATTGATCCTTCTCTCCTGGCCCTCTCCGAGAGTGCCTTAACTGCATCAAGGTCTATGTTGTTTATTCTCATGCTCATTCCTCTATGGCAATGACTCTGGCCATTGCTCCTGAACCGTTCCCAACCTTCACCGGGAGGGCAACCACCAGGTATTCCTTACCCTCCTGCAGTTGATCCAAGTTTGCCAGATCCTCTATCACAGTGACTCCTGCACCCAGGAGCCTCTTGTGCACGTGGAAGTCGGTGTGATGGTAGGGCTCTATGCCCAAGGTGTCTATTCCAACGAGCTTCACCTTGTGCTCCATGATGAACTCTGCTCCGTCCATGGAGAGTCCTGGGAACTCGTAGAGGAACTCCCTGGTGAAGGCCCTCTTCTTGCTCCACCCCGTGTCTATGAGTATGGTTTTCCCGTCGTATTCAGGTCTCCACACTGCCTTCAGGGCCTCAGCTGTGATCTCCTGTTTGGAGTTATACTTCGGCCTTATACAGTAGCCCTTATTGACCAGGACATTCAGGTCTATCTTGTCCACCGTGGTTCCCCTCTCGTCGAAGTGATACGGGGCGTCTATGTGTGTCCCTGTGTGGGTGGAGAAGTCCAGTTTCTCTACGTTGTACCCGTCCCTACTCACGATGCCTATGGGCACGATCTCTGGCATGGGGTTAGTGGGCCATATGGGCATGTGGGGTAGGAGTGTCACGGAGAGGTCGTAAATCTTCTTCAAGTTCAAGCATGTTCGCCGGGTTATTGTTGTCATAATGCAATTTAAAGTCAGCAGTTATGGGATTTTCCCTTGAGTATCGCCCTGTAATCTAGGCGAATTCTAATAACTGCTGTTAAAGTCTTATTCCCGAAAGGTAGGACTTTTCGTTGTGAGAGGTTGTGGGTTCACCCTAGATAGACAGCTGAACGCGTCCCTCAACATCTTCCTCAAGATGTGTGGGTTTCCCCAACCTCTTTCTCACTCCCACCGGGATTAGGTGGGTTTAGGTTACCCCGCTGAGGGAGCGGATGGGTGTGAGCGGGTTTCCCCGTGACTCCGGTGAAGCCCAAGGGCCGAGTATTAAATATAAATTCACGAAAATTCAATGAAACCTGACCCCCATAAGAGTTCAACTGGAGAGGAGCAAAGCCTGGAGGGAGGAGCGGGAACATAACCTGAGGATCTAGACCTTTAGTACCCGAGATATTGGCTCGACCGGTTGTGGCTGGGGCTGAACCAATAAATTTTACTTACTACCGAGGATTTAACTCATGGCCAGGATCACAAGGGGTTTCACGATCCTCAGGAAGATGACTCCCAGACTACTCAAGTACAGGGAGTTCAGGAGGAAGATCTTGAGGGGTGAGAGCGTAAACAGGGAGGAAATGCGTGAGGAGGCCAAGAAGTTCGTGGATTCCCTCATAGAACTAGGTCCGACCTTCATAAAGCTCGGGCAGGTACTCTCGGTGAGAGCTGATGTGCTACCGGAGGAGTACATGAAGGAACTACAGCGACTCCAGGACGAGGTGACTCCAGCTCCCTTCTCCCAGGTCAGAGAGGTCATATTCTCAGAGGTGGGGGATCTAGTCCAGGAGGTGGAGGAAATCCCCGTAGCTGCAGCAAGCCTTGGACAAGTTCACCTCGGGAAACTGAAGGACGGGACCCCGGTGGCCATAAAGGTCAACAGACCCAGAGTGGAGGAGATCCTCAAGGAGGACATATCCCTCATAAGGACTTTCCTCCCGCTCACCAGACTCTTCCTGGACTCCTCCCTTGTGGAGACACTCAAGATGATATTCAGGCAGTTTTCCTCCAGGATTTTCGAGGAGCTGAACTACGAGAAGGAAGCGTTCTACACCGAGAAGATCAGGGAGACATTGGAGGGGTTCAGGGTCAGGATACCCGGGACAGTCAAGGCGACCAGGAGGGTCCTGGTGATGGAGTACGTCCCCGGTATGAAAGTGACGTCACAGGAGGCCAAGTCCGTGGTGGACCCCAAGAACCTGGCGTGGAGGGTGTTCAAGCTCTTCGTCTACCCTGTCCTGAAGGGACAGTACTTCCACGCAGATCCGCACCCGGGGAACATATCCGTGGATGGGGAGGGTAACTTGATCCTCTACGACTTCGGGATGGTCGGGACCATAGATAGGGAGACCAGGCTGAAGCTCATAAGGATGTACCTGACGATTAGCAGGGGGGATCCGGTGATGTTGGTGAACGTACTGGAACAGTTGGGTGCGATCCAGCCCTTCGCCGACAGGATGGTGTTGGCCAAGGGTTTCGAACTCATGATCAAGGAGATCAAGGGAGTACCGGTGGACCAGCTGGAGCTGGAGGACTTCAATAGGATGGCCAGTGAGGCCTTCTTCAAGTTCCCCCTCAGGTTACCGGAGAAGTTGGCATTATACTTCAGGATGTCCGCAGTGTTGGAGGGAGTCTGCAGGATGATAGACCCGGAGTTCGATTTCCTCCCGAACCTGGTCAGGTTGGTCGAGGAGGAGGGGCTCATGAGAGAGGCCATAAGGGACGAGATCATGGACTACGTGAACGTATTCACGGGGAGTCTCAAGGAGAGGATGCTCAAGAGACCGGAGCTTCCCAGAAACAGGTTGGCAGGGAAAAAGTGGGTTGGAGTGCCGGTAGTGGTCGCCTCGATACCCCTGTACTTCGTGGAGGGGGAGTTCCTCTCTCTCCTAGTGGCACTCCTGGGGATAACTATCACTCTATCTTTACCTTAGCTGCCCCCTCTATGGGGATCTTCAGGGTCAGCACGCCGTTCTCGTACTTGCCCTCCACTTCGGCATCCTTGGGAACCTTCACCGGAAGCTTGAACTCCCTGGACAGCCTGGAGGGTCTCTGGGTCACGTGTTTGATCCCCGCCTGTTCCACATCCCTCCTGGCCTCGATCCTCAACACGCCCTCTGAGGTGAGCCTTACGCTTATGTCCTTCTTGTCGAAACCTGGGAGGTCTACCAACACCAGCAAGGTGTTGCCCTGTTCGTAGACGTCCACGGGAGGGAGGATCTTCTCATAGAACTCCTTGGTCAACTCGTTCACTTGCCTACTTATCTCCTTGAGGATTATCTCCATGGGTTTAAGTAGTTCACGGGAAAATAAAAACTTGACCTTAAAGGTTTAGTGCACGTGAGGAGGAGAAGCTGTTCAGACTCCCCTCATCTCCTCCTGAGTAATCTGCCCAACCTCAAGAGGAACCAGAGTATTCTCCACCACTTCATATATGTATAAATGGCATATGAGGTAAAAAACCTTCAACCCTCAAGTTTCAGGAACTCGTGGGTGGAGTCCTTTTTAACCTTGAGAGTTAATGGTTGAACATGATAATCTCCACCAGGGAACTTCCTGAGGAGTGCCACTCCCTTCTGGACAGGTGGGGCCTTAAGGACAGGAACGTGGAGGAGTACCTGAAGGAAGGTGAAGCTCTCCTGGCGTGGCCCTCCCAGGTAAAGGATTACGTGGGCAAGATGCCTAAGCTGAAGGTGATTCAGACCTTCTCTGCAGGAGTTGACGACCTACCCTTCCAACTTATACCTGCCCACGTCGAGGTGTTCTCAAACGCTGGGGCTTACTCGACGTCGGTCGCGGAGCACGCGTGGGCCCTGGCCTTAGCCCTGGCCAAGAACGTGAACGTGAGGAGGAGGGAGGACACGGTACTCCTCCACGGAGGGACAGCCCTCGTCCTGGGAGGAGGAGGGATAGGGTCTGAGATAGCCAGGATAGCTAAGCACGCCTTCGATATGTACGTGATTGGGGTCTCAAGATCCTTCAGGAGGCCCGAGCTCTTCTCAGAGAGGAGGGGACTTCAGGACCTGAAGGAGCTCATGGGGAGGGCTGACGTCATATTCGATGCTCTCCCACTCAACAAGGAGACCATGGGGTTATTGAACTACGATTTGCTCTCCAGGACCAAGGAGAGAGTGATCCTGGTGAACGTAGGTAGGGCCGAAACTGTGGTGGAGGAAGACGTCATCAGGATCATGAAGGAGAGGAAGGGATTCAAGTTCGGTACGGACGTCTTCTGGAGGAAGGGAGGTAAGGAGAACTTCGACTCGCCGCTCTGGGGGATGGAGAATTTCGCCGGTACCCCGCACACAGCAGGGGCTACTGCGAGCGGAGAGGTGCTCAAGAGGGCCCTGGTGAGGGCCTGCGAGAACCTCAGGGACTACCTGAGTGAGGGACACGCTGAGAACCGAGTGAGAAAAGAAGATTACGAATGAGAAATGAGGGTTAGGGAATCATTTGCCCTCATGAGCGGGAGAGCCGTCCCTCTACTCTGTAATGTGGGGAGCACGAAAGGTAAGTCCTTGACCTTCCTCAGTAGTTTCTCGTCAACGGTGTAAACTCTCCCCCAACAGTAGTTTCGTGACTTTCCCTTACAGCAGTTGTGGGATTTCTCGTTAGGTGTCGCCTTGAAGTCAAGGCAAAATCTGATAACTACTGTCCTTAAGTAGCGCCTTGTAATCAAGGCAAAAAGGGGGATTAGAACCTTGTCCTTCTCTGATAACTGCTGTGAAGACAATGTTATCACCAGACCCCTTAAAGAGGCCCAGTAGTAAGGAAGTTACTGAATACCTAGTTCGTTTAATTACGTAGAGGACGTTAAATAAGGACTGTTACCTCCACCTTACTCATCTTTACTCGTGAAGTACGTTACGGGACTGATTATGATTTATGCGATAGATGAGACTAAGGTAGGGCTAACTAAGGACGAAAACTATCACTTATAGTCAATAAGAACTAAGGGAATATCTTATTACGTTGACGGGGCTTGAAACAAAGTTAATAGTCTTAGTATACTTTTCTACCATACTTTCAATGGTACCCGAGATTTGAGCAACACGCTTTGTAATGGCTTCAGAGGACGATTTAAGTTTCTTATACCGTTCGCCTCGTTCAAATTTTTAAACCTGGTCCCTCTCAATTGTGGAAGGACGAGGTTCTAATCCCCCTAACACTTCGCTTAGAGGGGTCCAGCTCACGCACCGTAAGTTCGCTTATCCTTTAATACAGTTCGTCCTACCTTTGTTTTCTCGTTTGCTGTCTTGACGTGCTAATCCTTATATACTAGTCCTATAAGACTAGTCCTGTGGGACTATATATTAAAAGGCGAGAAGAGGAGGAGATAAGAAGAATAAAAAACTGGACTTTAATTTACGGCAGGAGGAAGACAGGAAAAAGTACCTTAGTAAAGAGAAACCTTAAGATGGATTATTACGTTTTAATAGCTGATTCAAATAACGCAATCACCTTAGATGATACGGTGGTAAAGATTGATGAGGCTATGAAAGAGGTCAAAGGGATTCTACGCAGAGGGGGCGTGGCGGTAATAGACGAGTTCCAAAGATTACCTGAGATCCATTGGGCTATGATAAGTAATTGGGATAAGGAAGGTATTCTAGTAATAATAGGCTCAAGCTATGGTATAGTTAATAAAGTATTTGATAGGAATAGTCCATTACTCGGTTTATTCACCCCCCTTGAAATAGACATAATATCTCATGAAGATGTGCTAACTCAAATTAGAGACCCCGTACTTTCAACCTTATACAGAGACCCTTGGATAATTCCTTTCATAAATAGTTATGAGGAATTCGTTAGTAGAATAAGGGAATTCTCGTTAATTTCTAAGGGGCTGTTAGGGGAGGTGTTCAAAGAAGAGGAAAGGCAACTTACAGACACCTATTATAAAATCCTTTTACTTCTAGGGGAAGGAATATGGAAGACGTCTGAAATTGCCGGAATAATACAACCTAAAGGAGGGGAAGGAACGATATCCTCAATGGTCAACAAGTTAGCTAAGATGGGATTAGTACAAAAAATTCCCACGCTGTCTAGGGAAAATTATTACAGAATCAGGTCTCCTGCCCTTTCACTTACGCTTTACGCTGAATCCAAATATGCTATAAGTGAAACGGATTTGGAAGTCAAGGACTTACCTATTGGTAGGGAGGTTCAGTTCAGTCTAGGAGAAATGCTTTCGAAATATTTCGGAGGGGTACAGTATTATTCTCCGAAGGAAGACATAGACGTAATTATTGTAAAAAAGAAGAAACCTATTTGGGCTTTTGAGATCAAAATGGGTGAATTTTCGAGTTCTGAAGCCAGAGAAGTTGTTAAAAGGATGGATAAAATAGCTGAGAAGGTAGGATTAGTGAGTTTGAGGGAAAAACCACCGGATTACGGTGATTTAAGTATAGGACCTGAGGAGTTAATAGAAATAGCAAATCAGTTAGTGAAATCACGTGATGAAGAAAGCGAGAGCTAGATTAAAGTGCAGTAGTTATTAGATTTTGCCTTGACTTCGAGGCTAAACCTAACGAAAAATCCCATAACTGCTGTAAAGTGGTATCTTAAGATTAGGTGTTATAACATACTTAACTCTTCATAACATACTTACAGCAGTACCATAACTGCTGTCTTTTAGAAGGCTAAGCCTATAGTTAAAACATAATAATTAAAGCTATAACAGTTAAAATATACAATACATAATTGGCACTGAGAATTGAGCTTTGACTATTTATAGCTACTTTGTCATACTACTTTGTCATACTACTCATCATATGGAAATGCCAAATACTTTCGGAGTGCTCTCACTCTATCAGTACTTATGGGAATAAACCTCTAAATAATGTTACCAGATAATTAATCCGCAAATGATATCGCTCAATAGATGGAAGATTTCTTCCTATATAAACTGTTTAAATGAGCATTTTAACGATCATAAATCAGTGATTTCAATGGCTTTTCTAATAGCTTCGGCTAAGAGGGACGATTTGGAGTTTTTCGCACCTGACACTGATTATATTGCTTATTTCGATAAATTAGAGGACGTAAAAGGTGAGTGTAGCCAATATGTCAAGATCTTCTCATCTTACGACGAAAAAACTATTAGGGATGTGAGCATTAAATTATGGTATTATTACGCTAATAAAGAAGTGAAGTTTACTGATGTAGAGAAAAGGCTATTATCTGAACTAGGTATTAAGGTTTAATTTCTGAACTGTAAAATTACGTTGTATTCTTTTTCAAAGTGATTAGCTATTCTTTTGGAACTATCATCATCGTAGGCTCCTATATAGATCCTATGCCTTTCTGGTGGTATAGTTACCGCTTCCTCTTCTCTAAGATCCTTAGGATAATCCTTACGACCCATCTTCCTTTCAATCTTGATTTTATCTATACTAGTGTTTAACTCTACCTCCCCAATTACTACTTTACCCTTATAATCTAAAAGTGTTTTGTAAAACTCTTTGTCACTCGATATAAGCTTAAGTAAGTCGTGTGCTTGAGCACCCTCTATTAATGCCCTCTTGTACTTCCTCCTCTCTACTAACGAGTAATAAAAGTGAGAAAGGTTCGGGTCGTTTTTAGCCTTTACTAAGGCGAGAAACACTGACTCGTCTGTGAAAGTCTTGAATTCTTCTAAGTTTTCCGGAAATTTTAGGAGTGAGCTATCCAAGGCGAATGCGATAAAATAGGCCATTACTCTGTTGTAAATTTCAATTACTGGATGGTTATAAACAGAACTGTACATGTGAAATCTAGCAAGAAAGAAGTGTTCTAAGTCATCTATCGCCTTAGGTGGAAATATATACCCTTCTGGCGTTATGTTCATTGTAATGATTATTCTCTCTGGGTCTATGATGCCGAATTTAGCCCCAGAGTAGTACGAGTCTCTCTGTAAGTAATCCAGTCTATCAGCGTCTAAGTTAGAGTTAACGATAAGTTTCATTATTCTTTTAAATTCATCAGTTGGCTCGCTTTTCATATATACATCACGCATTAGATCTGAAAGTTCTTGATCTCCCATTTCTTTTAACAGCCTTATCCCTATCATCTCATGGAGTTTGAACAAACTACTCTTGAAACCCGTGAAGTTTAGGATTTGATTATATATATTAGGGTTTATGTATTGGAGGACTTCAAAAGCGAACTCAAAGGTATGTGAAAAAGGTAGGTGACCTAAATCGTGATACAGGGCTAATTTCTTTATCTTGTCTTTTGAATCACTTTCTAATTCTATAGTTAAGCTCTCTTTCCGTATTCTGTCTATCATCTTAGAGGCTATTTGATAAACGCCTAGAGAGTGTTCGAACCTTGAGTGTCTCATTGATGGAAAAACCATATAAGCCATGCCGTTTTGCATTATGTGCCTAAGCCTCTGGAAATAAGGGATATCAATCATATTCGGATCAATTCTTATATTACCATATAAAGGATCTTTAATGTACTTCTCCACGATTTAAAAATAAAGTTTCCCTAATATAAAAATTTATATACACAGCGGTCATGGGAATCTTAGGGAGGTAATACGGGAAACCTGGTGTTGTGAGAAGTTTTTATTTTTCGACGTCGTCCCGCTAAAAAGATGTGGAACGGAAAGGGAAAGGTCGAATTCGCCAGGGAGAGGCTAATCAAGGCGGTCAACCGGGTTCTGGGAGTGGTCAGGAGGAACGGGAGGAGCAGGGAGGTTAACTAGCACTTATCCTCACGGCCCTGACGGAGGGCCGGGGTGAGGAACGCGGCCGAGACGGTCGAGTTGAAACGTAAACTGCTGGGGGCGTTGGGGGAACTGGACGAGGCGTAGAGGGGCTGAAGGTCCTATCAGGATGGTGAAGGGTCTGGTCGTCATCATAGACGACACCGTGGACCACAACGCTCCGGGAGGACGTGAGCCCCTGAGAACTACTGGACCTACTGCCACGCCCACGGGAGGTTCGAGGGGATCAAGGTCCTCATTGTCATGATAGTTGACCTCTCCACGGGCAGGGCGTTAATGGTGGGAGCCTCCCCCTACGCCGTGAGGAAGATGTTGGATTTGGGATGGTCAATTTGTTCAAGACCGAGATAGAGGTGGCCATGGAGATGCTGGACCTACTCAAGGGGCACTTCCGGTGGCCAGGGTCGTCTTCGACCCCAGTACTGGTCCGAGAAGCTCGTGACGGACAACGTAGTGTCTGAGCTCAAGTCCAACCGAGCTCAGGGTCGAGTCGGCCCAGGGGACCCTCGAGGAGGGACACCTCCGAGTGGGATACCCCCGAAGTCTACTACGCCGACCTGACCCTGGGAGGCCGAGTGGTTACGGTAAAATTGCTAGTCCGGGAACATAAACGTGACTCCGGGACACAGGCCAGGTACCTCTACACGACCGACCTCTCACTCAGCGAGGAAGTCGAGGAGGCATGGAGGATGAGGTGGGAGATCGAGGAGCTCCACAGGGACGTCAAGGCCCTGGGACTGGAGGACTCCTCCTTCTCGGTAGACCCAAAATCATATTATGAAAATAACTCCAGCAGGACAATATCGATTCATGACAGATAACATGATTTATAAGAGTATTAAGAATTCAGTTGAAGAAAGGTTTAGGACTCTCGTTTACTTCGCTAGGGCTACGAACCTCGACCTACCGAAGGGGGAGGTGTTGGACTTGTACAACGAGGTGAGGGGTCCCATAGAGACCTCTCACCGGAACATCAAGGCCTTTCTCCCCTTCACCAGTTCCACCAAGTTCGTCTTCCGCACGTTGATCTTCGTG